>Ga0123354_10008291_pt1 | contig 15777 bp, 11 predicted proteins | sample TergutLab28metaG_2_FD_97872 | JGI IMG/M metagenome (GOLD analysis project Ga0123354, IMG submission 97872) | Labiotermes labralis P4 segment gut microbial communities from Petit-Saut dam, French Guiana - Lab288 P4 | ecosystem: Host-associated > Arthropoda: Insects > Digestive system > Gut ...
AGGCAGAAATTTCTTAATTTATTACAGCACGAGCAGCCAAATTTCAAACTGGAATTTAGTTTTAAAGTTTATGAAGTGTAAGAAATGTATAAGATGCTCTAGGCAGAAATTTCTTAATTTATTTCACCACTCTTCATCAACACTCTACTTTGTTTAGTATCGAACGACACAGTTATTTGGAATAAACAATTTTGATGGACATGTAAGGTAGCAGTCACGAACCAGAATTCCGGTACTTTAAGGAAAAACTCTAATTCATGGCAGACGGTCTGCAAGCCAGTTTCGTAACTGGAACGTCCCAAACAACGCTGCGTTTCGTTCAACGGTTGCACTGAGGATACTATTTATTACTTGTTCTTCAGATGGTTAGTATAAAAGAAACCTTTCAAGAGACAGTTCCTGTAAGTTCTTCGTCATCATATTTAATGTCTGAATCACGTTACATGGTTTTAATATTGTTTAGCACGTTTAAGTCGATATTATGTATTTTGTAACACGTTCTTGCTGGGCCCACAGAATGTACGTTTATCTCTGAAGTAGTGTGTTGGTCATGTTTCCCTCGCTCGCACAGCTAACGTGAAGTCTCCACCACGGACAGTAAACGGAGTTGCAGCATGTTCATATAAACGAGGAGCGTTGTCATATTTTAACCCCTGAAATATAAGAACCCGTCTCCCGTTTCTAAATCCGTTTGCAAACTCTCCCAGGAGTGGTGGCTAACATGAATAACAAGGATAACATGGATAAAGTAAACCTTCCGCGTCTGATGGGTCTACATCTAAAACTCTGGGCGAATCAGTAGTCCGTAATCAAATTTCTTTACTCATGTTTATAAAAACGGTTATTGCATAGCATTAAATATTTATTTTATCGTATGCGCTACAAACTCATACGTCCGAGGGCCTCCCGTTTTTGAAATTCTGAATTACATATGTAAGATTTACTCGGAATCCTTTGAAAAGGGATCAGCCCATCTTATATATATAGGCCATACGAGATAGAACAATCATAGAAGAAACTCAGACCTTCACCCATACCGCGACTATAATCTGAATCCAAGAATCCTCTGTCTAAAGACAGAAGACAGTAAATGCTCCTTCACGGTGATACACCCGTAGTTGACGTACAGTAAATTGTACGTTACTTTAAAATTTAAAACAGTAACTTACATAATTTCAATGCCGTGTAAATTCAACTTAGGTTACAGCTTCTGAACATAGAGCTACATTGAACATGAAAGGGGGGGGGGGGCATAGCAAAGCCTACTGCGGTTGAATGTATAATATAGAGCAAGAAAAAATGTTAAAGTAAATAGGTCTTTTGAAGCATAGTTTGTGAACTGCAATCTGTTAAGTTTAAGCTTGAGGTGACCGCCTTGAGCTGCAAAGTAGGACGTTACAGTCTAAATATTGACGGTCTGATTCGCTGTAAAATCCGATGTTTCGAAAGAATCAGCTCAAAACCACGTTCTATCCACAGTTACAAATTGTGGGTGTCACTGACTTCTGTAACATAAGATATTTCAGTAGATACAAGTCTCAGGGGAAGAAGCAGGCCATGCTATTGGTCCACCTCATTATACCAGTTGTTCCGGAAACAGATTTTTCAAGAATGCACGAATTTTAAGGAATAAATGTCACCGATCACCGTCACGAATAAACCATTAATGAATCCCAGTCTGTAGATCCCCATCTTTCAATAGTTCTAGAAGGATATTTTATAGGATATCATTATAAAAAGCACCAGTCAGATATGGAGGAAGAAAGTAGGGTCGCAGAAATTTGTCTCCAGCATTACCTGATCACACATTTTGAGAAACTTACTGGTGCCTGGTGTGTACGGCTCCATGTGGATATTCGTTTGTTCAGACATGCTGATTATGATAACTGATTATTGTAGGACTTGAAAATCCTACTTCATCTCTAAATGAATTTGAAGTCAGAAATAAAGGATTTCCAGGGAATGTTCTAAGAAACCACTCGAAAATAGTCAGAATTAATAGCTCGGTTAATGGGTTTGAGCCCTTTGGATCCCGATGTAGTAGGTCTTTTCAGGTCCTTTTTGCTATGTGTGTGTGTGTGTGTGTGTGTTTGTGTGTGTGTGCGTGTATTTGTTTGTGTGTGTGTGTGTTTGTTTGTGTTTGTGTGTGTGTATGTGTATGTGTGTGTTTGGGTTTGTGTGTGATTGTGTGTGTGCAGAACTCCACACGTGTTCTTTGAGTTTCCCTCTCATGTGGCTATTTTCCACGTTATCGTTTCTTGATTTTCAGAAATCACATCAAGCTTTCTCACTTCTCTATGAGGAAGCAACGCTGTTCGTAGCCTCCAATATCTCCTTGACCGCACATTATTATACCACTTTCCCTAAGCAGTCTATCAATTGCGGAAAACAATTTAGGTCTGAAATTCAAAGATGCTAAAAGTGTACTTGGTACATACGATACGCTTTAAGTTTCATATCATAAGTTTGGTCAAATGTCAGCTGCATGTCGGCCGTTGTAACATAAATGTACCCAGCTATTTCGCCAGTTTGTATTTTCGAATGGATAAAAAAGAAACTAATGTTGGCTACATGCAGATTCCCTGCTGCCTTGCTGCGTTGTCACAACAAAAGTATGACTAAAGCAATTTGCATATCGACTCAATTACTTTCGTGCTGGGCAGTTTGAGCATTTAATCTGTCTTCAGGTGGCCATGAGTCAGAAACCATTCTGCAAAAAAACTTATGTTCATGTGACTTTTCTTTTGCGTCAATTGCAGTTTAGGTTCCTCCCCCTCCCCTCTGGGTTTGGCGATATATTTTTTTCACTCCGTAAAAACAGTAGTAAATAAAGTGTGTATTTTGATTTCACGAAAGGGTCTAACCGAACTGTCAAATAATAAGCTGCTATATAACTTTAGAAATATTTATGATATAATATAATAATAATTACGTAATTATAACTTTATTAAATACCTTAATTTAGCCACGAAACAGACCTTCGTCAGTGCGGACATGAATCACTTTTTGCCTCCGTTTAAATTTTACACTACATCGACAATACGGTAGTATCAATGGATTATCACTTTCAGCACTAACCTGTCGTAATAGTACCCCAGTGTTGATACCTGTTGCTGGTACCTCCTTGGCTGTCCTAACATCCTAACATCACTTAAACGCTAACAGACTGATTTCATTGCAAAACAAGCTAGGATATCTCCGCAAATCGAAACACACCTGTTGCTTTCGTTTAACCACAGCAACCAATGAACAAGGTGTCCATGGTAGCACATGTTACTTGATTATTAAGGTAAACATAGTAACCAGGAAATCAACGGTAATATTAGTAAACTCTGCACTCATGGTACTAAGGTAACCACAGAAACCGCACAAATATACTGTTAACCTTGGTAACAAAGGCAACCATGTTAACGTTAGCAAACAAAGTATCCATAAATATATGTAGGTCGTCATGCAGAGTGACCGTTCTTTTCGTCCGATTTTTACCAAAACTGAACTTTATTCAAGGATGTCAGTAACAGAACCGCGGTCTAAATTTGACGAACATATGTCCACCGGCACCCGAGTTGTTCCAAAAGGTCAGTCGGTCGAACGGACGGACGGACGGACACACATGACGAAGCTGATAATCGATTTTCGCCACTTTGCGAACGCGCCTGAAAATCCGAAACAAGCTTCATTTCGTATTCGCTCTTTAGGATAATGAAGGATATACGTACTGAATCGTACAATACGTACCCATTACGCGCCTCTTTAAGAGAAGATACCGGCGGCTCTGCCAGTGTGTTAACGCGACTGGGGCCTGGGGATGATTACTCATCTCCATCTAGTTTCGGGGCTAAGAATGTGTGGAATTATACACCTTCTTCCACTAAATTCCTTCACGGTCTGGCGACGAATTAATTTCCACTCAGGCGCTGTTTCAAGAAGCTATGTTCTGCTTACATTTCCTCTTCTATCCACCATTTGCCTCGAAAAGACCCACTTCATGCTCGTTGATCAATTGCTTCGTTTTGTTTCAGAGGTCGTACCTCATAGAGAACAAAGCAATATAAGTTATCATGGCAGCGAACTGTGACCCCACACATCGAAGCTTCCCTTGGCCCGACCCATTTACCGTGGACCGACAGTGTTTACATTTGGTAGGACAAATCCCATTATCACCTACAACGTAGTGCCAATATTTCAAGTTCCTACATGTTTTCTGTGACGAGTTATGGAATCCACAAGGAGACACACTCAGACAGACAGATACCCTCCTTCATTTTGCACTGCTGTCGGTTTGTTCTTACAGATAAATTTGATTGGTTTATTAATATTGTTATTACTGTGACTCATTTTACGACGACTTAGTCATAAAAATTACATGTACTGAACGTAAATGCTACGAAAAACAAAGCACAGCCATTATGAATACATTATTTACAAGATATAGCTTATTCATAGCGAGATTATGCACGTAGCTCATTCAACAGACTGATATTTGAAAGGCCTGAAGGTTCATTCATTTAGCAGTCTGTCTTACGACAGGTTCAATGCTCTTCCAAAGTAAGTTCTCCACATAGTGCGATCTAGAGCTTCCTCCTTCAAATGAGAGTATCCTCTCCTTTCTTTCAGGTCATCCAGTAGCTTCCTACGTCTTCTTCCTCGTCTTCCTGTCACTTATATCCCCCCTTCTATCTTTCCTTCAATAACCCGCTATAGAAGGCACTTTCTACGCAAAGTGTGACAAATCCAGTTAGTCCTCCGTTTACTTATTGCATGTACGATATTCCTCTGCTCCTTGACTCTAAGCAATACGTCTTCATTTCTCACATACCTGAAAGTATCTCGGATTAAATTTTAACGAAAATTTTAAGGAAATAGAAGGTGAATGCCGACTCTGGTATTATATAGGGCGTTTGCGTTCTATTACACACGCTTGGTTGAATACTCGTTACAAAAATACAGTGTAATTATTTTATTTCTTCTAATGTGTCGTCAATGCACCGTCCTGTGTATAATTAGCTAGAACATGTATTTTAAGTACCGGGTAAAACAAATTGGAAACAATACAAAGAAAGAAACAGAGAGAAAGAGAAGGGCCAAACAAGTAACCGTAGTGGTGTGTAAAGGTATGACTGTGTGTACTGAATATTTGCATAAGTACTTTCTTGAGAAGTTATTTTGTATCTTGCTTTACATTTCATTGTCTTCGTTGCCAGAACGTTGAATGGAACGGGTTTTCTAGACTTTATTTCATTGTCTACATCCTGTAATTACTCCACCTAATTAACCATTTCATCTTCCTGTATGTTTTGTGAAAAGGCTCAGTTTACCCAGGTTATAATACAAGAAGAGGAATACTGCGATTTCTCATTAAATTTGTTTATCTATGCTCCTTATTTCGTGACATTGGTGACACTAAAAGTCATTGAAGTTTATGGTAGATAATGGAGGGACAGCTGCTGGGAAGGTTCATTAGCACGCATAGTGAACACTGAAACATCCTAAAATCCCTGAAAAGTAATCATGAATCAGTCTTCAACATTTGACTCCGACCCATGAGTGCATTAGTTCGAACTTCTCAAACCGAAACACACTTACATTTAGCTGACTCCCCTATGCCATATAAAACGATGACAGTAAAATTAATATACGTGAAGTATAAGTCGTGACAGGTATTATCAAAATAGCATGTGTTTCATATAAAAGGAAATGTGTGTAGATACAAATCAGGCTATGACAAAGGAATAAGTTTCTTTATTAATACCACTATAGAGAGTGAATGCATGATAGTTTAATTAAAGGTCTGTTTAAGTTAAGAATATTTGTATCCATTTTAAAAGACCCATATGAAAAATAATTGCAAGGACATGCCTATACCAAAACAATACAGATATAAATTTCAGTAAGTACAGAAGTTTCTGAAATTTTAACAATATGATCGATTTTATTAATTAATGTAAAACGTATTAATTTATCACGGAAAACATGTTTAAATGTACCGTCCCCCTGCAGGACCGAGACATGTCTGAAAAAATTTGGAGTGCCATTTACATTCATTTTTGTGTATCTTGATGGTTTTTATTTTAACTTACCCGTAGATCATGAACCGGTTTAAAAATCTTGCATTCTTGTCTCAACTCTTCGAAGAGTAACGTTCGTTCTAATTACGTCAGAATTCAGTTCGTGCTTCAAAGTGAGCACATTCACTGTCCGTTGTACGGTACAAACCTCGGGCACCTGCTGCAAGAGCCACACAAAACACAGAGACAAATGTAGAACATTATAATGTTACAGCGCTGTTGCCTACAGTTAGCACCGGGCTTCATATGGTTTATTAAAATATTTATTAAATATAAATAAAATAACTATATTTTTCCACCAAAATGCATTTCGTTCTTGGCGTTTCAATTGTTTCGGAAATGGTCATCTACAAAACTTCTCGTAACAATAAAAATTAACTGATCTGATAATCAAAAATATGTATTGAGAAATACCATAAACAGAAGTAAGACTATTTTACGGAACGTGATTTTACGTGAACCACGTAGAGACTTCTCTTTGAGACGAATGTTCTCTTCTTTAAGAATCTCCTTTGCTGGAAACTCTACAGTTTATTTGTACGTGCATTCATATGTACATGGGAAAGGTCATACATACGGCATATTGTCTAGTATCGGACATTCATTAGTTCTTGGATAAGTCGCTAGTTAGCGCCACTTTTCAAGCTACAGAGCCTTTCCTTTTTCCCGTCACACAGGCTAGTGGGAGAAAATCTATTGGCCCAGTCGAAGGTTGTCGGTGAAAATCTCCACTAGTACCAGTTCGTATCTACGTTGTTTGCTCTTAGAATATTGTATCGACTGATAAAGTAATTAAAATAATTGTGGAATATAATTTTTGCCTTCTGTCAACTACATACAACTACTGTACACAGATGTCACTGTAGTAAACACTCCAAATACAGCAACCATTTTCTCTTTACTCGTCTGTCGTCTAACATTGGACAACTTGGCTTTCTATTAGTACCGAAAAAACGACAAATAACGTGAATATAATTTTTTCGACAGGTAAAGCACAGATGAGTTATTTTACCGGAATGTGTTGATTCTTTTTCATTTACTACCGGAGTTGTATCTGACTTTCTTGTTCAGGTCATTTCAACTAGTATAATTTTGTATGGCACTAGAATAAACGGCGAACCTACTTAAAAAGAAACGAGGCCAGTAGACAGAGTATCAAAAAGGACAGAGTTTCAAATTAATCTTGCTCTATAAGTTTAGAAATAAGATATCAGTAAGTAAAGCAACAAGCATTGTAGTCCCCAGAGGTTTCCTTCGAGGCAGGCTAACAAAATTGCAAGAAGCGAGAGTGGGGTAGATGGCACCCGAGATGGGTTTTTTTTTTGAGAACTTTAGCAGTGAGTTGGAAAAAGAACTAGTTAGCCGTACAAAGGACATAAGACAGTCGACTTATATGCATTTAGCGGGAAGGTAATTCTGCTTTTTGGTATATAAAGTCGCTGAAACTTTAGAAATCCCACACCGTTTTAATGTTCACGTGATCATACTTGTGGACAATTCTATGTAGAATTTATGATAAGGTGTCTAAAAAATTAAAAAGACAGAAGCGAACGGTCCTAAAATGAAACTCAATGCACTAATACGACTCGCAATAAAGACCTAATACCACATACTGTTCGAAGAAAATGCAGTTTCCTGGTGAGATGGCATCATCACAATGAGGTACATCAGGTGTATCATCCGTTCAGGGATTTTCGACAAGGTTTGGAAAAGCGTCTTAATTTTGGTGATTGGGGGCTTGGAAACTGTAGCAATATTGAAGGAAATATGTGATGGACGCAAAAGACGTAGATACGGAGAAAGGAAGTCTCTGTCGAAACTGAGAAAATATAATAATAAAGTAATGTCCGATACTAGTGACCCGTTTATGAAACAAAGAAAATAAAATCACTTTCTAACATATGTTCGTTATTTTCATAACAACGTGTTCAAATATATTTGTCCCGACGAAAAAAAGTACTAATATAAAAATTACAATATCGTTCTTTGGTAAATTTCATTAACAGACTTTTTAATTTCACATTACACGTCACCCCTCACCACAAAGTACTTAGCTGCCCCTTATTATGTAACCTTCCCTACATATCTGTTCACGTTACGTATTTACTAAATTATGTCTTTCCTCGTCGCTTCTGGTAAAAGGTCACTGGTAGCACCCACGCCCCAAGATTTTTCATATTTTACTGAGTACTGTTAGTTACCGTCATGCAGCATTTGTAAGGTTTCATGCTCTTGCGAATCTCTGTCATTAATGTGAAAGAACAATCAAACATATTTGTTAATTCTTATGCAGCAAATTGACACCCTAGTGTATTCAACAACCAGTGTATCGTACGTGTATACATATACATACATACATGCATATATACATACGTAAAGGGGGCATATATAAATATATTGTGCAGCACACATATGCTTCGTAATTAGACACTTTCAATTACAGTTTGTTGAATTCAGTACAAATAAATTATTCAGTTATACATCTACACCGAAAGACCCTCTAGTGTAACTCATATCTTCAACCGTTAGAAAATACGCCGCTCTGAAAAGCTAAAGACGCAGTTTCAGAAACGTAAGTAAAAAATAAAAAAAAAGATCTCGTTCGAAGAAATGAAGCCACTCGTTTTTCGATATCCTGTTTTTAAGAATTTTACACTGTGCGCAAAAAAAGTGGGTATTATCAATATATTTTAGTTATGCACGTAATCAAATTTTCGTTCTACGATGGGCCTCGATGGGCATCTTCTTTACAAACTAAAAGCAAACAGAATATTCAGCTCGTACCGCGGAGTAAACACTCCCTTTCGGTTTCAGAAACCAGTTAATGCTGTATAGGTGAATATTCGCTGTTTGTTCTGAAGTATATAAAAACACATCAGTGTTCTGTGAACAAAATTTACATAACGTCAAAGTTACGTATCGGGACGTTTGCTGTAACTGTTGTCAAACAAACCAGCTCCCAGTGAAACTGGTGCTTCTGTTCATAACGTGTCTCCATACATATCTAAAAATATTCAGTTCAAAGACTTTGCAGTCTTACGCGCCTTCACAAAATTGCGAAAAGCGAAGCGACTCTCGTCTTCGTCATGCCGGCCTGCTCGTTCGCTTATCTGTCTCTGTGTGAGTCTGTCCGTCTGTGAGTCTGTCTGTCTACCTTTCCGCATGGAAAGGATCGGTTCACACCGAAAGGATTTTCATTAATTTTAATATTTGAGAATTTTTTTCGAAAATCTGTAGAGAAAATTGAAATTACATTAAAATCAGACAAGAATAACGGTACTATATGTGGATACATACGTACGTTCATGATTATATCTCGCTGATTCTTGTTAGAATGAGAAATGTTTTAGATAAAAGTGGAGAAAATCATAAGAAACATTCACATTTAACACATTTTTTTTTCGAAAATCTTGTCGTAAATGAGATAATGTGGACAAATATGGTACAACCAGACAGGCCACAAATGACAATATAATGCGGTGCAGAAAAGATGCGATTTACATGCCGGATAATTAAGGCCAGAACACAGACACACACACACTCAAAATAGTTAATGCTTATTTCTTCAAAACTGATAAATTCCTCCTGACCTCGTAAAATGGTGTATGGCAACACAAAAAAACCGGGAAACTAAACGACGACATATATTTCATTACAATCTGTTTAGGCGCACTGTACATCTCAAGCAGTTCATGAGTAAACGAACGTTCTAAATTTTGGTGCAGCTTCGGCACATTACATGAAGCCCTACGTAGTTTGATTGTTGTCGGTGCAATAAATTTGCATAAAGCATTGTCCCGATAGACTCATTTTTTTTATATTTGACAGTGACATGTGCAGAACGCACTGTTTTGTTTTCACTATAACAACAGTTATTCGAAAGCGCCGAAATGTTACTTTCTCCTACATTGCCGATCTTGTTCTTCTCCACGTGACCAGCAGAGTAATGTGTTCGTATCTTACATACCTGTTCTGTAATTCTCTTAATAATCACATATACCAGAAATTATTATTGAACTCTGAACTGCACTTGAATAAGTTATGAACGAATAATTTATTTAAAAATCCAATTCATTTCTGGCAAGATATTATTTTACGAGTACAAATTTCACTTTATTTACCTATGCAGTGTTGTGTATTTTGTGTGTTATTTTAACTTTAAATATTAACAGAAAGTATACACAACATTATGTAGTTTACAGGAAACAGGATGGGCGAAAATTATGTATACTGTAGGTACACAGTAATTAACTATATACTCTGTACCTACTTTTGGCCCACCCTATATAAACCCACTTGTTTTCTTTATTTTCACACCCCTTGAGGAACGTGACTGTAGTAAGTGCTACGAGAAGCTGGAAGAATGTACATGGGAACAGTGAAATAAACAAAGATGTGGAATAAAACATTCCTTAATAAACACCGTGGGGTATTATTTTCAGAATAATTCTCTTCGTATTTTCCAGGTTATTAGTTTGGACCTACGTATCCTTTTGGTTGAGATCGTACCAAAGTATCCGTCCAGGTCCGAAGCACCTGTTTATATTTCGTAACTACGTCAGTTTTGAAGGTGAGGAGTTGTTAGCAACTCGCGCAAACCCCAAGCTGGAGGACCACCTCTTTTCGGATGTCCGCGACTGCTTATTCAATATATTCGCAGCTACCCTCCATATCGGAGGCCGTTCCTCCATTCGCAACCTGAGGACGCACCATGCCGTGGTGACGGGTACCAACTTATACTTTTGACGTACAGAAAAATGATAAAACCTGACGTAATGATCAAGACGTTGCAAAAGAACAGACATTGTCTATATATTTCTTTCGCTTTAATATTATAAAGATAGTCTGAGTTATGGTTAGCATTATCATTTTATAATTTTCAGGATATGCTGTATGAAATAGGCGCACATTAGGCTCGAAGAACACAAGGATTGTTTGTTTCACTATCTGTCGCGTTTATGTTATGTAAGCCTAAAAAGATGTAATTTTGAATGAAACTAAAATTGGCGTTTTACGCTAAGGTCTTTGAGAAGACTATTCTCAGAGGGAGTAATCAGAAAGAGGCAGACAGTTACATAATTCACGTTTTAATTTTACTTCTACCTTCATTCTGTAGGAGTGAACAGACTGAGGAAATTGGATGTGGTGTATCCAGCGTGTGCCAGCAGATAGTTTTTTCATTCATGAAGATGGAGGCACAACTGCTAATCGAAACGTAGTGCAATGATCAGACAAAGGATTTTCTACTATAACGACCACAATTCCCCTGTTCTTACTACGGCAGATGGTGTATTTAAATAGGAAGGCCGGCCGCGTTTTGAAATATCAAAATAATTACGACAGAGTATAGACAAACGTGATATCCTGTAAGCTTACCGATTTTGTACATCAAATAACAACAACAAACGCATCCAGTATAAACAACGAAAGGTAATTTAAAATCTACTACTTATATACTAAACTCCCCTATGTATATGTATGTTCAAGTCTAAGAACTTCATTGAAACACCTAACTGATCTCTTCGTGCTATTGACATAGTGAAATCTACAATTAGTATCATTTAAACCAGAAGTTTACGAAGTGTGCTCCGCGGATCCCAAGGGATTCGCGACGAATTTTCATTGGATCCGTGCATATATTTCTGTAATGGCTACTTTGAAGTTCACTTACATTTTTAATTAATGAATAATATCTTGTTAAAAAATAATCGAGAAAATTCTCTAATTGGATACATGTTTATTTCGTATGATCGTTAGAATATCTACTTAAGAAACTTCCTGTACTAACGAAGCGAGCGACAAACATTCAATTAAGATCAAATCAGACTGTGCATTGTTATGTATGCTGCTGGTATGTTTTATAATTTATCCAGAGGTATATTAAATTCTGAACTATAAATTTTTAATTTGGATACCTTTCATCCGGACATGCTATGTTTACGTGAGAAAGGACTTGAGAATCCGTGGTAATTTTTCGAAGTCACAAGGGGTCGGCGTGCGTAGAAGTTTGGGAAACAATGATTTAAAATATTTAACGTGATCAAGATAGTCTGCCAAAGGATTTAAATGCAGATTTCAGGAGATAAATTTATGGCTGTAATTAGAGCAGTTGGAGGTTTCACACTTCCTGTAACTCGTAACCGTCAGTCACTCCTAACATCAGTATACACAATCGCCAAACTTCCGTCCGTATATCTGTCCGTCTGTCCGTCTCCCTCTGCTTCTCATAAACGGTTCTTCGCAGAAAAAATAGCCAATAAAGAGGCGTCCTTCTTGCAGAGACAACTCGAAATGTATGAACTTTCTCCATTTAGAAATTAAGGCACAGAGTGTTCAAAAATAATGTCTTCTCAGACATAATCCCAGGAAACTTTTTGTATTTTTATTTCGAAAATCAATGACTCTGACGAAGAACATATGACATATGTCATATATGCCGTACATAAATTACCATATTTTTTTCAAGTGTAAATGAACATTCGTCCTACTGATATATTTTGGCAATACTAGGCCTAAATTACATTTTTTTATTTCGGTTTGTTCGAGCGTGGTTTTTAGCAGTGTAGAACCTTCAGTTTCTCCTCATAATAATTAGAACACGTCTGTGCCTATGCTTATCATATGTCGTGTCCTCTTCAGGTGTGCATTTCCATTGCTTTCGCACATGCTAAGATAATTTCTGCTCGCCTATTACAGCCTCGTAATTCCATAATCCTGCTAATGCAGTGTCAATTTATACCTGCCGAGGTATTTATTATTTTCAATAAATGTCAGGAACAAATAGGCAGAACTTTTACTTAATACTACTGAATTCCTACAGTCACATTACCGCCCAGGTTCGGGTTGTCTTCATTATGATGCTTGTGTCTTTCTTCATGACCTCTAGTAGACAGATGCGGGATAATAGATAAACATAGGTCGCGCGCCCGCTGTCATCCACATTCACTAACGATCCTGTCAGTGGCGGTACACATCCTGAGCTACTGACATGGTCAATGCGTGCAACGTAAACATAAATACGTAAATACGTAAACGTCGTCGTTTCAGATCTTCTATATCTTGGGTCTGCAACCCGCGGCCCGCAAGCTTGTTTTATGCGGCCAGTGGCCAAAATTCTGAATTATGTTTGTACTATAAAAATTACACAATAATTTAGGGGTTAGTTATATCATTTATTGTTATTCATCCACCTTCGGCCCACGGTGTGGCTCTTCGGCATAAAGAGGTTGAAGAACTGTGGTCTACGTGAACAAACAGGGTCTATAGCCAGTTTACATTTACTTTCATAACAAGGTAAAACTTCAGAAAATCTGAAATTCTCTCTTCCTTTCAGACAACAGGTAGAGGTATTGTACTAAATTGCAAAACCTGTAAAATTAGCGGTAAATACAGGTAGCAGAAATTCTGTTCACGACGGACTTTTTTTTACGCACCAAATGATACTTAATTTCTTACTCCTACTTTTCATAACAAATTTCCCACGATCTGGACTTTCAGTTCAGGAGAAGTGGTAGAATTTATTCCAAGGTTAAGGCGCTTTCTGCTTTGATTCCTTAGTGCTGTGTTTTCAAATTTATCACACTTGTGGGCAACACTTTATCATTTCCCTCTTGCAGTAACGTTACAGAAGATCAGCGGCGCATACTTACGAGAACTTGGACGTTCTTGTTTCTCTCCACATCCCGCCAGCCTCCTACCAAACTGGTACTCAAGTTGCTTCACTCGACTGTCAGAATGACGCTGATCGCACGCCTCGAGGTAGAACTCTATCATGTTTAATAGGTAATTAATACATGGTTGGCGTGAATGTATTGTTTGTTACTGTGGACATCCTCATCTAATCTAACTGCAACCGAATAACGAAATTTGAGCTACATTAACATTATTTGTGTTTGTAGGAGACTTGGGCATGAGTAGAAATGTAATAATATTAGAAATGATCCTACTTTGATAGTGTATTGACTTGTTTTATCTGACTGAGGACACGGTCTACTAGCGCCCCTTTGTGATCACTTTGATTAATATTCGAATGTCGCAGAGGTTGGGGGTTCTTTGACAAAATGAGCGACTATCAGTTTTTCAAGAACAAGTCTGTTCCGTACAGTTAATTATTCCGATTTTCCTTTCTTACGTAATGCATTATTTATTACATGGTCTACCAAGTCTTTCTCTTAAGACGATACACTGCCTTATCATTTGTAGAGGAATGGCTTAAAAATATAATGTCAGTAGGTAATGTAGCACCTTCTTTTACAACTTCAGTAAGGCACTGGAAAGACTCTATAGTACAGTAATTCAAGAATAAGAAATTGAGATTCTTATTGCCTTCAGGCCATTGTTCGGTTGTCTTGGCTTCCGTACTAGGTTTCATATGGCGAGTTAAAGCATTATAAATGGAATGGAAGTTGGGAGTCTTCTTTTTTTTCTTTTTTTTTTTGGAACCGCAGTGTTACATTTTGGACGTGAAGGAAATACGTCATTTCCATTTAAATGGAGTCTCAGATATAACGTTTCTCCTTGTGGGTGACAAATCGGAGCATCACAGTCCCAGCACCCATTCTCTTGCTCATCCCTCCCAGCTATTCACACTCTGTTATAACGATCCCACTGGGGACTTGCCGCCTTCTTCCCTTGCTGTAACTGTACGAAGACCCTCCCCAGCCAAACATCAGATACTACCACCGCTCCTGCCGCTGCTGCAGCTTCGTGAGATAAAATTCAACGTTTGGCTTCCTACAAGCCTAGCTTACCCAAATTGAGATCCAAAGACGAGCTTCACCCACAGTATGGACTTTTTCTTTCATTCTGCCGCAGTCTTATTCGATCGGTTCAAAGTCATGATATTACAGTGCGGTTTGTTCCTTCTGCACCAGTGAGGCCTCACTATGATAGTTAGGCATTTCGTGCCTGCCATCAACTATTTACATTTATTGACTACAAGAACAATGCAGCTTAAATCATTCAGCACTGTATCAAAAAGGGGTCTGTTTCCAAAACGAAATTTTTGTATTCCATTTGCAAGCCGATATGGAACTACATTGTTCAGGATTTTGAAAAGGAATGCCGACGTTTAAATACTCGCCGAATGTGATAAAATGCAGCAACAGATTAAATTGTTAACTTAGAAATAACCTTATAAATTCCGTACATGTTACGCGTTTTTTTCGAAATGAATTACGTTTACAGCTCGACGTACATTTAAATGTTGCCATGTACACTCAAAAGTATTTTATATGCAATAAGTACGTATATATACCAATAGACAGTAAAACTATATTCCCAAATATTCCAAAACTGAACGCTTACTCGACCTGCCTAAACACAATCCATTTCCTGTAAATGAAGAACAGTGTTACGCTTTAAACAGATATGGGAATGAAAATAATGATTATCGGAGTGAGAACCATTTGATTTTGAAGATGTGGTGGGCGTTCGGTACAAAAAATCGTGTTTGTTGCTTAAATATATATTACAACACACTCTTACACAAAACATTTACAAGTATTACACGTGTAGTGTAAAACTTTGTTTTAAAAATCATTCGATTACAGCACAATGATGATGAATCACTTTACAATTGTTTGTTCATTATCATCATCATCATGTTCCTGAAGGGTTAGGTGTGTTTCCTGTTCCTTGATCCTCAAGATGAAGTTGGTCCCTCCATCTCTTCCTCGGTCGTCCTATGTTCCTTCGTCCTTTTGGTTTA
>Ga0123354_10008292_pt1 | contig 15777 bp, 14 predicted proteins | sample TergutLab28metaG_2_FD_97872 | JGI IMG/M metagenome (GOLD analysis project Ga0123354, IMG submission 97872) | Labiotermes labralis P4 segment gut microbial communities from Petit-Saut dam, French Guiana - Lab288 P4 | ecosystem: Host-associated > Arthropoda: Insects > Digestive system > Gut ...
GAGGCGATCTCGGGTTGCTGCTGATACAGCCATACCGAATGCTCCACCGGCAGCAACGCGTTAACATCATCGATTTGGTGCTCGGCCACACGCATCGCAGCACGAGCCTGCTCATGACAGTCGCGCCAACGGCCAAGCTCTTCTTGGACACTATCCAAATCATGGCTGATCGAGACCGCCCAATCAGCAGCCGTCTGATCAGCTGGGCCATGCAAACCAGTCTCAGCGACCACCAAAGCCAGATCATCCCTGGCACTAGCCAACCCATCCAAGACGCGAAGCATCGGAACAGCCTCAGACTGGTCATGGTCGGCCAAACCAAGCAATAACCGCAGATCGTTCAGGTCTGTCACCGCTGACATGCCATCACTCACCCTTCTCGTCTAAACAGGCCCCCCAAGGTTTGTACACGATAGCATACAACCCAGCACAAACCAGACCGCAACCTGACGATACGGGCAGTCCATGCAACCCATATTTGACTTGTTGAACGGGTATGGTAGCCTACATGTTGGTAGCCGGAGCTGGCTACCGCCGTCAGGGGCAACGGCTTGTATCACCAACCATAAAGGAGCACACTATGGCTGTAATGTCAGCCCAAGACGGTGCAATACTCAAAGGCGCGGAAGCCACACGTGACGCCCGTAGCGAAATGACCAGACGCATCCAAGTCGTAGCCAGCCACGTCGAATCCCTCGGCGCCGGCTTCCAAGGCCAAGCCGCCACCGCGTTCAACAAACTCATGACAAACTGGCACACACAATCTGGCCAAGTCACCCAAGCCCTGGAAACCTTCGAAGCAAACCTACGCGCCCACCAAACCAACCTCGACCAAGGCGAACAGACCCAATCAGCCTCATTCGCCAAGATCGCATCCCGACTAGGAGGCAACTAACATGCCAATCGTCATCGATCATAACGCCATGGAACAAGCCTCAGCTGAAATCCGTCAAGACGCCCAATACATGCAAACCGTCCTCGACGACCTAGACACCAAAATCCGTGCCCTAGCCGCCAACTGGGAAGGCGACGCGCAACAAGCCTACCTGGTGGCCAAACAGAAATGGTCACAAGGCATGGAAGGCATCCGCCAAACCCTAGCCGACATAGCCACCCTCATCAGCGAAACCAACCAATCCTTCACCAACATCGACAAGAAAGGCGCCGCAATGTGGGGTGGCTAAACACCCCCATGGCACCAAAGGCCCCGCGCCCAGCACAATCAGCGCGGGGCCTTTACCCATCGGCAGAATAGACCAAACGACACACCATGACTAATGATCGCGTTGAAGTGACAGTTACGCGCGGACACACGCGATGGGACGTATCATTGCGTGCCGACGCCAACATTGCCAGTGCTATCGCCGCCATCGACCCGACGTTTCATGGCACAGCCCAGACTAGCGATAGGGCGTCCCCAATGCTGCGCGGACGTGTCAGCGAGCAGATGCGTACCGGTGCCGTGCTGGTGCTCCGCGACGAACAGGACATCCAACACGCCCAGAGAACAACCACCCAGCCAAGCAACTGGGCCGAGACGCGTCAGAGACTGCTCGTTAAGAGTGTCTGGGCTGTCATTTCTATCTCGGTGCTGGTGTCTTGTAGTTGGGGCGTCACCGCATTGTTATCCGTCGCACCAACTATGACAACGTCGGCCGTATGGATGACGTTGTCCATGGCGATAGTCGCCGTTATCGCGCTGATTGTGCTGGTGGCGTCCAAAAATCCCTGGTTCCACGGCAGTTTACCCGGCGAACTAGCCAAACCGATGGGCGGTGGTTGGGTGGTGCTACTGGCCATTCTCGTCGGTCTCATCTCGGGGAGCAGCCTTGCCTACGCACTCGCTCTGGAGCCGACCACCGGCTTGGTGCTTGCTGCCTGGTGCGCCTGCGCAATCGCGGTGGTCATTTGGGCTTGGCGGCGCGACACGCAAACCAAACTCGGCGCCCAATTCCTATTCGTACTGGCCCTAATCGCGACCGGCATGATATTGCTGCCGAACGGAGTACAGATGCTGGCGCCCATCGTGGCGGCATTGGCGGCCGCGGCATTGATCGCCGTGCCCGTTATGGCTCCTCAAGCACCGCCTGAGCAGTCAGTTGACATCCCCTTGCTTGCCACGTCTGCCCTGTCGCAGCGGTCAGTGCAGACGCACGCACCGAATCGCGTGTCGACACCCCGCGCTATCAGCATGGTGCAGGATGCCAAGACAACCTGGACCGTTGTTGCAGTGGTCAGCGGAATTGCGGCAGTCACATTTGCCTGGCCAATCATCACCATGACGGGCACGGGTGGCTTGCAGGGATGGGCGTCGCTCGGGCTTCTCGTGGCCGTGCTTACCGTGCTGGCGCTCGCACCCGTAACGTCACCACTGCGGCCAGTTCGCCTCGCACCGCGCCTAGCGGCGGTGGTCACTGTCGCCGAATGGTCTGTGTGGGCCGCTATCAGCGGCGTCGTGCAACCATGGTCACTAGCTCTAGGACTCGTGACACTCGGCTTACTGGCCATGGCTATCAGTCTGGCCTCCACCCGAGAGGAGGGTGCGCCGCTGCTTGGCCGGTTAGGTGACATCGTTTTGGGCTTGGCGCAGCTCGGAATGTTTCCTGCCGCCTTGCTATCATCGGGCCTGTTCCACTATTTATGGACGGCCCCACACCTATTGGGAGGTGGCACGCCATGAGCAACGACGAGCAGACCTTGTCCGTCACCATCGCCTACGACGACCAGCGCGCCGACATCGTGGTGTCCGCGTCGCTGCCGGTCGCAGAACTGCTACCCGGAATCATCGCCCACCTCGGGCGATTGAACGCCACCTCGGCCACCTACGGTTTTGACGTGGCCACTTCCTCGGGCCGTCTCATTAGCCAGGGCCAGAGCCTTGCCGCCCAGCATGTCACCGCCGGCACTGTGCTCACCCTGACATCGCGCTCATACCAAGAACTCCCCCGCTACGATGATCTGGCAGAAGCGGTGGGCACCATCGTCGAAAGTTCGCAGCAGCCTTGGGGACGCCCCGAGGCCATGCGATTGGCATCCTGGTGCTCGGCGGCTCTTAGCGTCACGGCCGCTGCTCTACTGACAGTGCGCGGTAGTGGCAGCAGTGCCGCAATCATCGCCGGTTGCGTGGCTACAGTCATTGTGGTGGTGGCCGCCGGCGCCATCTCGCGGATGGACGACATGGCCATGAACGTCAGCTTGTTCATTGGGGCATGTGCCCTTCTGGCGGCGACGGGATGGAATCTGGCTGCCGGCTACGATCTGCCATGGCGGGCGATGGCAGTGGCAGGCGGCATTCTTGTGGCTACGCTTGGCGTCTGCACTTTCCCGCGCGCTCAGTGGCCAATCGCCTTTGGGACACTTACTCTGGGTGTCCTGATCGTCATCGCCTCCGCAATAGTGGGCCAATTCAGTGTCACATGGGGTGTGGCGGCAGGGGTCACACTTGCAGTGGCGATGGGATTGGAAGCGCTGCTGCCGTCCATCGGTTTGGCGCTGATCCCGGCCCGGCGTCAGGCGCTGACACTCGATTCGCTCCAGAGTGTGCCATCAGACGAGGTTGATGCCCAGGTGAAAGGCGCCACCTTGGCCGTCACAGCGATGCGGCTGGGTGTTGGGGTCACCGTTGTAGTGTTCGCGCCGACGCTGATCCATAATTGGTGGGGCGTCCTCCTGCTCGCCTGCTGTGCACTGTCGCTGGCCCTTGTGGTGCGCAACCTGTACTCGCGTATTGATGTCTACACGAATACCGTGGTAGCGATTGTGACAGTGCTTGTCGCAGCGGTCACGGCATCGCTTGTATACCCGACGGAGGCACTAGTGCTGTGCGGCGCTCTGGTTGTCTGCGTCATCTTGCTAGTGCTGCAAAGCCTTGCCCCGTCCCGTTATCGTCCTGGCCTCGACCGGATCCTCGATGCGGTCTATGCCGTGGCAACCATCGCGGTGGTCCCGCTGGCAGTGCTCAATTGGGGTATCTTCTGATGGCATCGAATCGCGAGATACTTGAGGCCCAGCGGTTTAACCGCTCAAGGATGACGACGGCCTTCACGTCCGGCATGCCCGGTGGGCGCGAAATGGAGCCGCACTCGCCGCTCACCCCGCTGATTGTCGGCATCGTCTTGACGGCGGTGCTAATCGCGGTGGCGCTCGTGATGCACAAGTTTTCGCCCGGACTACCCGATGGGTGGCAGAACAACTACGTTCTGGTGATCAAGGACACCGGTGCTCGCTACTACACGATCGACGGGATCATGCACCCCGTGACCAATATCACGTCGGCCAAATTGCTCACACCGGCTGGGTCGTTCAACCTTGCTGAGGTTCCCGAGTCGAAAGTTGTCGGCATCCCTCGCGGTCCGCAGGTCGGGCTGCCGGGAGCGCCCGATGATGTGCCGGCACCGTCAGCGCTGACAAAGGACCCCTGGACGGCCTGCGGCATGTCTGAGTCTTCAACAAGCACCTGGATCGGTGGCGCACCGGATGGCCTTGCGGCCACCACGAACGTTCTGGTGGCAAACCAGGGTGACCTGTATCTTGTGGTCGATGGGGTGCGCTATCCGATAGTTGGTGAGACAGCCGCGACTCTTACCACTCTCGACCTTGTAGACGCCGCCCAGCACCCCGTGCGCGCGGACTGGCTAAACGTGACGACACCCGGCACGCCGCTGGCCCCGCTGGAGATCAACGGCGCCGGACAGCCGACGGACGGCATGCCGGTAGCGCTCGCATCAGCGGTGGTCGGCTCGCTGGTCAACGTCGCACACGACGGAGCCATCACGCACTATGTGGTGGTAGACGCCCGCCACATAGTACAGCTGACCGATATTGCTTATGCACTTTATGAGCTGGGCACAGGGGCGAACACAGACCTTATTGGCCAGCCGATAACTGCCACCCTTGCTGACGTTGCAGCCCTGGTGATGCCTAATCCAGGTACCATTCCGCCCGATTGGCCAACTTCCATGGGTGCCTTGCTGCCGGCGTCTTCAATGCCATGCCTGCAACGTGACATGACCACCGGCACCGTTGCGCTACTGAGCACAGACGTAGCTTCGGCGAATGCCGTCAACGTGCCCGGGGGTGCGGCCGCTCTGGTGGAGGTCACGAATGGGGGCACGCTGGGTACTTTGCGACTGATCAGCGACAATGGCTACACATATGGCATTGGTGGTGATATCACCGATACATTGGCGCGATTGGGGTATTCAACTGACGACATCATCGCTGTGCCCGAACCTTGGGCTGGATTGGCTCAGGCCAGCAATCCATCGGCACCGCTGCTTTCGCCGGAGTCGGTCCAGTGAGACGAAAACTTGCCGCGCTCGGGTTGCTGATTGCGCTGCCCCTGCTTTGCGACGCCCCGGCCGTATTAGCTGACTCATCCGATGGGTCATGCTCGCAGACCAACGCAACCTTCGTAGACTCGGCTCCGCAGGTGCTTGGGGTTCTCGGTATTCCAGACGCGTGGGCCTACTCGACGGGCGCCGGTGTGACGGTCGCGGTTGTTGACTCTGGCGTCGACGTTGGCAACGTGCACCTTGGCGACGCCGTGTTGCCTGGCATCGACCTGACTAGCGATGGAGACGGGCGCAACGATGTGGCCGGTGTGGGCACAGCCATTGCCGGCATGATAGCCGCCCGCCAAGTGGATTCCTCCGGCATGATAGGCATTGCTCCAGAAGCGATGATTCTGCCGGTTCGTGCTTATCAGACTACTGATACCAACAACCCACATCAGCCGCTTGCCGACGTGACGGCGCACGGCATCGTCTGGGCCGCCGATCACGGTGCAAAGATCATTGTGGTGCCAACGCCACTCGCTGATGACTCACAAACCTTGCATGCTGCAGTCGATTATGCGCTTGCAAACGGCGCCCTTACCGTAGCTGCTGTTGGCGACACGACGACTAATGCCTCCAACAGTTCTGACTCAGCACCACGTTTCCCTGCCGCATACCCATCGGTTCTGGGAGTTACCGCAACAGGTGCAGATGGCACGGTTGGTAGCGATGTGGTGCACAATGAAACGGTCCAGGTGGCTGCGTACGGCACAAACGTATTGTCCACCTACTTTGGTGCCGGTGACTGCTATTTCGCCACCGAAAAGCCGTCCACAACATATGCAGCCGGGTACGTTGGTGGTATTGCCGCCCTGGTTGCTGCACGATTCCCAGACGAGTCTCCTGATTTGTGGCGCTACCGTATCCTTGTAACAGCTTCGCGTCCGGTACCATATCAGCGAGATAACGACATCGGTTGGGGTATGATCAACGCCCAAGCAGCTCTGACATTCGTCAACGATGGAACGATGGTCGGGCCGCCAAATCCGCTTGGTGCTCCCCCAGCTTCTGCCACGCCAGCTTCACCACAACTGATTCCGCCAGTATCAACCGGGCTGCCACTCCGCGATCGGATGGCAATAGGCATATGCGCAGCCATTGTAATACTTCTCTTTGTTGTCGTACTGTTTTTGACAACAGCGAGAAGCCGACCGATCCAATCTTGAACGGTATAATATCAGAGTAACATAATCGCTTGTTTCCATTTCTTGCAGAAGACATAGCATCCACTACTCCATGCTTATTGTCGCTCGCCTTGTAATCTGTACATACTCATCAGTTTGGAACAGCATGGCTTAGTGGCTAATTGGTGGGTATCCCTGAGGCGGCCACATTGGGTAACTTAAAGGAGCCTGCTGAGGTGCAAGTGGGTATCCCGTTGAAACTTGAGCTGCCGTATATGGCATAAGTGCAATCAGTGGATCTATCATGTGAATACCTCTAGTGAGAAATGACAACATGCTGACTATGCAAACTACTGGTCCAGCAATGCAGCCGATGATCGTATAAAAGCTCAATTGATTATCAATTACACATCCAATTACGAGGCTGACAAGTAGCAACTGCACCGAATACAGTATAAGGTGTATCGTTAGCTTCATCATCTCACGGGCTCGCATCAGAAAACTAGACCTTAGCCAATGAATAATTAGTGACGCAACAACGATCACGGCAACAAGAATTAGCAACCCAATACCCACGATGACACCAAGAACAGTCATGAGTGTCGGGTCATTTGGCAACGGGTCCTCTTGCCACGTATCAAACAGAACCTGCCCAAAAGCGAAATAAAGTGAAACCAATCCAATAAAAAGTACCGTCGAGAGGATGACACCAGACATTAACTTTCGCATCATGCTAATCCCACTCATGACTCTATTACTCCAATTCGATTTAGTTACCGACTACTAAAGCGGAAGCCACCGCTTGCGCCTCGGCTGCTTCAACTTGAACTTGCCGCAATTGCTCATCATCAAACGCTTGCACACCCACCTCCGATTTGTCGTACGCCCATCAGTACTGTGACTACCATCATCTTCGGCTTACGTAGCCTCGAACTGCCATGATGTCACTGTGCAGATACCATACCCACCTTGGACAGCTAAATCAACTGAGCAATGTGATCGAGGTTTCAATAGATAGGCAGCATGGTTTGTCAAGGACCACCCCGGCACTGGCGCGCCATCCCTCATGTCAAAGGAGGGGAATTGAGGCTCTTCGGGATGATGTGTGGTTGGGTTTGACGTAGGTGCTAGTGAAACGTCGTTTAGGAGTTGGATTCTACGACATTGTACGGGCGTAGTGGAATCGTCATGGTTGGCGTTCCTCAATCCTCCTCGCATTGGAGGTTTGACGTGCCAGTGCCAGGGTGGTCATCGACAGCAGCTTGGCGGGCCTCATCGACATGAGGTCGATTCCGTTCACCTGATCAGCGCGGAGGGTTGTGTACCGTGATTCAGCCGGAAACCGTCATTATTGCCAAGTCATGGTACCTAACCTTCCACTGGAACCCTGACGGCCGGGGTTGTCGTCATCAGCATTGTTAATTGGGCCAAAGTCGTGCCTCAAGGGGTTGGTGTTCGTTGCCGGCTTGTTGGAGCAGGCAGACATGCGTATGTCTTGCGCGAGATCTGGAACTTATTCAGAAATCTGCGGTTCTTGGCCGGTTTGGTGAGTAAACTCTAGATCTCGCGGACAGGCCCACCCGGACAAACCCGATCGCCTAGGCCTGATCGGAGGTATCGGTGCTGCAGCACCTGCCGGTGGCATCTCACCTGCACTCAGAAACCCGATCACCGGTGGTGTTGACCGTCAGCAGCCTCATGCGTGGCAAAGTCCTGACTGGCGGGTGTTAGCGGCTATTGGGAGGTTTAGGCTTAGCCAATCTGCGATGACCTATCTATTCCTCCTTTTCACCGACGTACGGTGATTCTGGTCAGCTGCTGACCGCCGCAAAAACTCGCCACCTAAGTAGCATGCCATCCTCAAGAGCATTTGCTCTGCTGGTGGGAAGCGCCGGGTTGTTTCTGGTTACACTGGGTGGCGCTTTGGGCGGATACCTCAGCTCGTGGGCGGGCTGGACGTCTGCCGGACCCATAGGCCTCGTGCCCGGTACCATATCATCGAGATGACGACTTCGGCTGGGGCATTATCAACGCCCAAGCAGCCCTGTCATTCGTCAACGATGCAACGATGGTCGGGCCGAAAATCCGCTTGGTGCTCCCCCAGCTTCTGCCACGCCTGCTTCACCACAACTGATTCCGCAAGTTGCAACTGGGCTGCCACTTCGCGATCGGATGACAATAGGCATATGCGCAGCCATTATTATGCTTCTCTTTGTTGTCGCACTACTTATTATTACCGGACGGAATCGACCGCTCCTATCGCAAATATACGTAGTGTAATGGAAGCGTTTCTCTTTCGGAGCTACATTTATCAAGTCGCACTCAGCATATCTCGCTCTTTGAATCACATTTACGGGACTCTAGCTAGTTTCTTGCTGGTGGAAAACTATTGTACGGCCAAACTGGTTCGCCCGCTGGACGCGTCTGTCCCATATTAACCGGAGGCATATATCCAGTAGTCATAGGTGCTACTGTTTGGACTGTCGGCAGAATCCAAATTGCAGGATCAAGTAGTCGAACCGCTCTGGTTAGAAACCACAACATGTTTACGATGCAAATGACTGGTGCAATAAGCAAAATTAATACATTGAAAAGATCCAGCCTCGTTAGCAGAATACAGCCAATCACAACACTGATGCATGCCAACACTACAGATATTTGCCCAAGATGTCTGCACAGTACTACCATGGCGTGAGCTTTTAGGACATATCCAGACCTCAGCCAACCCCTGACCACTGAGGCAAGCACAACAATTGCAACTAGGTTTAGTAGTGCAACAGCTATTAGGATGCTCACAACGAATATTACTCTTTGATCAATCTGTGACATATTCTCATGCACACAAAATATCAATCGCTGCCGCCATAGAGCAAAGTATATTGCAGCTATGGTAACAAAAGCGACAGCTACAAGAATAGCGCCTGCCATCATTTGCCTAATTGTGGATAAGTTCACCATGGCGTGAATCTCCTCGTTAGTGTCAAAAATACTTCCTTATAAGTCATGGTCTGTCATTACCTAATTATTCTCAGTTGTGCTCTATGGATTCTGCGCCAATGCTTTGCTTGTTCATATACTTACGAGGTGGCGAATATCGGCCACTTCTTGACGAGGCCTTGTGAGATCGAAAACTCACTAATCGAATCAACTTCTGCCGAATTCATTTCAACGATAGCTGCTGCCACAACGCCAATAAGAGCTCCTATTGCGCCGACAATCATACTAACCCCTGGTACCAGCGAAACTACTGCGCACACGAGAACTGTACCGGAAATTATCAATACCATGAAGCTAGCAAGCCCTGCAATAATTGTTATCCAGAAGGATGAAATCTGCTTAGACCAAGTAATTAAACCCGCTTGAATATGGCTAACCAACGAGTCTCTGAACGCATTGAATGCATCTTGTTGCTCAGGTATCGACTCCTTATACGCGTCCGCTGAGAACCCTTGCCAGTAATCATCCACTCTCAGTTTACTCGCTGCCAATGCCTGGCTCTGTTCACCCATGGCGCTGCCAATGGTGCTAACCCAATTGTTAGCTGCTCTAATAAGCGTATCAGCATCTCCGGGATTCTCAACTAGCAATTTGATTTCCTGCACAACCATATCAATTCCACGACGAATCCAATCAATCACGGCGCGTACCCAGCTAGCAATCGAGCCTGTCACATCAATCATTTTGAATACCCAAGACTCGAGAATGCCTAGTGTTGCTTGGCATAGCCGTTGGATCTTGTCGACAATTTCTTCAAGTAGCTTCAGTATCTTCCTCGGAATGTCGCCCATCATCTATTCCATTCCCATTTATTTTTGAATTCTGCCGCAGCTTGCTCCTCATTGTTACGGAAGTCGCTGATTATTTGCGCCAGAGCGATCTCTGCACTCACCAAACTTGTCATGCATTCATTTGCCACGCATTCAGCATGGCCCGCTGCCTGCGCATAAGCGTACCTAACTTCATCCCCCAATATCCCGAATTCATGTCCGCCTGGCTTATTACGTAGCGCTTCAATTGGTTGAGAAAGACCTGAGACTGTTGTCGCCACATCCTTTATTGTCTGTACATCATCATACATTGCCTCTAGTGCTGCCTCAAGTGACATACTAGTACTCCTTTACTTCTTCAACTAAACTCTGCAGTTTACCCAACGGCGATGATGGATCAACCACCTGCCCGTCGATCTGAGCCTGTTTTGCCTTCTCGAGAGCGTCTTTGATTGCCAAATTAATGGCAAAACCCGTTGCCCGATCCAACCAGCGATCCGTGAATCGCACTGATGCCAAACCCCCAGCGCTATCCAGGTCAATCTGCACCATATTGCCGGTGCACTTCCCAGAATACGTCGCCTTGGCGGTCTTCTCCGCCTGCTCAGTAGCCGACTCAATTTCTCGTAGGAAGTCATCCAATAGCGAGTCGAGTGCCTTCAGACGTGAGTACGCCTCCTCGGCAGTTGACTCACTGGCAGTCCTTTCCTGACGGATGGCATCATTGGCGAAGTCGTAGTGTGTTCTCGTTGCCTGTGCGGCATCAAAGTTGTTCTTCCGCAATTGCATTTGCTTCACCACAGCTTCACTGTACGTAGCGACGATCGCAGCGTCCAGCGTCTCTGGTGCATAGGACTGATGCCATGAATCACCAATCCTGATCTGACTTAACTGGCCACTCTCGTCCAACTTCACTGTGATGTTACGCGTTTTGTCGGTGACGCTAACAGGCGCAACCGGCAGACTCCATGCGGAAGCCACCGCTTGCGCCTCGGTTGCTTCAACTTGAACTTGCCGCAATTGCTCTTCATCAAACGCTTGCACACCCACCTCCGATTTGTCGTACGCCCATCAGTACTGTGACGACCATCATCCTCGGCTTACGTAGCCTCGCATGGCCTTGATGTCACTGTGCAGATACCATACCCACGTTGGGCAACTAAATCAACTCAACTGCTGTTAACCCCAGCCAGACGACTCGTTGCGCACGCGCCCCAAACGGAACGCTAACAGCGCTGACGCAAGAGCGAACACGGCGTTAACGCCATAGATCCAGCCGAACGTGTGGGCTGTTGTGACATTGTGATTCAGCAGGACGCTCAGCATGACGTTGGCGATGCCGGCGACGAAGGCACTGCCAAGCCCGTCGGCCACCTGCAGGTTCGATGTATTACGCCCGATGGCCTCCGGCGGCGACAGCGTCATCAATGCCAACGATGTGGACGCACTGGAAAGCCCCATGCCGAAACCAGCGAGTAATAAAGCGAAGATAGCCAGGAACACCAAACGGTCGAATGTGTTTGGCGCCGGCGCCTTGGAAGCCGCGAAACAGGCCATCACCGCGATTGCGATGGCCTCAAACGTTGAACCGATGATGATGATCTGGTCGCGGCGCAGCTTGAGCCAAGGGCGCGATTGCAACACGGTGCCGGATGCCCAGCCGATCGCCCCCACGGCAAGCGCCCAGGCGGCTTCCTGCGAACCGTAGCCCCGGTCGGAGCGAAGTAGTTGAGTGAGCAGAGAGATCGAGGCGGTAAAGGCGCCAGCCAAGGCTAAACGCACCCACATCAGCGACGGCATACCTCGTCTGACGCGCCAGAAGCCGGATGGCATCATCTTGTGCATGGCCACCCCGACGGTGGCAACTCCGATCAGGCCCAGCGGCACTGTGCTCCAGTTGAAGTGTTCCACGCTCTGGGTGGCAGCCAGCAGGCAAGCCATGCCGGCAGTGCCAGCAATGGCCACCCACACCGGCACCTCGCCCGGTGAACTGCCGCGGTGTGGCCGGTGCCTGTATAGCTGCTCCATCGGTCGTACGCCTATGATCGCAGCCACCGCCAGGAATGGGATGATAAGCCAGAACACAAAACGCCAGTCAAGCGCCGCCGCGATCATGGCCGCCACGCCGGGCCCGACGAACGCCGGGCCTAAGTAGCAAAACGAAAAGATCGTCATCATGATCGATCGTTGCTGTTCCGGATAAACCTCGGCGATCACCACCATGACGGCGATGTTCATGGCCCCGGCACCAAGCCCCTGCACCGCCCGGGCCGCCAGGAACGTGATCATGGTGGGCGACGACGCGGCCAACGTCAGCCCGACCGCGAACAGCCCGACACCGACGGCCAACGGCTTGAACGCCCCGAAACGATCGATCAGCCGCCCAGAGACGATGACAGAGAAAACATGCCCGATCTGGAACATGATGACCGGCCACAGATAAAGGTTCTGACCGTTCAGTTCTTTCGAGATATCCGGCAGCACCGCCTGGATGGCATACATCTCGAACGCCGCGCCAACCACCCCGATGCACAACGCCACCATCACCGAACGACGCGCCCACGTTGGCAGCATCAGCACTGAGAGTTGCCCACCACTGAGGATATCAACTGGCTCGCCCGCGGTGTCACCGGTTTTGCTCACCCAGACAGTCTTCCACGTAGGAAGCGCGGTCTCAATTCTCACCCCACTAATAATGTTGACAGTTTCACGGACTGACCACCACCAGCGACCCAACGGATACCCAGCGGGCCAGCAAAACGGCGTCCTCAATGCCCACCCAGACGTCGAAACGGTAGCTGGCGCCGTCAGCCAGCGGCACAGGATCGCTGGCAACAACGCCGCTGACCAACTGGCCGGTCTTGTCGCACAACGTGATTGGGGACGCCTCGTGAAGAGCCCAGACAGGTGCCAGGCCTGCCTCCACTACGACCGGCAGCCGCACCAGGTCTTCCGGGGCAGATTCCGGCCAGCCGACATCACCTGCCACCAGCAGCGTGCCTGTTGGCAGGTCGACGAGCGCAACCTGGCCGGTTGGCGATTGGCCAAGTGCGGCAACACCCGATGTGACGTGCACCTTGACAAAGACGACATCACTGTCCATCAGCCGTTGCCCTGCCACGATATCGTGCGTGGTGACAAGCGCCGTCGTCGATGTGTCCATCGATCGCCAGGCAAGAATCGAGCCGCCGACAAGCAAGGCGAGCATGCCGACCAGTATCAGCTTCGGGTTGCGACGGTAACGAGCCATACGTCAAGCCTATTAGCCGCTCCCCCGCCAAAACCGGGTTATTAACAGGCAATTACGCCATGGCTGGTTCTGCCAGGGCAGCCACATCGTCATCGTCTTCGTCGACATCGTCGATGAACGGTACCTGGCTGTCATCGGCGTACATCTGCTTGATCAGCGGGGCGAAGTGGTTCATCACAACGGAGCGGCGCACCTTGAGGCTCGGCGTCAGCTCGTCCTGCTCAAGGGAAAGCTCACGATCGAGGATGACAAACTTCCTGACCCTCTCCCAGTGCTCGAGGCGCCGGTTGGCGCGCTGGATGAAGCGGGTGACCGAAGCATAGATTTCCGGGCGCTGCGTCAGCTCCGCGTAACTGGCGTTTCTCAATCCGTGGTGGCGTCCCCAACTCTCAAGGGCGTCGATATCCATCACAATCAGGGCAGCGGCGTGCTTCTGGCCCTCGCCAAGCACAACGGCCTGGGCGGCGTAAGGCGTGTTTGCCATGATCACGTTCTCCACCACCTGGGGTGCGATGTACTTGCCGTTCGAGGTCTTCATCAGGTCCTTCTTGCGGTCGGTGATGAAGATATCGCCGTCCTCATCGATCTCCGCGATGTCGCCGGTGTGCAGCCAGCCGTCTGTCAGCGTCTTCTCGTTCTCCTCCGGCATCCCGTGGTAGCCGCGCATCACGATGGGGCCGCGGATCAGCAGCTCGCCGTCATCTGCCGTCATCGCCTCGATGCCATCCAGCGGGTGGCCGATGCTGCCGAACTTCAGCTTCGACGGGTGGTTGATAGTGGCAATCGCGCTTGTCTCGGTCAGGCCGAAGCCCTCGACCAACACCAGGCCGGCCGAGTACAGCCACTCTTGCACCTGCTGCGACAGCTTCGCAGAACCAGAAACCATGAGGCGCATGCGTCCGCCAAGCTTTTCACGCAGCTTCGAGAACACCAGGGTGTCTGCCACCTTGAACCGCGCCGCCAGATACGGCGGCATCTTCTTGCCCGCCACGCGATACGGGCGGCTGCGGGCACCGATGGCAAACGCCCAGTGGCTCATGCGGCCCTTGATGCCCGTCTTGGGATACATGGTGATGACGGCCGCGCGCACCTTCTCGAAGATGCGTGGCACGCCGACAAGAACCGTCGGGCGGGTCTCGCCGACGCCCTGCATCAGGCGGTTGACACGACCGTCGACGATTGCCTCGAAACCGACCTCGATCTGGGCGGATACAAGGTCGCGTCCGAAAACATGTGCCAGTGGCAGCCACAAATAAAGCGAGTCCTCCGGGAAAACGATGTCGAACGCCTTCACGGCAACGCCTTCGTACGTCCAGCAGCTGTGCAACAACTCGACACCTTTGGGACGCCCCGTCGTGCCGGACGTGTAGATCAGCGTCGACAGCATGTCCGGGGTGATGGCGGCGATGGTCTCGTCGACCAGTGTCGGGTGCTCGGCCAGATAAACGCGGCCCAGTTGGCGCAGCTGAGTCATGTTCAGCACGCGCGGGTCGGACGAATCCTCGCGGTCGTCGTCAATCACGATGATGCGGCGCAACTGCTTGTCCAGCTTCTTGTTGCCTTGGACTTTGGCCACCTGCAGGGCGTCTTCAGCCACAAGGAACGCACAGTTCGAGTTTTCCAGGATGTACGACTCGTCATCGGCGCGGGTCGTGGGATAGATCGTTGTGGTCGCTGCCCCGGCGCAGGCGATGGCAAGGTCCATCAGCACCCAGTCCATGCGGGTGGAGGACGCCAGGCCGACGCGCTCCTCCCACTGCAGGCCAAGGCTCAGCAGACCAGCCGCCAACACGTCGACGTCGGCTTTGGTCTGCTCCCAAGTGATCGAGTTCCATTCCTCCGGCTCCTTGTAGGAGGGATAGGTGAAGGCGACCTTGTCCGGTGTCGCCGCAACCCGGCGACGGAACATGTCGGCATAGTTGTTGGCGCTCTGCTTGATCAGGGCTTCGCGCTGGGCAATGATGTGAGTCGATGTCTTTCGCGGCATAGTGCCGACAATACCGACGCGCCATACTGTATGGGCAGTGCAAAACCTACAAAAATGCGCCTAGAAGAGTAGTGGGTCCGCCCTAGGGTTCCAGTTTCGCGAGAATCGCGTAAATTGGTTCATTTTTCAATCCAGATTGCAGTACTATTCCTGTATGGGACAGGACGATGAACTGTTGACACCGGCGCAATACGGTACATTCCGCCGGTGGCTCATCGCCAACGACTACATGGAGGGCTACCTCAACCGCTCGTTGGCCACATTTGGGCTGTCGATGACGGAATACCGCATGCTCGTTGTACTTTCGGAAGCA
>Ga0123354_10008294_pt1 | contig 15776 bp, 7 predicted proteins | sample TergutLab28metaG_2_FD_97872 | JGI IMG/M metagenome (GOLD analysis project Ga0123354, IMG submission 97872) | Labiotermes labralis P4 segment gut microbial communities from Petit-Saut dam, French Guiana - Lab288 P4 | ecosystem: Host-associated > Arthropoda: Insects > Digestive system > Gut ...
GTACCGCACCGCTAACCTCTAAAGTTGCATTTTATATATTTATTCAACAAATATAGGTACTGAATATTTTAAACATGGTATATACTCTCCGTTTCTTTCTCTTCAAAATGCAGTTTGTTTCATGATTCTAATGTATTTGTTTCCTGTATTATTCACATTTTATATACAGGGTGTACTAAAATTAAAAAAATAATTCCGGCGCCAAAAGGTTAATCTCGGCGTTATACGGGGGAGCGTTAATGTCACTCACCGGCCGCTTTACCCCCGGTAAAGACCCGATACCCCCCGTACAGGAGGTTGGGTGGGCCTCAGGGTCGGTCTGGACCGGTGCGGAAAATCTCGTCCCGCACCGGGATTCGATCACCATCCAGACAGTTGCGAGTCGCTAAACCGACTGAGCTATACCGGCAGCCCCCTCTATTTAATTGTACTCCTACTCATAATCATACTCATGATGCAATTTTTGTCTGGCCTCTTGCTATTTCCTCCTTCCCAGACCCAAACATCATCTCTGGATGTCAAAGAACACGTTTCACCCCCACATAAAACAAGCAAAATTATATAATTCTGCATATCTGGAATTTCACACCCTGAAATAGCAAACCGGGAAGACAAAGTATTGCCGACGGCCATGCTCCGTTATTGAAGGAAGAACGAAGCGAAGGATAGAAGTGACGATAAGACGATGAAGAAGGGGTTAGCAGTTTTAGGCCTTTAGGAAACAAGACGATACTGGAAATTGAAAGAGGAATCACTAGATCGCACTGTGTGCAGAACTCGCTTTTGGAAAAGGTTAAAGACCTGTCGCAAGACGGATCATGTAATGAAGGAAAGAAAGAAAGAAAGGACATTCCCGGAATAGGAATAACAATTTGGGTAGCTATTATGGTGCCGATGAAACACCAGCATAGAGGAAAGCGGCTTATGCTGAACTGAAGCCCCACGCCAAGAATTACGTACGGAGGAGGGGGAGGGGTAGTAGACTGTAACGCATTCTCAATGTCACTGCCCTAATGGTTCACCCGCGGCGAAAGATGGACTGGACGATGGAAGTTCCTTAAAAGACGGTCTGGATTCTGTGGTGAAGAAAAATTCTCGGTCCCCGGATGGAATGTAATCCTAATTCATGGCCGCAGCTACGCGGGTAGGGTGGGGGGGCAGTGGCGCCGCCGCCCCCCCCCCCCGACGGCACACTCCAATGGGCAGCAAAATTAAAACTTTAAATTAAAAAAAATGGGTCTGCGCTCAACGGTTTTTAAATGACTAACACAAATAACGGGAAATTCAATAAATGACAGCGATTTAAAAAATAAAGTTCGTGATTTCTGTTAGGGGCGCCAAAAAAACCTCGCTATGCCACCGCCTTGACGCTCCGGCCGTCCAGTCATGCTGACTATACCGACCATAGTAGGGGGCTGAGGTCTGTGGCTCTTTCCCATTCATTTGCACAGCTTGTATGACCGCAAAGCTGAGTCCCGAACTGTAAGCTATCCGGCTCACCGACGACACATCAGTCTGTTCCATGTTGGCAACACATTTCTGTACCTTACACCAACATATGGACTGAATTGGCGGTGCAAAAATGCGGCCACGCGTTTCACCAACTGTGACAAACTATATCGTACGGCTGAGCATTTCCGCTATGTCATCGGTGATGAAAGCGGGAATATTATGACAGTAAAGCATTCTTCTAACACGACTGCAGAACAAAGCATTTTCCAACAACCTCTTATTGAGGGCATTTAAATGCACAAATAACACGACAGAACACCAGAGGACGCGTCTGTTCAAGTATTAAATCAGTCCCGAGTATTAATCCTCTACTTAAGCAGGTGCCGCAAAGGCGTTCAGAGATAGAGGAGGTAATGCTCCACGCATTCCAGACTTCGAAAATACGGTTAGTTACATGCGTTGGCCGTTTTAACCCGGGTATCCATGTCCGTACTGACATACACGAAATGTGGCATGACTATATATATACAGGGTGTTTCAGGAGGAATTGTGAATATTTTAGGAGGTGGTAGTATGGACTATTCCGAGTAAATAAGTTCATGTAAACATGTGTCCAATTTTCAATGGGTGTGGAGATACAGCTGTCTGAATGTTACGCATAAGAAGCCTAACAAAAGTATGAAGGAAAGACAAATGACGTACTGATTGCATTTATCGGTTATGTAAATGATCTCAATAAACTGCAACAGTTCAAAGTAAGTGTTCAAAAATCCCACAATCGACTTCAATGCTCTTTTCAACCTTCTTGGCAATAGTAGGTGTAGCTCTGCTGAGGTCATCTTGGCGTTCTTGCTTTGTGAGGGGAGCACTATCCATAATGCGAGCGACCAATTCATCTCTTGTGTTTACTTTTTCATCCATCCCCACAAACAAAAATCTAATCTGTACGCGCCAACTTCAAACAGCTGTATCTTCACACCCATTGAAAATTGGACACATGTCTATATGAACTTATTTACTCGGAATAGTCCATACTTACTTCCTTACTCCATGGTGCAGAGTCCTTCTTGAGAAACTAACTGGTTTGCAGCTAGTCAAAAATTCCCCACATTTCACGGAACCCGAAGGTTCATTACCGCACTCACAAGCGTCCGCCACCCGTCCCTATCCTGGGTCAGCTCAATCCAGTCCATATACCCACATCCCACCTCCTGGAGATCCATCCTAATATTATACACCCATCTACGCCTAGGTCTCCCCAGTGGTCTCCTTTCCTCCGGTTTCCCCAGCAAGACCCTATACACCCCCTCTCCTCACCCATACGCGCCACATACCCAGCCCATCACATTCTTCTAGATTTTATCACCCACACAATATTGGTTGAGGAGTACAAATCATTTAGCTCCTCGTTATGCAATCTCCCCCATTCCCCCGTTACCTCGTCCTTCCTCCTCAACACCATACTACCACCTCCTAAAATATTTACTCTTCCTCCTTAAACACCCTGTATATATATATATATATATATATATATATAATCACAAACGCGGGTACAACGTCGCTTATTTTTCCTCTCCGATGTATCAGAATTAAATGACATGGATTAATTAGTTTCTGAATCGATGCAGAGGTCCTAAGAAATAACGCCTTGATATAAGAATATGAAATATGACATTCAAACGACTGTTTTCAACATGTTGTTATTACCAACAGCACGAAGGATGTGCGTGCATGCGTGCGGCATGCTGATGTCAGCGACACGTGAATGCGGTAATAAATCTTTGGGTTCTATAAAATATGTGGAATTCCTTGACTAGCTGAGGACCTGTTAGCTTCTCAAGAAGGACTCTGCTGCATGGAGTTTTATACACACACACACATACAAACACATAGACGGATCATTACTACGCCTGGGCATCAAATGAAACATCAGGATTGGAAATCGGAAGCCCTTTCGCGGGAAAAATGATGGCCAAACATAATATTAGAACTACCTTAATATAAGTGCATAATTAAATAATGAAGAGGTGACCAGTGTATTTGAAAACGACTAAAAAATTTTAAAAAACGGGAACAATTCCGGGACTCCTCACTATGATTCCGTCCAGATTTCGCTTTTCCGTCTGCTATCTAAAAACACAAAATATAACAAGTGCAGAACCAATTCACCTTGTTTTATACGGATATGAAACGCGCTCTGTTACACTCAGAGAAGAACAAAGACTGAGAGGTTTCGAGAAATGGGTGACGAGGAAGATACTGAGACTAAGAAGGAGGCTAGAGAACACTGCATAAGGAACAGCTTCACGATTTGTTGGCCGTTCGGCATCAAACATTACCGGAGACCAAACAGGATGAGATGGTCTGGGCATGAGGCATGTATGAGGGAGAGGACAGATGCATATAGGTTTTTGGTGGGGAAACCTGCAGGCAAAGATGGGAGGATAATATTAAAATGGGCCGTAAAGAAACAGGATGGGACTGGCTTCATGTCAGTCAGGATAGGGACAGGTGGCGGCCTCTTGTGAGCACAGCAGTATAATTTATATGATCAATATGCCTTGCACCATTCGAATATATACAATAAGGGTAATAACAAAAGCACACGACTACATTCAAATTAGTTGTATATACATATATATATGTATATATATATAAAATGAACTCTTACATGTATCGGCCAACCATGTCGCCATCTACATCTGTATTTTACATCCCTGAAGATGGCTACATGGATGGCCGAAACATGTAGAAGTTCACTATATATATGAAACTAATTTCAATACACTGGTGTGGATTTGGTAGTACATTTACTTTTAAATACTGTATACGGTAATGTACCTTCGGGTCCCTGAGTAGCTAAGGTACTGTCAGCTTCTCACGAAGGCCTTCCTTTCATGGGACTGCATACAGGCGAACAACAAACACGAACCTCTTATTTCTAAAAAAAAAAAATACTAAACAAAGCCCACAAAAAACGTGGCCATCTACGTTTGTATTTTACATCCCTGAAGATGGCTACATGGTTGGTCGAAACATGTAGGAGTTCGTTGTATATATGAAACTAATTTCAATTTACTGGTGTGCATTTCGTAGTACTATTGTTTTTACATACTGTATACGGTAATGTACCTTCGGGTCCCTGAGTAGCTAAGGTATTATCAGCTTCTCACGAAGGCCTTCCTTTCATGGGATTGCATACAAAAAAACACTAATCAAAGCCCACAAAAAATGTAGTTCTGAGCCAATTTGCAAACTCACTGTCCAGCACATCACTGAACTACAGTACAATCAACAACTCAACCCTCAAAATCAGAAGAATCTTTAAATAACTTTCATCCCTTTTTAGGCTCGTTCGCAAAATTACGAAAAGCGACTAAGAGCTTCGTCAGGTCTGTGAATTTGATGTTTGTTGGACCGTGCATCATTGTGAAAACTGAAGAATAAAAAACCAAATACATGCTGCTTTTTATTTTATTGTACTTCTTATAGGCTCAATATGTTTCGGGCACTACTATACCCATCATCAGTAGCTCCCGACTATGATGTTGATTACCACATTGGTCGTTTCGTTCTTGGTTTGCTGTAGGTTGGAGGTTAGGTGCGGTTAGGCTGGAGTAGTGTCGGGCTGCAGGCTAAAGCTTTAGCCTGCAGCCCGACACTACTCCAGCCTAACCGCACCTATGTTTTAGCCTGCAGCCCGGACACTACTCCAACCTACCCGCACGTAACCTCCAACCTACAACAAACCAAGAACGAAACGACCAATGTGGTAATCAACATTATATTCGCGAGCTCCTGATGATGGGCATAGTAGTGCCCGAAACATGTTGAGCCTATAAGAAGTACAATGAAATTATAACTAGCATCTAGTTGGTTTTTTATTCTTCAGTTCGTCAGGTCTGTTTGCTTGTCCGTCCGTCCGTCCGTCCGTGGGCATGGAACAACTCGCCTCCCACTAAAAGGATTTTCATGTAATTTAAAATTTGATTTGTTTTTTTGAAACTCTGACGAGAAAAATCACGCTCCATTAATATCTCACAAGAATATAAAGGCTATTTTACATGAAGACCTATATACATTTATGACAATAAGGTAAATCAGTCCCATTACCGGCCCGAGGTGCCCAGAGGGTTCCAGGAAGTTAAGGTTCCCAGATTACGTGACAATGGCCCAGGATGGTGGTAAGGTTGTCAGCCTTACGCACCGGCTGCTTTTTACCCCCAGGAAATACTCCTGGTACTCATTTCTGTTAGAGGCTGAGTCGACCCCAGGGCCACAGTGCGATCGGAAGGATTATGTCAATGAAAAATTCCAATGAACATTTACGATAATATCTTGCTGAATTCTTCTTAGGGTGAGAAATGCTGCACACCGAAGTTTTCCGAAAATCGTGCCGCTTCTAAGATAATGTGGAAAACTGTTCTACAGCCAGACAGGCCACAGATGACAATATAATACGGCGCATGCGCATTGCATGCTGGGCAACTAAGGCTACAAACCCACACTCAGAATATGTAATAATTATTGCTTCTCTACGGCAACAATGGTTACGCGAACGCACCTCAATGTTACGTTATACTTGCACTGCCTGTCTTGTTTAGCATTTTAAAAACAGAGTGGCGCGGTTTGGGCGTTTAGAGCCACAGACCGGACGCAGGGACAGAGACAATAGCTAATTGTCTCTTGCACATACAAGTGGCGGACATGCAAATCGTGCCATCTGGCAAAACGGAGAGAGAGAGAGACAGAAATGAGTAGTAAGGGAACAGTCCTCGCATACTTGAGATAGGTCTTAAATATCTCCCAATCATCATTTGTTTGAGCCTACTGTTGATATTGCATTGTTCGGAGCGACTGGAACAATATACAGGGTATAACAATACAGGCAGTGTACTATAACGTAACAATGAGGGGCGTTCGTGCAACCATTGTTGCGGTGAAAAAGCAGTATTCTGAGTGTGTGCCTGTAGCTTTAGATATATAGCATGTAATGCGCATGCGCTGTATTATATTGCCATCTGTGGCTTGCACCGCTCTACAAAACTTTGCCACATTATCTCATACACGGCACGATTCTCGGGGGGGGATTAGGTTACTGAATGCAAAATGTGTGTTTTGATTTCCTCTACAATTTTTGTTTAAAATATTTCGAATTCTACGAAGAAATGAGACAGACATGATCAAAAATGTATATCGGTCTTCATGTAAAGTACCGGTTATTCTTATCAGATTTTAAGGGAACTTGAATTTTCTCGACAGGGTTTCTAAAAATACAAAAATCTCAAACTTCATGAAAATCAGTCCAGCGGTAGCCGAGTTGTCCCAGACGGACAGACAGACACGACAAAGCTAATAGACGCTTTTCGCAATTTTGCGAACGCGCCTAAAAAGTCTGATAACACTTGAGCAAGATGGCGTGTAGAAGTGAAGCAAAGATGAACAGAAAAGTAGACGAATAAACATTATATTGAAATTTACAATAATTTACGAAATGTTAGCAATGCGTGACAGTTATAGCGTGTTACCAGATTTTAAATTCGAGACTATTTCCAAGAAAACCAACGACGATTCGAGTACCTGTAACGCGGTTTTTCATGTTCACACAACACGCCCTCTTTAAGTTTTTTTGCACATCTTAAGAAACAGATTTGCAATCAACGTTTCGAAACCGGCGGGATATCATTTCTTGCACTACCTCGTAACCTATGAAATTTACAGTCGATAATGCTCCAGTGTTAAAACGTCAAATTTTTCTTCGGCCCCAGCTTGTACATCACACAGAAGACTGTCCCAAATACAGAGCGAAATTACGGCGAGATATTTTCACAAATATACGTAAGTCTTCGTGGAAATTGTCCGGTCCTTTTATCCAGATTTACCTAAAATCTGAATGAGTCCTTTTGGCTTCACTATGTCCCTGGGTTCGACTCAGCGTGTAACAGATTTCAGTACCAGGAATGTTTCCTGGGGAAGTACAGGCGACCGGTGCGTATGGCTGACAACCTTACCACCTTCATGTGCCGACTGTCTCGAAATCTGGGAGCCTCAAACTAATACAACCATCAGGGTCTCTAATAGACCTGTACAATGACTGCTTTACCTTTTCCTTACGAGATATTTTAATCCCAAACATAAAGAAGATGAACGAAAATCTGTCTGGTGAGAGTCGCGCTGTTCCTTGCGGACGGACAGGCATGACAAGCTAATACACAATTTTCGTAACCACTTCGCTAACAGTATTTAAAAACTGCAGGCTGCGTGCTGCCATGTCATAAGGAGAAGGAAAACACCTTTAAAACTCCATAAATTCAATCACTGTATCTGTACAGAAGACCAGTCTTTACGTACTCATCAGAGACTTAGACTTTAGCAGCAAAAGACGAAAACAACCTACGAATTTTTTAAAGACAATTACTAAGGAAGATATCAGGTCCTGTCAATATCGACAATATACGGAGAATATGAAACAACATGGAGTTTCATAAGTTAATAAAAGGCGTAAATATAGTGAGATTCATCAAGGAATAAAGAATCAACTGGATGGGGCATGTTCAAAGAATGGACCAAGCAAGACCAACTAGGAAGCTATTAGATTTGGAAACCCGCGGGAATTAGACCTGTAGGAAGACCAAGACAGTAACGTGTACACGGTTAAGTCATGTAAGGGCGTAAAGTGAGTTCCCGACGCTTTAAAATTGGGACTGGTCAGCTAAGGGAGACAACCCTGACAGAAAACATCGGTCCTCCACGATAGCTGGGGGGTTGGGCATGGGGCTGACAACCCCATCCTACAAAATTTATTGTTCAGAAACCATGACAGGGAAGCCAAGGCCAAACTGAAAGGGCCGTAGCGCTATAGGAAGAAGAAGGAAGACCAAGACAACGATGGAAAGAGGATGTTATGGAAGATCTAAAAAAGCTGAAAGTTAAAAACTGGAAGGAAATAGCTAAGGACAGAAGAACTGGGAGCGACTTGGCTGAGAGGGCGAAAACCCACAAAGGGTTGTAGTGCCAAATGGTGATGATGGTGTATCTGTACAGCTCTACCGGAACTGGAAAGAGCAGGTACCAAGGATGGTGAACAGCGTAACATCAACAACGATTACACGATACATGCATGCGGTAAGGGAAGATGCGTTTAGGGAGGTGACAGGACACCGCATGAGACCGTAACAGGCCACATGGACTAATAACAGCTGACAGCCTAATGATGGTGGTGATAATGAAGACAGTAACCCAATTTCGACGCGGAATGAATCTTCACTCTGTTAACGAGCTGCAAAACTCTCAGCATTAAAAAAAAAAACTCCCCCTTCTTTCCAATGCTCGTGTCGGCTAAATTCCAACGATTCCCTGCCTTGAAACAGCGAGAAATACGTCAAACTGTTCGCGCTGATTTACGAAAAACCACAATTTGGACATCCATGTGTAGCGTTTTTAGGCGAAAGGCGACTATCGGCATAAAGTCCGTCCGTCCGTCCGTCCGCATGGAACAATTCGGCTCCCACTGGACCGATTTTCATTAAATTTGATACTTCACGATTTTTCGAAAATCCGCCGAGAAAATTCAAGTTTGATTAACATCTGACATAAATAATGGATGCTTTCCATGAAGACCTATGTGCCTTTATGATAATATCTCGCCGAATCCTTCTTAGAATGAGAAATGCTTCAGACAGAAGTTGCAGAGAAAATAAAAACGCACATTTTGTGTTGAATAACCTTTTTCCGAGAATCGTGTCGTTTATGAGATAATAATGCGGGGGGGGGGGAAGTGGCAGATCCAGAGAGGTCACAGAAGACAACACGGCGCATGCGTTTTGCATGCCGGATAACTAAGGCTACAGACGCACACTTAGAATATGAATTATTTATCGCTTTTCTACGTCAACAATGGCTACACGAACGTGGCCCGATGTTATGTTATCCGTACACTTCCTGTCTTGTTAAAACATCTCTAGCTGTGTGCAGCACATGATCAAGGATACACAAAACGAAACTCGGCAGATCCAGTTCCGCACACGTGGCGACTCGCTCCAAGAGCCAGGTGTGATGAAGTCTGAAGTCGTCAGAGCACGAAGCTCCGACTCATTACTGTCCTTAATTAACACAGTAATTCATTCAAAGGCAAGATGAACGAGTATCATGTTACTTTTTTTCTTTTTTGGTTAATTTTTCGTTCCTCATATCTGAGTGAACTCCACAGGAAACAAATTATCAGAAGCAACGACAGTGACGTCATTTCTTCGCGTGCGTCCGTAAGCGAGAGGAAAGGGGTCGAATTCATTACGTCACATTATTCCTCTGTCGTAAGGCTACCTTCCGTACGTTTGGGCGAACATTAAGGGAATGAATAATATTAAGTACCTTTCACTACAAACCAACCCCCAAGGCAAAATAAACCATAATTTTTAAAATAAGCAAAGATTTTGATGCAACACAGTGTATCGCCCGTTCTGTCACTTTTTATCAGGCGTGGCGTGGGTATACTCAACGATTTCGTGAAACACGTACAAATCAAATCGTATTACAAACCAAATTTAATCTATAACATTCCGGCAAGATACCTCACGAAATACACAACACCCTGTATAACGTATTTCTTCTTCTTTTATTACAATGCGTGGTTTCAAGCCTACATCACGTCCATTGATGACCGAAAAGCACACAAATATGACTGAAGTCCGGCAGGTTTTATAAAATTCTAACCCGGAATATTGGGGTAAAATTCTTGACGAGACACATCAATTATAAAAGGCTGAGAGTCAAACCCCAGACCACACTCACGAACATCACTGAACTCCATACAAAGTAACATTTATGTGCGAATAAATCGGTGTGATATGTCGCACTGCCTGGCGGTTGCCTTCCCATGGTATCCGTGTCCTGTCACCACCATGTCCCCACTACATGTGGGTCCGGTCCGCCGGAGCCTGGATCCGCTGCTTGCTCTGCTAAGATCAATACCAGCCGCCCCCACCACCTCCATCTGCAACCCCCGCGCGGACTCGACCTTCAGCTGTTTACAAAACATGTGTCACCTGTCACGATGGCTTACGGAAGCCTAGCAATGAGGTCCCAACTTAAAGGTTGCAGATACAAATCTACTAGAGGCCTCCAGGTTTTCAGATTTTCACCAGCGGTTTTTGCTCATATAATTATAATAACAATAATAATATATTTGACTGCAAATGGGCTGTCACCCGGTGGCAGTGGTTATTATTCATGCACATAAATATGAAATAAAAGGAAAAGCAGTCCCATTACAGGCCTGGAGTGGCCCAGAGGGTTCCAGGAAGTTAAGGTTCCCAGATTTCGTGACAATGGCCCAGGATGGTGGTAAGGTTGTCAGCCCTACGCACCGGCCGCCTTTACCCTCAGGAAATGCTCCTGGTACTCATTTCTGTTAAAGGGTGAGTCGACCCCAGGACCATAGTGCGATCGGAAGGATTATGTCAATGAAAAATTCCAATGACACCATCTGGAATCGAACCAGCGACCTTCCGACTTGTAGCACAGCACCTTAACCACTGAGCTACCGCGGTCCAAAATATGAAATAAAGATAGCATAAATACGAAGTAAGGATCTAATAAATGTACGTCGGGAGGGCTACATGAGAAGCATGTAGTGGCAATTTGGAGTGTTGGGAACCATCTCAGGATTCGCTTATAGACACAGGGAAACCGAGAAAAACCTGTGTCGAGGTGGTCGGTCGCAGGACCTTCCGAATACTGACTTCTAGCCAGCAGTCCGGCATCTGAAGTATGTAATAAAACAACTCACCCAACTGGAAATACAGTGAATATGAGTAGCCACACCTGACCATCAGTTGAAATACTTTCGACAACACGGACTACCATGAGAGGCCGTTACTACACAAGTCCTACCGACAGAGTGAATGTACAGTAACAACCATATCCAGTGAGCAATCTTAGGGTGAAAAACCTATTCAAAGCGTCAAATATCTACTCATGTTTAACTTGTTTTAACTAGACATCATACGTTTCACATTTTATCCAGTATCATATTTTATGTACATCCACAAATGTAAATACTGGGATCCCAATATCTAAAACAGCACGTGAGACCTACTTTGCTGAAGGCCTGATGATGACCTGTTAACAGGTCGAAACATGTAGCCTATATACTCTAATAAACATCTGTTGTGGTGACGTGTATTAGTCGATTTGTTTTTATTGCGTTCGAGCACTTGGCGATGCCCTCTTTAAAGTATGCAAGACAGCAATACACACAGTAAAACAACATACATAAGGTAACAAAGATACACACAAGACAATAACACAATACACAAAAGATCAACTACAGTTAACAGCAATGCACATAGGAAAAGCAACATAATGGAGAGAAAGTACTGTACCTAGTTTCTAATATTGTTAATGCACAGACATAACACACGAATTTTAACAGGACCTTCACTTCACTTCTTGCCTTCAGCAGCCACCTGAACCTAACTCAGGCAACCTGAATACACAGGTAGCACGTGCTTCCGAAACGACGGAACATACCTATCCTACACGGCGTGACAACCGTAAAGACATCAGTTGTACAAATCTATTGTTGTAGAACAGTGCATTGTTCAGCGAGCCACTGCAAAACAAAACAGTTTTCACCGCTCAAGACAAATGACAGAAGTGCTTACACGGTACCACAACAATGGGATCTGTAAATGGCAGTACGGTGTCAACTGCAGGTACCAATTAACGCCTCACATCACAGCGTTTATAGGGGTGCGTCAATCATAATCCTGTGGCGATGGCAGACAAAGTTGCGTTAATTTCTCGAAATGGCAAATACATTATTACAAAACTTTGCATCCCACGAGGTCAAGGATTAACCTTTTAAAGCCTAGCGGTCAGTGTACATACCACTAGATTCAACAACGAAAAATTCAACATGAAGCTCACATTACGTTCACGCATATTGTACGGATCTGAAAACAAAGAACGGCTTTCACCTTACGCAGCATTAACAGATTGGTTTTATATAACTGAAGCGGAGAGTGTTTACCGCGCGGTACGATCTGAGTCCTTATACAGGGCGTTTCATAATGTTCTCCGTGATTACGAACATTTATAACAAGAAAACCAAAGGACCTACCTTAATGGAATTGTTCACAGCCACAGGAAAACTGAACAATTTTTTTTTGACAACTAGAGATGTTCGATGTGTGCACCACGGGTGACACGACACACATCGTTACGACATTCAGGTTCTTCCCACACACGCGTCAACATGGGTGCATCGATATTCTTCACTGCTGCAATGATCCGTGCCTTTAGGTCGGCGAGGTCACGTGGCAGTGGTACTTCATGTACGTTGCAAGAAATGCACGTTGCACAGTAACCACAGACTTACTCGTGTGATATTCCAATATACATAACGACTTCTCCCCCAGAGCGGCCATTTTCTCACTACATACACTCGCATCGCCTAGCGGCAGAAATGTGAACTACGATGATAAACAACTTACTGGGAAAAACATTTTTGAGTTGTTCCTTCTGTCTGTACAGATTTCGTAAATACGTGTCCTACAGTTTTCCTATAATAAATTTTTGTAATCCCGGAGCACATTATGAAACGCCCTCTATAAAACAGACACGACTAGCCTTTAAAGGACATTCAAGAATAATCCGGTTACAATGAAGTCACGGTTCAAACCAGAGCTCTGTATGTGGACACATCGTGCGTCTTGTGAAAGTCAAGTTGCACTTACGGATCAGTCTTTGAAACAACAGATGTTCAGGTGACCTACTCCGTAATGAGCTACCGCGACGGTGCGTGTACTGCTGCCCACAGTGGCGGACTGACGTCACCTGCAACACAGGAGGTGTTCGTCAAGGCCCGGTTACAATTTCGCTTTTAGGCGAGGCCGCAAAATTGTGAAAATCAGCTGTTACCTTCGTCACGTCTGTCCGTCCGCATGGAAAAAAATCGGCTCCCACCAAACGGATTTTCATGGAATTTGATACTTGAGTATTTTTTCGAAAATCTGCTGAGAAAATTCATGTTTTGTTAAAATCTGACAAGAATAATGAGTACATGAAGATCTATGTACATTTACGATAATACCTCGCTCAGTTCTTCTTAAAATGAGACATATTTCAGATAAAAGTTGTAGCCAAAATTAAAACAAATTTATGTTCAATTATCTCCCCCCCCCCCGGAAACTGTGCCTTTTCAAACAATGTAGAAAAATATGCTAGAGCCAGACCGGCCACAGATGACACTATAATGCTGCGCAGAAAAGATAGGATCTTGTTGCCGGCTAATTAAGGCAAGAATACAGACACACACTCATTAATATGTAATACTTACTTTGTTTCCACTGCAACAATGGTTACGTGAACGAGACCCAACGTCACGTCATAGTACAATGTATGTCTTGTTAGTCCAACGCAATTACAGCCGGATAGCTAAGTAAACTTAAACCATGTAACAGTTTACGAAATTACTTTGGCAACGGTATGACCCGCCCTCAACAGCAATACTTTTGAGTGCTCAAACAAGAAAAAAACGGGAAGTGTTCATGTCCGAAAACGCGTGTTATCCAAACGCTTGTAAAGTTGTGACAGGAAAGCCTTCAGGAAAGAAACTACCTGGAAACCTTAGGCGTAGATAGGATAATAATATTAAAATGGATCTTGCAGATATAGGATATCATACAGTGGCCTCAGATTCAACTGGCTCAGGACAAGGACAAGTGATGCGTTGTTGTGAAAACGACAATGAACAACCTCCAAGACGTGTCCCTGTTAGCGGACTGCCGTAAGGGTACCTTCTCTATGTCCCCCACGCCTACCGTTCTCAACAGCAGATACAGTACCTCACGGTGTTCTCTGATGTCACCTCGTAATGACTGATCGGTCCCACACATTTGCGTCATGTCACCACAATTACCGAGACTTTGTGGAATTACTCAGATTATACTTAAAACTGAAAAGTTCGGTTTACGCCGTGCGAACGTGGCAGAAAGGTTCTGAAGCAATGCGCTGTGGCGTTCAGGGTGGCCGTTACCAATCCGGAGAAACCCAGACGAAGTTCGGCTCCAAATGTACTGACGTCACCAAAATGAAGACTCAAAGGAAACATAAAAGTATTGCAATCCTACATTTAATTGCCATTGGCAAGCGTGGATATTGTCACAATTGCTTTGATTTTACGATCGCCGGTACTCTGGTTTCTTTAACTTTCAAGTCCCTCACCCCGGGCTTTTCAACCTTCCTCGCTAATAACACGGCAAATTTAAGCAACTGTGGCCACACCACGAGCAATCAGTCAGCAAGAGAGCAGCCGAAGACCACCGCTGATTAACCCTATCCTGGACCGACACCCGGAATGCGTTCATCTCGATGACCGCCTTCGCGGCACGGCGTTTATGTACAAAGGACAAGATAACCTGTTCGAATAACAACCATATGTACTCGCTTAATCTTAAGGTGTGTCATCCCCGTTGTGTTAGGTCAGTAACACAAAGCTATGGTGTGTATATATCTATATATACACACAGTCATGAACACAACAATATTATAATTAGTAGCGATATATAATATAGAACTACATGTTTCGGCCCTGTATGTAGGCCAACATCAGATTGTCCAAGGAACGTATTGAGTGACTACACAGTATGTACCACACATACCGTGTAGTCACTTAATAAGTTCTTTGGACAACCTGATGATGGCCTAAATACAGGGCCGAAAAATGTAGTTGTATATTATATATTGCTACTAACTGTAATATTGTTGTGTTCATGACTATATATATATATATATATATATATACATACATACATACATACACTAGAGCTTTGTATCATACGTACTCGCATTTCAAGGGCTTTCTCTCGCCTTCCAACGAATAACGTTCTGGAATTACTTGTACATGTTCTAATCCACGTCCTTCCAATACCGACTAACAGAGCCTGTAGTGCAGGGGAACTTGAATGAAAGGCTCGCTAACATAAAATGTGCGATCTTGATGTTGTGTTCTTCGACTGTTTATCTACTGCAGATGTGACTTCGAGTGCAATGAAACGAAAAAATACACGCATTACGTTCATATAACCCATAGTTTCCCAAATCTTTTGCTCGCGGACCCCATTTGGCTTTTAAAAATAACCCTGGATCATCAAATCATTTCCTACGTAAATAAAGCAGTCGGATGACAGGTATCCAAAATTAAAAGTTTAAACCTCAAAAACGATTTTAGATAGATAAAAAGTGATCCCGTTACAGGCCTGGTGTGGCCCAGAGGGTGGGTAGAGGTATAGCTCTACTCTTACATGACTGCAGCACTAGAA
>Ga0123354_10008295_pt1 | contig 15774 bp, 15 predicted proteins | sample TergutLab28metaG_2_FD_97872 | JGI IMG/M metagenome (GOLD analysis project Ga0123354, IMG submission 97872) | Labiotermes labralis P4 segment gut microbial communities from Petit-Saut dam, French Guiana - Lab288 P4 | ecosystem: Host-associated > Arthropoda: Insects > Digestive system > Gut ...
GATGGTTGCAATATTGCCTGATAGGCAGCAATAGAATCTGAGTTATCAGGGTCGAGAAGCCGGCCTTACCACAGTGTCTGGCGTTAGCCGTACACCTCCGGTTTGAGCGTGGCGACGTCGACCAGGTTGCGGTACCGGCCCGCGTAATCGAGGCCGTAGCCGACGACGAACTCATTCGGGATGTCGAAGCCGACGTACTTGACTTCCAGCTCGACGGTCAGGCTGGCCGGCTTGCGGAACATCGCGGCGATCTCGACCGATACCGGCTCGCGGCTCATCAGGTTCTGCTGCAGGTAGCTCAGGGTGAGGCCCGTGTCGACGATGTCCTCGACGATCAGCACGTCGCGATTGTGGATGTCGGTTGTGAGGTCCTTCAGTATGCGCACGACGCCGGACGATTTGGTGCCGGCTCCGTAGCTGGAGACTGCCATCCAGTCCATCGTCAGGTGCGAGCGCATGGCGCGGGCGAGGTCGCTCATCACCATGACGGCGCCGTTCAGCACGCCGACCAGCAGCAGCTCGCGCCCGCTGAAGTCGTCGTCAATCTGACGCGCCATCTCGGCGACACGCGCGGCGATCTGGTCGCTGGTGAACAGCACATGGTCAAGGTCTTGGATCACATCGGCTGAACGCATGTGCACCAGTCTAGCCCGCGGGCCGCGGGCGGTGGTGATGGGAGACGCGGGCTGGTAGGGCTACAGGCTGAAGGCGCCAAGCACCTGAGCGATAGCGTTCATCGTGACAGGAGCCGTCTTGTTACGGTTGATTGCCATGGGAGTTGACAAGGCGGCATCCCACGGCAAACCGATAATCGTGGCTCCGGGAGCAGTCTTAGCCAAGCGGCTGACCTCAGGATCAGGGAGTCGGCGCGGCGATGTCGAATTGACAATGATGACGCCGCGGGCACCGGCTGGACCATCGGCCTCATTTGATGCGGCGGATGGCGAGATGGCGAGGCTCTGAAGAATGAACAGTGCGTTATCGCCTGCTTCTTGATCAACGGATGTGACAATCACGGGGTAAATGCCAGGCTGCCAGTCAAGCTCTTCGGCATGAGCCCCCATGTCATCGACCCAGCGGGTGGTATCTGGGTTCGTTGTATTGACACGCGTAGCCAAGAAACCGCCTGTGTGATCGGTGATTGAGGGTGGCATTCCGAATCTGCCGTCGAGAGCCACAGAAAGCAGGGCGGCGACTGTGGTGGTGCCCGCACCACCAGTAACACCGGCAACGACGAACCTGACACCTCGGGCTGAAACGGTACGCGCTTTCATGTGGCGCTCCCAATGAACACCTGCCCGTGTATCAGCTCCTTGAAGTGGTTTGCGACGGCAATACCCTGATCGCCGATTGCCCCAGTTGGCGCCCATGCCTCGATCCACCAAACGGGGGCATCTGGGGTTCCGGGGACAAGCCGACACGCTTCATGGGGTGCCTTAACGTGTCGGGCGGCGTTGATGCTTATGGTGAGCGCCACTTGCCCGTTCATGAGTAATTGAATAGCAGCACCGTTGGCCACTTCAAGAGTTGTGAACTCCGGCAGTACGTCGGTGGCCGCGTGAAGCAATACGTCTGTCATCGGTTGCTCTGATGAAGTGATAACAATGTCACGCGGCATCTGTGACCTCCTTGGTGAAGTTGGCGATCTGGATCACCTTTGGCTTGCTGCCTCTCTGGACGTACTTACCGCGCCCTGGCACGAACTGTTCTGGATAGACCTTGGGGAATAAAGCGCCTTCGGAGCGCTCTCCATTCATCAGGAGCCCCGAACCACCGGTATCGCGGATTGCCTGGATAGCGGGGTCAAACTGGGCACGTCCTGCGCCGGTGACCGGTCTGGCCAGGACGACGGACAGCTTCAGGTCTCGTGCGGACGGCAGGTATGCGATCAGAGGCTGAAGCGGTTGAGTGCCACCAGCAGCGATAATGTCGTAGTCATCGACCAAGACCAGAACTCTTGGCCAGTCACCTGATCCTGGGTGGCGTTTTGCAATTTCAGCTGCGATGCTCTGGCTGAGTATAAGAGCATCCGTGGCTGTCGCGGCCTTCCCACCCAGATACTCATTAGGGATTTCTGATGCCAGCGTGCCTCTGGGGTCTATGATGGCAAACACCAGATCATCAGGGGTGAAGCGCTTGATGAATTGCCCGGCAATGCCACGCAGCAACGTAGTTTTGCCACACTTGGCGTCGCCGAAAACCAGTAGATGTTGATCCTCGACCGGATCAAAGAAGGCTGCGTGGAAGCCATCCTGGCTAACACCGATCGGCGCACGGTCAGGCTCATCGAACTCATCTGGTAGGTCTGAAGGGCTCAAGCTCTCAGGCAGCAAGCGAATCGGAGCCGCCGATGGGCCAGCCCAGGAGTGGGCGTATCGTTGGCCAAGTTCGGCGATCTCATCGCCAATTGTCGCATCGTCTTCAACGTCGTCGAGTATCGGTAACGCAATCTGGCCATAGAGCAACTCCTGTGTCAATGCTCTACCCGGGCTGGAATGCCTAAGGGCTTGTTGGGCGGCACGCTGGAGGATCGAATCGGACGGGTCATTCAGACGTAACTCGAATTTCTGGCCGATGAGAGGTTGCAGATTGGTGCGCAACTCGTTCCACCGAGTCAGAGCCACAACCAGATGTATGCCAAATGCGCCACCTCGCTGGACAAGCTCAGTAAATGGGTCGTCAAGATCACTAAACTCGTTGCGAATTGGATCTACTCCGTCAACCAGGATCACAACATCTGGTGCGACAAGCTCTGGCACCTCCCCACGGGCATGGGCAGCCCGCAACGCTGCTGGCGAATCGATCCGGTGCTCGCGAAACAACATCTCTCTTTGGTTGATCATCGCGCGGAGTTCTTCGAATAGTCGTACCAATAATGGCCGATCGGAACGGGTAGCCACACCACCGACATGTGGCAGATCCTTGATACGGCTGAGACCTCCCCCGGATAAATCTATGCCATAGATCGATACCTGCCGTGGAGTGAATGTCAGCGCTAGGGAGACAGCTATGGTCCTTAGGAATGTTGATCGTCCGGTCTGAGGCGCGCCAATAATCGCGGCGTGGCCACCATGTGCAGTTAAGTCGAGCTGCCAGGCGCCTTGTTGCTGGTGCGAAGGATCGTCCAGGAGCCCGATGGGAAACACCATAGGCGCAGGAATCGACGTTTCCGGTATTTGAGAGAGTATCGCACCTAATGTCAACCGAGGACGCAGCGGCGGCAACCAGACAGGCTGCGTTGGTGTCGCGGATTCCAGACGCGAGACGGCCTCGTCGACAAGAAGATTGCCCACATCGGGTGGCGCTAACTGCTCCTCGACGACACCAGTTACCGCCTGCTCCGTGATGTCGAACAGAGACACCGTCTGAAAGACGTTCGCCTGGCTTGCCTCATCATCCTGTTTGACTTCATCCGCTGGCCCTGTCATCGGGCCGGATACATACCCAGCCCTGAACTTCGTGTAGACGCTGGTTGACACCTTCAAGTAGCCGTAGCCTGGCAAATCTGGCAGCGTGTAGGCGTCAGGGGTGTCAAGAATGGCCCGTGATTCCGATTCGGAGAACGTGCGCATGCCGATCCAGTATGAAAGGTACGTCTCCAATCCGTGCAGCATTCCGGCCTCGATCCTCTGGGATGCCAGCAGCAGATGAACCCCGATCGAGCGCCCTATCCGGCCAATTTTCAGCAGCAGGTCGGCGAACTCAGGCTCGGCTGAGAGCAGCTCACCGAACTCATCGATCACAATGAACAGGTGCGGCATTGGCGGCAATGACGGATCTTCAACCCGCATCTGCCGATAGTGGCTGATTGATGACGCTGAGTCCGCTTGCTTCAATACCTCTTGACGGCGCTGCACCTCACCCGCGATCGACTCGCGCGCTCGGCGCGTCAACTGTGGGTCGTCGGCCAGGTTGTCAATCAAACCAGCGAGATGCGGCAGCCGTGCGAATGGAGCGAACGCCGCCCCGCCTTTGAAGTCGACCAGAATCATCGCCAGGTCGTCCGGCGGATGGGCCACAGCTAACGCCAATACCAAGGTTCGCAGCAGCTCAGACTTCCCAGATCCAGTGGCACCGATGCATATCCCGTGGGGCCCCATCCCGCGTTGCGCGGGTTCCTTTAGGTCAAGCAGCAAGGGCGCACCGTGGTCGTCGAGACCGATGGGTATCCGCAGAAAGTCGCGGCTGGACCTGGGTTTCCAGATGGTGTCTGGCTCCAACTGATCAATACTATCGATCCCAAGTAGTCTTAGCGCCGAGATAGTTTCTGTTGTTCCCGTCCGGTCGTCAGCCTCGACTGCGGTGGTGGTCAACGGCGCCAGGTCGCTAGCCACGGCCTCGAAAAGAGCTGCCGACACTGTATCGGCCCACCCGGCTTCGGGAGTGACGGCACCACTGGGCGCGCTCAGTTCCTCAAGTGCGACGCGACCATCGTCTCTGATTGTCACCCGAGTATCCAGCACGGACGGCTCGTCCAGTCGGTCATCGATCATGTGTACCAAGGTGATCCCCAGGTCAGCGGGTGTATAACCTTCCTCAGGAATTGGCAGGGCTTCCGCAGTGTGACCATGCTCATCGAGGAAAACGATCATATGGCCCAGGTTTTCAACCGGCGCGCCTGGTGTGCCGGAGTGGCGCTGCGCTGAGATTCTGCGGATACGGGCCGTCAGGTCGGTTTCCAAGATGACGCTGAGGTTATCCAGTGTCGCCGCCATGAGAGCTCTTGGCACGCCGCTGGTGGACGCTGATGCAAAGGCATGCGGCAATAGGTTAAACCCCAGCCACAGGGAAGCATTATCAGGTGAGACGACAGCAGCAATGCGAACATCATCCGGACTGTGCAAGCAGGCAATCTGGGCGATTACGGCGCGGGCCATATTTGTCGTATCAGTACGTGATCCGATGAAAGCGATATCGCCACCGCGGCTCAGATCCAGCCATAATGGCATGCCGTCAGCCACTGCGCACATTTCAGCCACCAGGCGTGATTCCTGTAGCATCAATGGATCAAGAGGTTGCACGGGGTTTTGCTCCACAGGTGGGGTGAGATCGAACCAAGACACGTTCCCCACACCAATCCTGACACGCAAATAATCAGGCTGTCCGGGGCGTCTTTCCCATACCCGGGCCGGGTCAGCAACCAACTGCGGCAGGTCTGTCGGCGCAGGATCGGTGGCCAGTGCCGCCGTCTGAACAGAGGCTGCCTGGCCGCGCATCTCTGATCGCAAGTCCTCAAGATAGTCAAGGTATCGGTCTCGGCTGAGCTGCCTGGAACGGTTCGATCTTGAGCGCTGGGTGAACGTCATTAGCACACCTGACACCAGCGCAACTACAAATACCAATGCCCCAATGACTAGGTATAGCGGGTTCGACCCGCGAGAGATTGTCATCATCACCATCGAGGACACGGCACCGAGAACAGGCAGTAGCGTCTGTAAGGCCATCCCACCGGTTGGTGACGCTGGTAGCTGAGGAGGCGGCGCCAACGGGCGAGGCTCGCTGCTCATCACTGGGGCAGAACGACGCACCGGCCGGTGAACCAGTATCTTCATAACTCGCCCCCTTTCGCGCCCGCAGCGAGTCGCATCATCAATGAGGCCACCCGGATCAATGCTTGTCTGGCTGGAAACGGCGGCACACTAGTAGCCGGATTGGGCACGTAGGGCACGTACACAACCGGCGCTTCCCCCCAGTCGCTTGCCACCTGGGCCGCCTTTGGCCCAATCGCGTCAACGTCGATGCTGCAGACCACAACCCGGTGATCAGGGAAAGCTGAGGCAATACTAACTGCCTGCTCAAGCGAACCTCGATCGGACCGGCACACCAGAGCTACCGCACGCGCGCCGTCGAGTGCTGCTTCGAAGTCAATTCCCGGGTACCGACGCCCCCAATCCGTCACCACAACATCGAAGAAACGCAACACCGGGTCGACAGATTGCCGCCAGTCGCTTGGCCTTACCACATTCGACTTCACTTCCGGTTGGATGACGCGCAACCCGCCTCGACCGGTCATCAATGCATTCGTCGCCTCCACGACCAAATTGACTGACACTTCCGGGTGCATACGCCTTGCGCCATCGCCACTTCGCGCAGGCATTTCTTCTGCCAGTTGACGTGGTTGGGCCCTTGTCAGCCGAGTTAGCTCGCCACCGGCGGCGTCTACCCCCAGTACCTTCGATTGGCGACGATTCGCCAGAAGTACACTGAGCCGGGAGGCCAAGTGAGAGCACCCAACACCTCCAGCCGCTGCCACCACATCAAGACGCCGCACAGTCGATACGCTGCACCGGATCTGGCCGTCGTCAATCGAAAAGTCTGGACTGTCGCCAAGGCCCAGGCGCACCGCGTCGGCGACCAGCCTCCATGAAGTGCCAAATTGTTGTTTACTGGTCACTTGAAAGCCCCCAGCAATTGTGAATACAGCCCGAACATGCCAAGTAGCAGCGGTATCGTGGCGGCTGTGCCAAACTTAGCGGCGAGGTCAGCCCAGCCGCGTGCACGCAGGCGCAGCGTTTCCGGCATATGCAGCGTCGCCCCCACTGCAACTACCACTGCCAAGGCCAAGAAGACGCCCATGGACCACCAGTCGAGCAACTGCCAGATCATGGCACAGACGCCGATACCAGCACCAAGCCATATGGTGCCAATCTGATAAGCCGATGGCAGCGGCCTGACCCTTAAGACCATCAGAACCAGAATCACCGCCGCCAGAATTACCGCCCACAGACCGCCATCTCGGGCCAGTATTACCACGGAAGCTGACGCCGTTATACTGCATCCAATCACGCACCAGGAGATCACACGGTCAGATGCTTGAGCGCTTGCCACCACGTCATCACGTGCCACCAAGGCGGCCTCGACGGGAAAGTCACCCAGACCGGTAAGGCCGGAAGCCGCCATGGCCCAGGATGGAATCAAACCGAGTTCGACGACGGACACGACACCAATCACTGCCCAAGAACTGGCCACTGGCACGCCCGCTGCAAGCAGTACACAGCCGACTAACGAGACCGTCCCACAAACCCCGGCGGCAACTAGTGGCGGCTTCCATCCCAGACCAACGCCGGTGCCTAGCCCAACTGCCACCCACGCCAGAGTGGCTGATGCTAACGCGGCAAATGCAACGACATCCGCCGCTTGGATAAGTGCCGACATCGCGATACCGGCCGGGACTGCCAATCCGATAGCAGCCGAGGACAGTATGGCGCACGGCCAACGCCGACCCGCCCGGCCAAGACCGGCCGCCGCTCCGGCGACGATGAGCAGCACAGCACACAACACAACAGGTGGGAGGATCGGCTCGACTGTACCCCACGGTGCTCTCAGACCAGCCAGCAATACGGATGCCCCGGTGACAAGGCACGCCCCCGCACGCCCGATACTGCTATTCCAGACATCTGTCCGGGTGCCCCGCAGATCGGCGACAAGACCTGTAACATCTGATATCGAAGGAGGTGCAGGTGCCTCGGCTTCCTCAACAACACGCAGTATTTCGCCATCAGCAACGTGGTTTTCGGCACAGTCCAGGCTCATATCCAGAACATCACCAATCGCACGCGCCAACGTGTATGGCCCAGTACCCGGTTGCAAGCCAAGCACATCCATGAACCGTGGCATCAACGTAGCCAATGGCTGATCAGAGGCAACCACCGCGTCCGCGCGAAGGTCGCCGCGAGCCAAAACCAAGCGAGTGAATGCTGCCATTAGCTTCCCCCTGTCGGTGAGGTTGTTATCAGTGGCTGGTACTGATCCGTCGGCTGGATGACGGGCGTGCTCACCGGTGGCACATACACCGAGCTGGATGAGCTTATTGGGACCGATGCTGATGACGCCTGAGCTTGGGCTAAAAGGTGTGTCACAAATGAATACCCGACGCACCCTGCGCAGACCACAGCTCCAACTACCACCGATGCCACCACTGATCCGATACCGTCATCAATGTCACGCCGTTGATCCGTGTGACCAAGCAGTAGCGCTTGCCGAAGGCGTTTTCTATGCGCTGTGACACTTTCAAGCCGGACGTCATCAGTGACCCGAGCCATCACACACCCCTATCCGGGAGACTGGCTGCCGCACGTCCGAAAACTGCGCGTAAGCGATTCTGATCTAGGCCTCGCAGAATGTCATACAGCTTGGTTGCGTCACTCGACTCGTGAGGCAGTAGCGGATAGATCAATGCGGGCAATCGGCTGCGCCCGGCTGCTACCGCTGCCCACCGACTGGCGGCATCATCAACATCAATGCCTAACTCACGAACACCCGGCGGGCCGATCAGCATCGCCACAGGCATTGGCGCACCCGTCAGCCGTGGCTCCTGAGCTAAGTCCATTGACCCAGCCCGGGACATCACAAGAGCGAATAGCGGCATGGTTGACAGGCACATATCGGCTAGTACGTCTGTCACTGATAGTAGACGCCTTGTCGCTTCGGCGTCAGTTACCGATCCGACACCGACCAGACCGGTGACTATCTCTTCGAGACCATGGCTTGTCCGCTGGACCATTAGTGTGAGCACCGTCCGAAGATCGCCGACGCCGCCAGCCACTATCAACCGGACTGGGCCCGGCATCCGAGAGCGAGCTAGCTTTGTGATGGTCTGGCGGCTCCATTGCTCAGTCACCGGCTCGTGCAGGCCCCACCCCCAGGGATCACCCAACCCCATACCATGAAGGAACGACTCGACAGAGCCGGCCAACACTGTCTCAGCTTCAGCTTTGAGCCTCATCGACCACGACACGACCAGCTGCAACTGGCCCATCTCCGCCGGGGTGAGGAACCCGGCATTCACATGCCGTGAAGAGGCCTGTTCGAATGCTTGGCCAACCGATTCCAAGGTGGCGCCAGACAGCCCGTCCCACAGACCAAGCGTCCTATCACGTATTACCCACTTGCCGCCTATCGTCGTCAGCGTATCCCGCAGGGGCTCAGTGAGACGGGCACCTGGGCCAGTCACGATAGCCACCCGAGATCCCTCGCGGCTGGCCTGCAGCAGTAAGTCCTCCCGTGCAGCGCTAAGCCACACCCGTTCAGCCGTGGCTGTGGTTGAAACCCAGCCCGGACCGGCGCCGTCAACAAGCACGTGCTCCTTGACAAGTGGTTGCATAGCGAACTCTGTCACGACTGCCTCCTGTCGGCCCTGAAACGAAAATCACCGATCCGAACGTAACGACCAGCCAGCAGTTCGGTTCTAGTGCGCGGGGCAACCCGCATCTGTCCCGTTGGATGTTCAATGAACGTTCCAGTGACTGTGTCTTGGTCTTCAACCCATACCTTTTCTACGCCATCGCTACCTGTGCTAACTGATACCTGCACGTGGTTCGCTGATAACTTCCGGCTTAAGTCAGGCAGACTCAGAGTGTCGCCACCGGATGGCGATGACGGACTGCGACCCACCATACACGACTTGTTGAACCAGTGAGTTTGACCGGAGTCGAAGACGAGGACAATGGTGCCGGCGGTGATCCCTTTCGAGTTGGCCGTTTGCGTGTCATCGATCGGGCGTTGCACCTTGCCAAGGCCATCCCAGCCTGGCAGAAGTGCGTGCATTGGGTCGATTCCGTGACGCGCATCGACCAGCACCACGTCAGCCGATTGTGCCCACTTCCGTATGAGCCAATACCTGCCGAACCATTTGCTTGCCGCTAGTGCTGACCAGAGACGCCGTGCCGTGATGGGCGTGGCTGGTAGCAGCCAACGCGAGTCGACGAAGCGCACCCGAAGCAGCAACCCACCAAGCCCGCGCCCATGCTGAGCGTATAAGGCTCCTAGCCAAATCAAGCCGGCTATTAAGCCGATGACGGCGCCCAACACGATCCAAGTCACCGCCCAGGAACCCTTTGACACTCGTTCAGCTGCGCCGAATGAAAAACCCCCAAACGCTGCACATCCAGCAACGAGGACGCCATCGAGTGCTGTGCAAGCTACACGGAGGCCAGTAGAGCACACGGATAACTCCGCGGCAGCAACCCAAAGATCGGCGACCGGGAACGCTCCGCTGATCGTAGGAGAACCGCATCGGCTGCAAGTATTTTCGTCATACTGAAGTGCAGCACCGCAGACGCCACAGTAACCGGTAGCTACAAGTGGCAGGTCCTGTGAGTGATTCACACGCAAACTGTAGCCTAAACGCAATACAAATTTCTTGTCCGGTGTCTCACCTTGTGAGCTCACCCTGTTGACTGTGAGCTTTCGGAGGCGTAATGTCGGATCTTGTTCAGGGGCTATGCGATGCCTTAGGGGTGCCTGGATAGCTGCTGGGTAGTACATCATTGGCATCAATAAGGGGAGTTATCCCGATGAAGTTTGATATGGGTTCGCAGACTTTGTCTCAGTTGACAAAGCAAACATCTGGTGCTGGTCAGGATCTTGGTGCTTTGGTGCGTCAACTAGCTCAAGCGGCAGCGCCGTTGGAGGGTAAGTTCAATGGTGCTGGGCGGGCGCAGTTCGACCAGTTCAGGGCTCGCACTGATGAGATCGCTAACAATCTGAACTCGGCGTTGTCGGCGGTGTTGACTGGTATTAAGGGCCAGGATCAGTCTTTCAAGCAGGGCCAGCAGCAGATGGCTGACCAGTCTTCGTCGATCCAGTCGGGTATCGACTTCGACGCTGCCAAGTTTTCCGCCCACTAACCGTTGTCACTAGCAGAAATAGGGGAATTCACGATGGCTGGAGTAATGGATCGCAACTCGTGGGACGATGGCGCCGCCGATGAGTCTGTCGCAAATTTTAACCGGGCCGCCGCTCAGCTTGAGGCGTTGATCAATCAACGTGACCAGGATGTAAAACGGGCTATGGCTGACTATCAGGCTGACGGCGTGTCGGCTGAGTATCAGGCGAAGGAGGCCCGTTGGCACAGTGTGGCTGACGAGGTCAAGTCGATTATCCAGAGCTTGCGCTCATCGCTGGAGCAGTCGCAGTCGATTGCGTCGACTGCTGCTTCGAACGCCAGCCGGGCTGTTGAGTCTATCGGTTGACCTGGTAAGAGCCTTTAGGGGACGCTTCGATGGGGCAATGGGATATCACTGCTAGCGCCGTGCAGCAGGTGTTTACCAATACTGATGCGGCTGGCGAGTCGCTGGTCACTGCGTTGAACGGCAGTAGCGATGGTACGACGAAGGGTATTGGTGGTGTTGCCGATGACATGGTAACCTACACGCAATCGCCACTGATCGGTTCTGCGCTGGAGGGTTTCTTCGAGGACCGGCAGGCTGGCATCAAGTCTGTGTTCAACCGTATCGAAGGGGTGCTGGCTGGTACCCATAATGCTGTCGTTGATATTCTGGCTGGCCATGACCAGATGGCTGAGGCGATACTGGCACAGATCCAGCAGTCTTGTGATAGCGGCGACTTCACGGGCTTGATTCCAACGGAAATGTGACAGTGGTGCGTGATGACTGATCATGTTGATCCTAATCTGATTCCTTATGTGAACGCGGTTGATGGTGGCAGCGTTGTTGATTTAACTAGTGTTAGATCTGCTGTTACCAAGATGAACAGCATCGCCGCGACAGTTAGGACGAGCGGGCAAGACGTGGTGGATGCATGGGCGAAGATCAGCGCCTGCTACTCTGGCCCAGGTGATGTCACCGTCTGGTCGGCAATGGCCCCGGTCGGCCCGGACACGGACACGCTGGCTGGCGGGTTTGAGACTGTCGCGTCAGCCGTCAAGGCGTTCGCCGATGAGGTGGCCCCGATTATCACCGCGTTGCAGGGATTGAAGGCGAGAGCTGAACTGCTGGTTTACGATATCAAGCATTTCACGCCTTATGTGCGCCACGACTGGGGTGCCATGTTGTCGCATGAAGCGTTGGCTAGTGGTGTGGTTGGTGAGGCGTGGCGGGCGGTTGTGACAGCTGCTGGAACAGACATCAATGAGTGGGATCAGGACCCTGACCTGGTTAAACGCAACAATGACTTGGTCAAGGACATCAACCATCAGGTTGTGTTGTATGAGGATGCTGAACGTACTTGTGCGAACAAGATCGACGCGTTGTTCGGTGGTACCCAGTGGCATGCCTGGGGGGCGACCGACAAGATGGCTGATACGGATAGTTCTTACGGTTACGATGAGAACGCCCTAGGCCAGATGGACACCCCATGGGGGCAAACCGTTGACCGATCAGAATCATGCCAGGAGTGGACCACCATGTTCGTGCCGAACTTTCTTGGTGGGCTCGAAATGGGCGCGGAAGACATGGTCATCGGCTTAGGGAGCCTGTTATTAGGTTTGTATGGGTATAGTGTCGAACAAGGCACCTTGTTGCCTGGTGAATACGGGTTCAGTGTCGGTGGTTACAAGATAACGTCATCTTGGCAATACGCCGCGCAAACCTGGGAAGGTCTCCTAGACTTGGTTGCTGGGCTTGGCACTGGTCTTTTGCCAGGTACCGGCTTCTTGCCAATACCGTCTTACAATTTCACCACCGGCACCTGGTCGTCGACAACTGGTTACCAGACCACGCTTAATGTGTTAAAGTCGATGATCTCTTGGGATGAATTTGGTAAAGATCCTGGTACCGCACTTGGCAAGGCAGTGTTCAACATTGGCATGTTCTTCATCCCCGGTGGTGAAGCAACCAGTGGTCTGGACGCTGCGAAAGGTGCTGGCGAGACGCTGGACGCCGCAAAATTCGGCGAGGATGCCGCCGATGCTGGCAAAGGTGCCGACGAGGCTTTGGACGCCGGGAAAGGCGCCGAAGCTGCCGATGCGGCCAGAGGCCTCGACCAGACAGCCAAGGGCATGGGTGACGCCACTAAGGGTATCGACGATGCTACCCACTTCGACACCCCCAAGTTCGACGACAACCTACCAGCCAGTGACCATTTCACCACCAACGATCACCCACCCGTCAACGATCATCCTGGCACCAACGACCAACTCATCAACAATGAGCACCCCAACACAGTCGAACATCCCGGTGACACGCCCCACGAACCAACCACGTCGGCAGACCACCCGGGCGACACCCCAGCCCACGACCCGGGTTCTTCAACCGAAAACCCCACAACACCATCTCATACCGATGACGCCACAATGTCCCCGACCGACCCGGGGCACCCTGGTGGTGACGCTCCAGCCACACATGATCCTGTGGATTGGCAACCAGACGAAACCGCAGCCCAGAAGGGCGACACCAAATGGGCTAGCGATCCGACCGATCCTATACCAGACAATCTGGCTACCGATGCCGCAGACCAGAAAGTCGCGGTCGACTCAGCGCGCCAAGCCAGCAACAACCTAACCAGTGAAACCGCAGACATGAACAACGCCATCGACCACTACAACACCGAACACCCCGACATACCAATACCACACGTCCAACCAGCAGACCTGAACGCAAAGAACCTGAAGACCACAATCCAACAATTGGGTGATGAAGTAGGCGACGACGATCCGGCATTACTTGATGAACTTGCCAGGTTGCAACAAACTGCCGACGCACGAGCGGCTGCTCTGCGTACTCAGACAATTACTGGTGAGAAGTTCGGGGAGGATGCTGGTACTCATGCCGCCAGCCTTGAAGGAGACACGCCTGTGATTACCAGTTCAAGCCCAGGGAAAGGCACACTCGATCAGGTATGGCTCAACCAGGATAGCTCAACACTGATTATCCAGGAATGCAAAGGGCCTTCAGCTGATCTTGGCACACGACAAGTGCTATCACGTGACGGAAGCAAGGTGAGTGCAGAGCAGGGTTCTACCGCCTACCTATGGCAAGAGCTACGAGTTGACACCAGACTCACTGACGCTGTCAACGCCGATCCGGCGCTCCGGCAAGGCCTGCTGGACGGAAGCATCAAAATCGACTACCGCATGGTCCAACCTGACAAGGCTGGACATGTGAGAATCACTGACTTCAACATCGACCAGTCCGCCCTCGACATTCCCGGATGGCTCGGCTAGACCTAAATCATTATGATACAATTTTTCGAGTGAATCTATGAGGAGGGAATCATCACATGTCAGATCCGAGAATAGTCACAGTCAACGAACTGAAACCAGTACTTGATATCCTAACAAATTTGCAATGGCCGATCCCATTTAGCGAGACACCACACATCATCAAACAACTCGGATGGGAGATGCTCGGAGAACTGTCAGCCAGATCAACATTGCCGATATCAAACAGAGTTGTTCTTCTTGGAAACCTCAATAACGAACTCTCGCGTATTGATTATCGGCTGAGCGACACTGTGGCTCCCAATGACATGTCTGGACAAGCGAAGCTCAGAGATTCATTCGAGCTTATCACTCAGATAGTGTCGGACTGTCTTGGTTTCGGACCGACAGATCAGTTATGGGCTTGCCCTGGTGTCAAATGGCATCTGCTTACCGATGGGCAAATCAATCTACCGAGCGGATTAAGTTCATATAAAATGGAAGTGTGGTCTAAAGAACTTGCTGATGTCGAGCGTTTCGAGATCAGCCATGGTGTTGATCCTGAGCATAATCTTGAAGATTGGGACTAAGCGACAGTCCTTTTCTATTCGATTCCAACCCTGCGCTACTTTACTGGGCATGTGAAAATCACCGACTTCAACATCGCCCAAGCACTCCTCGACATCCCCGGCTGGCTCGGCTAGGCCAAACACTCATGATTCACTAAGCACTACAATCCTGGTAGGAGGAAGAACTACATGTCAAACCCGCGGATAGTCACAGCCGAGGAATTGAAACCAATCCTCGATGTGCTCGCAATATTGCAGTGGCCGATCCCATTCAGCGAGGCGCCACATATCATTGAGCAACTCGGCTGGCAGATGGTGACACGTAATGTCGCACAATCGACACTTCCGGTATCGTTAAAAATCGTAACAGTTGGCGATCTCAGCGGCCAACTGTCAAATATTGAATTCTGGTTAAGCGATCCCATTAACACCGGCGACACAGTCGGTAAGAAAATCATACGCGCCGCCTTTTCTGAGGTAACATCTTGTGTGTCTCAATGTCTCAATCTCACACCAACAGGCAACCTCTTGGGGCGCTCCGGAATTAAGTGGGACCTTCTGTCTGGTGGATGTATCAATTTGCCAGAGACTGGGCACGGCATCACCATTCAAGTGTGGTCTCGAGATCTGGCTGATCTTGAGCGTTCCGAGATTAGCCATGGTGTCGATCCCAAGCCCAACCTTGAAGACTGAGGCTGAGTAGCAATCATCACCTACTCCGTTTAGTTTTTCTGGTCTTGCCGGGACGATACTGACACTGCTCCGGGTATGCTGGCTGCTACGAACCGACACCCAAGACCATACGCAATCAGCCCAAGTTTGTCGTCACCTGATCCAGGCTGGCTGTCTGCGAAGCATGCTGGGGTGCTGAAACCTAACGTTGATTTCGCACCCATCCCACCGGCCCCATTAGACTTAACTGTCCGCTAATGCAGAGTTGACATTTCACTCAATTAACTGCGCTTCGTTTACCTTAGCGTGAAACTCGTACCGTAGGACAGGATCAAGTATGCTTAGCCAATCCGAGACGCAGGAGATTCACCTGCTGCTTGATCAAGTTTCACACATGACCATAAACGAGTTCGAAGTAGTCGATTCGTGGGCGCATCCGCATTTCTCTTCAAGACAGGCATCACGTCCGCTATTTAAGCTAGGTGCGGCTGACTTCTCTTGGCTGAACAAGCAAGTACGCGATACGGTGGGACCATTGCTGGTGCACATAGCTTGGCCGAACCTAGGCCTATCATCAGCAGCGACTTTCAGAGTGCTGGATGCTGCTCAGGCGATCATCCGCCGTGATCAGTTCACTGAAGAACAGTACGAGGC
>Ga0123354_10008296_pt1 | contig 15773 bp, 12 predicted proteins | sample TergutLab28metaG_2_FD_97872 | JGI IMG/M metagenome (GOLD analysis project Ga0123354, IMG submission 97872) | Labiotermes labralis P4 segment gut microbial communities from Petit-Saut dam, French Guiana - Lab288 P4 | ecosystem: Host-associated > Arthropoda: Insects > Digestive system > Gut ...
CCTACGCCTTTGCCCGCATGCAATTCAGGGGCCGCCGTGTCATCTTGATGACCTTCCTTTTTACCTACATGCTGCCCCAGATCGCCCTTCTGATCCCGCTCTACATGATCCTGAGCAACGTCGGTTTGCTCGACAACGTCATCGGGTTAATCATCGTCGACTGCTCGCTTGTCGTGCCCTTCGTGCTTTGGATCCTGTCGAACTACTTCTTGACCATCCCGCTGGAGCTTGAAGAATCCGCCTGGATCGACGGCGCCTCCCGCGTCGGCGCCCTGTTCCGCATCGTGCTACCGTCGGCCCGGCCCGGCATCTTCGCGGCCTGCATGTTCGCATTCTTGTTGGCTTGGGACGAATTCATGTACGCCCTGTTGTTCACCTCGTCGAACAACTCGAAGACCATCCCGGTGGCCATCGCCGAGTTCTCGGCCCAGCACTCCACAGACTTCGGCCTGGTGGCAGCCGGCGGCGTGCTGGCAGCCCTGCCGCCGGTTATCTTGGCCATCGTGTTCCAGCGCAACGTTGTATCCGGCCTGGTCGCCGGCGCCGTCAAGACCTAGGAGCTAACCGTGGAAGACCGCGAGGACTTCGCTACCGCTATCGCTGCCCAACCGCACTGGATGCGCCAGGTGGCCTCCCTTGATTTGGGACGCCCTAAGGCTTGGGCACCAAACGACACCGTCGTGGTGGTCGGCATGGGGTCGTCAACCAATGCGGGCGCCGTGTTCGTCGAGGCGATGCGCGCCATCGGCCGGCGCGCTGTCAACATCGATGCCTCAGCGGTGGCCCATTACCCGCAAGGGTTCATGCCCGGTGAGCACCTGATCGTGATCTCCGAGTCCGGGCGCAGCCCAGAGCCCATCGCGGCGGCCAAGCGATTTGGTGTGCCCAATCCCATCGTGGTCACAAACGTGCCTGGCTCGCCCGTCACTGCTGTGAGCGACAACATCGTGCCGCTCGGTGGCTACAAGGACTCCGGCGTCTACACCATCGGCTACACCACGACCCTGGTGGCGCTGGCAGCGATCGCCCGTGCGCACGGTGCCGACCTCGGCGATCCGGTGGCATTGGCCGGCGCTGCCGAGGCCACGCTGGCCCAGTTCACCGGCGCCTTGGCCGATGACGCGGCGGCCCTCGACAAGGCGTTGTTCCTAGACATCGTTGGCCAGGGCACCAGCGCCGGCAGCGCTCAGGCGGCAGCGCTACTGTTCCGCGAGTCCTGCGGCCTGCCCACCGCGTTCCACCAGACCCAGCAGTACCTGCACGGCCCGATGGAGGCTTGCGGTGCAGCGTCCGCCATCTTGCTATTTGGAGACGCCCGCGAGCTAGCCGCCGCCTCCCAATTGCGCGAGTCAGGTGCCCTAACAATAGGCTTCGCCGCCCACCCAGGAGATGAAGCGCCGGGCCTGCACCGCCTTGAAACCAAGGCGGAAGGCCTGGCGGGCGCGGCATCCGAGGTGGTCTTCGCCCAGTTACTAGCCTGCGAGCTGTCAGCAATAAGGAACCGCCAGGTGGGTCACTTCAAGTTCGAGCAACAAGACACCAAGCTGCCAGCATAAATTCTCCTCTGAGAAGGGGGGCGCGAAGCGACAGGGCGGTTTATCTAGACGAGCGTTTCAGGGGCGCAAAGTGGCCAACGGTACTACGAAAACCCCATCCGGGCGCTTGTAGCCAGGCCCTGCTCCGACGATGACTATCTGAGCCTTGCACGGCCCAACCGTTGACGTGTCCACGGTACTGGTGAAGCGGAGCAGGTGTGCAGCGGCATCGTCGACTTGCCCTATGCCAAGCTTTACTTCACAGGCCACCCAACCGTCCGGATATTCGATCACGATATCCGCCTCGCGGTCAAACGAATCTCTGGCGTGGAATAACTCTCCGCGGTTGAGGTCGGCATAGACCCTCAGGTCGCGTACCGCTAATGACTCGAACAGTAAACCAAGCGTCTTGGGATCTGCTAGAAGGTGATCTGGAGTTGCCTGCATGGCTGCCACCGCCAGAGATGGATCAACGAAGTGCCATTTGGGTGCTCGCCGCAGACGAGCTGAGTCCCTTAGTGCCGTCTGCCATGCTGGAAGTGGTTCGATCACCATTAACTGCTCCAGGTCGTCCAGGTATTGCGCGGTGGTTTCTCGCATGATTGGGCCAAGTGAGCCGCCCGCATCCTTGCTCAGCGTTGTGATGGTTGCCTCAGACGAAGTGTTCCGGGCGAGCGATGAGATTAGGCGATTCACCGATGCTTGGTTACGCCGCACGCCAGAAGCAGCGCGAATGTCGTATGTTGTGATCAGGGAAAGGTAATCGGTCACGTACTGGGTAGCATCATCTGTGCTATCTGATAACGTTGCAGGCCAGCCCCCCCGACTAATGATGCGGCTCCAATCCTGCAATCCGAATTCAACGGGTGCCACTATCGCTAGATCATCCGACATCAGGAGTCCTTGGAGGCTGATGGTCCCGTTGCTCAGTCCGGACTCGAATAGTGTCATCGGTTTCATGCGCAGTACAGCGAATCTACCTGCACCAGAGTGCCTCGGGATTGAAGGATTCGGTGTGGCCGAGCCAGTCAAGATGAATTGCCCTCGAAGCTGCCGGTCATCAACAGCCCGGCGTACGAAGTCCCACAGACGGGGTTGCCGTTGCCATTCATCCAGTAGCCGAGGTGTTGACCCATCCAAAATCCGCTCCGGCTCGGTACTCATGTACAGATCGACCAGTGGGTCGACATCAATGCGTACCACACTCGCAGCCATTCGTTCGGCTGTCGATGTCTTTCCACAGCCTTTGGCGCCTTCGATGAGGACGGCACCAGCGCGACGTAAAGCGTCATGCAAAGCGCTTTCGATAAGGCGTTTCCGATAGTCCACAATCTCAGAATAACATGTATCCGTCAAAATGTAGGCAAATTATCCGTCATTTTGTAAACTTAGAATCCGTCAAAATGTAGGCATGGAATCCGTCAGATTGCAGGCTCACAATCCGTCAGTTTGAAGATTCCACGTGCTCGGCATCCTTCCAGCGCGCGCCGTCACGTTCGCTCGCCGAGAGTAGAGATATCACCACCCAAGACCCTGAAACCAGGCCCGAAATGGTGATATCTCTACTCTCGGCGAGGGGACACGCGGGTGGGTGCTCGTGGAGAACCCTCCTGGCGCGTCGCGACACTCGTTGACTTGCGTCGCTGCTAGGTTCTTGTGTGCTTCAAGCCTGAAGAAGCCACGTCAGGGCGTTCATTCTCCGCAAGCCGTCGTAGTTGCCCGCCGGGTCGTCGTCCAGGGTCAGTATCAGTTTGGGATATGAGTCATTGATTGCCCGCAGAGGGCCAACCTCTCGGCTGAGCACGTCTGGATCTCGAGTTGTCGCTGCGACTTGGACATACAGTCGTTCGCCGGTTTGTACGGCAATGAAGTCGACTTCCTGCCTGTCGTATTGCCCGACGAACACGTCATAACCGCGCCTTAGCAGCTCGAGAAAAATGACGTTTTCCAGCACGTGACCGACATCGAACCCTCTGCCGCCAGAGATCGTGTAGCGCAACCCAAGGTCAACGCAATAGTACTTCTCCAACCTTGTGAGCAAGCGTTTCCCCCGGATGTCGTACCGGCGGGCTTCGTAGAACAAGAGACTTTGGCTAAGCGCTGTTATGTACTTTTCGACCGTTCGCTGGTTCACCGATCGTCCAGCCGACGTTAAGGTGTTGGCGATTCGTGTAGTCGACGTGATGTTGCCGATGTTGTCGAACAGATACCGTGTGACATCGTCAAGCATCATCGCATCGGCGATACGATTTCGAGTAGCGACGTCCTTGTACAGGATCGAGTCATATATTGCCTGCAGGTAATCACGCCGCGCCTGAGGCTCGTCAGCCAATTTCAGCGTGAAAGGGAACGCGCTCTCAGTGATGAACCGGCGGTAAGCATCGGAGACGCTCGGATAGTTACCGGCATCGATTCGATGCCCGGCGCAGAACTCTGAGAAGGAAAGGGGCAGCATGTCTATCTCGACAAACCTTCCCGTGAGCAAGGTGGTTAACTCGGTGGACATGAAATAGCCATTAGAGCCCGTGAGGTAGATATCGACATTGTCGCGGAGGAACAGGGAGTCGACGGCGAGTTCGAACTGGGGCACATGTTGCACCTCATCGAGCAGGACATAGGTCATGCCGCCATCGCTCAGGTGACTGGCAATGTAGCGGTGTAGTTCCCGGTAGTCCAGAAGCTGTTCCCAGGCCAAGTCCTCGAAATTTATCCTGATGATCGATTCAGGCCGCACGCCGTCTTCCAGGAGTTGATGCTCAAATATGTCCAGTAGCGTCGACTTGCCGCATCGCCTGACGCCGGAAATCACCTTGATAAGTTTCCGATCACGCCAGGTCATAAGGCGATCCAGATATATCGGCCGCGGGATGATGTCCACATGTCCTCCTACTACAAGAATACGTATTAGAATACGTGAACTATGGAAAGATCACAAGAATGCGCATTGGAATGCGTTAACATGAAGTGTTCCGGTGGAGGTGCTCCGCAGTGAGTAAGTTGACCACCCGGCGCTGGCGCGCCCCTCTGCGGAGGGGAATTCGGCCTCCCGTGGGCATTGCCGCCCCGCCGACAGTAGAGATAACACCAGTTGACCACCACAATTCCGGGTCCTGAATGGTGATATCCCTACTTTCGGCGAACAGGTGGGGACGTGGGCGCTCACCACGACCTTGCACACGCCGAACTAACCACCCCGGCGCGGCGCGCCACCCCTCCTAGGCTGATTCTTGAAGGAGCCTAAGAAATGTGAAGAAGTGGCACCGATTTCGGTGTTTTCGCTGCCACTTCCACCGCAAAACTTGGCTGGCCAGCCAAAAAGGCCAAGTATTGCGAAGAAGTGGCATACCAGCCAGGACAGCTGCACCATCAGGCAGCCCACCCAAGCCACCGAAGACACCCCAAGTGCTGTCAAGGGTGAGTGTCAGCCACAAACTGGTTACTCAACGCAGCCATCTGGCAAACCCGGCGGGGGTTGTTCGAAGTGAAAAGCCCGCGGGGCTCGCGACACCCCTAAAACCCGGCCCGCTGCGAGCTGATACGTGCGGGCAGGCGTTTGTAGCGGTGACCCAGAGGCTGCCCGCAGCCAAGCTTCACGTTTCCAGTGGATACTCCCACGACTTGGTCATGTCTGGAAAGAATCTGCTGGAAACGTGGGCTGAAACCGCCGGAACGGGTCACGTTGCCAGCCGATTCCTCGCCGACACCGCCTTGAATGCTAAGAATCTACTGATTCCGTGAGGCTGGCCCCCTGGAGGTGTCGCCAACGACCACCCCGTCAACCCCTTCAGGGTTGCCACCCCTCCTGTGAGGGAGGGGAATCTAGCGCTCGCGGCGGATCGTCACCACGTTCCAGGAGACCGGCGGGATGATCACGTGGGCGGTGCCATCGGCGATGCGGACAGTGTCGTTAGTCTGTGGCGTTGTCTGAGAGCCCTCGGCAAAAGACGTTGCCCCGGCTTGGATGAGGTGGGGCAACGAGCGCACATCGATGGCCAGATCGACCGGCTGGGACTGCGACCGGTTGACCGCGAAGACGACCAGCGAGCCGGTTTCGGCGTCCCATGTGGCGGTGGCGTCCACAATCGGGGCGTCACCGTACTGGCGAGTCTGGTAAAGGGGCGAGGCGATCTGTATGTTCAGTACCTCGCCGCGTGCCAGCCCGCTGGTTTGCGCAAAGGGGTGGAAGGTCGTCTGGCGCCAGATGCGCCCGTCCGGTTCGGTCACGATCGGGGCGATCACGTTGACCAGTTGGGCCAGGCAGGCGGCTTCGACGCGGTCGGTGTGGCGTAGCAATGAGATGAGCAGGCTGCCGACCACCACCGCGTCGGTGATGCTGTAGCGGTCCTCGTTGAGCCTTGGGGCGACGGGCCAGTTGTCACCTGTCGGCAGGGCAGCTGTTGGCCCGGTTTGATACCAGACGTTCCACTCGTCGAACGAAATGCCGATCTGTTTCGGCGACCCCTTGTGATCCTTAACAAGGTCGGCGGTCGCGACGACGGTGTCAATCATGTGGTCCATGTCGACCGATGACGCGAGGAACGAGCCGATATCGCCGTCTTGCTCGTAGTAGTAGGCGTGAGCCGAAACCATGTCGACAAGATCGTAGGCCTCTTCAAGGATGACGCGCTCCCACTCACCGAAGGTGGCCATCTTTGAATTCGACGAGCCGCAGGCGACAAGGAGCAAATCAGGGTCGATCATGCGCATGGCGCGGGCGGTTTCGGTAGCCAGCCGGGCGTATTCTTCGGCGGTTTTGTGGCCGATTTGCCATTCGCCATCCATTTCATTGCCAAGACACCACAGCTTGATATTGTGCGGTTCTGGCGCGCCGTTGCGGCGGCGCAAGTCCGACAACTTGGTGCCGCCAGAAATGTTGCAGTATTCCAGCAAATCAACCGCTTCCTGCACCCCCCTGGTGCCAAGGTTGATTGCCATCATTGGTTCGACGCCCGCCACCTGAGCCCAGCGGACGAATTCGTCCAGCCCGAACAGATTCGGCTCGGTCGAGTGCCACGCCAAATCGAGGCGGGCCGGGCGCCCGTCGCGCGGCCCGATACCGTCCTCCCACCGGTAACCGGAAACGAAATTGCCGCCCGGATACCGCACAACGCTGACACCCAATTCCTTGGCCAGATCAATCACATCCGTGCGAAACCCATCGGCATCAGCCCTTGGGTGATCCGGCTGGTAGACGCCCCCATAAATGCAGCGCCCGATATGTTCGATGAACGAGCCAAAGGTACGACGCCGTACCGGTCCGATGGTATATGACGGGTCGATGGTCACTAACGCGGTTAGCATTTCAGACTCCTCGTAATAAGACGATGATGCGGTTTTCCGATGCTGCAAAGACTGGAATCTAGGTGTTTCATCCTTTCACACTTCCTGCCAGCAGCCCTCGCACAAAGTAACGCTGAAGTGTCAGGAAGACGACCAAAGGCACCGCCATCGACACGAACGCCCCAGCTGAAAGCAGGTACCAGTCACCGCCACGACTGCCGACCATGTTTGCCAACGCGACAGTCATGGGATTGGTGCTTGGCGTATTGGCGAATGTCAGCGCCACCAGTAGGTCGTTCCATACCCACAAGAACTCAAAGATTCCGAATGCGGCGATGGCTGGTTTCATGAGTGGCAGAACCACCCTGATAAGTATCTGGGCATGCCCTGCCCCATCGACGCGGGCCGCCTCCATTAGTTCGCGCGGCAATTCGCGCATGAAGTTATGCAGAAGAAACACCGCGAGAGGCAACGAGAAGATGACATGCGATAACCAGACGGGCCAGAATGTGCCGGTGAGATGGAGGCCAACATACATCTGCAGCAGCGGTACGAGCGTCACCTGGACTGGGACGATCTGAAGGGCAAATACGACGACAAAAAGGAAATCCCTGCCGGGGAACTTGGTCCAGGCGAAGGAATATGCCGCCAGAAGTGCGATACCGATAGGGATCAGTACGGCTGGGATTGTGATCACCAGCGAGTTGATGAACGCATCGGTCAACGACTGCCCGCTGTTATGGCTTGACAGCACAGCGCGATAATTATCCAGCGTAAATGACGGCCGCCATAGCACAGTCCACCACCCTGATGTGACGATGTCCTTTTGCGGGCGGAATGATGTGACGAGCAGCCCGAATGTCGGGATGGTCCAAAGGGCAGCAATCAGTATTGCCACAATGGAGGCCGGACGAGATGTCAAGCTATGGCGCATGCTGTGGGCAGTCCGTCCAATGACGGCACCGGCGCTTCCGGTACTATGAGGTTTCCTCATGAGGCCTCCTGCCGCCGCATTTGCCTCACGTTGTAAATCACAATTGGCAGTACCAGAACGAATAGCAGTGTGGCCAGGGTTGCCCCAAGGCCTTGATCACCGTTGCGGAACGTCTGGGTAAAGAATTCATTGGCCAGCACGCTGGTCTTGAATTGCCCACCCGTCATTGTTCTGACGATGTCAAACACCTTTAGTGTCCAAAGCGCCACGGTCGTCCACACCACGATCAGCGGTCCGCGGATTGATGGCAAGGTGATGTATCGGAACATCGCCAGTCCACCGGCGCCATCGAGCATCGCGCCTTCTGTGATATCGGCCGGGATGGCTTTGATGGCCGCTGAAAGCACCGTCATCGAGAACCCGGCCTGCACCCATACCATCGGAATAATCAGAAACAGGGTATTCCAAGGACTTGTCAGCAACCACTGCTGGGGGTTACCACCCAGCCAATAAACGACTTGATTGAGTAATCCGATCTGACCAGAACTCTCACTGGGCGATCGGTACTCATACATGAATTTCCAGATGATGGAAGCGCCGACGAATGAAATCGCCATCGGAAGGAAGATCAATGATTTAGCAACCACCTCGAATCTGGCCCGGTCCACCAAAACGGCATAAACCAAACCGATGGCGGTGGCGAACAGAGGCGCCAGGATGACCCAGATTGCCGTGTTTCGTAAAACGATCAGCATGCTTGGCGCCGTCAACACCTTGATGTAGTTGGCCACGCCAACGAAACGATCGCCGTTCACATTGAACAGTGACTGGTAGATGGTGCGTATTGCGGGATAGACCACGACAATCGAAAGCCCGACAAGAGTCGGCGCGGCCAACAGGACCCCGATCCGCCTCCCCCCTTTGCCTTCCTTGATCTTGCCTGCCACTAAGAGAATCAGCGCAATCAGCAGAATGAACAACCCAATGGCGGCGAACATTGTGAGCAGCTTGCCAAAGACACTCATTGCTCTCCTCTCAGGGTTGGTCAGCGGGAGCTGGCTGGCCGGAGCTTGGTCACCCCGGCCAGCCACGCTAGCTTACGATGTCGGCCAAGCGGCCTCAATGGCGTCAACAGTGTCCTTGGTCGATTGGCCAAGAACCCATTGCGTCCCTTGAGCCCAAAAAGCTGTCTGGGCGGCAGGAGGCATCAGGTCTGCGCCACCGTAGCGGAAGACGGCGTTTTCGTCCTGCAGGATTTGCATTGACAGCTTGTCAATCGGATTCGTCAACGCGCTAGCATCGGCGCCCTTGTTGGCCGTTGTCCAGCCACCCGTAGGGGTAGCGGCAATGATCGCGTCGGCCCAGGTATCCGACGACAGGAACGTCTGGAATGCCTGCACTTCCGGGCGACTGGAGAAGGCCACCACGAATGACCCACCACCGATGATCGGCTTAGTTGAGTCATCACTCGGGAAGTAGAACGCATACACGTCGCCATCTGGAGCCACCGTTGTGCCTTCCGGCCACATCTGCCCATAGAACGAGCCCTGCTTGTACATGAAGCACTTGCCCGTTGTGACTGGTACACCAGCATCCTGCCACTCGGTCGTGGCGATCGTTGAGACGTCGCCGAAACCACCGTTGAACCACTTCGGGTTCTTCAGGAAATCACCGGCCGCATCCATGGCACCGGTTACCTCGGGCGAGTTGAATGCAATCCCGTGTGAGACCCACTTGTCGTAGGTGTCTGTGCCGTACTTGAGCAGCATCATCTCGGACACCCAGTCGGTGACGGGCCAACCGGTGGCATCGCCGGCCGCGATTCCGTCGCACCAGGGCTTAACTCCAGTGGCGGCAATGGTGTCGGACAGGGTCTTTAGTTCGTCGAGCGTCGTCGGGATCTGATAACCAGCCGCCGCAAAAGCCTTCGGCGAGTACCAAATCAGCGATTTCACGTTGGCGTCGTTCGGGGCGCCATAAGTCTTGCCATCGAAGACCACATAAGCCTGCCATGATGGGCTCCAGAACTTGTTGAGATTGTCTGTCACACTTTGCGGCGCCTCGACGATCTTGCCCTGCTGGACCAGTTGACTGATGACGCCGGGTTGTGCGAACACAGAGATGTCAGGGGCGTCTCCGCCTTGGATACGAACCTGAATCTGCGTATCGAAGTTCTTGTCACCCTGGAACTCGATAGTAATGCCGGTGCACTCTTCGAACTTCTTGAACGAGTCGATGTATGACTGATCCTGCGGCGCCACAATGCCGGAATACATCGTGACGGTTGTCCCGGGGAACGAGCCGTATTGTGCATAGGGAGCGCAACTGGGATCGCTGGCAGCCGAAGACGTCGTCTCCGACGGTACAGTCGGCGGTGTCGTCGACGGCGCAGCCGGCGTTCCAGAACATGCCACCAGCAGGAGGCAGACGCCCACCGCCGTGACTGCGGCTCTCACTTGGTTTTTCATTGTCTTTCCTTCCTCACATTGTTTTGTTTGTTATGCCGTTTGCCCACATGCCTTATCCCGCTGGCACGCCAAGGTGCGATATGCGGAATACACATCATTTGGGCAACGCCTAAATGAGCCGTCACTGGTACATTCCAGCGTGACTAGCCCAAGACGGTGAAGGTATTCATTAAGTGGATCAATACCCTCCCGGTACTGCCATTTGATTTGATCGAGGAACGGCCACCAAACCAAACCGGTAACGTTCGACTCCTGATCAATGCGACTGATTGCCGACGCCACCTCGCCGAGCCACGTTGTCCGAGCCAGCTCATCACCCTCATAACTGGTTTCTGTCAGTACAATGGGCGCGCCATAGCGTGCGCCATATGTCCGGATGACATCCTCAAGCCCGACCACACCATCGTCGCGTTCGATACCAGACACCTGCCCGTCACGAAGCGAATACTCGATCGTTGACCACATCGGGTAATAGTTGAGGCCCAACACATCGAGTTTGATGGCATGCCGGTCATACCATGCCAGATCGATTGCCGGCCCGTATTGGGCTATGTAGCCCGCCATCGGATGATCCTCGTCTACCCGTCCCGTCACCAAGTCGAGTGCCAAGAACCGGCGCTGGGAAAGTAGCTCAGCCTCTTCACTGATCACACCTGGTGCCATCACGTAACGAAACGACGCTTCGACATCGACGAACGTGGGACGCCGCCAGCTCGCCGCTCCGATTGCTTCATGCGTCATCACAATGCCGCGGCAGATTGAGTCCAAGATCCTTAAGTAGCCATCATGGCCTGTCAGCGCCGGTGGCCAGGTGGCAGACTCGCCACATAGCCTTGCCGTCCATTGGGGCTCATTCAGCGGCGTCCACCCATAGACGACGTCACCGTACCGGTCCGCGAGAGCAGCCGCGTATTCCGATACCACCTGCGGATAGTCGGCATTGGCGAACTCATCGCTCAACCAAGTAGGAGTGCCGTAATGGACGAGATCGAGCACGACCTGCAAGCCACGACTAACAAGGCCATCAATCATGCGGTCAGCGATATCCCAGTCATAGCTCCTGCGCTCAGGGCACACGCGATACCAAGGAAGCCCATAACGCACGAATGATGCGCCGCTGCCGGCGATGAGATCGAAGTCCTCGTCAAGATTCTGGTAGTGCTGGGTTAGCTCGTACTCCTCCAGGCGACGATGCCCCGGTGATGAATGGACCACAAACGTGTCTTCGATGCCAACGCCGAAGTGGACCTGACCATTAGCCCTTGTGAGGTCGATCATCTGTACCCCCAATCGCCCAACCTCCGACGTGACACTGGCTCCTCCTTGATGCTGGCCACACCGCCCGGGTAATCTACTCAACCTGTTTGGTCTGGTGCACCGAGCATACTACAACGTTGTAGATTGAATCAAGACAACTTCTCAGGCATCTTCTGATGACGCCGAAATGTTATCTGGAGGACTTGGTGGAACCGCGCTGGATTAGGTCGAAATCGGCTACCACGAAGCTTGGCGGGCGATCCGTTGGGTCCTGGATTCGCTCGTTCAACAGATGGACCGCCGTCTTGGCTATCTGCTCGCGACCCGGGTCGATGGTTGTCAGCGGGGGGATCGAATACGCCGCATCGCCGACGTTGTCGAAACCGATGACCTCGACCTCGTCCGGCACCAGTATGTGGCGCTCGTGCAGCACGTGCAGCGCGCCGAAAGCCATGGCGTCGTTCATGGCAAACACCGCGTCGACCGGCATCCCCGCATCCAACAGCCGCCGCATCGCCTCGGCGCCGGTGTCGCTGTGCCAGGGATCGACCTCGGCGACCAGCCGCGGGTCGAACTCGAAACCGGCGGCGTCCAACGCTTGCCGGTAGCCCTGCGTCCGCAGCACGGAGGGACCCATGGGGGCGTCCCTAAGCCCGCCGAGTACCGCAATATGGCGGCAGCCGTGCGCGATGAGGCACTGCGTGGCCGCCTTGGCGCCCTCGACGTTGGCCATCGTCACGTGGTCGACCGGCCCGCCGAATATCCGCTCGCCGAGCAGCACCACGGGGAACGGGACGGACAGCGCCGCCGCGTCGTCTTGCCCGAGCGCCGATGGGTGCAGGATCAGGCCGTCCGTCAGCTCGCGGCGCGCCCCGGTCAGGGCGCCCAACTCGCGTTCGCGCACTGCGCCGGTCTGCTCGATGAGCACCGTCAGGCCGATGTCGTCGGCGGCCCGGATGACGGAATCAGCCAGCTCGGCAAAATAGGACAGGCTCAGCTCGGGCAGCGCCAGCCCGATCATGCCGGTGCGGCCCTGGCGCAGATTGCGCGCCGTCAGATTCACCCGGTAGCCCAGCTGTCTGATGGCGTCCTCAACCCGCAGGCGGGTTTCCGGACGGATGTACTGATAACCGTTGATGACGTTCGACACCGTCTTCAGCGACACCCGCGCCACACGGGCCACATCGTTCATTGTGACTCCGCTACGCCGGTTCATGGTGCCTCCTCAAGACGATTAGTCTATCGTGGCGCACCCACGGCGCGGAATCACGGAACCAGCTCGACGCGCTGGATGATCTGGTCCTGATACTCGCGGTCAAGCTCGACGAAGTAGGCGCTCCAGCCCCACACCCGCACAATCAGGTTGCGGTGCAGTTCCGGGTGAATCTGGGCGTCCAGCAAAGTCTCTCGGTTAAGCGCGTTGAGCTGCAACTGGTGCCCGCCCAGACGGATGAAGCCCCGAACCAGCATGGCCACCTTCTCGACGGCACCCGGGTTACGGAACACGGTGTCGTGCACCTCGATGGTCACCGGGCCGCCGTTGATAGCCCCACGCAGAGGCAGCTTCGTGAACGAGTTGAACAGCGACAAGGGTCCGCGCACCTTGACACCCAGGCTCGGGGCGAGGTTCGCCGACAGGTACTCCCCCGCCTTGCGGCCATCGGCCGTGGCGCCAAGCGCGGCCGCCGCCTGCACATAGAACATCGCCGAACCGGTGCCGGCGCGGAAGATACCGCCGCGGTCGTTGTGCCGCCCCGAAAGCGCGGCGGCGAACGTGGCCAACAGATCGGCCGCGATCGCGTCCACTTCGTCATCGTCATTGCCGAGCTTCGGCGGGGTGTGCAGCAACAGCGCCCGCAGGTCATCGTGCTGGTCGAAGTCATCTAGCAGCGCCTGCTCCAACTCCAGGGCACTCACCTCGCCCCGGTCGTACACCTCACACTTGATGGCCGCCAGTGCATCGGCCGCCGTCGACAACCCGACACCGTGGATGCCGTAGTTGTTGTACTTCAGCCCGGCCGAAACGTCCGTCCGCCGGTCCACCGGCCCATCGACCAGGACCGACAAGAACGGCGCGGGCTCCATCCAAACACCGCCGGTAGCGCCCGCTAGCTTGGCGGCTTCATTGGAGACGCCCAGACGCACGTGCTGCATGAAGTCATCGAAGCTACCAGACGCCGCCAACTGGGTGTGCGTCGCCTCGTCGACCACCGCCGGAAACGACAACGCGGCTATGTTTGGGATGTCCATACCAACACCCGGGATGATGAACTCCCAGCATGCCGCCACGACGTAATCCCGGGCGTCCACCAGCTCATAGCCCAAATCAACCAGACCGGGGATCACGACGTCATCATTCGAGTACTGCGGGAAGCCCAGCCCCCGGGCCGTCAGCCTGGTGCACGACTCGTAGCGCTCAAGCGGGGTATCCCCAGTTATGCGCACGTTGATCTTCGGGTCGATCAGGCCCAGCTCCAGGCTGGCCTGCAGGCTCAGCTCGCTGAGCGGATTCCACACCGGCTGGCCCGCCCGGTCGACACCGCCGAGCACAAGGCTCTGGCCGTTGTCGCCCTGCTGCACGCCGGGATACAGGTCGGAATCGCGGTTGAACGTCAGGAAAAACTCCTCGACCAACTCCAGCGCGCCTGCTTCGTCGAGCGTGCCCTTCGCCAGATCGGCTTCCAGGTAGGGCCAAAAGTTGCGGTCGAACCGCCCGATCGTGTTGTGGTAATTGAACGACGCCCACAAGCCGAAGTGCAACACCCGGAACACCTGGAAGGCCTCCAGCAGCGTGGTGGCGCCGAATCGGGTCGCCCGCGCCAGAGACTCCGCCAGGTCCTCCCTGCCCACCCGGGCGGCCTCATCGGCGTAGCGGTCGACCAGGCGCAGCACCGCGTCGATCGACTCGATCACGCTCGTGAGGAAGTCCCGCTGCTCCTTGGTCGCCCCGACCAATCCCATCTCGGCGCGGTTCCTGGGCGCCAGCAGTCCGCTGGCGATCGTGGTCGCGTAGTCGGGGCAGATGTTGCATACCTTGCCCAGCTCGTGCACATGGTGTTCGGCACCGATCGAGCGCCACTCCGCCTCGGTCATGATTTCTGGCACGGTGGTCACCGTGCGCAGCAGCGGGATGCGCTCGTTCGGCAGTATCACCGGGCGCTCGCGGTCGAGCACGTCAGCCAGGCGGGCGCTGGCTCGCAGCACCGGTGGCATATTTTTGGACGCCAAAGCTTCAGTGAAGGCCAGGTCATGGTCGTGATCGGCCTCTTGCCGGAAGCTGTGATACGTGCCATCCAGCATCGCGCCCCTCATCGCGGCGATCCACTCATTCATCTCAGACTCCTTGCTTACAAGACATCACACTTGATGCCACGACTGGTGAATATGCCCACATCGACCAGGGGCGTCCGCAAAGTATCGAAGCCAGGCCGGAACTGGCGCCCAGCGCGCGGGTACTTCGCCGGGGCCATCGTGTTGTAGGGCAGCAGTTCGACGCCGACAAGCGCCGGCGCGCCAGCTATCAGGTCGGCCGTGCGGTTAAGGTTCGCCTCGCTGTCGCTCACGCCCGGGATCAGCGGTACGCGCACGATGAACGGCTTGGCACCTTCAATGAGGACGCCCAGGTTGGTCAAAATTTGCTGGTTGCTCTGCCCGGTGAACTGCTTGTGTATCACCGGATCGGTGTGCTTGACGTCGAACATCACCAGATCGACCGCCTCGGCCACCCGCTTGAAAACGGCCGTTGCTGCCTGGCCCGATGTTTCGATTGCCACGTGCATTGGCTTGATGGCGGCGGCCACCTGGATGACGAATTCCGCCTGTGATAGCGGCTCGCCGCCGGAAAATGTCACACCGCCGCCGGATTCCTGCAACATCCGCTGGTGGCGCGCCAACCTGGTGGCCAGTTCGCCGGCCGCCATGATAAATCCCCCGGTGTCTGCACCGAAACTGATCGCCTCCGGGTTCTGGCACCACGAGCATTGCAGCGGGCAGCCCTTCAGGAACACGACAGTGCGGATGCCGGGCCCATCGTGGACGCCGAACTCCTCGATTTCCAGGATGGTGCCCTCTGTTTCAAAGCCACTGCGCTTGTCCATGGGCGATATCCTCGTTTGACTACCAGACTAATTCTACTACAACGTTGTAGGTAAGTGGGAAATGCAATGGCTGGTCATTCCACCATTACGCGTTGAATAATGCGTCGTCCTGACCGGGTTTGGCTTGAAATCGCCCCAGGACGACCAAAAATCCAGATGATAAGCCGGATCAACTGCGGGTCGGGAAGAAGGCCCTGACACC
>Ga0123354_10008297_pt1 | contig 15772 bp, 7 predicted proteins | sample TergutLab28metaG_2_FD_97872 | JGI IMG/M metagenome (GOLD analysis project Ga0123354, IMG submission 97872) | Labiotermes labralis P4 segment gut microbial communities from Petit-Saut dam, French Guiana - Lab288 P4 | ecosystem: Host-associated > Arthropoda: Insects > Digestive system > Gut ...
ATACATTAGTATTAATAGCAGCGTATTTTACTCATTGCAGTTAATCAATACCAGAAGCTGTAATTACAGCTGTACCAGCTCCTGATGATGGGTGTCAACACCCGAAACATGTAGAGCTGCCTATAGGAATGTAATAAACTGAATACAGTCACATCTTGTTGGACAATTGTTAAATTCGTGTTCAATAAACTTTGTATATTATATGTACCATTCCAGACAGGTCCATTTGTTTATAATAATATAGGCCTACACACATGTATAACACACCACCATGTGGTATGATGATGGCATTTAACTTGTGATAGAAATTCTAACTATTTATACCAAACAGAGTTGTATTTATGGGAACATGGAGAACCCTAAATGTAACATACTGTATGCCATAAGCACATGTCTGTGGGATACATGTTACATGTAAAAAGAAGGATTGTCATGGAAGTGCTTACACAAAGACACAATCAACTGAGGAAATATGTCACTGAGAGATGTTGCTACCAAAATTTCAAACATGAAGTCTCAGTATTTCTACAAACTCAAAACGTGGAAGCTTCAAAGAGTTGGTAACATCAACAGATACAATATATACACAAAAAGTAGTGTGGTTTACTATTATGCAACTTTCTATAGCCACATGTTCTTCGTGACATACAGCGACCCATTTCACAGTAAGATGTTCCTTGATGCAGAATAACACATGACAAATATAGTATCATCTCACAAATATTTGGCTGTCACTTCCTGTCAGCTCCCTTGTCATATTAATGTAACCCACTCAGTGAACATGTGCAGCAGAATGGTGGTGGAAGGTGACATATGACAGCTGTCAGATAAAATAAGGTAAAGAAAGAAAGGTAAAGGAATCCATGTACAGGCCTTGACAGGCTGAGGGGTCTACAAGATTGAGGCTCCTAGGCTTCAAGACAATCGGCACATAAAGGTGGCAAGGTTGTCAGCCCTAGGCAAAGTTCTTTGGAAATAATTCTACCAGATACCTCTACAACAGTGTTAAGCAAGCAAAGCAAAAAAGCAAAAGAAATTATACTTTTTTATGGTGAAACAAAAACATATTCTTTGTTGTTTGTTATGAGTGAAGATGAATAAATGCACGTATATAATTTTTCATCAGAACTTTTAATATCTACTCACTAATGAAGGATAATAACACAAAATTCATTTCACTAGCGGTTTGAGATTCTGATAATTTAATAACGCTAAGCTGTAACACACATGAAAAATGAAACTGCATGATACGAATTCAAATTAATTTATCATACCACAAAACATACAATTTTTTGAATGTAAAAAGCAGCAGGCATGGAAACGCACTTTTAATGTCTGTAGACCAAAAGTAAACTACAACCTAAGTCTACCGTTCTGCTGACATTCACGTGTTTGGAATGCAAGTTACAAGTGAGCACCTGGCGACCCCTGAAACTCTAATGAAGTGTGTATGTAGTACCTCCATGGGCCAGAATCTTTGTTGAGGTGACATGTCTTTAGCTAACTCAGAAACTTCAAACATTTTTAGAACCCGAAGATTCGTTACCGTGTTCATAAAAGCCCGGCACAGGCTGCTATCTTAGGCTAGACGAATCCAAACCACACCCTCCCACACTAGTCACAATATCCATTTTAATGTTTCGTTCCCATCTACGATTATGTCTTAAAAGCGGCATCCTTTCTTTTAGGTTTTACAGCCAAATCCCTGCACGCATTTCGTCTTGCTTCCTAGCGTGTCACATGACCTTCCCGTCTGTTCCTCCTAATTTGATCACTGGAACATCTGGCGACTAAGCTACAAATATTCACACTCATTATACAGTTTCTTCCAGCCTCTTGTTACTACTCTATCGTAGTTAGGAAAACGTACACGACTAAATTCGGCCTACATTCATCGAAATGGTCAGTGGAAAATAATGAAATCATGCGAGGTGTTTGTTGCTAAATCATTTGTTGATTTCTCGAAGTTTAGACACATATGAAATCCCACATCTACCAAATATACAAAACGTCCTACACAACCCCATAACAGTCCACGCCCAAAACAATCTCTTATGATATGAACTCATTTCTTGCAATTTAACCACCTACCTCCCACCACACGTGCACTTTGAAGCCACGGGCATAACATCTCCTGCTTTGGCGCAGGCTTGCAGGCAGACAATACAACGACTTAAGAACACTTTCCGTGAAGCAAACTTTTTTCCCCATTCGTCTCATTCAAAGTTTTCAGATTTACTTCAGAAGTTTGCGCTTATTATAAGTGAACATCATTCTGAATTACATACGTACTTCTATGTCCTACATGCACGTTCACGCAACGTATATTGGCTGCACTGGTAACGTTGTCAAATCACGAATGAACGATTGAAGTGAAAGTTACGATTTTTCTTAATACTCGTCAAACCATTATTCATAATTGTCATTTTCGTCACTTTACGCTTTCAAATAATGTAGTTTCAGTGTCTTCTATTAGTTGTCCCTTCCTTCTTACAAGTCAATCCTTGCGATCCAGCCTTGGCTTGTAAGAACCACGCATCCGTGAATACGGGAAGCGTGATCGCGCATATGTTATATTGAGGTTTGTTAAAAAACCACGTGCGTGATTGTCACGTCGTTTTGCATTCGTTATTACCGATCATTGAAGGCACTTCTTGTCTTGCATTGTCAACTTTTCCGTGCCACAATTGTTGGTATAAACAGGGGTTTTTTTTCAGCAATGGACCATAAATCCTTTAATGATATTTTGGATTAAACTGTAATTAATTTAGAGGGTATGCATCTTTTTGTTTACTTGGTGCCTAATAAACGTGTGGCATTGAACAAATCACTACACCATGATATGAGGGAGTCGAACCCTAGCCGGCTTGTACTGAGGAAGAACCTTAAGTCCATTTGTAACACAATGGCCTTTGCCTTCCTCTTCTACTAAATTTACACGCTTGGAATCGAACTCGGTCTACCTTGGTTTCTTCACTTACAAACATCGTACTGAAAAAGACGTTGTGACGAATGGTATAAAAGAATCACCATCACGCAAAGACGGGTATTTAACCCTACATCCACGATGCGAGTTTAAAAAAACCGAAGGGACCACGGAGTAATTTGATGTTTCATAAGGTGAAATTTTACGATTATCTTTCCTCATCTTTCCCGTAATTGTGCCATACATATGATAAAACTTACGAATTTTATTTGTAAATATTACTTCTCACTGCAGCAGCAAATCTAACTTCATCCTAAGCAGTAGATAAAATGTACATGAGACATTGCTCTACAATACAGCGAGTACAGGCTGTCAACAGTAACAGATGGTAAGACGGAGTAACAATGCTGAAAATGTAGGAGAAAGAAACTGGAAACAAGGAAGCTTGCAAAGCTCCTGCAGAAAGCCTTGGTCCACAAAGCTTTGCTGAGCTAATGATTATGGTTATTTATATTGGCATAATACATGAACAATGAAATTCAAAATGCTGTTAGGCGTCTGACCTTGGATTATGACTAGCCATTGCTGAGCAGAAATCCACTCATGTGTCCTGATGATATAGGCAGCTGGTTACTCTGAAATGTCAGTACAATTCAACCTGACTACATGGTATCACACCCCAGGAGATGGTAGGCTTCACAGTGACAGCCATGATAACCTTAAATCTCATAATCATTTGATCAGTTATTTGCACTCAAGGTATACCATTTATGTTTAAGTGCACCACGATTAAAAAGTAAGCAACTGAAACACTTAATCAAATAATACATAAATGCTTCCACAACTGTATGTAAATACACACAAAACTTTTTATTTACAATTTAAATTTACAATGGAGATAATATTACAGGTATATATTTTCTTGTTAAGTATCACTATTGTTATATCTAATAACATTATTAGTTTACGATAAATAATATACAAACATTTCACACAGTAGTTACTAGGCAGGAATCTGTACATATATTCAAGGAAACCAGAACCACCATACTCACATCACCATTTCCAAATACGTTTTATGTTTATTATTTTATCCACAAATATTTGCATTGTTGAAATAACTGAATTATGTTTCACTTGAAAATTGAAATTGTTTCCAATCAGAGGAGTCACTACTGTAATCTTATAAGAATGAATGTTTTTCTTTCTCCCAAACAATGGGCAAGGTCCAAGACAGTTTTCCCACTGCTTGGAACCTTCATAGATTCAATCAGTGGCATCTTCTCATTACGAAAGTTTACAGTGCACATGAAGCAATGCTACTGTTGGCAACTTCTCTCCTCCATTTATCTCTACATCCTGCCAAACTACAGTGATCTGGATCAGCCCTTTGAAGCATGAAATTGGTCTGAATTATATGAAGTATGTGGAGATTAAGTTCCTTCCTCACAGCACATGCATTGCATCTCCATTACAAGGATGAAGAGGTTAATACTATTCAAGAAAATGTCTGCTTTTGCAAGAATCATATGGAACACAGGACATGAAAAAATTGAGTTTGTAGTGTTCTTGCAGGTGGATTACTTATTCACTCACTCACTCACTCACTCCATGGAGCAGAGTCCTTGAGAAGCTAACTGGTCCTCAGCATTTTATGGAACCTGAAGGTTCATTACTGCATTTACAAGTACCCTCCACCTGTCTGTATCCTAAGCCACATCAATCCAGTCCATGTCCCCCATCCCACTTCCTGAAGATCCATCTTAACATTATTTTCCCATCCATGCCTGGGCCTTCCAAGTGGCCTCTTTCCCTCAGGTTTCCCCACCAAAACCCTGCATGCACCTCTTCTCTCCCCCATGTAAGTACCAATCATGTCCCTTTTCCATTGCTGAGGTTGTACCAAAGTGTCAGTCCAGGACCGGGTCAAATGTATCTGTTTTGTAACAAAGTCAGTTTTTACAGTAAGGAGTTATTAGGACCTCGCTCAACCCCCAAGCTAGAGGACCACCCCTTGTTGGATGTCTGCAACTGCTTATGGAATATATTCGTGCCTTCCCTCCAAGTTGGAGGCCATTTCTCCATCCGTAACCACAGGACGTGCCATGCCGTGGTGACAGGGGCCCACTTAACTTGCAGGTGGTACATATATTAACTCTTGTGCTTTAATGAGTTAATCTGTCCATACATTCAGTTTAAGATGAAAAGCAGAGGCCATGGCCAAATTTGGGCTGTAGGTTCATTAGACGCCTACCAAGTATGTGAATTATCCTTTATCTGCTACGTGCAGTGGTTTCCCATAATAACAAATATAGTACATTTGTGTTAAGGCAGTGATATTCAAACTGTGTTCGTTGGAACCCTAGGGTGCACATGTCTGACTTTCGGATGTTTCCCAAGCACACTTATCTTACAGAGCAAGTGGAAAGCTTAATTTTGATAATTTTCTGCTTTTTTTTTTTTTTAATTTTCTTCCCCACTTTTATGCACATTTGTAATAAGTGTGCAAAAAAATTTTGATTAAATGGAACTTCATGTGTCAAAAAATATTACTGCAATTTTGTGTCAAAAAAAGAACACTTCTCTTCAAAGAGTTTTTGTGAGAATTCAGATTTTATCACAAGGAATAAAGTGAAATGCCAACTTGATGCAACTAGGTAATTTTATTCATCTATTCTTAGCTCGACATGTTTCGGGTATGTATGCCCATCATCAGGAGCATTAGATGTTGAGTTGGCAGCATATGGTTTTCTGCACCGAGTTATGGAAGGGTGGTGGTCTTGAGAGCCGCTGCGTAGATCGTGTGTACGGTGCTGATGGTGCCGTGTGTGAGTCGCATGGCATCTTCTGCACCGTACACACAACCTACGCAGCAGCTCTCAAGACCACCACCCATCCAAAAACTCGGTGCAGAAAACCATATGCTGCAACTCAACATCTAATGCTCTTGATGATGGGCGTAAGCACCCGAAACACGTTGAGCTAAGAATAGATGAATAAAATCACCTAGTTGCATCAAGTTGGCATTTCACTTTATTTCATGAGGAAGATGCATGGTCAGACAACCCTAAAAGTTTATCACAAGGGTTTTACAGATATTAACAGTCTGAAGACCACTGCAATAATGGCTTCCACATTTTTACACATTAATTACAGTTATATACACTAACGATTTCAAGTATTTTGTGTTCAGCATGAAACACTGACAGTTCTAGGGATCCAATATGACTGATATGTTCTCTGTATAAACAAAGACTAAAAATTCCTCTGCCTCACAGCAGTATAATGCAGACATATAATGGCATATTAATATTACTGTAAATCAAAAGTAATTTACATTTTTTTACATCTCTTCTCAATTTATTGGGAATGTAAGTAACATATAAAGTGCACAGTCTAAAATGTACATGATTACTGTCATTCACCACAGAAAAGTCTAACTACATTAATTCCTGATGTCTTAAAAACTGCATGTAGTAATGATAGAAACACTGCACATATGTATTTATAATAATATTATTATAAAATATATAACAGATAACTACAAATGATGATGTATCACAGACTAGGTGTATGTTTCGTATAGGGCATAGTATACACAGATATACAGATTAAAATATGATTGAATTGCCACGTATCTGTAAACCTGCCATGTAAGTTTATATCTTTTGAAAGTGCTTGAATATACTAGGTCTTGCTGTAAGTTCAGTTACAACTTTCATTTTTCCAAGAAAGGGGTGAAACTGGTGTCAGAGTTTATCAAGAGGGCGTGCTACAAGGAGATGTGAAACATCTTAACATGACCTTCTTCACTGGTCAGGAATGGGTCTTCCAGCAGGACTCAGTTCCTGCCTTAAAGGCCAAGACAACTCGGAAGTGGCTGGGGAGGAAACCTCTGGCCCTCATTAGCCCCAAAAATTGGCTTTCCAGAAGTGCAGACCTCAAAACCCTGGACAATAAACTGTGAGCTGTTTTGGAGGATATGGCATGCTGAAAGCATCACAACAGCCTGGAGAGTCTGAAGAAGATCCCTTGTGAAGGCAGCGGCAGAGATCCCCCTGGAGAAAGAGCGTGCAGCGACAGTGAGCGGAGCGTCTCAAGGCTTGTGTCGAGGCATAGGGCGGCCATTTTGAGTGACATTATTATACGTGAAAACCTAAGACTATGGCAAATAAATTATTTGGCTCAAAAAGTGGATGTTTTGTTTTAATTTTCCTTCTAGGTCACATTGTACTTGTAACAGAACTTATGGCAGGACCTAGTATACATATACATCAAATGCTATCAGCAATTAGCAGACCCAGTGTCATATCATTATGTTTTCAACATTTTCAAATATGATCAAGAATGCAGAGATGCATTTTTGAGTGGCAAGAAGAGTGTTTAAGTAATGTTTCTCCTTTTAATTTTTATGTTCAAGTCCATATTGTAATATAATAGTTGAAATGCCTTAATTCCTATAGCAAAGGGGATCACAAATACATAGACCACTCAGCACTTAACAGGCATATATATGCACATTTGGACAGATTAATTTTTGACAATGTATTCTGCCCTCCTTCCTAAAAGTTACAGAGTAGGCTTGTGGGATCACAGAGCTCTCTGTGATTCCCCACCACTTCATGTTTTGAACCAAACGGCAAAATTTCAGTAAAAACAGCATGATCAGTATGCTGACAGAGGCCACCCAAGTATTTTAATTTTTGTATGGTCAATATTAACATGATAGTAGACCCCCCCCTCCCCCAAACTTTTTAGGTGCCATGTACTTTGCAGCAAGATTTTTTTTTTTTAGTTGTCCCTCACTTCATCTATTACATATGGATGTTCAAAATACAGTCAAAATATTTCACTTTACCTACTGTCGATGCATTATGGGTACTTACGGTGACAGTGTTTCTCCTTCCTTAACAACAATTAGAACCACATCAATGTCCATGCGGAATGAATTTGTTTCCAGTCATGTTTCACTACATTTTTTTAAAATCACTTAAACTTATTTACTTCTTAGGCTTTTAAAATTACATTCCATGAACATTCATGCATATCATGTTGCTGATTAAGTTTAACATCTGTCCATTTCATCACCATACATCTATACTTATTATGAAGACATGAACAAGACTTGAAAAGCTCTACTCCGTAATGTAGCACACAATAACCCACACACTGGTTTTTTTTTGCAGTATATTAAGTTTGCTAAAAACCAAACGGCCTACTAGTGTTTTGTAAATATCTTATACTTATGGCCTTATAAAGTAGGCATTGTTAAATGGTCAACATGGCTACAAATGAAAAGAGGGGCAATGTATGTACGTAACATTGAGGCGCCGTGCAACAACTGTTGCAGTGGACAAGCAATAAATATTACACAACATGTGTGTGTATTGTAGCCTTAGGTACCCAGCCTGCAATGAGCACATGCCAGATTGTTATCTGTCGCCTGCCCACTTCTACAGCATTTTTCCACATTATCTCATAAACAACATGATTTAAAAAAAAAAAAAAAGTTACTGAACACAAAATGTGTGTTTCATTTTTCATTAGAACGTATGTCTGAAACATTTTTCATTCCAAGAAGAAATGAGCGAGATATTATAAAAACTGGACATAGGTCTTCATGTAAAGTACCCTTTTTCACGTCTGATTTTAATGATACTTGAATTTTCATGACAATGTTTCGAAAAATACTCAAATATCAAATTTCATGAAAATCTGTCCAGTGGGAGCCAAGCTGTTCCATGCGGACGGACGGACATGACAAAGCCAGTAGTCACTTTTCGCAATTCTGCGAATGTGCCTAAAAATAGTCCACTAAAATTATGCACACATTTCTCCAAATTTTAACAAACTTTGATTGATTATGTTCAGTATTAATAAGAAGAAGTAAATTTTATGATTGAGGATCAGAAATGTGTGGTTTATCCATAACACATATTAAAAATCTCTCAATTACTTTAAGTGTTGATATCGTGACACAGACAGACAAGGCAGTACAACATTATCTCCACAAAGAGATTTCTTTCCTTACTGTGTAAAGAATGCATAATAAATAAATTACATCTTTCAATTAAGAAACTACGTTTCTGAAGTGAATAGTACAAGACACAAGACAATATATTCATACAGATTTCATTATTACTGTTAGTAATATACTAGAATTATGTTTTTCTCTTTTCATTTGATTTTTAAAAACACAATATGTATGCGGTACATGGATGAACATTAATCTCTTTGAGGGTCACTGCTGTATATTAGCTTATCAAACGTTCGCACAAATGACATTCTTCGGCTATTAAGCATTAGCAACGAATGCTTATCGTACACCACTCTGGAAAATCTGGAAAACAATCCTGGCAATATTTTTTTGCATATACTGTTTGCCTTGGTCTTCATGCACTTCACAAACCACTGACTAAGCTACACAACTTCACAAGTGTGTAATAACAGTCCAATGTCTGCATCAAACAAATTTTAAAAAAAATCAAAACTGGTCACACAACATAACCAATAAAGTTTATTCAGATTTCTATCATGAATTTACCTACATTTATTACAAACAGAGCTTGTTGACCACATTCATTTACAAGTAAAAAGCAATTAAACTTTGGTTATAAGTTCATTTGGATGCATGTGATGTTCTGTGTACTTGTATAACTCATGAACAATGAAAGACTTATCACAAGATATATACATATATATATTTTTACAAGTTTGTGTAGATATTAAAAAAGATAAAGTACCTACTATTTTGTAAAATAAAACTAAAATATATACCAAATTAGTCAGCCTTTTCAAATAGATTTTTCATCACACTTTCTGAATTGCATTATCATCATTACAGCTACTCATATGGGATACTATATTGCTGAAAGTGACATATAAAAGTATGTGTATCTGAAGTCCTATTGCTAAACACATTAGACCATTTAAAAACTACTTTACTCATTATGTAAATGCCACCTGGCAAGGGACCGTGCTGTAATGCTATGCTCTCTATAGAGTCCAATTGAAATGTGATGGCACATGGTGATGCACAGGAGGGGAAGTGAAGGGGAAACTGGCAAATGGAGTGGGTAGCCAGTCCCCATCACACTACCTCGGAACATGGTGTATCCAGCATTACTACCGCTGATGCGCACACTTCGGCTGCCAGTAGTCGAATGAACTGATGCCCCCGCCGATTTAAATGGACTCGCCCATTTCGCCAAAAGATGAAATCTGGTTTCTGTGCATGTGCCATCACATTTCAAACGCGGTGTACAGCATTTCACAGAACTGTTTAAAAATTACCTGGTTGACCTGCAACCAAGTAGACTGTCTCCAAGACCAGAAGAGATAACAATTTTTAAAGTTTTTATTGAATTGTGAGTCCAACTTGTAACTGGGTGGAGGTGGGGTTGGGGGTGGTTTCTCACCCTGCACAAATGTGCTATTTTAAAATGGGCCATGGTTTCTTTCTCACCAATCCTATAATATTTGCAATGCAATAAGAGGCCAGAAATGTGACAAAGGATATTGCACATTGAAGGTTAATGAAATATGGTTGCAAGATTGCCAATGGCGCCCAAATTATCCATTACTTGTGACAGATTACTGTCTACTTATGCTTAATCTTTACATGTAAATTCCTTCTATCACAGTCAATTAAACACAACCCCTTTGTTTTCCTTACACTCAGTACAGTGCTACAACAGTGTAGATTTAAAAGAGACCAGAAGGATACCTGAGCATAAAGGACGATCTCTTTTGCCACAAGGCTGCTGTCCATGTTGTTGCCATATGATGACAGAAGCAACACACATTTTTCCTGTGGGAAAAATCCTATCTTGCTTGGAAGTGGGGCTGAATTCATGCTGCAGGGCTCATGCACTACCACTTCAAGCATAAAGTATGTTCTTCAAACTACCAGTACTACTGGATGACCATGAATGATAAAAAAGAAAATTATTCCTGAAAGAATAGTGTAGATATTTGTGCTTGGGCACATTAGTATTTAATGCATAACTGTTGTGTGTTGATGTTCTTATATTAACCCTTATTCGGCTAACATGGAGAACCTAGAGAGCTTCTAATAATGCCAGCAGATGGCAGGTGGGATTTAACTCAGTGTTTAAAGGGTTAATAGAGCTAAAGACTGCAGGCACCTTAATGTAGTCTATGTGACCACAGCAAGGGAGATACATTATATAGGGCTGACACCATGTATGCTTGAACCCCACAGCAAGTCTGTCATACCTGCTGATCACTCTGGTTGGGCAATTCATGTGGGTACAGGCCTTTTGATTGGGCTCTTCAGAGAGTCCCACTAAATACCTAAATGCTTATGTAGCCAATCATTTTTAGTATAGTTGTATCTTAGGATTGCTGGTGTCAGTTACAGACAGTTCATGGCATGCATTGTAGGTTAATCTGTCAAAATATATTCAGGACCGTTGGTGATAGGTAGGAGGGGAGAGATTTAAATGAGAAAACGTTAGGAGCTGATAACGGACGCTAGCAGTCCAGTAAGGAAGTCAGTCATGTACGAGTGTGGTTTAGGTAGGAGTACAGAAAAGTGACTGTGTCAGTTTCCTAGAAATGATCTAGTTGTTTTACTGGATATAGCGCTCCATTATTTTATATCAAGAATAAAGTGGGTAAATAAAACAACAAATAAAAAAAGTAATAATTAAAACTGTATGTGATTCAGTGAACGACTCCTGTTTCCCGAAAGATGATCACCTACCAGACTGAGCTCGTCGGGACAACAAAATTACGAAGGGTGATCATGTAGAATTATTTGCTTCAGATTGACTCAGAGCAGAACAGGTTTGCTAATTCCAAGTGGGTGCAGATGAAGAATAATACTTTGTAACTTCTAAAATGTTGTTAGAAACCTGGGTGTGCTATAACAGTATCATCACACACTCTGTATCCTTATCATGTCAAGGAATGTATCTTGATGTCTTCAAGACATTTGTTTTTGAGAACATAATGATGGTTATTATAGTTCCATTTTGAATCCCTTTAATCTGAATTCCTAATTCTACAGGCCTTTAGTACCTTTATTGCAATAATGAAACAAAATGTTTTGTGGGAATACAACCAATAAATAATAGAAACTGCCCTGTACTTATCCTTATGTATTATTTCGTTGTAATTCAAGCAACTGTATATTTTTTTCATACACATTGCTTCAGAATCCCAGTTACAAAACTGTACTCTTGCAACACATCTTTGTGAGGACATGTTTATAAATGTGCTCCAGTGTACTGTAATGTTCCTTTCTGAATGAACATGCAATGTCATCCCTTAATTTTTCTCTGACAAAGAACCTGTTGAAAAATTGTTGCCAAGCTAATGTAGTGATGACTTCATAGGAACTGAAACACTCGGAAACTAAATTCTAAATGTGCAGCAACACTTTAGATATGGGATGTCATCCTTGCATTTTTTTAAAGAATAAATACCACTGTTACATTGCGTTGAATATTCATGAACAACAGCTGACTGCTGACGTGCATAGAATATGGAACTGGACTGTTCCAAAGTATTGTTGATGTATGAATAAGCCTTTAGTTGATGCTGTGCTAGAGAATGCATGGCAAACAGACTACTATGAATAGGTTATAAACAGTGCCATGAACTTGTGTGGGACCAAAATTGAATGGTATTCCCTGTATATGTATATTAATTCAACTGTTGTTCACAGTTTCAGTGCCAATCCCTGCATATGTCCAATTACATGCACAAAAGTATCACATTTTTGATCTTGTGTACATTTATAACAACTTTTGCATACCAGTGCAACTTTTCAGATGAACATGCTGGTGCATACTCTGATCTATATCCTAACACTGTAATGAGGAATGGCAAACATGATTTTAAATATCTGTTATGTATGTATATGTGTATACCGCATATGCAAAAGGCACAATAACAGAGCTACATTTGAAGTATTTTATTCTGAATATAATCTTCTGAATCAGGAATTTATTCCTACTTTTAATCTTTAAGAAGATAATTAATTTTTTGGTTCAAAAAAGTCTGGAATTTGTTGACTTATTAAGCAACTAACAGCTTTGCAAATAGGACTGTGTTCCATGGCATTGGAAAAATAAAATGTTAGGAGTTCTGATCATAATGGATAAATTTGTGACGAATAGTTTTCGTGATGTTTAAGATGGTTTCTTTGATATTTTCTTCTTATTTAAGATACATTGCTGAGAATCTGAGATCAAAAGTTCTCACAGCAATGTTGCTGAGGACTTAAGTCTTCTGGGATGAGACACTACATTGATTAGTATATAATTACTGATCATTCAGAGGACTAAGTGTCTTCATCTGCAGAGATAAGCAGTTAGACTGCTTGACCCTGCAGATGAAGGCACTACATTCCTTAGAAAACAATGGCCATTATTACCAGTCAGCATGTCATAACATCCCATGAGATTTAAATCTTCTAACTCTTATCTGTGGGAAGGATATCTCTTCATGAATGGAACAAGTCATTTGTATGTTGCTGCCAAACAGACGGTTTGTAATAGGTTGACTAACATTGTTTTAATTATGGTGAGTCACAATTCCTACATATTTATTTTCCTCATCAGTCAGTTCTGTGAAATGCTGTTAAGAATTCGACAATGTGACCCAGTCACATCACAGCTTAGTATGCTTAACAGACAATGTGACCCCAGTCACATCACCGCTTAGTATGTTTAATAGACAATGTGACCCCAGTCACATCACAGCTTAGTATGCTTAACAGACAATGTGACCCCAGTCACATCACAGCTTAGTATGCTTAACAGACAATGTGACCCCAGTCACATCACAGCTTAGTATGCTTAACATACAATGTGACCCCAGTCACATCACCGCTTAGTATGCTTAATAGACAATGTGACCCCAGTCACATCACAGCTTAGTATGCTTAACAGACAATGTGACCCAGTGACATCACCGCTTAGTATGCTTAACAGACAATGTGACCCCAGTCACATCACCACTTAGTTTGCTTAATAGACAATGTGACCCCAGTCACATCACAGCTTAGTATGCTTAACATTGTCTGTCCAGTAGTTTTGGATCGTCATGGCTTCCAGGCTGTTGAGAAATGAGTCATTATCCAAGCTGTACATCTCCTCAGAGTTCTCCTGCAAAACACAATTTAAAATTTTGCATAAGAATGGAGAAAGGCTGAGGGCAAAGGAGAACAATATACAGGCCATCCTCATTTAATGTTGTTCCAAACAACACTGTTTCACTTTAATGATGACAATTTTTGTGATGAAAGATATGGTGAATGTTGACAGCAAATGGCTTAATGATGTTTTTGCTGGCAGCTGCAAGTATCTGCGACCATCAGACTAATGCATATTTTAATTAATTACTTGGGAAAAATTTTCTATTCTGTGTTCTTTATCTCTACACTGCAATTTGCAGGAATCTAACCCCAACATTAAATGAGGACTTAATGTACACCAGTATTAAGGAAATGTGTGATAACAGACTCGTAAAACAACAAACAAGGAAAATGATAAGTTGTAATTTTGTTTAGGGATGGAAATTCCCCTTGCTTGTTAATTTTCAGTTCAACAACTGTTACCAGACAGTTTATTGTCCATAAGGCTGAAGATCAGGAAACTCAAAACAATAATTTTTCTGGTTGTTCCAGATAACATACTGCCTCCCTCTACCAGTGAACAAGATACCATGGTTCTCTCCCACAATCATCATGACAAAGAATTTCATAGCATTTGCTGAAGACTTTGGAATGAATAAAAATAAATGAATACAGTACTCTTAATAGTTCACAAAAATATATTTCTGACTTTATTTATTACTGTACATAAAGAGGCTATGGAAGAGGGAGTTACCATAATTCAAGAAACCCCCTGCAAGAGGTTGGAAAAATACATGCATATAAATATATGTTGGTGATTATATTATTTTATGGAAAGAAATAACTCTAATTGAGAGAATGTTAACTTACTAGGAGAAAGGCATTTTTTATTATGTACAACTCAGTGACACTGGTGCTAGGAATATCTTTCTAAAATTCCCTTTAACATGTTCAGCTGATTCCAAGTACAACATGTCAATATCATGAAGTATATCAGTATGATATGATGTAAAGTCTACCCTAGCACAGGCCATGAAGACCCAGAAGGGGAGTAGATGTATAGCTCTACTCTTTCTTTAACCTCGGCGCTAGATGGGGGTGGGTAGTCAACGTGACGCTCCGGCCGATTTGCACCCAGGAAAGACCCGGTACCCCATTGTACAGAAGGCTGGGTGGGCCCCAGGGCCAGTCTGGATGGGTGAGAAAAATCTCGCCCCCACCAGATTAGTATGATACTATTAAAGCAAAAAATCAGGATGATTTTTGAATTGAGACTTTTTTTGTGTGTTCCTACTTACAATTTATATTTTGGGCAAACTGCTTGATCCAGGGCAATGATTCACCCATATTTGTTGCTGGTACTGGTACAGAGTTTAAATATTTCAAAACAAGGCTCAACCCCACAGCATCCATGCAACTTCACACTACCAAATTGCAGAAAGACATACATACATATATACATACATACATAAATACATACATACACATAAATACATACATATGTACATACATACACACACACACACATACATACATATGTATACACATACATGTGTATATACATACATATGTATATATATATATATACACATACATACATACACACACACACACACACACACACATACATATGTACATAAATACACACATATGCATACATACATACACACACACATACATACATACACATACATACATAATATATAATACATATATATATATATATATATATATATATA
>Ga0123354_10008299_pt1 | contig 15770 bp, 17 predicted proteins | sample TergutLab28metaG_2_FD_97872 | JGI IMG/M metagenome (GOLD analysis project Ga0123354, IMG submission 97872) | Labiotermes labralis P4 segment gut microbial communities from Petit-Saut dam, French Guiana - Lab288 P4 | ecosystem: Host-associated > Arthropoda: Insects > Digestive system > Gut ...
CACCTTGAAGAGGTCTTCCGCGAACTTGGGCAGCTGTCCCGTGCCGCGCAGACTGTCCGCGTTGACCATATAGGGCACGGCCACCTCGGTGTAGCCGTGATTGTGCGTGTGCAGGTCAATCATAAACGCGACCAGGGCGCGCTCCAGCTTGGCCAGATCCCCCTTCAACACCGCGAAACGCGACCCCGTGATCTTGGCCGCCCGGTCGAAATCCAAAAGTCCCAGCGATTGTCCGATCTCCCAATGTTCCTTGGGGGTAAAATCAAAACGCGGGATGTCGCCCACCACACGAATGACGGGATTGTCCTTTTCGTCCTTGCCCACAGGCGTGGAGGCGTGAGGGATGTTCGGAATCGAGTAGAGAAAGGCCTCGGCATCCTGGTCGGCCTGGCGGACCTCGTCGTCTAAGCTTTTTATGCGCTCGGAGACCTCTGTCAGCCGTGCCATGAGCGGCGAGGCGTCCTGACCCGCGCGCTTTAGTTTCGCCACTTCGGCCGAAGAGGCGTTGCGTTCGCTTTTCAGAGTCTCCACTTCGGCAAGCAGGGCGCGGCGCTTTTCGTCCAGGGGGACGAACCGTTCCATCAGGTCCAGCTTCATCTGATGCATCTGGCGGTTGGCCAAGGCGTCAGCCACTACGTCCAGGTTCTTGCGCACAAAGCGCGCGTCGAGCATTGGCGGCCTCCAAGCAACTAGCGTATGATGGGGGCGTCTTTAGCATGGAGGTATCCCATGGAACAAGAGATAACGAGCCTCGTCGCCGGGCTTGGGGCTGCGCTTACGGCGCGCGGCTGGCTTGCCGCCACGGCGGAATCCTGCACGGGCGGGCTTATCGCCTGCATGCTGACGGACGTCCCCGGCAGTTCGCAGTGGTACGCGGGCGGGGTGGTGGCCTATGCCAACCGCATCAAAGAAAAACTGCTCGGCGTGCCGGGGCCGCTTCTCGAAAAATATGGGGCGGTGAGCCGGGAAACGGTACTGGCCATGGCCCAGGGCACGGCAAAACGCTTTAATGTCCAATGTGCCGTGGCCGTCTCCGGTGTTGCCGGTCCCGACGGAGGCTCCCCGGAAAAGCCCGTGGGCACGGTATGGATCGGCTGGAGCGTGGACGGCCTCCACAGCGCCGAGCGTTTCTTCTTCCAGGGCGACAGGCTTTGCGTAAAACGCCAGAGCGCGCACGCCGCCCTTGCCGGGCTTGCGGGCAAACTCTGATGGTTCGGGACGCGTGTTTTCGTCTTTACACGCGCCGCCTCTCACGCTATGGGGATGAGCGTTTGTGACGAAGCGAACAAGGTATCCATGAACACTATCGGAGAACTTCTGGCCGCCAATAGGGACGCCATCGTCAAGGATTGGTTTCATCACATCCTGGACACGTACCCGCCGGAAACGGCCAAACTCTGGAAAAAGGGAGGCGACCCCTTCCATAATCCGGTGGCGGTGCGAAGCCATGAGGCCGCCGCCGCGGTGGTGGATTATCTGGTGGAAAGCCACGACGAAAACGCCCTGGAAAAAGTGTTGGAATATCTGGACGAACTCGTCCGGGTGCGGGCGGTGCAGAATTTTACGCCGTCGCAGGCCGCCGGGTTCATTTTTCTGCTCAAAAAATCGGTGCGCGAAACCCTCTGGAACGATCTCACGCGCCTGGGGGTCTGGGAAGAATTCGTGGCCCTGGAGTCGCGCATTGACGGCCTGGCCTTGGCGTGCCTGGATCTGTACGCGAAATGCCGCGAAAAGCTCTACGAGATACGTCTCGGAGATCTCAAACGGGAATATACGCAGCTTCTGAAACGCGCCCAGATTGTCGTGGGCGTAAGCGGTGAGGAGCCGGCTCGCTAAGGCCGGCCGGGGCAATGGTTCAACACGAGGTGGAGGGGACATGACTGGACTCGTGACCGCATTACTGGCCGTCGTGGTCCTGGGCGCTCTTGCGGCGTTCGGAGCCGGGGCGGGAATGACTGCCGTATTCGGAATATACGTTCCGTACGCGGCCGTCGTGATTTTTGTGGTGTTTTTCGTCAGGAAGGTGCTTGGATGGGCCTCTTCTCCGGTTCCCTTCGCCATTCCCACCACGGGCGGGCAGCAGAAATCGCTGCCCTGGATCAAACAGCAGAGGTTCGACAGCCCGGCTACGAGATGGCAGACGTTTATCCGCATGGCGCTTGAGGTTCTCTTTTTCAGGAGCCTCTTTCGCAACACGAAGCTGGACAACAGGAGTGCCGAAGGCCGCGTGGGCTACGGCTCCGCCAAGGCCCTCTGGCTCTTCGCGCTCATGTTCCACTACTCGTTTCTGATCATCTTTTTGCGGCACTTCCGCTTTTTCCTGAATCCCGTGCCGGCTGCCATAACGGGCATCGCGTTCGTGGATTCCATCTTCCAGATCGCCGCGCCGACGCTCTATCTGACCGACGTGTTTTTCCTCTTGGCGGTGTGCTTCCTGCTTGTCCGGCGCATAGCCGACCCCAAGGTGGCCTACATCTCGCTCTTCCAGGATTACTTTCCGCTGTTTCTTCTCTTGGGCATTGGCGGGACCGGCGTGTGGATGCGCTACTTCTCCAAGGTGGATGTCATAGCCGTCAGGGAACTGGCCCGGGGCCTTGTGACGCTTAACCCCGTCATCCCGGCCAACGTGGACCCCACCTTCTACATCCACCTCTTCCTGGTGTGCGTCTTGTGGGCCTACTTCCCCTTCTCCAAGCTCATGCACTTGGGCGGCGTCTTTTTAAGCCCCACGCGCAATCTGCCCAACAATACCCGTATGGCCCGCCATATCAATCCGTGGAACGATCCCTCCATCAAGCCGCACAGCTATGAGGAGTACGAGGACGAGTTCCGCGAGAAGATGATCGAAGCCGGCCTGCCCGTGGACAAAGAAGCGTAAACCGCCCGGGTCGGGCGTATTTTTAGAAGGGAGATCGTAATGTCGAAAATGGCGCCGCCTGAAGAAGTCATGAACGTCAACTACGCCGCGCCCGCGAAGGCGTGGATGGACGTCAAGCCGGAGTTCAAGCCCGGATATTACTCCTATCCCGGCAAGCCCGACGTGCTTAAATACCTGGGGATGCCAAACCCCAGGGAATGGGCCGTCGAGGAAGCAGACTGGAAGCTCCCCCCGGACTGGCGGGAGATCATACGCGACGGGTTCAGGGAACTCCTGAAAAAGTACCGTTCGCTGAAAATTTTCATGGATGCCTGCGTGCGCTGCGGCGCCTGCGCCGACAAGTGCCACTTCTACATCGGCTCCGGCGACCCGAAAAACATGCCGGTCCTGCGCGCCGAGCTTCTGCGCTCCATCTACCGGGGCGACTTCACCTTGGCCGGAAAAATCCTGGGCAAGCTGGCAGGCGCGCGCAAGCTCGAAGAAGATGTGATCAAAGAGTGGTACATGTACTTCTACCAGTGTACCCAGTGCCGCCGCTGCTCGCTCTTCTGCCCCTACGGCATCGACACGGCCGAGATCACCTTCCTGGCCCGCGACCTGATGAACCGCGTCGGGCTTAACATCAACTGGATTCTGGAGCCGGTGGCCAACTGCAACCGCACCGGCAACCACCTGGGGATTCAGCCCCACGCCTACAAAGACATGATGGACTTCCTTCTGGACGACATCGAGACCATCACCGGGCGGCGTCTGGAACCCTCCTTCCAGCGCAAGGGCGCGGAGATCCTCTTCATCACGCCCTCCGGCGACATCTTCGCGGAGCCGGGCATCTACACCTTCATGGGATATTTGCTGCTCTTTGATTATCTGGGCCTGGACGTCACCTGGTCCACCTACGCCTCCGAGGGCGGCAACTTCGGCTCCTTCACCAACGACAAGTGGATGAAGAAGCTGAACGCCAAGATGTACGCCGAGGCCAAACGCCTGGGCGTCAAATACATCATCGGCGGCGAGTGCGGCCACATGTGGCGCGTGATCCATCAGTACATGGACACCATGAACGGCCCCGCCGATTTTCTGGAAGTGCCCAAAAGCCCCATCACCGGCACGGTGTTCGAGAACGCCAAATCCACCAAGATGATTCACCTGGTGGAGTTCACCGCCGACCTCATCAAACACGGCAAGCTGAAACTCGACAAAAGCCGCAACGCGGGCATCACGGCCACCTTCCACGACTCCTGCAACCCCGCGCGCGGCATGGGCTTTTTTGAAGAACCCCGCTACGTGCTGAAAAACGTCGTGGACACCTTCGTGGACATGCCCATCCAGACCATCCGCGAGCAGACCTTCTGCTGCGGCGGCGGCGCGGGCTTAAACAACGGCGAATTCACCGAGATGCGCCTGCGCGGCGGGCTGCCGCGCGGCAACGCCCTGCGCTACGTACAGGACAAGTTCGGGGTGAACACCCTGACCTGCATCTGCGCCATCGACCGCGCCACCCTGCCGGGCCTGGCCGACTACTGGGCGCCCGGCGTCACGGTCACCGGCCTGCACGAACTGGTGGGCAACGCCCTGGTCTTCGAGGGCGAGGAAGAGCGCACCATGAACCTGCGCCAGGAAGACCTGCCTGGGGCTGAAGGCGCTACGGGCGAGGAGGAGGAATAATGTACAACAAAAAATACATCATCCCGGGCCTGGTCATCTTTCTGGCCCTGGTACTCTTCCCGTTCTACAAGAGCGTCGGAAGCCCCATGATGAAGGTGGAAAAGGAGCTTGCCCCGCAGTTGGAGCAGCTCAAACAGGAAGGGAAAACGTGCATCCTTAAAAAGGACCAAATGCGCGATTCGCACATGGTCCTCTTAAACCAGTGGCGCGACATGGCCGTGCGCGACGGTCAGCGCGTCTTCACCAACCCGGACGGCAAGAAGTTCGACATAAGCCTCACCAACACCTGTCTGCAGTGCCACACGCAAAAAGATAAATTCTGCGACAAATGTCACAACGAGGTCGGCGAGAACCCCTATTGCTTCAACTGCCACAACCTCTCGCCCGTGAAGAAAGAGGGGGGTAAGTAACATGCAGCGTTCCAGAAGAGACTTTTTGAAACTGGCCGGGATTTCGGCCGCCGCGCTCTCCGCCGGCACTCTGGGACTCCTCGGAGGCGGGGCCAAGGCCGCCGACACCCTGCCCCAGGCTTCGAACTTCGAGCATCCCCTGACCGCCAAACGCTGGGCCATGGTCGTCGATACCCCCAAGTTCGACGGCGCCCTCATGGACAAGTGCATCGAGGCCTGCCACTCCTACCACAACGTGCCCGACATCCCGGACAAGAAGCAGGAGGTCAAGTGGATCTGGAAGGACGACTTTGACGCCACCTTCCCAGGCCAGGCTCCCGACTACCTGGACGACAACACCAAAAAGCGCGAATTTTTGCTGCTTTGCAACCACTGCACCAATCCGCCGTGCGTGCGCGTGTGCCCCACCCAGGCCACGTTCAAACGCCCCGACGGCATCGTGGCCATGGACTACCACCGCTGTATCGGCTGCCGCTACTGCATGGCCGGCTGCCCCTTCGGCGCGCGCAGCTTCAACTTCCGCGACCCCAAGGACTACATCAAGGAGATAAATCCGCTCTTCCCGCACCGTATGCGAGGCGTAGTGGAAAAATGCACCTTCTGCGTGGAGCAGCTGGCGCAGGGCAAGATGCCCCTGTGCGTGGAAGCCTCCGGCGGGGCCATGCTCTTCGGCGACCTTGAGGACCAAAACTCCACGGTGCGCCAGGCGCTGAAAGAACACTACGCCATCCGGCGCAAACCCGACGCGGGCACGGAGCCCGGCGTCTTCTACATCCTCTAGGAGCGCGGCCATGATTGAAAAAGCACTCAAGGGCAGACCCCGCTATTTCGGCATGCTGATCGTATGCCTGGCGCTTATGGGCATCGGGGCCGGCTTCTACCTGATCCAGCTGAACAAGGGCCTCATGATTACCGGCCTGTCCCGCGACGTGTCCTGGGGTTTCTACATCGCCCAGTTCACCTATATGGTCGGCGTGGCCGCCTCGGCCGTGATGCTCGTTTTGCCCTACTACTTCCACCACTATAAAGCCTACTCCAAGATGATCATCATGGGCGAATTTTTGGCCATCGCCGCGGTCATCATGTGCATGGGGTTCATCTTCATCGATATGGGCCAGCCGCAGCGCATCATGAACGTGATCCTGCACCCCACGCCCAATTCCGTGATGTTCTGGGATATGACCGTCCTGTTCGGCTATCTGGTGCTGAACGTGCTGATCGGCTGGAACACCCTCATGGCCATGTGGAAACGCGTCTCGCCGCCCACGTGGGTCAGGCCCCTGGTGTATCTGTCCATCGTCTGGGCGTTCTCCATCCATACGGTCACGGCCTTCCTGTACGCAGGACTGCCCGGCCGCCACTACTGGCTGACCGCCATCCTGGCCGCGCGCTTTTTGGCCTCGGCCTTCTGCTCCGGCCCGGCCATCCTGCTTCTTCTGACCCTTCTGGCCAGACGCCTCACAGGCTTTGAGCCGGGCAAGGAAGCCGTAAAAACCCTCTCCACCACCATCACCTACGCCATGTGCGTCAACGTGTTCTTCTTCCTCCTGGAGATTTTCACCGCCTTCTACTCCAATATGCCCCAGCACACCGATCCCCTGTCGTTTCTGTTCACGGGGCTTGACGGCCATACCTACATGACCCCGTTCATGTGGACCGCCGCGCTTTTGGGGCTTGGGTCGCTGTTTTTGCTTATTCCGCCCAGATGGCGCGAGAACCGGGAAATCCTCGTGCCCGCGCTGGTCATGCTCGTCATCGGCACATGGCTCGATAAGGGCATGGGACTTATCACCGGCGGCTTCACCCCCAACCCCTTCGAGCGCGTGACCGAATACCTGCCCACCGGCCCCGAAATGCTGGTGGCACTCATGATCTACGCCACCGGCGCTTTCGTGCTGACCGTACTCTGGAAGATCGCCCTGGAAGTCCGGGCCGAAGTGGAAAGAACGCTGAAATAAAGAACAGGGGCGCTGCCCCTGTACCCCGCCAAAGGGCTGGCGCCCTTTGGAATCCCTTCTTAGTTTCGCGCCCGGATTGGCAAAGCCAATCCGGGCGCGAAACGTTTCATGAACGATCAGTCTAATCGGTAATTGTACTGTACTTTCCAGCCAATGTTATCGAATGGAGACTTTGCTTCAAATTTAAGATTCTCTATAACATAATGACCATTATTGCCTTTAAGAGGGGCATAAATGGTTTGGATTATCTTTTTATTTTTATACAAATAAAGGAAAAGTTGGATTCTCGTGGCGCGTGGATGATCCGCTGCTACGTCAAATATTCCGCTAAATACAAACTCATCTCCTGTCCTTGTCAGGTCGCCGTATAACCTTCCTCCAGTGTTGCTGCTGTCAAAGTGGGCTGACTTGCTCTGGGCCAATCCATGCCCAGGAAACAAAAAAACGGATGCCAAGATTGCGGCAGCTACCCGCAGGGCAATGGCCTTGCTCACGTAAATCCCCCTTTTCAACAGAGGGAGGCCACGCGGCCTCTCCAACGCTTACTTCAGCCCTATGCTCTTCTTGATGAAATCAAAATCGATATTGGAACTGACCAGCTGCGCGCCTTGCTTGATCTTTATGATGTCGCGCAGTTTATGGCGCTGCAAAATGCTCTCCATCTTTTTGGCCACGGAAAAGGTATCGTCGCGCACCACGATGATGGGGATCTCCAACACCTCGGAGCGGGTGAGGATGATGTCGTTGGGGTAGAGGTTGCCGGTCAGCACCAGGCAGGGGCTGTCGCCTTCCAGGGCCACGAGCTGCACGTCCGAGCGGTCGCCGCCCACGATGACCGCCGCGTTTTTGTTGCGGCGAAAGTGCGTGAGAAAATTCTCCACCTGCATCGTGCCGATAAGAAAGCTCTCCACGATGCGTTCGGCCTTGTGCGCGGCGGAAACGACCTTGCCGCCGAGCCGCTCGGCCAGATCAGCCACCTTGATGGCCCCCATGAGCGGGTCCTTGGGGATGACTCCAAGCACCTTGACTCCGGTCCGGTTCAAAAACGGCACGATGAAGTTTTCCACCTCGTCCATCGCATTTTGGGGGATGTCGTTTAGAATCACGCCCATCAGGTGATCGCCCAGGGCTTCCTTAAGAAACACCAGATAGTCGTAGCTGAGTTCCTTTTGCAGGCGGTCAATGACGATGGCGGGAATATCGAGCGCCTTGACCACGCTCACGCCGTCCACGCCGCAGTACTTGCCGGAATACATGGACCCGGACCCGGCCACCAGGGTAACGTCCTTGCCGGCCGCTATCTTTGCGTAGCCGCTGGTTATCTTGTCCAAAAGGCCGTCGCATTGGCCGGAAAACGCCCTGATCTTGAAGTCGTGCGTGACGACGACCGGCGTCACCTCGGAGGGATCATTCGTCAGGCCGAGCACCCCCTGCACGAAGTTGGCGTCGTCGTCGCCGAGCTTTCCGGCCACCTCTTTGGGCATGGCGCCCACCGGCTTGTAATAGCTAAGGCTCACGCCTTCCTTCTGGAACTTGAGTCCAAGCCCCATGACGACCATGTTCTTGCCGGAATAGCCCGCCGTGGAGCCGATATAAATGCCCGCCATGGATTTGCCTCCCGCGCTTTGCCTTCGTATTGCGTCCTAGCCCAAACTTGCTCTATGACCGCGCCATGACAGAAGAGAACGACGGCGCGTTAGACGCTCTCCAAATGGCTATTTCCTATCGCTTTGAGCAAGTCAAGCTGCTGAACCTCGCCCTGACCCACAGTTCCTACGCCAATGAACGCGCCTGCGGCCACAACGAACGCCTGGAGTTTCTGGGAGACGCCGTGCTTGAACTGGCGGTTTCCGAGGAACTCTACCGCCGCTTCCCGGACGCGCCCGAAGGGGCGCTGACCAAGCTTCGGGCAAAGCTCGTCAACATGCCCAGCCTGGCCGAAATGGCGCGCAAGCTCTCGCTTGCTTCGCTCGTCTATTTGGGCAAGGGCGAGGAGGTCCAGGGCGGGCGCGACCGCGATTCGCTCCTCTCGGACGCCTGCGAAGCGCTCATTGCCGCAGTGTTTTTAGACGGCGGCTTTGATGCCGCGAAGCGGGTAGTCAATACCTTATACGCGGGCAGCTGGCCTGAAGAGGTCGGGATCCCCAAAGAGCGCGACGCAAAGAGCCGTCTTCAAGAGTTGACCCAAAAAGAACACGGGGAGCGCCCTGTCTATAGGCTGCTTGGAAGCTCCGGCCCCGAACACGAAAAACTCTTTGAAGTGGAGTTGACCCTGCCGGACGGCCAGATTATTTTGGCTAAAGGGCCAAGCGTCAAAAAAGCCGAACAAATCGCCGCCCGCCAAGCATTGGAGAAAAAGAACCATGGCTCTTGAATTCGACCAGGAACTCGACCAGCTGCGCATCGGCGCGCTGCACATGTTTCACACCACGCGCGAGGCCGTGGACAACGCCCTGCGCGCCACCCGCACCCGCGACCGGGAACTCTCCGAAGAAGTTATAGACGGCGACGGCTGCATCGACCGTCTGGAGTCCCGGCTGGAGGCCTTGGGGCTTAGGCTCCTGGCGCTCAAACAGCCGGTCGCCCGCGATTTGCGCGCCATCATGGGGACCACGCGCATCGCGTCCAACCTGGAACGCATAGCCGACGAGGCGGTGAACATCGTCAAGCGCAACATCACTCTTCTCGACCTGCCCCCGACGAAGGACATCCCTTCGCTCATGCGGCTCTCCGAGACCTGCCTCGAACTCTTCGACAAAGTAACCCGCGCCTATACGGACAATTCCTTTGATCTGGCCCAGGAAGTGCGCCTGGCCCATGAATTGATCTCAAACCTCCACATGCAGGCGTTCCGGGATCTGACCGACGCCATGATCCGGGAACCCCACGCCGTGGAACGCATCGTGCAGCTTTCGTTCATCACCTACAGCATAAAGCGCATCTGCGACCGTTTCTCCAACATCGCCGAGAGCGTAATCTTCATCGTCGAGGGATTGGACGTAAAGCACTGCGCGAGCGCTCCCCAGAAAGCTGGCCAATAGCGCCGGGGTTTACTTAAGCGCCATAGCCTTCTCCGGGCACATCTCCTGGCAGCAGTAGCAGGCTATGCAGGCTCCCGCGTCCACCACCGGGACCCCGCTGCCCCCGAACGCCAAGGCCTCTTGCGGACACTGCTCCACGCACACGCCGCAGCGGGAACATCTTTCGGGATCAGCCACCGGGCGGCGCGCCAGCCGTTCGGCAACCAGGTCGTCCAGGTTGCCCCGATGCGCCATGATGCCCTCCTCTTCCAGGGGCGGCGCCTTGAAATCCGGTATGGGGGCAAGCGTGCCGTCGAGCGTGATGGCCTCTTCCCTGTAATCGCCAAGTCCCATGGCCTTGGCTTTGACCAGAAAACCCACCTTGGCGGGATCCACGCCCATCATCCGGGCCATCACCGCGTCCAGGGCCACGCCGTTGTTTGAAGCGAGAATACGCCCGATATAGCGCAGCTCCGTGGAAGCCGGGCCATTGCCCTGCATCCCCAGCACCGCGTCCATGATGATGAGATCCGGCACCCGCAGCGCATAGACCTGGGGCAGCATGTCATGGAATCCGACTGGACCGCCCGAAAGCTTGTGGAACTGCGCCTTCTGCGCCCCAAGCAAGAGACCGTAGCTGTTTTTTATCGCGCCGGTCAGGCAGGTCAGGCCATGCGTCTTGAACTTGGGCAGCGAGATAAGAACATCCGCCTCCGCGATGTCCCTGGAAATGCTCACTTTGCCCCCATACGCCGCATCAAAGGGCATCTCCACCGCTTCCAACCCGATGTTTTTGTAATGGCCATGGCTGGCCGCCATGAGACCACACCGTTCAAAGCTCGTCTCATTGGCCCCGTAGGCCATGAGTCCGCCGTTATCCCCCACCACGATGGAGGCGGGGTTTCGTGCTTCCACCGCACGCACCACGGCTTCCAGTACCGCCGGATGGGTGGTGATGGCCTCTTCCGGGTTCGCCGGACGCAGCACGTTGGGCTTGATAAACACCTTGCGGCCCGTGATCGCCACGGGGAAAAGCTCGAAGGCCCGGTCAACGGCGGCCTGGCAGTCTTGATAACTCGCGGGATGAATCATGACCTTTTGCATGGCAACCTCCTGGTCAGGCCTTCTGTTACGCCCGCGCCATGGACGAACGCAAGCGCGAGGAATATACGAACGCCACGAGTGAGACCACAGAAATGATCCATCGCTTGACCATCGGGTGCAAAATCAACCTGTACCTGGAGATTACCGGGGTACGCCCGGACGGCTATCACGAACTGGATACCCTTTTCTATCCATGCCCAGAGCCGCACGACACGCTGGAACTGGAGATGACCGGCGGCGAGGGCGGCCTTGTTCTGACGTGTTCCGACCCCGCGCTTGAGACGCCCTCGAATTTGGCAGCCAGGGCGTACGAGGCCTTCGGGGCCGCGACAGGGTGGCGTCCGGCGCTTAGGGCGCACCTTGTAAAGCGTATCCCGTCCGGGGCGGGGCTTGGCGGTGGCAGCGCGGACGCGGCGGCTCTGCTTGGCTGGCTGAACGCGCGGGCCGAAAAGGCGCTTTCCAAAGACGCTCTGGCGGCCTTGGCCGCGACTCTGGGGGCGGATGTGCCGTTTTTTTTGGAGAACCGTCCGGCCAGGGCCAGGGGCAGAGGCGATATTCTCACGCCGGCCGATGTTGATCTGTCCGGCCTGACGCTGGTGGTGGCCGTGCCGCCGGAACGGGTCAGCACGGCCTGGGCCTATGCGAAATGGGATGAGGCTAAGGCTATGAAAAATGGCCGGAACGCGGGTAAATTGGGTGACGGTATTGCGGCATCATTCTTGACAAACCTGCGCGGGCCGGATATGCGGACACTTTGCGTCAACTGTTTTGAGCCTGTGGTGTTTGAGACGTATCCGGCGGTAAGAAAGCTCAAAGAGCGGCTTTTGGCCTTGGGCGCTGTTGCGGCTGGCATGAGCGGTTCAGGGTCCGCCGTGTTTGGAATTTTCAGGCACTCCGCCCAGGCGGACGCCGCCCTCTCGGCGCTGGTCACATCCGGGACGGCGGTTTTTTCCGCCCTGTTGTAACGGGGATTTATTGGGGAGTAGCCAAGCGGCAAGGCACGGGGCTTTGGTCCCCGCATTCGAAGGTTCGAATCCTTCCTCCCCAGCCAACTCTACCCGCGCATAGTAAGGATCCGTATGTCCTCGAACGGCGATCTCAAGATACTTACCGGCAACGCCAACCCAGAGCTTGCCAAAGCCATCTGCGACCATCTGGGCTGCACCCTGCTGCCCGCGATGGTCAGCACTTTTTCCGACGGGGAGAGCAGGGTCGAGATCGGGGCGAACGTGCGCGGCTCCGACGTTTTCGTCGTGCAGTCCACCTGCAGCCCGGTCAATCAAAGCCTCATGGAGCTGTGCCTTATCCTTGACGCCTTAAAAAGGGCCAGCGCCGCGCGGGTTACCGCTGTCGTGCCCTATTACGGCTATGCCCGCCAGGACCGCAAAGTCGTGCCCCGCGCGCCGATCAGCGCCAAGCTGGTGGCTGACTTTCTCCAGGTGGCGGGGACGCACCGTTTGCTCACCGTGGACCTGCACGCCGGCCAGATTCAGGGCTTTTTCAACTGCCCGGTGGACAATCTGTTCGCCATGGGGCTTCTTGCCGATTACGTCGCCTCCACTGTGGGCAAAAACGTCACCGTCGTCTCGCCGGACGCCGGCGGCGTGGAACGCGCCCGCAGTTTCGCCAAGCGCTTAAACTGCGGCCTGGCCATCGTGGACAAACGCCGCGACGCGCCGAATCAGGCCTCGGCCATGCACGTCATCGGCAACGTCGAGGGACAGGTCTGCGTCATTTTGGACGACATGATCGACACCGCCGGGACCATGGTCCAGGGCGCCCAGGTGCTTTTGGAAAAAGGCGCAAAAGAGGTGATGGCCTGCGTCACCCATCCGGTGCTCTCCGGCCCGGCGATTGAGCGGCTTAACAATTCGCCGTTTTCCAAGGTGGTGGTCACCGACACCATCCCCCTCTCGTCAGAGGGCAAAGCGTGCCGGAAGATCACTGTACTTTCCGTGGCCGAACTTTTGGCCAGGGCTGTTTCCAGCATCCACACCGAATCCTCGGTGAGCGTGCTTTTCAACAAGACCAGCTAGCCCTACAACGCGGGCTAAGTGTTAAGGAGATACCATGAAAGAACAAATGAGCCTCACCGTGCGCACCCGCGCCGAGACGGGCAAGGGCGCGGGCCGGCGTCTGCGCGGTCAGAAAATGATCCCCGGCGTCTTCTATGACGGCAAGGGGACCAACATCCCCGTGGTGATGGACGATCTGCCCTTCCGCAAGCTCTACCAGAAGGCCGGGACTTCCCGCGTCTTTGATCTGGTTATTGACAACAACGGCAAGGCCGAGACCCATCCGAGCCTCGTCTGGGTGGTGCAGGCCCATCCGTTCAAGAACCAGGTGGACCATGTGGATTTCTACGGCATTGATCCCAATAAGCCCGTCCACGTCCATGTGGCCGTGGAGCTTGTCGGCAAGGCCAAGGGAACCACGGTGGGCGGCAAGCTGGAACTCTACCGCGAAAGCCTGGCCGTGGTCTGCCTGCCCGCCGCCATTCCCGATAAAATCGTCATCGATGTCACCGACCTGGACATGAACCAGCACATAAGCGTGAAGGATCTGGTTCTGCCGGACGGCGTCAAAGCCATATTCGACCAGAGCTTCTCCGTGGTGGGCGTGGTCAACCCCGCCGAGGAAGAAGAAGAGGAAGCCGCCGCGACGGCGGAAGCGGCCCCCGCTGCCGCGGCCCCCGAAAAATAGCGTGGCGCGTTTCGCGTTTTTGCCGGGGCCGCTCACAGAAATCTGGCGGGCCGCCCCGGCTTTTCATCCCTAGACCGCCATGCCTCCACGCACCCTCATCGCGGGCCTGGGCAATCCAGGCCCCAAATATGAACGCACCCGCCATAACTTCGGCTTTATGGCGGCCGATGCCCTTCTTCACGCCGGCCATACCGGATCAACCCGTCAGATATCCATGGGCAAACTGGGCGAACTCCACGCGCTTAAGCTGCCAGGCGTCGAAGACGACATCCTCGTGCTGAAACCCATGACCTACATGAACGATTCGGGTTTTGCCGTGGCGCACGTTCTCAACTATTACAAATTATCCATAGATGATGTGATGGTGGTCCACGACGAGCTGGATCTGCCGCTTGGACGCATGCGCATGAAAAAAGGCGGCGGCCTGGCCGGACACAATGGGCTTAAATCCATCGCGGCACAGACCGGCTCCCAGGAATTTTCCCGTCTTCGCCTAGGCATCGGCCGCCCGGACGGGCACATGGATGTGGCCGCCTATGTGCTTCAGGAATTTGCCGCGCAGGAACGCGACGCGGCGCACAAGGTCGTCCAGGCCGCGGCCGCCGCGCTGCGCCTGTATCTCCTGCAAGGACTGGACGTTGCGGCAACCGAGGCCGGACAATTTACGGCCGTGGTTCCCGTAGGTGAGCAAGACTAGACTCTTTCCTTCGTTTGATGTAACAATTTGACTGTGCGGAGGTGTGTCCTCCACCCCGCCGCGATTGTCTTTTGCCGCCGTAACAATAAGGAGCCTGCGTGTTTTCTCTGGATGAGTTGGTCGTCTATCCCGCCCAGGGGGTGGGCAAGGTCGAGCGCATCGAATCCCAGACTGTGGGCGGGCAGTCGGAGGACTTCTATATCGTGCGTATTCTGGCCAACAACGTGACGCTCATGGTTCCGGTCAAAAATGCGGTCAACGTGGGCCTGCGTCACGTCTATCCGGCGGACAAGGCTCAGGAGATCATGGAGTCGCTCAAAGACCGTTCCACTTTCACCGGCTATACCGGCCAGAACTGGAACCGGCGCTACAGGGAATATTCGGAGAAGCTGAAAAGCGGCAATCTCGCTGATGTGGCTTACGTGCTCAAAGAACTGCTGCTCATCGGCGGCGGCAAGGAACTCTCCTTTGGCGAACGGCGTCTCCTGGAGCAGGCTTCCGGGCTTTTGACCCTGGAAGTGGCCTATGCCTTGAACCGCCCCCAGGATGACGTGAAAAACGAAATCAACGCCCTTTTTGAGGATGTCATAAAACCCAAAGCCCCTGACCATCCGGAAGCCTAGTATCCTGCCAGGCTTGACACGCGCCGGAAATATTATATGGAGCCGTGCGGGTACGTTGTGTAGCCAAGCACCCACTTCCTCGGAATCAGGTCCAGAACGCCAATGACCAACGCCGCGCGGCGATTCTCCCCACCTAACCGTTTTCCACGCCCGCCGTTCGCTTGGGCGTGACGTAAAGCCTCACCAACCCTCTCACGGAGCCCTTGATGAATCTCTCGGATTTGAAGCTGAAAAGTATGCCGGAACTCATGGAATTGGCCTCCCAATTCAATGTCGAAAACCCGAGCGGTATGCGCAAGCAGGAGCTTATCTTCGGCCTCTTGCAAAGCTGCGCTTCCCAGAACGGCTCCATTTTCGGCGACGGCGTCCTGGAAATTCTGCCCGACGGCTTCGGGTTTCTGCGTTCCCCCATGTACAGCTACATGCCCGGCCCGGACGACATCTACGTCTCGCCCTCGCAGATACGCCGCTTCGGGCTGCGCAAAGGCGACGTGATCTCCGGGCAGATACGCCCCCCCAAGGAAGGGGAACGCTACTTCGCCCTGCTTCGCGTCTCCGAGATCGGTTTCCAGCCCCCCGAAGCGTCCAAAAATCTCGTCCTCTTCGATAACCTCACGCCGCTGTATCCCAACCGCCGCCTCGTGATGGAAAACGGGGACAAAAATTATTCCTCCCGCGTCATTGATCTTTTGGCCCCCATCGGCCACGGGCA
>Ga0123354_10008300_pt1 | contig 15770 bp, 9 predicted proteins | sample TergutLab28metaG_2_FD_97872 | JGI IMG/M metagenome (GOLD analysis project Ga0123354, IMG submission 97872) | Labiotermes labralis P4 segment gut microbial communities from Petit-Saut dam, French Guiana - Lab288 P4 | ecosystem: Host-associated > Arthropoda: Insects > Digestive system > Gut ...
AGATGGGTGGATAATATTAGGATGGATCTCCAGGAGGTGGGATATGGGTATATGGACTGGATTGGGCTGGCCCAGGATAGAGACAGGTGGCGGACGCTTGTGAGTGCGGTAATGAACCCTCGGGTTCCGTGGAATACGGGGAATTTCTTGACTAGCTGCAAACCATTTAGCTGCTCAAGAAGGACTCTGTACCATGGAGTAAGTAAGTAAGTCCCCGAATATGGCAGTAAGCCGCCTAAATATGTAGGAAGGAAAATCACAAATATAGACGTCTATAATCTATGCTTTGTATGTGCAAGTAGTTGTTTTTTATAACAAGAAATATCCTTCGTTGTGACTGACGGTCTAATTATGTTATTTTTTTGGTTAATTTTCGTCTGGTTGCATAATCAAACTCTCACGCATTTCCTGTCAATAGTTTCTATCGTAATTAGATTAGCAGTCGTGCGAAAATTGGCCTTCAGAATGTTGAACAATGTCGTTAATAAACCATTACTATCATCACAATCACAATCATCACCATCAGCTGTCGGCTAGTTGTGTTGTTAACTCGTTATTTTGTATTGAAACATTCAAGATCCTGTTCAGTAACAGATCAGAGCTGTGAAGCCTACTGTAAGTAAACTGAATTTAATGGAAATTAATTATATATATATATATATATATATATATATACATACATATTCTGGGACAAATTATCTCTGTCCACCATTTTCCATTAGCAGATATAGTATTATTTATACTGTTACTTAATATGATTTTTCCATATTATCTATTTACGTGTGTGCATGTACATGCGCGATTAGTTATTGAATGTAGTTTTCTTCTTCTTCTTCTTCTCATTCTCCTCCTCCTCCTCCTCCTCCTGTGCTGTCTCTGTAGTTGGCTTTATAGCTCCACAGCCACCACATTAGTAACAAATAAATGCACTATTGTTGGAAAATATTTTTCAATCTACGGTTTCGCTTAGTGAACTGGAAGAAATTATATTTTCCTCCCGTTTCAGGTTTTCCGAAATGCCCATTCCAGGTGACGTGTACGCCTGGACGGTAGTGACTGCTGTTATTTGTCTGTTGATTTACGCCTACCTCACCTGGACAAGCAACTACTGGAGCAAGAAGGGAGTAACTTACTTGGAACCGGAACTGTTCTTTGGAAATCTTAGAGACAATGTTTTTGGCAAGAAGTCTCTAGCAGAATGCTACCAAGACTGTTACTGGTAAGTGGACGCAAAATGATCCACCCACATTCCGTGACGATGGTGTGCACCGGTATTTCACAGTGTCAGAACATGAAATTATTTAAACGAAAATTCAGACAGGCCTACTAGCTAAAACTTCCTATCAACTTCGCAGATTACAATTTTTTCATTACGGAATTCTGTCTAGATCCCCCAGAATAGAGCTATTTACCAATTTTAGTTTTGCTTCATTGTGTGACACAAAGTTTTCTTTCACATTAGCGTGTATTCTGTGAACGGGCTCTCTAATAACTTTTAATTATATACCTCCACGGTAGAATGACAGTCAATGAAAGTGAAAATTTTCCCCTGCATCTCGCCGGCTTAAGTTAAATATTCACAGAAAACTGTAGTGGGAAAGAGTTTAAAAGAAGCATAAATTTTTATGGTAATGAGGGGGAGGCGGGTAAATCCAAATGTGATAATAACAAAGTAACTAATCCCAAGTTGTTAATGAACAATATTGTCATTATTCCTTTACAAAACGGGAATTTTATTCCAAATTAATGACAGATACTATCTTACCACGTCATTTGGTTTATTCTATATTCCTCATTCCAGTAAGCCAGCAAATTATAGACTTCTTAATTTAGATAAACCCCTATGTAGTTCACACACCAACAAATGCACTACTTATTAACTAGGTTAAAAGTTCTAATTTACATTAAAATACACAATAATATCGCACCTACATGTTTCGGTCTTTAATGACCATCATCAGGGAGCTTTATCTGTACCTAACTAAAGTTAAATTTATGTTAAAACACTCGGTAAAATTACGTCATTTTATATATATTTGGTGATGTGGCAGCATATCGTAGAGCGGCATGTGTGTTGTGTGCAGTGCACACAACACACATGCCGCTCTAGAATTAGAAAAGTTTCAAACAAAATTTGTAGAGAAAATCAAAACACACATTTTGTGTTTAGTGATTGTTATTCGAAAATCTTACAGTTTATGAGAAAATGTGTAAAAATATTGTAAAGTGGGCATGCTACAGATGACAATATGGCGCATGCACATTGCCTGCTGGATACCTAAGGCTACAAATACACACCCTCAGGTTGTGTAATACTTATTGCTTGTCCACTGCAAATATATTTGCGCGAAAGCGCCTCAGTGTTACGTTACACGTACATTGCCTGTCTTTTATAATATTACCAACATCTTTATTACAGACTGACAATGCAAAGATAGTTCTTTGCTTTTGGGAAAGGAGAAAGATGTGGGCCATTCTTAAACTTCCTCGTTATTCGAGAGTCAGTTTAGATTGTGTCAAAATTTCAGACGCATAAACGCCAGTATTGTTTAATGTTTAATGTTTAACTAATTAATAAAATAGCAGATTTAAGAAAGTTCTGTAAGTTAACGCGTGCTTTATTTAAAAAGCTTTGATTTTTAAAAGTTTTAAAATTTTTAAAGAGGGATGCATTTTGTGCACAAATAACTCAGCCGACAACCAAAATAAGCGCCACCATATTAAGCATCGAATTTTCGAAGTAATTTTTTTTTTTTCCCGCCGTAGAAGTTAACTTACGACATACAACACACACACTCTTGATCTTTTTGGCAACCTATTTCGCACGCATCACAACTGTTGTTCCAGGAAGCTAAAGGGCCTGAAGTTGGGAGGAGTTTTCAAATTCCGTCAACCAGTCTTACTGCTCAGGGACCCCGAGCTTGTCAAAACGGTCATCGTGAAAGAATTCTCAAGTTTTCAAGACAATGACTTCCACAGCAATGTCGACATAGATCCTTTATTCGGTAGAAATCCTTTCGTCCTGAGAGGAGACTTGTAAGTACAAGGATCGTACAAGACTAAGCATAAGAGTCATACAAGACTATACTAATCAATGAAGCAACATTATCCACCAATCTGGGTTGAAGAAATCCAACAAGATGCAACAGTATACAGATATTTATTTACTGCTAAACTACTCTACATGTTTCGGGAGTCCAACGCGCCCATCAGCAGGAGTACAAAAAACTGTAGTTGCAGCCTCTGGTAGAGATCATACTATCTGGGAAGCGAGCTTCTTCGAAAGTGACCAAATAAGGTTACGTTTGTAGAAGCTTGCTTCCCAGATAGTATGATCTGTACCAGAGGCTGCAACTACAGTTTTATGTACTCCTGCCGATGGGCGCGATGGACACCCGAAACATGTAGAGTAATTTAGCAGTAAATAAATATCTGCATACTGTTGCATCTTGTTGGATTTCTTCAACCTAGAATTACGTTGCACGGAACTTCAAATATAAAATTTATCAACCAATGTCGCTCTGTCGTTGAGATGACCAAAAAGCCCGCATTTTTTTGGAACTAGATAGTCCTTACCAAGAGATAACTGCTTGACAGTATCCTCTGTAAGGCCCTTGTGCTTCAATAAGCCGTACACTACTAAGAAAAGTAGTACAGTGTCAGGTCCGGCAGTCCCCCCCCCCCACAGAGTGAACCCCCGCTACCCACTGGAGTTTAGGTGGGCCCCAAATCAATCTGGACGGTGCGAGGAACGAAAAAATTTGTGCCTGTTCCTGCTGGGATATGAGGTCAGGTTTCCTGGTCGCCGGACCCGTAGCTGAGTGATTATGTCCATAGTCCGGCTCCTCCCTATACTGATAAGTCTATATTGGTGCCACATTTATAACTAAAAACCATTAAGCTATCCCAGCACAGACCTGGAAAGGTTCTTAGGCCTTCAGAAAGTTGAGGCTTTTGGATTTCAATACAATCGACACACGAAGGTGGTTATTCGGTTAGCCCTACGCATCGGCCGCATTTACCCCAGGTATCCTTGGTTCTCATTTCTGTTACAGAGTGAATCACATTCATGGCCATAGTGCAGCCAGAAGGATTAAGTGGATGAAAAATCCCAATGACATAATCGGGAATCGAACTCACGACCTTCTGGCTTGTAGCGGAGTGTCTCAATCAACTTCGTCACTGCGTAATCCTACATATATATATATATATATATATATATCTGGGTCCCCAGATAGTTCTTTCACTTCACAAAATATGTCAATAAACTTATCACTAATAGACCCAAGACAAATGTTACAATTAACTGTCATAGAGAGAATATTGTTATTACAAAACATGACACGGCCTCTTTCCCAGAAACTAGATCTCGATGTTGGCGGTCTATTGTATTCTGTTTCTTGATTAGGATCCTGAATTTGGGGCTTTCTACGTCACGCTTTTTGTGGGTTTATTAAACTGCCCATGTGGTAAAATGGCGGATCATTGTCTTAAGTGCTGCAGACGGCCTTGGTCAGCAACCTTCCCATTTCGTTACTTGCAATATGTCTGTAAATGAATGCTGCCGTACATAAACTATGCACAATTTTGTTATGTAACGCGTCTACAAAAACGTTAGCTGAATTACGGTTCGATTCCCGGCACAAGCACGCGATTTATCTCTTCCCCAGAACCTCCGGATCGGCCGCGGCCCAACCAGCCTCCTATCCAGTAGTTACGTGGGGCCTTCCCTTCTATTAAAAGCGAGCAGAGCGTCAAGCTTACCATCCCACATATAGTGCAGAAGTTAAGGATGTGTGCAACTATACTCGTACATCCGTTTCACCGTATACCTTAATTGTGCGCACAGAGACAGCTGAATCTTTACTTATTACATGAAGTAGAAGTTCGAGTTTCATATAAGTGACTATGTGCTTCTACAATAGTAAATTCCAGGAAAACCTTATCATGTGACTAAGATTGGAAGGCTGCGAAATGTTAACCGAGTTTTGCTAAAGAAATACCATGGAAATGTTAAAAAAACAATACATGAGATCCCCTCTTTTATTTTAATATATTCTTCTGTGAATTTTTTTGATATATTTGTTTACTGCAATTGAGTTGACACCCGGTGGCAGTACTACCCTACTAAAAAGAGCAAGTTGGAAGGGTGACATCCATATGTTTCTTACGAATATCAGCTGTGGGAACGGGTAGTGGACGGACCCATCTAACATTCACGTCCAATACTTGTTTAAATTTTTGCGCCTTTGTGCCGTTAGCCTCTGTATTGACTGTTTTGCCTAAATTTAGTAATTTGATGTTCTCTAGATGGAAGGAAGTAAGATCCAAACTCACACCCGGCTTTACATCCGGAAAATTAAAGCTGATGTATCCACTTATCCAAGACGTCTGCAAAGAACTGCTCGCGTACCTCAGAGAAGACAGAGGAGAAGGTAAGGAAAGGAGGCCGTTGACGGTACTCAGTACATCGAAAGCGTACGGCATTTCGTTTTCGTGTTGGATTACAAGATCGGAACATTTCGGAGTGTTTTAAAGTGTTTTAAAAAATGTTTTATGTGAAATTATATGTGCATTCTTTGGTTAATGAATTGAAGTGATTCACTTTCTGTTGTTCGCCAAGAGTAAGAAAAGCCTGACCAGACCGTACGTTTTTGTACGTGTTCAACTATCGACTATCAGTTGGAGTGTAGCTGAAGGGGCAGGGGGGTGGGAGGAGGAGTGGTGCTGCCGTCCTAGGCGGCAGAGCCAAGAAAGGGCGGCAAATGAGTATTTTGAATTAAAAAATTGATGTTATGTGCAAAAAAGTTTAAATTATTGAGCCAAATAAAAGGAAATTCCATAAGTATTTGCTATTTTTTTTTAAAGCTCATAATTCCTGTTACGGGCGGCCGTTTTTATTACTTGCTCCGGGCACCAAGCAAACCTAGCTGAGCCAGTGCCTATCATGCTACTACTGCTGCGAACAGAAACTCAGTGAGATAATTTTGGTGACTAACTCTCGCGGTTTCAATTTAACACATTTTTTTTTCCTAATCCTTTGCACCGAGTTGATAGCTTCTATCAGAGCCAGTCGCAAGAGAATAATTGCTCGTAAGATACGTTAGTTCTATCACATTACGATAAACATTACTTCAGTTGCAATGTTTTTATAATGGTGAGTTATGTATATAATAAAATATAAAACACTGCCTATTGTTTATAATAATATATAATATTTAACGTGAAGTTCGTGAAGCTGATTTTCTTCCTGACTGGCGAACGTTACCACTTCCTTTCATCCAGCAAGTGTTTTGTTTGTTGGTATTGAGGTCTACGTATCAAGATGGATCTAAATTAATTAAAATTCATTTTTCCACTATGCATGAATCCGGGTTTAAAAGGTGGTTCATATGTAAGATGAGACCAATCCAGTTAGCCTTTCTTCGTTTATTTACGTATGGTTCCCAGAGACCATACCCAGTCATATGTGATTGAGCTTAAATAGGAAATGTATCACTGGATGTATTTCCTACTTGCCATTAACAGTGAACTTCAGCACGATTGCTGAATGCCTTCAGACAGATTGCAACATTCTGGGAGATAAAATTTAAAAAATGAACGTATTTACGCGTGGAGGGCGTTCCTTTCCCCCTTGACGCTTATGTTACCACTATTATGAAATTTATAGATGTGTCTGCACACAAAATGGTTACAGCCGTTCAAGCTAACATTTCTACAAAATGGATTGCTCCTAAGTGCGTAAGCAAACAGCACTGATACACGTTAGACCAACATGTTTACTTCATGACATAACTGATAGCGCTAGGTTAAGGAGTATTAATAAAACAGCATTCAAGAACAGATGGAAAAAAATACCCAGTTATCAAGTAAGACTTTAGTTCAAAGACAAGAACAACATAAGACTGAGACATCGAAAAGCAGATAGGGACTAGAAGATACTGGAATCAGAACAACAGACACAATAATCCACCAATAGGAAGTTCCATACACATCGTTTTAGTCAATTAATTATTAAGAACTCAGCAGAAAATCGACATGCAACCAGTCCTCAATTAAAACAGTTTTAACTGAAAGAAAAAAACAAAATGCAAAAAAAAATAAAAAAAACCCTGGGATCTGAAAATCTGTAAATTATGAGATCACATAATATAGTCTAACTTAACCCTTTAAACGCCGAATTAAATCCCATCTGCCATTTTTTGGCATTATTAGGAGCTCACCATATTCTGCATGTTAGCAGGATAAGGATTAACGTGCACTTTTGACCTTTTACTCGTTGCCTTTACGTAGGCCTGATGATGATCCGTGCATTGGCTCGAAATATGTAGCTGGTTTACATTTTGATATACAATACAAGTTGTGTTTAGACTGACATACAATTCAGTATGGAAAAGAAACCAACTAGAAGTCACTTTGTGTTATCCTTTATTTCTCCTTTACAAGTTGCTCAACATGTTTCGGGCAATCATGTGCCCATCTTCAGGAGCTAACGACTGCGTAGTGTTATCGCCACGTGTTGGTATTGTGCCGTGGCTGCAGGAAGGCTGTCAGAACCGGTTGGTAGGCTGTGTGTCCATTGAGGAGTTCGTAGCACAATTACTTGCCCGAAACATGTTGAGCAACTTGTAAAGGAGAAATAAAGGATAACACAAAGTGACATCTAGTTGGTTTCTTTTCCATTCTGAATTACGATGCGCGGTCAGCCACACATCAGATGGGCATAGAATTGTCCTGAAAGCTACATAGAAGCCTGCTCAATTTCTTCTTCGCCTTCTTTGACCGTCTGTCTCAAGAAACAACCCTGGAAGACAGGCAATGTACGTATAATGTAACACTGAGGCGCGTTCGGGTAAACATTGTTGCATTGGAAAAGCAGTGTTACATATTCTGAGTGTTTGTTTGTAGCTTTAGGTATCCATCATGCAGTGAGCATGCACCTTCTTTTCACCTGTGGCCTGTCCGGTTATACAACATTTTCCCACTTTATCTCACAGACGGGAAGATAGACCCAGCCGAAAGTCGGTTAAATCTCGTAGCTCAAATCCTCGTACACTCTTACGGTATCCTCTTGTGCTGTACTCCGACTTCTCTCAAGCGACCCAAACTATTCAGATCCACGAACTAACACTGTTTATACACTTACAATTCATACCACTCCGCGCCCATCAAAATCCCCTTCTCGACTTCCAATTGATGGTACTAATATTACTGGAGGAGGAGTAAAAATTATGAAGCTATCCATATGCATTTTTCTTCAGCGTCCTGTCACAGCTTCTCTCTTTGAGTCCAGATATTTACTTGAGGGTTGTTTGACCGTGCTTTTTCCTCATGAAATAATGTGAAATGCCAACTTGTTGCAACGAGGTAATTTTATTGATGTATTCTTAGCTCTACATGTTTCGGGAGCATACGCCCATCATCAGGAGCATTAGATGTTGAGTTGCAGCATATGGTTTTCTGCACCGAGTTTGTGGATGGGTGGTGGTCTTGAGAGCCGTTGCACCATCCGCACCATACACACGACCTACGCAGCGGTTCTCAAGACCATCATCCATCCACAAACTCGGTGTAGAAAACCATATGTTGCAACTCAACATCTAATGCTCCTGATGATGGGCGTATGCGCCCGAAACATGTAGAGCTAAGAATACCTCAATAAAATTACCTCGTTGCATCAAGTTGCCATTTCACATTATTCCAGATATTTAATCTATTTTCGTCACCGGGCGTAAGAGAGAGACATTGCAGAACAGCACGCAGTATTAGGCCTAATATCCTTCAAACTTCAATTTTAGGCCGTAAGGCGCAGGCAAACATTTGTAAAATGAACAATGGCAAACGTCCTGGGAGCTTAATTCAGATATTTGTTTCTTCATATATAAGAACTAAAATATATCATGATATTTTAAGGTAAAATTGTCCTTGTAAGGGTCATGAAGGCATATGGGAGAGTGGAAATGTAGCTTTACTGGTTCTTAGTCACCTTGACGCATCGGCCGTTTTAGCCCGGTGGAAAACAGATTTGGTAACATTGTATAGGACGATAGGTGGGCCGGAGAGGCTGCATGGGCCCTGCGGGGATGAAAAAATCCTTTACACCTGCCGTGAATGAAACACCGATTCCTCGGTCTTCCAGTTGGTAATACAGTTGCCATACCGACCCAACTGCACCAGCTCCATACAATAATAAATCACGTCACAATTATGGTACAATGCAAATTGAGAGCCTTATTCTTTGTACAGGTGGACTTCATGAAGCGAAAGCAATAACTACGAAGTTTGCAGCAGATTCTGTGGCGATTTGCGCGTATGGTTTACGACAGAACTCTTTCCTGAATCCTGACACAGAATTTAGGAAATATGGGAGAAAATTCCTAGAACCCACAATATGGAGGGAAATCGAGCAGTCTCTAGTGATTCTTTTTCCTGCAGTAGCTGACTTCTTAAAGCTGAAGTAAGTTTTGTCGAGCACAGACTTTGATTAATAAGCTGAAGAGCGGTTTCTTTCAGAAAATTACAAAGGAATGCATATCCAACTGTACTGTTGTTTTATTGGAGACTACAGTTTTATTTTATGTATTTGCAAGAATTACGCTAAATTTCAGTGGGGGAATTTGACCATTACTCTTTCTAGCTGCGAGGTCCACAGACGAATCTTCCACTTCGCCATGCTTATACACTGTAACTCCTGAGAGGCAATACGAAGTCACAGTTTTGCTGAATATGCACGCTATGAACTTGAAATATTTCCAACAACACTGTAGAATAAGCGGCGGTACTAAATGATAACAAATTTTCACCGTTAAATATAGAGGCCTTTATTTACCAATCTAGCTAAAAAAAAAAAGAGTTACTGCCTTATTTTCGTGCAGCGACTACAAATTAAGAAAAAACTAAGTTAATTATCAAACACCACTCAAAGAGAAATGTAAAGCTATTAGTCCCTTTTACGAGAATGGTTTCTTAATCTCTTATATGTGGTAAATATCACGCTGAATATAAAATGCGGTCCAGCTTTGATTTTAACCAAGGACCAGCTAAGCATAGGTGGCATAGACAATTACTGCAGTACCGTCCTGCTACGTGAATGTGTTGCAAAATCGCATTCATATAAAATGTTGAATGTCGAATTCTCTTTTAAGATTCACGCCAACGGAAGTGATTGACTTCTTCAGAAGGATGACCAAAGAAGCAGTGACATATCGAGAACAGAACAACGTGAAGCGGAATGATTTTCTGCAGCTGTTGATTCATTTGAAACAGAACGCCGAAGATGTGAACAATTCCAAGGACAAATCGATTCCTTGGTATAAGAGTAAGTACCACACGGGGGCGAGACCATGTGCTGGCCGTTGTTTGTAGCTGAAAGCATTCCAAGTGCAGGATGTGGTTATACCGAAAGTAATTCGTTTCATAATTTTCATCCCTTCTGAAATGAGCGGGGCATGTAGCACGCATGACAGAAGAAAATGCTTAGGAATATTTGGTAGGAGGACATGAAGTGTAGAGGCTTCTTGGGAGTCCTAGGCAAGGATGGAATTACAGCGTTTAAAATGTATCTTACAGAAGCGCAGGTGTGGATGGTATTTATCTGACACAGAACAGGGAGGAGAGGCGAGCTTCTTTGAAGGTGGAAATGAAATTTTCGTTTTCACAAGAGGCAGGAAATTTTTTGAATAGCTCAAAAACTAAGCTATCTGCATTCTAAAAGTGCTCGAAGGAACAACATTTTTCTAGTATTCTAAAAATTAAGTTTTGAATATTTAATGTTTTGCAACTAGAATTTTAGAATGTGCGCGAGTGAACAGCCGTGAAATCATTCGCGTATTGTAAAAAAGCTTTATGATAACAACTAGGAAGACTCCCTGATGATGGCACGTGTGGTGTGCCGAAACATGTCGGAAAATTGACAACGTATGACGAATACATTTAGTGCATACAGAGTTGATACAACAGCCTAATTACGCTACAAGGAATTAGTTTTATTTCAATTTTATCTTCCCATCTACGCGTTGATCTTCCAGCAAATCCCTTCCTGTAAAGTTTTCATACCAAAATGTATGCAATTTTTAATACCCCGACCGGTTCCACACGTCTGACCAGTCCCACGAAATTGACACACAAGGAAATGAGCTCGAGTTGACTGCAATTTCAGAATTCACGGACGAAGACATCGCAGCGCAGGCCCTCACGTTCTTCACTGACGGCTATGAAACTTCATCAACGGCACTGGCTGTTCTACTCTATGACTTAGCCTACAACCCTGACGTACAGAACAGGCTCAGGGAGGAAGTGGATTCCGTGATAGTAAAACACAACGGACAACTCGACTTGGACATCCTCCAAGAAATGAATTACCTCGACATGGTGGTTCAAGGTACATTAAGTTTCGACGTTTGCTTAGAACAAATTAACACATTCAACAATAAAAGATGCCCCTGGAGTTAAGGCGCATATGTTTGCGGATATCAACATATGGGTTGCAGCTTTGAATTCCGTAATAAATATGAATGTTGGTTAGCCATGTTTCACGCTGTACTGTGCTGTCTCGCAGAAGTACGGGCCGTGCAAAAGTCCGATACTCGGTCAAATAATCCGTGCCAGATGCCTACTGATTTACAGTTTCAGAACGAATTCCAAACTGGAACCGAACGAAAGGCCGAATACAAAAAGCCTAAAGGCAGACCAATACACAACGCATGTAAAAAAAATTTTGCGCATGTTTCTATTGCTGTAGGTGTGGTATTGCACATTGCAGCTGTATGAAAAGGAAATGCAAGCAAAATATAGGCAAGGTGTATTTTAATTAAATGTGTGTGTGTGGATATCGACAGAAGTAGTTGCCACGAAAGACATTTAATAGAATATTTAAAAGTACCGTATATTCTCGAATCTAATCCGCACCATTTTTACAGTTTCAGACGGCTAAAAAATCAGATACGGATTAGATTCGCGGTCGTGAGATGGATTTTGGAAAAATGATAGAGCCGCTGTACGTGCCGTAAGAACAACACAATAAAATAATTTATTATTTTATTTATTATATATAATATTATATAATATTTATAATTTATTATTCATCAGACTCACCGCCATCACTCAACTGAATCGTTATCCGTCACCCGGTCACTATCATCTTCATCTTCACCATCGTCCTCCCATAGAATGTCATCTTCGGATCCGTCGAAAGCATTGCTCATGCAACGGATAACGGTTAAAGCATTGGTAACATCCAATATTATTCAATCAGTCTGCCTTGTAGGCAAGGGGCGGTTGAAGGAAATGTGCGGATAAGAACCGCGAACAAAATTTTTTTCGTTTAAGAAATCGACAAAAACTAGTGCGGATTAGATTCGGGAACACTTCTGAGTGTTGGTCCTTCAGCATGCTACAGGCCGCCATGACGTTCAGCAACACCACTTAATCCAGCTACAACTTGCCAATTTTGTACACTTTTAGTTCGCACTGCACAACTTCCACGAAGTATGTCAGATTTCAGATCGTTGGCCGCTTTAATTTAATTTAATTTCTGTACTTGCAGAATCCTTGAGAATTCACCCACCAATACCAATGATTAGCAGGCTGTGCACGAAGCCGTTTGAACTGCCTCTTTCGAACGGCAGAAAGTTCACTGTGGAAGTTGGTACGCCTGTGGTGACACCTGTGTTAGCCATTCAGAATGATCCAGCCTACTACCCAGACCCGACGAAGTTTGATCCTGACCGGTTTACAGAAGAAAACAAAGCAAAAAGGCCCAAATGTGCACATATCCCTTTCGGAGAGGGACCCAGGATTTGCTTAGGTAAATATGAACACTGAAACGCACAGGCTGTTTAAAATCAATCCAAAGTATGGTTGTTACTATACGTACCACCTGTTTTAACGGTAAGAATTTCTGGATCTTACAGTGAGTATTTATTTCTTTAGCGTATCGGCCTTAGTGATGAAGACGAAGATTTGATTATAGGATGGGAACTCAATTTTTAGGCGCTTTCGAAAAACCACAAAAAAAAAGACTATTAGTTACATCATGTCTGTCCGTCCGTCCGAACGGAACAACTCGGCTCCTGCTAGACGGATTTTCATGAAAATTTTTGTTTGAGTATTTTCGAATATCTGTCTAGAAGATTCAAGTTCAATGACGAGGGCCGCTCCGAAAGTAATGCCTCCTATTTCTTTCCATAGAAACAACAATAGATTCAAAGAGCACAATAACATTATCTGATAGAGCAAATTCGTAGCTACAAAACACAATTTTAATATCTGACAAGAATAAAGGATACTTTGCGTTAAGACATGTGCGTGCGTGTGCGTGTGCGTGTGTGTGTGTGTGACATCTCGCTCATTCTTCTTAGAATGAGAAATGTTCCAGACAATCGTTTTAGAGAAAAATCAAAACACGTTCTAAGTTCATAAACTTTTTACGAAATTCGTGCCGTTTATGAGGAAATGTGGAAAAATGCTGCACAGCCGGAGAGACCATAGATGATAATATAATATGGCGTATGCGCTTTGCATGCTACATAAATAAGACTACAAACACACACTCAGAATATGTAATATTTCTTGCTTTTCCACTGCAACAATGGTTACGTGAACGCGCCTCAATGTTACGTTATACGTGCATTGCTTCTCTTGTTGAAGATTACTTAGACGAATTTAGACTTCAAAGTGTTAATAAATAACGTGATAGTACGAAAACTTACTTACTTACTCCATGCATCAGAGTCCTTCTTGAGAAGCTAATCGGTTCTCAGCTTGTCATGAAATTCCCCGCACTTTATGGATCCCGAAGGTTCATTACCGCATTCACACCTGCCCGCCACCTGTCTCTATCCTGAGCCAGATCTAACCAGTACGAATAACACATTATATTTCTAGAACTGCATACACCGAAATATTATTGAGAAACAGCACCCTCAGTTTCTTAATTGTAAAGTCCCGGGTTCAAACCTTATCCTAGAGGCCGGGTATACTAAACGAAAAAGTCATAGTTTTATTCAGTCTCCACAGGAAAGTAACTTAATAGTTCTTTAAACAAGGTTCAGTTCCATTTTCACATCAGCTTGCTATTGGATATTACGCTTAGCCAGATAAATATAGACCGCACTGTCAAGCCCGACTTTAATACCCACTTTAATATTATCTGTACATTTACGCCAGGAAGCTAAGGTTACTATCTCCGAACAATTTCCTATCATTTAGCAATACGCACAGCTAGCCCCATACCAACCCATATGTGTGTGTACCGAATAAGCAGGAAGTGAAAAGAATGAGCGTTGATAATGCCACGAAGAAAGACGACACTTCGCATCATTTACGCAAGGAATGAATAAAATTAAACTGCTGTTATATATTAAATATTTTGTGTTCCAGGTATGCGGTTTGGTCTTTCACAAAATAAGATCTGCATTGTAAATATTTTATCAGAATTCGAAATTCGGAAATGTGACGAAACACCCAATATTCTTACTCCATCGCCAGGGGCATTTATTTATTGCCCAAAAGAAGAAATGTGGGTAAAATTCGTCAAGAGAGCCGATAAATAAAGGATGCTGAACAAGACGTGGAATGGATCGTATTTGCAGTACATAGGCATAATTTAAAATCATATTTCTATGTAAGAAGTGTTATAAGCTTAACTCTTAAATTCTGTCCCCCCCCCCCCAAAAAAAATATTTCCTTGCAGAAATCTGTTCTGACTGTACCAGTACGGTAGGTACGCATCACCATAAGGGAGTCTGTTTCTTCTGTTCTTGAAAGGGACGTTGTAAGAAGATCATACTGAACATATCAAGTAGGGTAAAGATAAAGGTTTCATGTTCTGTGATAGTAATTGTAATTTATTTCACATTCCAGAGATCCATGAGAGGTAGCAAACCCTTTGGTTATAGAACAAGTCAATATTCCTAATCGTAATACCAGAGAATGAGCGAATTGGCTCCACTCCTAGAATATTAATTATACTGGTAAATAGAGTAATATTCATTAATTGTACTAATGAACGCAGTGCCATCTACTAACTGTACTGAAGAATTCAGTGACATTCACTAATTGTGCTGATGAAATGACACGCACTAAATGTACTGATGAACAAAGTGGCATCCACTAACTACGCTAATAAACAAAGTGACATTTGATTTGATATTCTTTAGCTGCAGTTGGGTGGCAATGGTCGGTAGAAGTTGGCAGTGGCACTGTACTAATGAATAAAGTGACACGCACTGAATGTACTGTTGAAGAAAGTGACATTTAGTAAATCCACTGATGAATAAAGCGAAGAGTACGAATTAATAGGCTATTATCATCCTCTTATCTCCCTACTCCTGTAAACCTTGTCCACCAAATTACAAAATTTTATCCTCAACATTCTACACATAAAAAATCCAAAAAGACTTTACTTAACACCCAATTTGTTGGTCTGTTTACAGATACGTGAACTGCCAGCTGAGGTAAAACAAGATAGGCAATGTACATATAGAAATATCTCCAGCACATTATTGTGTACATTCCTCCTCTCCTCTACCTTCGTCAGTACGCAATCCATCGTGACGTCTGTCCCCCCTCTATCATAACAGTATTAGATGAGAGATTTCAGGCGTAAGGTAATTTTATTAATATATACTTAGCTCGACATATTTCGTGTACATACGCCCATCATCAGGAGCATTAGATGTTGAGTTGCAGCATATGGTTTTCTGCACCGAGTTTTTGGATGGGTGGTGGTCTTGAGAGCCGCTGCGTGGGTCGTGTTTACGGTGCGGATG
>Ga0123354_10008304_pt1 | contig 15768 bp, 10 predicted proteins | sample TergutLab28metaG_2_FD_97872 | JGI IMG/M metagenome (GOLD analysis project Ga0123354, IMG submission 97872) | Labiotermes labralis P4 segment gut microbial communities from Petit-Saut dam, French Guiana - Lab288 P4 | ecosystem: Host-associated > Arthropoda: Insects > Digestive system > Gut ...
GAGATTCTCGGAGCGTTTAAGGCCGTTGCGGCGGCTGACAGATGGTGTTCGGTACATCCGTGGGACAAATGGTTCCACGATGCCGCGACGCAAAGCGTGCGCGATGAAGGCCTGCCCATGGTGACGGAGAACGTCCGGCCCAGGTGGTACGACAACGAAGAGATGGCGGGAGCAATGTATCAGCTCTATTATCTGGCCAAGAAAGCCGGGATGAAATGGTACGCCATGCACGCTTGGATGCCGGATTCCATCGACCTGGTCAGACTCGCGAAGAAGGAAGGCGTCATCCCCGTGGTCGGAAGCTTTGAGCTCATGCCGAGCATCGATCCCGCCGAGCACCTGTATTATCCGGAAAAAGGCGAGTGGAGCAAATGGGATATCTCCCATGACGCAGTGCCGGATGAAGACTATATGTGGGCGTCCGTTATGGATGGCACGATTGACTTTATCGGCACCGACCATGCGCCGCACTCGCGGAAAGACTATGAATACCTGCTGGAGGAAAAACCTGCGGACTGGATCCCGGCTTCTCTCGGCTATCCCCTGCTTGACTGGCATGGACACCTGCTGCTGAACAAAGTCAACAAAGGGTATCTCACACTGGAAAAGCTGGTTGAAGCGACCTCGGTAAACGGAGCCAAGATATTCGGATTCTATCCGAACAAGGGATCCAATCTGCCCGGAACCGACGCCGATTTCACGATCGTGGACATGGAGAAGGAATGGGCGATTAATTCCGACCATGTTTATACGAAGAGCGGGTTGAACAGCTACCACGGGAGAAAGATCAAAGGCCAGGTGACCCATACGATCGTCCGGGGCTCCGTCGTTATGGAAAATGACGAAGTAATCGGAAAACCGGGTTTTGGGAAGTTCATTAAACCTGTGAAATAGCAAAATGAAAAACGCAATCGCCGCTTCCGGACGCGCCCGCCAACAGTCTGCCGGGCAGGAAGCGGCGATTGGCGTTTTATCGGAAAACAATGTGAAAGAATGAGGTGAGCATGGTGACAACGGAAAGCCCGGATACCCTTTTGAAAGAGCTGTTTTCTCAGCGCGCATGTTTCGGGCGCTGGCTGAAAATCGAAGCCGCTCTGGCAAAAGCACAGGCAGCGGTGGGGGTTATCCCTTCGGAAGTGGCGGATGAAATCATTCGAAAAGCGGATATAGAAAAGCTGGACTTTCAAAACTACGAAGAGATGTACGCGCAAACAGGCCATCCGATGGTCGCTTTTTTGCGGGTTATTCAGCCGCAGATCGGGGATGCCGGACAATACCTTCATATCGGCCCGACGACGCACGACATCATCGACACAGGCACGGCGCTCGCTCTCAGGGATACATATGACGTCATCTACCGCAGCCTCCGGCGAATTGAGGCAAGCCTCCTGGCTCTCACGGAAAAACACAAGGACACCGTTATGGCGGCGAGGACACACAATGTGCAGGCTGTCCCTATCACATTCGGTTTTAAAACCGCAATTATGGCGGATGAATTGCGCCGAAACATCGACCGGCTGAGCGAAAGCAAAGAGCGCGTCCTGACTCTGCAGCTTTTCGGAGCGGGCGGCATGATGGCGGCGTTCGGCCCCCATGCGCGCGAAATCCTGGATCTCGTCGCAGAGGAATTGGATTTGCATGTTCCGAATATCGCGTGGCACGCGGCACGCGATCGGCATATCGAATTCATGGGCGTGCTGACCATGATCGGAGTGGCGCTCGGCAGAATCGCACAGGAAGTCTATCTGCTTATGGCGACGGAAGTCGCGGAAGTTTATGAACCCTGGCAAACAGGCATCGTGGGGTCGTCGTGTATGCCGCACAAAATCAATCCGACCATTTCACAGACGATCATGTCTCTGGCGCGAAAGATCCGGTACGACGCGTTTCTGATTGCGGAAGTCGCCATGGTCGATCATGAATGGAACCTGGAACATTTTTTGTCCGGGCGTGAAAAACTCGAAGAGGCTTGCGTCTATATGGGAGAATTGCTTTCCCACAGCGAAAACCTGATCCAAAACATGGTCGTGAATCCGGAAAACATGATGAAGAACCTGAACGCCCTAAAAGGCTTGATGCAGTCCGAGACCGTCATGATGGCGCTCGGGGAGAAAATCGGCAAGATGAACGCGCACGAAATCGTGAACGAGGACGCGACCAAAGCGCTTCGCAGCGAATTGGGCTTCACGGAAGTCCTGGTCGCAGACGAGCGCGTGAATCCTTATTTGACGGAAAGCGAGATCGACGGGATGCTCGATCCGAGGCATCATACGGGGCTGTCCTCCGCGTTCGCGTCGGACGTCGCCGCAAGGCTGCGGGATTTGCGGGAAAAAGAACCGGAACATATCCTGTAAAATTTCAATAGACGCCGTAGGCAAGCGTCGTTTCGCGCCACGCTTCTATCAGATCATGTCTCGCGTTGTCTATCGCGAGGGAATTGCTCATAAGATAGCCGCCTCCCGGCGCGCAGGTATCGATCAATTTTTTCGTCGCTTTCACCACCTCATCCACCGTTCCGGAAATCAAAAGGGAGGTGTCCAGGTTGCCCGCGATGCAGGCGGTTTTCCCAAGTTTCTGTTTGGCCAGCGCCATGTCCACCTTCTCAAACAGATAAATGACTTTCCCCGGCGTGATGTCCGAAATGGTATCGAGCCTCGTGTCGTAGTGCCCTTCGCACAGTACGAACGGGGTGATATCCTTCGCGATCAGCGCGAGCAGCATACGCTTGAGCTGCGGCCAATAATATTTGTCGTAGTTTTCCGGCGACATAAATTCATCCAGCCCACAGTGCAGCGGCACCAGCGCGTATTGCGCGTGCATGGCTTCGGCCTGCCCTACCTTGGCCGGTATGCTGATTTCCGCCCAGCGTTCCACCGCTTCGTTCAACCGGAGAGGATTCTCGCACAGATCCATAAGGGTTGGCATCAAACCGCGGATACAATCCGCGAATTCGTCAAACGGCGACGTGGCGACCGCCGTTGCATATACAGGATAGCCCAGCTCGATAGCCCGCAGAGAAATTTTCGCCTTTTCCCTGGCGGCATTTGCGGCGGTTTCGCCGATCTTTAGGAGGTTTTCCAATGCTTCTTTCACGCCGGGCGCGGCGGCGGCCGATAAGGAAACCGGCGCCTGCGCGACAAGCGCGTATATGCTCAGGTTTTCCAAACCTTCGAACGCGCCGTATTTTTTCGGCAGTACCTTTCTGAGCAGAAAACGCGTGGGATCCTTCAGATATTCATCCCATTCGTCATCCTGCAAAAAACATTCGTCCAGATACTGATAGGGGGCGTCCAGCGGCATATCCCAATACGGGCCCGGCCAGCGAAGATTTTTTGCGCCGGCCTGTTCCATGACGTCGATCGGATAAAAGGAAGGCGCGTAAAGCAGATCCGGGTCGTATTGCTCCAGGAACCGCTCCATCGGAGGGATCATAGACGTGAGATCCTTCATCGCCTCATACATCGTCACGCCGTCGTAACGCAGCGCATAAAAAGAGCCCATATAGGGGACAAACGGCACGCGGTCCGCCTGTTCAAGACGGATAGCTTTCTTTACGCGGGCATCCCGTTCTTTGAATTGTTCTTCATATCCCGGCATCACAACCCTCCTGTTATTGAACGCTATCGGACGTGCGCGATGCCGACAATCTCGGAAATATTTGAAATCGCATTCTCCTCGCAGTATTTCTCGAGCCCGAGCACGACTTCCTCGCCGACTTTCGGATTGATATAATTCATCGCCCCGATGGCTACCGCGGACAGTCCGGCCATCATGTATTCGACGGCGTCATCCGCGCAGGCGATACCGCCGCTTGCGATCATCGGAAGGGATATTTCCTCATACAAATCCCACGTTTTCAGAATACCGATCGGTTTGACAAGCGGTCCGGAAAGCGGGGCTTTGACGTTGTAGAAATAGGGTTTTTTCTTCTTTATGTCGATTGCGATCCCCATCGGGCTTATGCTCATATGGATAGCGTCAGCGCCTTCCGCTTCGACAGCTTTTGCCACCTCGTTCATATTGGGGAAATTCGCGATGATCTTCACGATAACGGGGTACGGACTGATACGGCAAACGGCCTTCGTGAGTTCCGCCACCATACCGGGATTGCTTGAGAACGCCGCGCCGCCAGCCTTTACATTCGGGCAGCAGGCGTTAAGTTCCAGCGCGGCAATTTCATCTTTTCCGTACTTTTCGGCAATTGCGTTGATCGCATAAATATAGTCATCCACGACACTCCCGCCGACGCTTACGATACGCTGGCCCGGCCGGAGCACGCCTGCCGCCGCCGGCAACACTTTTTCCAAATACTGATCAATTCCGACGTTCATAAGGCCGATGGAGGACATCATGCCGCCGTGGACATCCAAAATGCGGGGCGGCGGGTTCCCCTTCCTCGGTTCCCTCGTGACCGTCTTCAGCGTCACGCCGCCGAGTGCGCTCAAATCCGTATGGGGGTCCAGTTCGACGGCATTGCCGCAGCAGCCCGACGCCAGCGTGACCGGGTTGCAAAGCTCAATTCCATTCAATTTTACTTTCAGGCGCTCACTCATCGAACAGGATCTCCTCTCCGGAAAAAATGGGGCCGTCGTTGCAGGCTTTTTTGTATGCAAAGTCTTCCCCGTCTTTGACAGGTACGATACATCCGCCGCAAATACCGAAACCACAGCCCATCGCGGCTTCCATCGACAGCCAGGTCGGCGCATGGTTTTCCGCGCCCAGGCCCGCCACAAGCTTCATCATCCCGTAGGGGCCGCAAGCATATAGCGCGGCCCCGCCTACGCCCGAAATCATTTTTTGCAGCAAGGGCCCTATTTCGGCCCTGTTTTCCGCAACCGTGACGGACAGATTTTTACCTGCCTCCAAATGCGCAATGAGCTCCGATTCGCGTTTCGGTGAAAATAGCAGGTGGACTTTCTTGTCGGTTTGCGCAAGCCTGTCCAGCAGAAAATTGATTGGGGCGAAGCCGACGCCTCCGCCGACAAGAATCAAATCTGTATCTTCCGGGCGCCAGGTGAACAAATTTCCGAATGGGCCCAGGATATCCACGCTGTCGCCGACACGCCATGCGGACATCACCTTCGTCCCCCTCCCGACAACGCGTACGAGGAGTTTTATGACCGTGCCATCCGTGCTGTAGACGCTGAAAGGCCGCCGCAGAAAAGGGTCGTACGCTTTTGATACGCCCACTTCAACAAACTGCCCGGGCGCCACGTTTAAGGCGATTTCCGCGCAATCGAAAGCGAAAATAAAATCGCGGTCATTCAGTTGCTCAATATTTGTTATGGTTGCTATCATTTTTTTCTACCCAAAATCAAAAGCGTCACGCCCAACAACGGATTTATACCGAAGATACTGATATGAAAATTATCATAGATAGAACTTGATTTCATTATCCGGGATTCATGAAATCAAAGCGTATTTTTGTGCAGAAGGCACATATGCCTATCTTTTTGACTCGCTTAAATCCTGTCCGTAATTGATGATACACTGATCATTGACAATTTGAATATCTCTGGTGTACTCGAGAATTTTCATGGAAAGATAGCAATCCTGAAAAAAATTATTGTCTGCCAGGTCCATCCCTGTGATTTCTTGAATTTTTTGAATCCTGTAATTTACCGTATTCCTGTGAACATGAAGCGAGTTTGCGGATCCAAGCTTTTTTTGCGCCATTGTGATGTACGAAAACAGCGTTTGCGTATAACAGGATTTATGTTTGATATCAAATTCCATCAACGCAATCACGGCGGGGTGACAAAAATCCCGAAGTTCATTTTTCGAATAAATTTCAAACATATGAAAAATGGCAATATCGTCATACTGAATGATTTGTTTGCCGTTATTCAATATGCATCCCAATTCCAACGCTCTGACGGCTTGGTTGTAATGCTTTTGTATTTCATCGAGATGCTTGAATTTCCTGCTGATCCCGACGATGATCGGCTTGTTCATTAAAAAGGTTTCCAAATCCGTCAGCTTCATATCCACCGAAGCCTTTTCGGCTTGTGAGACGATTACAACGATATGATTTTGATAAATAAGAACCTTGCCGTCAGCTATCATATTCTCCAATACGCTGATGGAGCTTGCCATCGTTATTCCAATTTGATCAAAATGGGACAAATCCATCACGATCACATAGATTTTATCGCTCAGATGCAACTCCAGCATATGGCTCCGCTCCTCTATCACGCTGGGGTCTTTTAATTTTCCGCTGAGCAAATCAATTAAAAAATGTTCATATAGCGTTTGTTTTGCGATGGCAAACGGCGTATCCCGCTGCAGTGTCCAAGAAATAACATTGCTTAACAAAGTGATCAGCTTCAGATGTTCCTCGGAGAATTCCCGTTCAAATTCAAGGACGAACAACTGCGCCACGATTTTATTTCCGACGCTGATATTGGAGAGCAGCCGCTTGTACTTTGCCTTGTCCCACACGCCGAGGATCGGTTCCCTGCTCTTCAGTATCCGTTCATATAAATGATCCGTTTTAAACGTTTCCACGATATCGGGAGAAACGTACTTGTTGTTTATGATGTCTATCCAAAAAGGATCGTCAATATCGTCGTTATTCGTACTTTCAATCAAACTGAAACTGGAGTCGTTTATCAGCATCGGATTGCCGATATACTCATAACCGATATTCAGGATCTCTTTCAATCCCTTCCGTTTGTCCAAGGCATCCAACAGGCGCATGGAAAAATCGGCATATCTTTCTTCCTGTGAAAAGAATTCCCTTACATTGGCTAAAAGCGTAGGGGAATCGTCTTCTGTTTCCAAAAAAATCATATTGCATTCAGTGCCTTCCGGGATCGCCGGCGGGACGGCGTTCCTGGAATAGCACAGAATATTCAATGGAACGGGATGGCTTACGAGATTTTTTATTTGGGACGCCCGCCCGATATACAAGCAATTGGAATCAAATTCATGCTTGTTTTCATCCAACGGGCCCGCGTAATAAATCGGCGCATTTATTCTGTTGGCGCAGACCAATTGTATTTTGTATTCTCTGAATTTCGAAAAAAGCTCACTAAATGTTATGGACATTTTACCCTCCCTTTGAAATTGAGAAAACCTGAAACCAAATTTATTATAGCATGCGCTCAGTCCGTTTTTTCTTAAGCGGTCTCGACAGCGCGGGCTTTTTCGAGATGCAGCATCTCCACGGCGTCGTCCCGCATTTGATATTTGAGGATCTTGCCGGCGCCGTTCATCGGGAAAGCGTCCGTGAAATGCACATAGCGCGGCGTCTTTTGTCTGGCCATATGCGTGCGCACAAACTCCTTGACATCTTCTTCCGTCATCGTCTCGCCTTCTTTCGGAATGACCCAAGCCATGATTTCCTCGCCGTACTGCTGATCCGGCACGCCAATCACCTGTGCGTCCGAAATTTTCGGATGTGTGTAGAGAAAATCCTCAATCTCCTTCGGATAGATATTTTCGCCGCCGCGGATGATCATATCCTTCATGCGCCCCGTGATACGGAAATTGCCGTTTTCGTCCATGAGCGCCAGGTCACCGGTATGCAGCCAGCCGTCAGGATCGATCGCCGCCGCAGTCGCCGCGGGCATTTTGTAGTAGCCTTTCATAATATTGTAACCGCGGGCGACAAATTCGCCGATCTCGTTTACAGCGCATTCTTCCCCCGTATCGGGATTCACAATACGGCATTCGGCGCCGGGAAGCGGGCGCCCCACGGTAGCGACACGCCATTCGATCGGATCGTCCGACCGGCTCTGCGTGAGGCCTGGGGCGGATTCCGTCTGCCCGTACACGATCGTGATCTCTGTCATATTCATGCGGTCCACCACATCCTGCATCACTTTGACCGGGCAGGGGCTTCCGGCCATAATGCCGGTGCGCATATGCGAAAAATCGGTCGTCTCAAAATCCTCATGTTCCAGCATCGCGATGAACATCGTCGGTACGCCGTGACAGGCCGTGATCTTTTCACGGGCAATGCATTCGAGCGACTGTTTCGGCGAGAAAGCAGGCATCGGCGACAGAGTGACGCCATGCGTCATCGCCGCCGTCATCGCGAGCGTCATCCCGAAACAATGGAACATCGGGACCTGCACCATAAGCCGGTCCGCTGTCGAAAAATCCATGCAGTCCCCGATGCATTTTCCGTTGTTTACGACATTGTAATGGGTTAGCATGACCCCTTTCGGAAAGCCTGTCGTCCCCGACGTGTACAGCATCGTGCAAATATCGTTTTTATCCAGGGAGTGCGCCAGCCGGTCCACTTCCGTTTGGGAAACGCTTTCGCCGCAGCGCAGCGCATCCTCCCAGGTCAGCGCGCCTGTAAGCTCCGCGCCCACGGTGATAATATTGCGCAGGAAAGGCAGCTTTTTCGCATGCAGCGGCGCGCCCTTCACCCTCGTTTCCAACTCGGGGCAGATCTCCTTGATAATGGACAGATAATCGCTGTCCTTGAAACCGTCCACCATCACAAGCGTATGCGTATCCGATTGGCGCAGCAGGTATTCCACCTCGTGGATCTTGTACGAGGTATTGACCGTCGCGAGCACTGCGCCGATCTTCGTCGTCGCCCAAAATGTGACATACCACGCCGGCACATTGGTCGCCCAGATCGCGACGTGACTGCCCCTCTTCACTCCAAGCCCCAGCAGCGTGCGCGCGAAGGCGTCCACATCGTCCCGAAACTCCGCATATGTGCGCGTATAGTCGAGCGTCGTATATCGGAACGCGTACTGTGCGGGAAATTCCTCCACCATGCGGTCGAGTACCTGCGGAAAGGTCATATCGATCAGGACGTCCTTTTCCCAGACATAACTCCCGTCGCCGCGATTGTTTTCAAACAGGCGCCGGCTCTGTCCGGCTTTCCGAAGCCGGGGCTGCATATAGTCATAGAAAAGGGGGAAGACGATACCCGCGTCTTCAAGTTCCGGCGCCCAGCGCTTCACCCATTCCAAACTGATCGTGCCGCTGAAATTGATCGACTCCAGCGCGCGCATCACCTCTTCGAACGGCAGATCGCCGTCTCCCATAAGGCGGTACCGCACCTGCCCGTTTTCCAGAACAGAATCCTTCGCGTGGACATATCGGATGTATGCGCCGAGGTTTTGCACGGTCGTCTCCGGCGATTCCCCGCCGAAGCGGATCGTGTGGTGATAATCCCAGAGCGCGCCCACGAAATCGCTGCCCGCTTCTGTCAGCACGCGCGCGAGCCGCGACGAATCACTGTACACGCCGTTCGTTTCGAGCAGGATTGTCACGCCCGTCTCTTCCGCAAGCGGCACGAGCGTCCGCAGCGCCTGAATGACAAGATCGTCGTCCACTTCGCCTTCCGGCGCAATGCTGCGGTCGCCGAGCGCACGCACAAACGGCGCGCCGACCCTTGCAGCAAGCCGGATATACTCCTTGGTGATCTCGCAGCCATCCTCCGCAAAACCCGCGTCCTTCAACACATAGCCGGACGACAGACAACTGATCTCCACGCGCAGGGATTTCAGCTTTTCAATCGTCTGCCCGATCACATCGTCCGCAAAGGGACGCTCTTTTTCGAAAACGATTTCATTTCCGATACCGCGGATCTCGATCCCATCGAACCCCAGGTCTTTGGCCATCGAATAGACATCGTCCCACCCGAAATCCGGGCAGCCCAAAGTTGAAAACGCTAATTTCACAATTTGCCCTCCTCCATCGCCAGATATGCCTTATATTTCTCCTCCGCGTCCCGCTCCGCCTGTGCAAACAGCTTTTTCGCGTTCTCCGGGAAGCTTTTCTTCAGCGAAGCGTAGCGCACTTCGCCGTCCAAAAATTCCCCGTATGGCTGCGTCGGCGCCTTGGAATCGAGCCGAAACGGTTTTTCTTCACGCGGGTCATAGCGATACAGGTGCCAATAACCCGCTTCGACCGCCCGCTTCATCTCCTCCATCGTCTTGTCCATGCCGAGTTTGATCCCGTGCGCGATGCAGGGCGCGTACGCGATTACGAGCGAGGGCCCCGGGTAGGAGTCGGCTTCGAGCAGCGTCCTGACAAGCTGCGCCGGGTCCGCGCCCATCGCCACCTGCGCCACATAGACGTCGCCGTACGTCATCATCTGCCGGCCAAGGTCTTTTTTCTTCGTTTTCTTTCCGGAAGCCTGGAATTTGACGGAAGCGCCGCGCGGCGTGGCCTTCGAGCTTTGCGCGCCTGTATTGGAGTAGACCTCCGTGTCCACAACGAGCACATTCACGTCCTCTCCCATCGAAAAGACATGGTCAAGGCCGCCGTACCCTATATCATAAGCCCATCCGTCGCCGCCGTACATCCAGACCGACTTTTTCGCAAGCTGGTCGCGGCGGCTGAGCAGCGTTTCTTTCAGCTCCCCTGCACGGCCTTTCAGGCTGGCCGCCTCAAGCTCGGAGACCAGCGCGTCGGAAGCGGCGCGCGACGCCAGCGTATCGAGGAAGGCGGAAAGCCACGCGCCGAGCGCGGCAATCAGTGTTTTTGCGGATTCCCCGCCGGATGCCGCCTCAAGCAGCGCGCGCAGTTCCTCCGCCTGCTCCCGCAGCGCGGCGCGCGCATGCTTCACGGAAAGCCCCATACCGAGGCTGAACTCCGCGTTATTTTCAAACAGCGAATTGGACCAGGCCGGACCGCGCCCTTCGCGGTTCACCGTATAGGGGATCGTCGGCATCGACGCGCCCCAGGCCTGTGTACAGCCCGTCGCGTTCGCCCAGTACATACGGTCGCCGAAGAGCTGCGTAAGCAGCTTTGCATACGGCGTCTCCCCGCAGCCCGCGCATGCGCCCGAGAACTCAAGCAGCGGCGGTTTGAACTGTGTCCCTTTCACGGTCGTGATCGGGAAGAGCCCTTCCTTCTCCGAAACCGTCTGCGCGAAATCCCATTTTTCGCGATCGAAATCCCCGTCTGCGACAAAGCGCATCTCCAGCGCCTTTTCCTTGGAAGGACAGACGTCCGCGCAGCACCCGCAGCCCGAACAGTCAAGCGTGCTGACGCAGAGCGCGTAGGCGTACGCTTTCGCGGCGCCCTTTCCCGGCGCTGTTTTCAGATCCGCCGGCGCGCGCTTCTGTTCCGCCTCATCCAGCAGATAGGGGCGGATTACCGCATGCGGGCAGACAAAGGCGCAGAGGTTGCACTGCAGGCAGCGTTCCGGATCCCAAGCCGGCAGGCGCGTCGCGATGCCGCGCTTCTCATAGGCGGATGTCCCCATCGGCATCGTGCCGTCTTCCAGCCCAATGAAGGCCGAAACCGGCAGATCGTCACCCTTCTGCGCATTGATAGGCCGCAGGATATTCCGGATAAAATCCGGTTCCGGCTCCGCAGCGCGTACGCTGTCCGGAGCCTTTTCCGCATCCCCGGCTTTCGCCCACGCTTCCGGCACGGATACGGAGACCAGGTTATCCGCGCCCGCGTCGAGCGCGGCGAGATTCATCTCCACAACCTTGCTCCCCAGACGCCCGTAGGTCTTTCGCACCGCGTCCTTCATATAGCCGAGCGCGTCCTCATAGGGGATGATCTTCGCCAGCTTGAAAAAGGCCGCCTGCAGCACGGAATTCGTGCGGGTTTTCAGCCCGAGACCGGCGGCGATCCTGTTGGCGTCGATGATATAAAATTTGATTCCGTTCACAGCGAGATAGCGTTTGATCTCCGCCGGAAGTTTCTCTCCGAGTTCGTCCGCCGGCCAGGGGCAGTTCAGCAGAAAAGTCCCGCCGGGCTTCAGTTCCGAGACAATCTCATATTTCCCGAGATACGAGGGATGGTGGCAGGCGACAAAATCCGCCGTTTTGATCAGATGGGTCGCGCGGATCGGATTCGTCCCGAAGCGCAGATGGGATTTGGTGACGCCGAAGGATTTCTTCGTGTCGTATTCGAAATACGCCTGCGTGTAAAGCGGCGTATTGTCCGCGATGATCTTGATGGAATTTTTATTTGCGCCCACGGTCCCGTCCGAACCGAGGCCCCAGAATTTGCAGCTGACCGTCCCTTCCGGATCCGTAGCGAGACGGGGCCCGAGCGGCAGGGACAGCCCTGTTACATCGTCTTCGATGCCGACCGTAAACCTGTTTTTCGGCGCCTCCGCGGCCAGATTGTCAAAGACCGCCTTGATCTGTTCCGGGCCGACATCCTTTGACGACAAGCCATAGCGCCCGCCGACCACCAGGGGCCGCTCGCCCCGGTCATACCAGACCGCGCGCACGTCTTCGTACAGAGGCTCGCCCACCGCGCCCGGTTCCTTCAGGCGGTCGAGCGCCGCAATGCGTTTTGCGGTCTTCGGAAGCGCCGCGAGAAAATGTTCCGCCGAAAAAGGCCGGTAGAGATGCACCTGCACCAAACCGGACTTCGCGCCGCGCGCATTCATCCAGTCGATCGCGTCCTTTGCGGTTCCGGCCGCCGAACCCATGCAGACGAGGACGTTCTCCGCATCTTCCGCGCCGTAATAATCAAACAGATGGTAGGGCCGCCCCGTAATTTTCGCCATCCCATCCATGGCCTCCTGCACGATCCCCGGCAGCGCGTCGTAGAAGCGGTTGTTCGCCTCGCGGACCTGGAAATAAATATCAGGGTTTTGAACGGTGTTACGCAGCGTCGGATGGTCCGGGTTCAGGGCCTCATCGCGGAAAGCCTTCAGCGCTTCATAATCAAACAGGCCCGCAGCCGCCGCATAATCGGGCAGCGAAATCTTCTGGATTTCGTGCGACGTTCGGAACCCGTCGAAGAAATGCAGGAATGGGATCCGCGCCTTGATCGCGGAGAGATGCGCTACCATACCGAGATCCGCCACCTCCTGCACGCAGCCCGAAGAGAGCAGCGCGAATCCGGTCGCACGGCAGGCCATCACATCCGAATGGTCGCCAAAGATGCTCATTGCGTGCGTCCCCACCGTGCGCGAGGCCACATGCAGCACGCCCGGCTGTTTCGTCCCCGCAATCCGGTACAGCACCGGGATCATCAGCATCAGCCCCTGCGAAGAGGTGAACGACGTCGCGAGCGACCCGGCCTCCAGCGCGCCGTGAATCGCGCCCGCGGCGCCCGCCTCGGACTGCATCTCCACAAGGTCCACGGGCCGCCCGAAGATATTCAGCTTCCCGTTCGCCGCCCATTCGTCTGTTATTTCCGCCATCGGCGAGGACGGCGTGATCGGATAGATCGCGGCGATCTCCGTAAACGCGTAGGCCGCGTAAGCCGCCGCTTCGTTTCCGTCTACCGCCGCCTTCTGTTCTGCTTGTGTCATACTTTCATTCTTTCTTTTTCATGCACTAAATCAGCAACCTTTTCCAAAATCGATATTTCCTCCTGCTGACCGCGTTAAAACAATAATAGATAAAGTATATAGCACGAGTGAGAAAATGCAAGCCGCATCCGCCCTCTCCCATGAGCAAAGTGAATAGCGCCACCCGGCTTTCAGTACCTCAACCCTTTGATGAAATCATCTTTTATTTTAACGTGATTTCCTGAAACGCCGGCGAGGTGGCCACGCTGCCCTGCAGCGCGAAAACGGCGACCGTGTAAGTCTTTCCGGGCTCCAATCCCTGCGTAATCGTCATATTCGGGGAGGCCGTGTCTCCCTGGTAAACGGCGTCCGGCGGCGTTTGGTTATTTTGCAGCATGGTCTGCAGGTCCGCGAAGCTGATTTGGATGACAGCGACGCGGTAACCGTCCGCTCCGGGAAGCGTATCCCAAGTTGCGACGATCGCGGGGCCGTCCGTCTCGTTCAGGGCAAGATTTTGCGGCTGTTTCGTACCCCATAAAAGCTGCTGCGCCGCATCCGAAGTGGCGTCCGCCGCCTCAAACTGCATTCCGTAGACCAGATCGGTCACCCGGAATACATCCGCCGAATAGGTGTCAAACACCTGTATCGTAAACGGCGCCGACTGGCCGGACGAATCCTGATTGAAAGTGACGAACAAGGTGTAGACAGGGCCCGTCGTAGATTCCGTGATATAGTTTGACGTCCCGTCATCCAATTTTTGCAGCGTCCCTTTGTACAGCTCGTATGTCCCGGTGATCAGCGAACCGCCGACGCCCCTTTCGTCCCAGATATAGGAACCGTTTTCTGCGATAGCCAGCGTACCGCCGGAAGTCATAATATAATTGCCTGCGACCGGATTCCCCTTGAGCGGCATTTCGTGGCCGCCCAGGGCGGTCTTCAGCGCTTCCGGCGTCATATCGGCGCCGGTACCGGAGCTGCCGCCCGCACCGATATCGGGGACGTCGGCGCTGCCGCCCTGCGCCGGCTTGTCCTGCGACGATCCGCCGTTTGCGGGAGGCTGGGACGGCGCGGGCGCCCTCGCCTGTGTGAACCCGATCACCAGCGCCGCCGCGACGGCGATGCACACAACCGCGATTATGATTTTTACTTTTTTAGTCATCGGTGCTCCTCAATATCCTAACCCTTTTATAAAACCATCCATTTTTTTGGCGTTGTCGGGACTGCACTCGGCATAAACAACGGTGGTTCCGATATAGGCCACATAATAGTGCATGGCATCCGCCGTTGCGGAATATTTGCCGTATTTGCCTGTAACATCTACCGCCGCGCTGTCCGTATTTTCCCCGCTCGATTGTATGAGCGCCCGATGGCCGTCATAGAACGCCGCCGCATGCGCCGCCGAATCGATTTCCAGAAATTCCACATGGATTTTCCCGTCATCGACTGCAACCGCCTTTTTCACCACGCTTCCGGAATCCCCTATATATTGATTCGTGATGTCGGTGGTTTTGTACCCCGCCGTTTTCGCCGCAGCCTCAAATTTACTTACGGTAATGGGCTCTTTCGAAGCGCATCCCGCAAGCAGGACGGCCACTGCCATAATCAGCAGCGCCGCAAAAAACGCTGTTCTCCGATTCCTTTCCCTGTTGTCCTTCATTGTTTCTCGCTTTCGGTTTTATCTGTTTCCGCATCCGGGAATATTTTTATTTTAACACGATTTCTTGAAACACTCTGAATGAACATATAAAAAAAGCGGCGCACGATTTGCGCGCCGCCTTTTTCCCTGATTTCATATCGGCTTTTCCATCCTCTGACAAAAACTGCTCAACCGGCCCCTATGCGACTTCTTCCACAGCTTCTGCAGCTTCCGCGGTTTCTATGGCTTCTGTAGTTTCCGCGGCTTCTGCGGCGGCGGGTTCCGAGCAGGAACGCGTCTCGGGCCACTGCAGGAACTGGACGCGGTCCGCCGTCAGTTTGACCGGATAGCGTTTCACCCCTTCCGCGTCCGTATAGACGTCGCTGCGGAGACGGCCCGATACGCCGCAGAGAAAGCCTTTGCGCAGGTATTTTTCACACACTTCGCCCTGCGCGCCGAAGACCGTCACACTGATAAAATCCGTGCGGTCATCCTTACTGTGCGCGTCGTCGATTGCGAGCCGGAGATTGCAGAGCGTCGTGTCGTCCTGCAATTTGCGCACCTCCGGATCCTTTGTGAGCCTGCCGATGATGTTTACACTGTTCATTGCCGTTTCCTTTCTCCCGTGTGGGAATATATTGCTTCGACAAAGAATATCGCCGCCGAAACAATAAATGTAAATATATATTTATTATACCATATATTTACATTTATGCAATCCCTTTTCAAACCCGATTCGACCAACTTTCAAAGATTTTGCTGTAGCGGAAGCTCATCGTTGTTGAAAAATCAGTATTTCCGTTACTGAAAAAATCAGAGATGGGGTTACTGACGGTGGACACCTTACCGTAATCTTTACACCATTTTAGAAACTTCATCGATGTTGGAGTCACGCCAGCCGCGAAAAGAGCAGATTTGCCAGCAAATCACAGATGAAATGCTAAAA
>Ga0123354_10008305_pt1 | contig 15767 bp, 8 predicted proteins | sample TergutLab28metaG_2_FD_97872 | JGI IMG/M metagenome (GOLD analysis project Ga0123354, IMG submission 97872) | Labiotermes labralis P4 segment gut microbial communities from Petit-Saut dam, French Guiana - Lab288 P4 | ecosystem: Host-associated > Arthropoda: Insects > Digestive system > Gut ...
TCTTAATGTGTGACCAATCCATCTAAATTTTCTTTTTCTTATTTCTAAATTTATATCTTCTTGTCCTGTTACTTTCCATAGGTCCTTATTGGAAATGATGTTTGGCCACCATATTCTATATATATATATCGTAGACATCTATTCACAAAGGTTTGTATTTTACGCTCGATTTCGTTTGTAACAAGCCAAATTTCACATCCATACAAAAGTACAGATTTCACACAGGCATTAAATATCTTAATCTTGGTATCTTTGCATAATGATTTATTTAGCCACACTTTTTTCAATTTGGAGAATGATCCCCTAGCCTTCCGTATTCTCGAGTTAACTTCCTTACTGGTATCTCCATTTTCAGCTACAATACTACCCAAATAGCACAAGTCTGATGATCTTTTAATGTCCTCTCCATTTAATGTGAGCCCTTGGTTTACTATTGTATTAACGCATATTTCGTCTGCCTTTAAATAATTACAAGGCCAGCCTTTTTGGATTCCTTCCAGAGGTCATCCAATTTCCCGCGAATATGCTCATATTTATGGGACATAAAACATACATCATCTGCATATTCCAGATGTTCTAATGATTCCCGTAATCTCCATGTTAATCCTCTTTTCTTCCCATCCAGTGCTCTACGCAATACACCATCCATAACCAGCAGGAACAAAAATGGTGACAGAAGGCAGCCTTGTCGAACCCCTGATGACGTCTTAATTGAGTCAGATACCTGATTCTCATGCAGTACCCTACAGTTGAAGTCTTCGTAGCCTTCTTTAATTATATTTATAAATTTGCTGGGAAGTCCTCTAACCTTTAGCTCGTCCCAAATCCATGACCTCTTTAAGGAGTCAAAAGCTCTCTGATAATCCATAAACAGCTTATAAAGGAGTAACTGAAATTCAACTGATTGTTCTATAATCACCCTCAAGGTGTTAATCTGGTCGATACATTACCTATTTTGACGGAATCCAGTCTGTTCCTTCCGAAGGCCCATATCCAGTGAGTTCTTGATCCGTTCCAAAATGACTTTATTAAAAATTTTACTAATCACTGCAAGTAGGGTGACACCTCGCCAATTTCTACATTGACTAAGATCTCCTTTCTTTGGGACTTTTACTATAATTCCTTCTCTCCATTCCTTAGGGAACGTCTCGGTCTGCCAAATATCTTGAAATAATGGGAGTAGAATATATGCCGATATATATGGGTCCACCTTTAGAACTTCAGCTGGAATATTATCTGCTCCTGCAGCTTTCCCATTCTTCATTGATTTTATGGCATTAACAATTTCTCTCTTCGAAAGAGGTCTAAAACTTATTGGAAGCTCTGTTGGTATATTTACCAGTTCCTCTCTTTCCTTACGAGCGGAAGAAAAGTTAAGTATCTCTTCCATATACTCTTTCCACTATGGATTTGGCCCTTCTATAGATGTAATAGGTTTACCTTCTTTGTCTCTTATCGGGACTATGGTTGGCTGTGCATTTTTTGTTAACCGTCTTATGGCATTGATCTTTACCAATAATAGAAACTAAAAACCTATAATTTTCTAAAATGTCTTAACCAGCTATTTAACAATAATTATCAGCTTGTTCAGTCTGTGTTTTCTGGTAACAGGCATATTCCAATGAAAACTCGCCAATTATCAATGTATGGCAAGATATATTTGTTTTTTTACCTTCAGAAGATGCTTAGACGTAATCGGGTGAAATTATCTTCACCATGACATACAAAATACAAAAAGGCTGCTAAAGCTGATAACACTTGCAAATCGGCCATCTGTCGGAGATGGCCACACTTTGAAGGAACAGACAAATTCTTGTAACATTACACAACTACATGAACATTATTTCATGATGTGGCCATCTTAAAACTTGACCACAATTTCACACGTAGTGCTATACGTTACGTATGAGTTAAACCTCTCGATGTTGGCCAAACGAAAGTTTTATATTTTGCGTGTCATACTGTACAGGGGCCGAAATCCTATTTCTTTAGCAGAACTATCTTTTCCCCATTCATTCTCCATGCTTTCTCCACAAGCACGGACAATGTATTGGAATTTTCTGGTGGCAAATGACCTAGTTTTTAATTCAAGTCGACATTCATTTAGGGGGTTAGGTCCCTGCCTTCCAATTCGACCACTTGCCACTGTACTCTGAACTGTACATTTCCACAAGTGATAGTGCACACTTCAATTTCATAATGTCAAATGGTTCCCATAAGTTGCCCACGTGCATAACTAGGGCGGCTTCGAATGGAAATAAATGTGGCCAACATACACAGGTTTCACTAGAGTAAACCTTATTAATGATCCAAAATACAAGGCTCGGTCACTCACCGTATTTGATTCACTGAGGATCATACACTTTGGTTAAATACATATATACAAATCTTGGAGTGTTGTTATTTACATGACGTTTGTAGCTTCACTCACAGAGGGCATGCCAGTGTTGCACCTGCTCCATAGGTTTGCTGAAGGCAGAGTTCCAATGAGTTAGGGCTTTACCACGTGCGAACATGTAGGATCCAAGCACGAATTTGCCGATCGGTTTGTCTGGAACACAGCCACAAACTTCACTTCACCAGTAGTTGTTTCAAATTGATCTTCCTGTAGATGTCTAATCGTATACAACCTACGACAGCATTACGATGTCAAATTTGGTCTGCCATTAAGAGCTAAAGAATGGCGAAGATAAAGACATGCGTCTATTTCTACATAACTTATCAACTGAATAATTTCAAAGATATACACCTTTTAGGGCAAGACTGCGCCATATTTAAAGCTGTTACATTTTGACATCACACCCCACAGTCTCGGGTTCAATCCCGGATAAATTCACGTATGCTTTGTTTTACATAACCTAGTACCGGACAAGGTTCTGTCCGAATGCCTGCGGTTTTCCGTTGCGAACCATCACTCCACTGCAATCCAACTCCTGAGGTGTGCGATATTACTAGACAGGAAGCACACTATCGCATTCTCGACGTTTAATTTGGTGTTTATATATCTGACACTCGTTTTTTTACAGTGAATGTGAAATATAATTATGAATTATGAAAATATTTGGGCATTACAACTTTGCTAAGATAAACAGATATACAGATTGTGGTTGGCTAAACCAAACAATGGCGTAATCTGTTATCTGCATGCTAACGTCTCACTCTTCAGGGTATAAATAAGCCCTACCTATCCATATCGCATCTTAGATTTACTTCTAAATATTTACGGCCGTTAAACTATCAAATCATTCATAAAATTACATTTGTAAGCGTTCTTTTAAATATCTTAAATGAACGAATAACAAATAATTCTATATCTCATCTCATCTCCGATATCTGTCGCAGAATTTAGATTAAATATTGCATGGGCCTTCTACATGAAAATTTGTTAGCCAAATATCATTTCTGTTGATATTAATTCAGTAATGCCTCCAATTTACATGAGAATGAAATAAAAATTTATCAGATCTTTCACCATAAAAAATTCAGTCAAAGAATAAGTGCTTGCTATAACAGTCTACAAAATTTCGGTGTACTCTTTGTTCACCTTCGGTACTCGAAAAAGTATTTAGCGTTATGCCTCACTGCTTTTTTTTTCTGTGGAAAATGCTACCTGTACCCTTTAAATTGGAATGTTGAATCCCACAGTATGTTTGGACGTTGCTGAGAGGACGAAATCTAGGCCTCCGTCGGGAATCTATCTCCGGTTCTAAGGTCTTCTCGTCCGTAACCTAACTACTACAGTGACTGAGCTGTCAGCAATAAAATGCAGTCCTCCGTGTAATTTGTGGCTTTCATCTGCAAGATATTTCATGTTGCGAATATTTTACGTGACAGAGACAACAAGCTGCTTACAGCTCAAGTGCCTGCTGGTTTGTCATCTAGCAACATCATCTAAAATTTCGGTGATTAAACAGCGTCATGTGTTCAACTTCTTACGCAAGTCGGTGTACAATGTAACCAGCGAATGCATGACGTGGTTAAACGCAGTATGTCGACAACAAACACTAGACACAGACCGCAAAATCTAAGGACAGAATGACTAGCTGAGTGCTTCTTAACTACAATCGCTGACAATGTCAAGGAATATTCCCCTTTTCATGGACATACGATGTCCATTACCGTGTTCTCCACAGCTCGCTAATGGACCCTATTCTCAGCCATATTAATTCAGTCCAGACTCCTCTCACCACACTTTTCATACCTTATTGTATTTGTCAGCAGGTCTGCTGTCTTATAAATGCTTCTTTTTTTCTTCAATAAATGAACTTGAAATAAATGAGGCACGGGCCAACAAATGTATACGATAAAATTAAAGAATCTTCCCTCCCGTTTGGCTAAAAAAAGTAACTAACCTCTGTATTAACATAGCAGTTGCGGGTCTTGGTCTCGTTGCGGCGAATGAGAATGGTGTGAAATAATGCACCGTCAATGACACAAACTGAATTAAAGTCAATACAGAAATTGCGTTTTAACGAATCCCATAAAAGATATTGCAATGAAAGAAAATGGGAAGATAAGGAAAAATGGCATAAGAATTAACAAAAGACCAAATAAACGAAGCGAAAAAATCTCGTTGCTAAAAATACAGTGTTCTCGCACCGAAACGTTCATATAAGAACCTGGACCTCTCCTTATGGGAAGACTCACAATCACATCGATCACGTATTAACAAATAAGAGATGACATTCAAAAGCGTTCAACGTACTGTCCCTCAGTGTACCTGTGTGATAATGGTCATTATCTGGTGACTGCAAAAGTTAGGGTAAGTCCATCGGAAAGTAAATAAACTGCACAGAAGTTTGATATGGAGAGATTCAGTTTCAGAATCTAAGCGATTTGGAATTTAGTGAAATGTGTCATATTAAAGTTTAAAACAGGACTGTAGCTTTGAAGAAATTAATCGAACATGAGGTTGTAAAATCATTAAACAGAATACCAAAAGCTCAGCTAAAGGGAGTATAGTCTGCACGAACGGAAGTAGTATAATAAGCCATGGTACGATGAAAAAAATTGGCAATTTTTCGATGAAAAGAAGTGGTTACAGGATCCAAGCCTGCGTAGATTTGAAGATAATATTAAAATGGATCTCCAATAAGTGGGATGGGGCATAAATTTGATGATCTGGTTCAGGATCGGGACAAGTGGCGGGCGACTGTGAATGCGGGAATGAAGACTTCGGGTTCCATAAAATGTGGGGGATTTTTTGACTAGCTGAAGACCGGTTAGTTGCTCAGGATGGACGATGCTCCATGGAGTTATTAGGTTGGAAAATAATTAAAATATAAATAAAAGCAGAAGATCAGGCATAAAGTAAGAAGGAATGAAGATAAGGAAAACTGGAAAGCAACAATTAGATGACAAAGGGCAAAGAAGGCTTAAGTAAAAAATAAATCTAATAGGTCTACATACATTTTACGTTTTGTTGACCGTGCACCTCGATATAATCGTGTAAAGAAAAACCAACTTATGCACAACTTATTCTCAGTACACTTCATTAACTACTAAGTGTTTCAGGCGTATCTAGGCCCATCATCAGGAGGTACAACCTTATGTATACAGAAATTGATACTTATTCTTTTTAGATGACTGCCTGTTGTCCTGGTTCCAATCAAACCAGGACAACAGAGATTCATCTAAAAAGAATAATAAGTACAAATTGCTGTGTACATATGGTTGTACCTCCTGATGATGGGCCTAGATACGCCAGAAATATGTGGAGGTTGACGAAATATCCTGAGAATAAGTTGTGGATCAAGTTGTTTTTTCTTTACACAGGCCTATATAAAATTCAGCTTCTCCGTCACGGAGAACAGTCTGTAACCATTACAAAATCAAGCAATTTAAAATGGTTTACGTAAATGTTCAGAACATATAAAAAATACTCGTAGAAATGTGCTAGCGAAGAGCACAGCTTTTAAGTTTAAAGTAGCTGGTGCATGTAACGACCAATGTTGTTTAAGCAATGAAGTAGACAGATCAGCAACATAAATGCAAAACTTACCTCTACCGTAGCCGCTCACCGCCTGCAACACCTGCAAGCAAACACTTGTGACGTCGACCTGGGCTGCCGGAATGCGAAAGTTGAAGCACTCTGAGAAGTTTGGCGAGTCGGTCCCTTTGACAGTGGCCGTGCGTTTCACTTTGACAGTGCGATAGTGCTGGTTGAGAGACACGCGGACGTAGGAGTCGCAGCGTTCCTCGCGAAACTGTAAGGCAAATACTTAATATTATACGATGCATACTAATTGGGTTAAAAGGCTTTTTTTATTTACCGACTCAGAGTGTTTATAACTAAGTGGTAAAAATATCTACTACACCGCGATTTAGCCATCATCTGGTTGAAAAAAACAACGCCGTAAAAAATTCATCGTCGTCGTCGTCGTCGTCCTCCTCCTCCTCCTCATCATCATCATCATGAACTCTGAAGGGTAAGGCATGTGCCTGTTCTCTAACCCTCAAGGTGAAGCTGGTCCTTCCATCTTTTCTTTGGGCATCCTATGTTTTTCCTCTTTCACTGCTTTTTTCATTATCCTATTTATGTCAATTCTAAGTGTAGTAGTCACTTTCAGTGTTATTGTTGAGTTCCAGAAAAATGTTCTGCACTCCAAATTTCACTCTAACGGATTGGTTTCTTTCACGGAAAAGAAACCCCTGCGAAAAACTGCACCAAAATCTGCGGTTCTGTCGACAATTCCTACTCCCACGTCCATGAGGGCCAAAGCTGCGTGACCCCTGGGCAATGCACCTTAAAATGCAGCAGACGGGCGAGGGTGCAGGCGAATATACGGAGCATTACAACTGGGTCCAGTCTGGAAAGGGACCACACCCGAATAGAAAAGCATACTGGACTAGAGGCATCAAGGTGGCAGCCCCACAAATAAGCGTACCCTGCGAAAGGCTGGTAACGAAGTAACCTATCCAGGGAATATCTCGTACTACTCAGGAAACCGTAAAAAAATGATCGAAGAAAGAACAGTCAATAACACTAATCATTGCTACATTAATCATAATCGCTATAGTGTCACAACTTTTATATAAGCAAATGAAGATCAAACAGGCTTCTTTGAGGGTTGTTTGACTGTGCATCTTCATCATGAAATAACGTGAAATGTCAACATGATGCAACAAGGTAATTTATTGATCTATCCTTAGCTCGACACGTTTCGGGCGCATACGCCCATCATCAGGAGCACTAGACGTTAAGTTGCAGCATAGGGTTTTCCGAGTTTGTAGGTGGATGGTGGTCCTGAGAGCCGTGTACGGCACCATCCAAACCGTACACACGACCTACGCAGCGGCTCTCAGGACCACCACCCATCTACAAACTCGGAAAACCCTATGCTGCAACTTAACATCTAGTGCTCCTGATGACGGACGTATGCGCCCGAAACGTGTTGAGCTAAGGATAGATCAATAAATTACTTATTGCATCAAGGTGGCATTTCACATTATTTCAAACAGGCTTCCTTTTGGCGCCCTTTTTTATAAGAATGCTTATGTACTATATTTACTTATGTACTATATTTACTTATGTACTATATTTACTACTCATACAACTGAATAATCTACACGCAGCAACAAAACAATCAGCCTGTACACAACACTTTATGAAGGCGATCTAGAATGCTACATGTTTGCGTTGTGTACAACAATCATCAGGCTTCGTATTTCAGAAGTACATAAGGATATGATATAGCCATGCGTTAGATAACAAAGGTTATGGAAGATATCTCGTCCTTACAAAAATGATTTGTAGAAATCACCTTTGGGAAATATTTTTACACTACGTAAAAGAATAGTCAAATGTTGTACGTACAAAAGTACTGTAATATATATATATCTAGTTTCCCAAAGGTGATATCTACAAATATTTAATGTAAAGACGATATCTCGCCCGTAAGTTTTATTGTCTCATGTGTGGCTACAGTTATACGATTTCCTTTTTTTATGTACTACTGAAATACGAAACCTGATGACAGCTGCTTTACACAATTGAAACACATAGATTTCTGGAACACCTGTTTACAGACTGATTGTTTTATTGCTGCATATTGGTACTGACACAATAGGGATGGCACACATTAAAATTGAATGGCCTATGTCAGAGCATTACACTGAAGATAACTGATTGTGCATCCCACTAACAATGCGATATTTTCTTTAGACCATATCATATAAAGAAAAATATAGAATTAACTAGTCTATTTAATGTATTATAGGCTTCTTTGCTTTTTCCGTGACAAAGGTATCAAACTAAAATTTGTTTTTAACAAATATCTTAGGTAGTTAGTCGCCTGTCTCTCTCCCCAGAGAGACCTGTTCGATCTCATTCCATTCCACATGGGGTTTGTTGTTGAAGAAGAGGCACTAGTAGCGTACTTGCAGAGCTGCCCTGGCAATTATCATCACACCAACACTCTCTAATTATTCTTGTAATTTTATTGACGCCAATGCCTAATTGGCGGCGTTAGTAACAACGCACTCAAAGGAAAACACAATTCAGCCTGTTTCTCAGTTGACGATTCCTAACTGGTCCCGAGCTCAGAAAGAGGTGCACAGTTGCATGTGGGGTAACGTCCCCACTCCGTAAAAAATAAATTGTTGAAAAGATGCAAGATAAGCCTCGAAAAGTGCCGAAAGAACGACTACGGATTTGTAAATGTAAAACGAACATACTAACTGGATCATGGAATGTGAGAACGTCATTTAGAACTGGTTCAGCGAGTCTATTACTCAAGAGAATGCAGTTGCCCCGCACAAAGTGGGTACCTTCCCGTAAATCTCGCGACGACAGTCGGGGAAAAGCGTATAGATCGTGCCAAGAACATGAGTCTCAATCACTGCGTGATTAAGTTTTTTGACACTGGTCTCCATTCCTTAGATATTCGTTTTAAACATGCTTAAAGTCAAATTTATGCACAACCGTAAATACACAGAACATCACAGAAAATAACTCTATTATCTCACAAGCACAAAACACGACTTCACTCAGCCAATTGTACTTTTAACTGGAGTATGCCGGTTACTGGTCACGAACAAGGTAAGGTCGGCTTTTCCCCAGGGCAAACCACTGCCAATGGCGACTGCAAACTCCACAGTCAGTAGCCGTAAAAATGCCTACCCAATACTTAATTCAGTACAACCTACATATTACAGTAATAAAAAACTAGACGGCAAGGCAAAGGTATAATTCACACGAAAATAATTTCGTTTTAAGTGGGGAGTATGGAGTTGGATGTGTTGTTAAGAATAAGAAAGAATTGTGTTATCGTAAAATCTATCAATGAAAGGATATGTTTATTAAGGATTAAAACAAGACTTAGTAAAAAGTCTATAATAAATGTATATGCACACTCAGACGAAAAGGATGATATTGGTAAGAATCGGTTCTACCAAATTATGGAAAGAGCATATGGCTCCGTATCAAATACTGATATGCAAATGGAGGCTGGAGATTTAAATGTAAACTAGGACGAAGAGTTACATAAAACGGGGTTACTGAAACACAAGCCTTACATTTTGAAACTGATAATAATGGACAGCGAGTTACTGATTCTGCAGTAAGGAAGAGCATGGAAATTGCTTCAAAACGTTTCCCCCCACAAGCATATACATTGTATAAAGTAGCCTGGACCTCACCAGACGGGAATATATCAAATCAGACTGGCCACGATTTTATCGAGTCTAGAAGAGCAACCAACCTTTTTAGATCTTAGAAGTTATTGGTGAACAAACTGACTCTGTTCACTATGCGGTAAGAATCAAATATAGGGGCCAAATTACGACAAGAATAAATGAATATAGATCGAGCAGATACAAAAAAACCCAACAGTAACTTTTCGAACAAAACTTGGAAAAAATAGAAGAAGAATGGCGGGACCTAAAAACAATCTATAGAAGACATCTGAGGAAGCCCTTATTTTGAAAATAAATTTCTGGAGGAGAATGATTTGACGCTGATCGTAAAATATATATTAGAAAAATCAATGGAACATACAGATCATGGTTAGGAAGACCTACCAGAGCAAGATGCACGTATTATGAACAAATAAGAAGAGAAGCTAATGTACAATGCAGACGAAAGGACAGACAGTGGGTGAAAGTAAATATATGACAGAAACAGGGGCAACTGTAAAGCCATGATCTGAAAGCTCGGTATGGAAGTCAACAAATTTAATATGGGTTTTAATCCCTGACTAACTTTTGTAGAAAAAGGTAAATAATTTAACCTGAAATAAATAAGGAATCGAAAAGAGATAAAAGGTGCATATACAAGAATTACTCAGTCAGTCATGTGTACAGAAGACCGGAAGTATAGAGATAAAGAATACTTAAATTCTGACTGAGGAAGAAGCAAAACTATCTACACTTGAGGAGCTGAGGATTGCTATTCAGTCCCTGAAGAACAATAAAGCCAGGCGTGGGTAGAATACCGGCAAAAAATATAAAAAACTGAAGGTCCAGCTATGGACTTCAGAGTACATGACCTCATAAAACTCTTTGGAAGAAAATATTCGGCAATCGGTAAGACCTGTTCCATTTGTCAAAACAAAGGGAAAAAACACAACAAAGGACCTAAAGAGGCATATCACTACTCTGCTTAGAAAATTCAATTTTTATAATACTGTTTAATATATTGAAAATATATTCTGAAAATATTACAGCGGAAAGGAAAGCTTGCTTCAGCAATGGTAGTTCGACAGTTTACGAATTATACACAGCTGACAGTTACTATGTATACATTAAGTTCAGAACATTAAATTGGTTGGTCACAATGTATAATGGCTAGATAAGAGACAGAAGTATTAAGTGGAAAATTTTACGGAAGACCATAGCTGAGGCGGAACAAAATACTGGGAGGGACTCCTTGTTGCTGCTGAATATAAGAGGATGGAGGAGGTTAACAGAGGACAGGAACATTTGGAAGCGAACTACTAAAGAGGCCAGGGCTCAGTGGGGGCTGTCAGGCTATACAAGGGGAAGAATATGAAGAAAGAAAGAAGGAAAAACATAGTACTGGACAGTGTATAACACACATGGAGATGAATGACAGATGCAGCTAAAGAACTGTGTGTAGAAAAAGGTCAGGTGCGGAGTCTACCAGCACAAGAAATAGTGATTTATTCTGAGCAGTGGTAGCATCAGTTTCATATTATTATTATTATTATTATTATTATTATTATTATTATTATTACCATCATCACCATATCATTATAATATCGTAATTGGCCATTGTGCTGTTAAGCTATTACTTTAGTAAATGATAATATAATGTAACTGAATTATTATTATTATTATTAGTAGTAGTAGTAGTAGTAGTAGTAGTAGTAGCAACAGTAGTAGTGGTAGTGGTAGTAGTAACAGTAGTAGTATTAGTGGTAGTAGTAGCAGCAATAGTAATAGTAGTAGTAGTAGTAGTAGTAGTAGTAGTAGTAGCAATAGTAGTGGTATTAGTAGTAGCAACAGTTGTAGTAGTGGTAGTGGTGGTAGTAGTAGCAGTAGTAGTGGTAGTAGTGATAGTAGTAGCAGTAGTAGCAATAATAGTGATAGTAGTAGTGTAGTGGTGGTGGTAGTAGTAGCATTAGTAGTAGTAATGGCAGTAGTGGTAGTGGTGGCAGTAGTAGTAGTGGTAGTAGTAGTATAGTAGTAGCAGTAGTAGTAGTAGTAGTAGTGGTAGTGGTATTGGTAGTGGTATTGGTAGTGGTAGTGGTATTGGTAGTGGTATTGGTAGTGGTAGTAGTAGTAGTAGTAGTAGTAGTAGTAGTGGTAGTAGTAGTAGTAGTGGTAGTAGTCCAAAGCCTGAAAACGTATAATTTACGATGAATCTGTCTTCATTTCAGCCGAGGCACTGGAACATGATGCCTCTAATTTTTACAGCAATAACGCAGTAGCTCCTCCATTCTTGATGTCGCCGTTAACGGATATCCACAAATTTCATCCGACTCTCTCTTATTTGACGTTCTTCACCACGTAAATTTCATCCCTCATTCAGATATGTCTCAGAGGCCACGTAGTCTGCAGAAAACCCGACATTTTAAGGCCTTTTTTTTTTGTTATTGCGCGTAATTAAATCTACTACACCCTCAAATATTCATATAATATTCTGATATTTTATACGTATAACACTTACTATATTGCACACTTTATTTATTCTTTTTTCTTCCACGTATTTATTAAAATGTAATGTATTTTATTATTTTGTATTATTGCTAAGGCCGTCTGTACAGACATCGATATACATTAAGGAACAAATTCGTCTCAATCATGTGTTAATTTGATTACACAGTATTAGTAAAGTTTTACGGCCTGTTCTTTTTCTCTTTTTTTCCAAGCTCTGTTTGTGTGGGCTGTTATTTAATGCCTTCAGTTATGTTCCTGTGCTGTTTCTATAATTTGTCGTTTGTCCATTGTTAAGCACAATGATAAAAGAGAAATCTATTATTATTTTAATCCTGGTTTAAACAAGTTGGTCTTTTGCGATTATAATTCAATCCACGGACTTCCCAAGTTTTCTCCTTTAGAGCTTGCACTGGGGCTAATAGCTGATTTACGTCGAGTAGTTACTGCAGCTCAATCTTGCGGCAGATTAGGGAAATACGTGGGCATTGCATTAACGGAGAGCGGCTGTCAGTCATGTTGCGTAGGGACTATGGTGGTCATTACGTAAACAGACACTCTACAAATTCCAACTGCCTGTACGTGCCACTTTCATAAGCCATGCGAATTACGATGAATACATACACGTAATTCGATATAATTCAACATTCATTTCAAAGTACAATAAGTAGACTTCCCGCGCGGAAGGCCCTGGATTACTTGAAGAATGAATTGGAATCTGTTCCAGTTCCGGATTATGCCAGCATGTAGGCAGAAGCCTTTATGACAGGACCATCCACAAAATAGTAGCAAACTGCCGTAAATTCTTAATGTCAGAATTAATTCTGAATCACAAAGTACACTTACTGAGTTTGTCGCGCGCTACAGATGTACGGGAAAGTACTGTACATTACCGAGCTTTCTTGGTCTCGGAATTGGCTGAATGAGTGATCACCTTCAAGTCCTGGTCGCTTTCCCTCCGAGGAAACGGTACCTGGTACCCACTGTCTAAGGTGATCCCGGGGTCAGTCTGACATATTAGTAGAATATAAAATATCTCGTTTCTGAGGGCAATGAAAGATCCTACTCCGCAGTCATCCACTCGATAGCTTAGTGACTACGCCGACTAACATTGTCGGGCTCTCTCAGCGCTGTGGAGAAGAGACATGGTATCGACAGTTTATTCCTTGGCCACCAACCCTCAGCCTAGTCACTAAGTCAAGTGAGCCATTCCAGAGGGTCTAACAAATGTCCCACAAACAAAAGGTACCCCTTATAAAGCTTCCCTTTATGCAGCTTCTCCAGTCTCCTGCCAGTACCTCTTTCAGTGATCCCAATATTATACTCAGCGCTTTGTCTTCATACATCTTCAGCCTTTTAAGTTCATGGCCTGCAGGGGTGTTAGGCCGCGTAATTTGAGATGTACTTGTGTGTCGAAAGAACCTGTTGCTTCTCTTGTAAATGAGGACGCGGATAGTCTTTTGCTCCGGAACACTGAAAATAACACGGCATCCCTAAAATGTAAACGACAAATCCTCAGTCACACACCTGATATGTTTGCTAGTGGTCACAGTTTCGGACTGAATCAATCCATCACCGGGCCCTTACAACATAAATTAGTGTGCGTAATGCATTTCTATCTCAAACCAATGGTATTTACTTTTCTTAGTTGTGGGATCCCACATTATAAATTATCCTTACAACAAAATTGTAATGGTGATACAAATTGGGGTTGAGTTAAACAATATTAAAAACATCAACAGTACCTACATATAATATGTAAAATGGGTAATTAAAATGTGTTAAGATCTATCAAAGTCATTGGGCGGAAGTGCGTGAAGATAATACAAGGTTTGTGCTTTTTCTTCTCATGTGTGAAATATCAGAGGATGCTGAGCATCTAAATTTCATTGTTAAGCTTGTTACCATATATATGTAAGTATATCGCAAGTAAGAATCTTATCTTCTATTCAGTTGTTTCTTACATTCGAAAGTTTCCTGTTTTTGAAGCATTATGTACGGTAAACAATAAGAATCTCAGATCAGTATCTGATTAGCTCGCTTCCTCCTTTCACGTCAAGCACGGCATTATTTCTGAGAAGAACATAATCCTAATATGAATAGAATTAATCTCGTTTTGTCTTCTGAAAAAAATCCAAAACCATATTAAATAGTTGGTCTAACATAATTTTGTTTTTATTTAAAATCCACATGTCTCGGTCTAAGTACCGACCTTCAGTTTAAAAAATATATAATCATTCAATGGCAGGTAAAAAATGTGATATAAAAACATAATCATCTTTATGTGTGCTCCAACATTTATACAATATTTTTGTTTTAAAACAAAATTGTAAAATTATATAGGTCGATATTAATTGAACAGTAGTAGTGGGGATTTAATATTAATATTAATATTATCAGCTTTTAAAACAAAAGGGTGAAGGAGTAATGAAACAGCGATTCACATTAGAATTAAAAAATAGGTAGTGTCTTAGGTGTTGGTTGTAAGCCGTAGGTTTGTTGATTTCTCACATATGTCACCCCGAGTTTCGCAAGCACAGAGCAGAAATTTCTGTAAAGATAATCCAGAACGTAAATACATTTTTTGACGAGCACTATTTTTATTTCTAAAAGTATGAAATAAACGTTTGTTTTCTACTTACTTATTTTTAGTTGGTCTTGTCACTCGTGTTTTGCTAGTTTTGCGAATCACCGATACTGATGCATCTTAAAAGAATATTTATAAAACATGGATGGAGTAATTTGATGAGAAGGACGGTTGGTCTTCAACGTTCTACTTATTTTTTCGATCTCGGCGCATACACTTGATTTCATTAAACCTGACACCCTGAGACTGAATTCAAGTTCAAACTTACACTACGGGATTTCAGCTACTGATGCCCTCCAACAGGATTATTTAGAATTAACTATCGAATAAGATATTAAGTTTCGTGTATATAATTTTGATTTGATTCTCTGACCGCGTGGTATTTTACACATGGAACACAAACATTGGAAAAATTTCGTATTTATAATATCACGCTATCAGAGAATCACATCGACGATCAGTGTACGACGAAACCTAATATGTTATTCGATATGTTAATTCTGAATAATCCAGTACGTAAATAAAAAAAACGTCCATTTCATATTTTAAAAATCAATTTTGTTCATCAAATAATGTACTTACATTCTCGATATCTATATTATCTCTACAGAACGTACTGTTATGTACTTTCGAAACTCGGAGTGACATAGCCTATATACACGTAACAATCCAACAACCTACAGCTTAAATCAACACGTAAGATTCCAATTATTTTTATATTCCACTATCACTAAGGGTATAAGGGGTAGTGATGCGTAATACTAAAGCCTATCCTACCCAACAGTCATCCTCACCTTCTCGAGGTATACCCTGTTCTCACAAACGAGGAAATGACGACCGAGTCACAGCGGTATAACTGTTTCATCAGGAATGGAGGAAATGCCATCCCTAAGCTAGCCGGTCCAGAGGCTAAAAGTAGCAACCCTACCACTGGACTTAACCTGCTCTGGGCCCGTAACCCATTCAGGGGAAATTTTTAACCACTGGCAAGTCTCACGGAAAGAAACCGGACAGATTCTCTTTAAACGACGACAAGGATGCGAATAAGGTATTACGATTTAAA
>Ga0123354_10008307_pt1 | contig 15766 bp, 6 predicted proteins | sample TergutLab28metaG_2_FD_97872 | JGI IMG/M metagenome (GOLD analysis project Ga0123354, IMG submission 97872) | Labiotermes labralis P4 segment gut microbial communities from Petit-Saut dam, French Guiana - Lab288 P4 | ecosystem: Host-associated > Arthropoda: Insects > Digestive system > Gut ...
ATATACCATGTTTAAAATATTCAGTACCTATATTTGTTGAATAAATATATAAAATGCAACTTTAGAGGTTAGCGGTGCGGTACGACCACTATAGTTGACATTAGGCGTCAAAAGGTTAATCATAGGCAGTGCGAGATCTGCGGTTCTCACAGTGCTACTAATACAGATCTAAACATTCTGCAAGCTACATCCTATCAGCTAGCGTTTTGGAGAAGCGTAATGTCAGCGTCTTTAGGATCTAGCTGTGCCAGGAGCCTATCCTCAAGGTGAAGGCATATGCTTGTCCGAAATGTTGATAACTGTTTACCAGGCGACAAGGCTTAACTTCCCAGACGACTTGAATCTAAATCATAGGTGTGTTTTATGTTGCGTAATAATTTCTGCCATATTATTTCCACTCCATATTCGGTGATCCGATACCGGAAGTCTCGTGGTTTCAAGAATTAAGCGTCCGTCTCAATAGGGACCCCATTCGACTCCATAATTTTAGTAATTTTATCGGCTTTTGAGTTGTGTAATGAGTACAAAATGACGATATATTAAACAAAGTATGACTTAAATATATAACATAAGAGTGGGGCGTGTTTGAAATTTTCATTCTGATCAGGTTTACATAAATCGGTTTACACATCACTTAAAGGACCAGGAATCAGAATTATAAGTATTCCGTGGCAGAATTATGCATACTCTGTGGCATGTCCATATATGTCAAAACTGTTAACACATTCCAGAAAAACAAGAGATTTAATGTGCTCTTAAGATTTCTCCGTACCGTAGGAGATCATATTCAAGATGTATGCAGATTTACAATTGACATTCTTTAAATGTCGGTCCCCGAGGTTTACAATCAACGATGATCGATGAACGATGTTCAAGAGTATCTCAAGTATGTAATGGCGAAGGATATAACATTAATTTCTTCTAGACAGGCTAAGGATTCCAATATTTAACTCAAAGAACTGAAGAAGGTAACAAAAATTATATTGAAAGACATGGATTACGTACCAGCAAAGATTGTGAGGTTGAGGTAGTATTTCTCCTAACCACAGGAACGCACATTAGCCGTGTTGAATTGCAGTGGTGCGAAATTTAAAGAACCAGGATTCTAATAATAGCCACCATCTGAACTACATAGGTAAAATAAAACAAACAAACACAAACACAAAACATTATAAAAATGCAAATAGGGGAGGACGAGTAGAGGTCAGTTTAGTGACTATTCTCGGAATGGACGATCAGCTTTCGATTCCCAGGAAAGTTGGCGTATTCTGTCTTCGCAGCAGCGTCCAGACAGGTTCTGGGCCCATTCAGTCTCGTATCCAGTCGATGTCCGGAAATTCTGCACCCGTCAACAAGTTACAAAAGTGAAGCTGATCTCTCGCCTCCGTCTAACACGAGGTGAAGTATTTATATATTACGAGTAAAATACCTGTCAGTATTTCAGACTAGGGAAACTAAAACTGTAGGCAGACTAATGAGTAATAAATAGATAAAAGTGTAACGGGTGAGCTATTTATAATGGTCCATCCCATAGTTAGCTGGAGAAGCCGGGAAAACCCACGGGAAATCACAGCTAGTACAGACAGCGACCTAGTCACAATTTGCACAGAGAAGTTTTCAAAATGACGTCAGAAGCGGAAACTTTTGAGAATAGAGGGGAAGTATAGCGTTAAGCCTTCAACTCGGCACTAGATGGAGTGCGCTTTTGGGGTCACACCGCTTTCGCCTTACTCCCGAGAAGATTCCTCTGTATCCAATGGATATGAACATGCGTGGATCGCAGATCCGCTCTCCATAGTGATAAATAATGAAGACAATAATAATAATAATAATAATAAAGAAAATATTAATCGTAAATGCTAAAGGTATAATTGTCACTAATGAACACGAGGTTAAAACAATAGACCGGACTTCAAATCACATAATTTTTGCTTGTGTAGTGGCGCGAGGTGACCACCCTACCACCGACACCACTAAGTTGAAAGCTATCGCTGCCACCAACAGATAACACCATGTAGGGTTTCAGGTGTACTGTAATCTAAATTACAGTATCCGTACATTAACAAAGAAGGTTAGTGCCTAAATACTAAGGTGAAATGTATAATAAAAACAATTAATGTGGAAAAATTGAAAATAGTACATTTTCCTAGAAAAAACACCTTGATCACCGCCTGCCGATGCAAACTCCCTTTTATTACTGCGGCTGTCCAATTTGGAATAAAATTTTAAAAAGTTCAAAAAAATATATATAAAAGGAAACATGTCACTGAGCAATTTTAAAAAACTTTTATTTGGTTCTAGATGAAGTTAACGACGCTTACCTTGCATTTTAAAAAACAGCAGTGAAGCCCGCACCTTGTAGCCGTACAGTTTTAACCACTGCCTTCGCGTCTGCTTCCATCGGAGTTTCGGGGGGAAAAAAATGCTGTTCAACTGCAGCTTCGCAAAACCCCCACACACATTCTCAGCAGAAGTCAGCCATTAAGTTTGTCACCTAGCAACAGTCTCCTGTTTCAGTTATTTCGCTGTTGCCATGTGAAGGATAGGTGATCTAGCCTTCCTATTTACCTAGCTGAGGAAAATACCTCAGCTGTTCACCACAATATACTGTGGAAATACGTAAAATAAAATGAAATGAAATAAAATAAAATAACATTTTTTTCACAGGGCACTACTTTGTTAATAAAATCAGTTTCGATATTTGATTTCTCAAAATTGTCAGACCAGCAGAAGAATTCTTATACAAATACACACATAACCAGTCTGTCACCAAGAATTATATCAAACACCAGCCATTGTTACTACCCTTACAACATTCTTTTTTATTCTTTCACTTCTTGTGTGACCCCCCTCCCTCCACGCTTTCACTTGTCACTCCACCATTGTTGCTCAGAAAGAAATACATGACGCTGTGAACAATGGCCACACATCAAGGCCCCTTTCTTCTTTGCGTATAATTTAGTACAGCGTGTGAAATAAGGAGTCTGCTCGGAATACTATGGCCAAGAAATTCAGCTATAAAGCTTTCGTATGATTAATATTATGTCACCCAAAATTCGATGAACCTTCTTTGTGCGGATATCTAGCACACAACAAGAGCTGTGTGGTTGTGTTGACAACAATTCGAACAAAGTCTGGCTTAAATGAAAAGAAAACAGTAGAATGGACACATTATTACGTCGGATAAGGAAAACTTGAAACAAAGTCAGACAGAAGGGTTTATTTAATGGTGCTAAAACAATCTAGGGTCCTTGGTGGACGAATGAATTGCGGGTAGGATAGGGAAATGCTGAAGCTGTTAGAGAAAGACTCGTCTCAGTGCCACTTTGTTTTGCGCTGCCTGTTTAAATGTGGACAAAATAAAACCAGGAATAAGGAGGCTGAAATGAGAGGTTTGAAAATATCTGTGAACACTCAATGAAAAAGAAAGAATAAATAAGTAAATAAATAAATAGAAATGACAATAAAGGGGACCAAAGGCTGTTATTGGCTCCAAGGGTTATTATCGATGCCGAAAGATAATATCCACAAATCTTGGGAAACACCATCTGACATGAAATCGGTCAGCTCTGCAAGCAAATCTGACTTTCTCACTTCCTAGCTCGTGATCCCTGGGCAATGCACCTTTAGTCGTAGCAGGGAGGAGGGGATGAAGGCGAGTTCGCAGCACCTGAAAACCGAGATCTTCGGCTAAGGGAGCACACCCCTACAGAAAACGGGCACGTTCGGAGGCCCTGAGGTTAGCTACCACAAAACTTACTCAGCGAGGGACTGGTTATCCATCCTGAGGACACTCTACCCAACTCAGAATCTCCAGAGGAATCACAGGACTGATTTAAACATGACAACTAAGGCCAGAAAGAGGGCAATGAATCCAGGTTTAATGAAATATGCGTTTGGAATGTTAGAGGTTTATATGGCAAAGAGAAACCGCCGCAGGAAGAATTAAAAAAAGCAAATGCAGATATAGCAGTGATACCAGAAACAAAAAAGAAATTAAATGGTTCGCTAGAGTTGGCAGATTATATTTTATTGTACAGTGGTGTCCCAACGAATAAAAGAGCACCTGCAGCAATAATGATTAAAGCCAAATTTAAAAAGAGAATACATAGTTACATGATTGTAAATGAAAGAATTCTTCAACTAAGATATAAATTGCAAAGAGGGTATTTAACATTACTAGCTGTCTATGCCCCTGAAGAGGGGAAAACTGAACAAACAGAAGAATTCTATGAAACTCTTCAAGATCAGATAGACAAAATAAATAAAAGCGATTACATTATTGTTGCTGGAGATTATAATGCAAGTGTTGGAAAAATTCCTATTGATAGAATTTTGGGCACGAATAGTAAAATTACTATTAACAATAATGGACATAAACTAAAAGAATTTGCATCAGTAAATGAATTAAAAATAAAGAACACATTCTTTAGGTATAAAGAGATTCATAAAATGACGTGGAGTGCCCGAGGTTACAGATCTATTATAGATTACATGTTAACAAACACGAAATTATCACCTTTAGTAAATGACACTAAAGTTTTTAGGGGATACGATGTTGCTACAGACCATTACTTATTAATTCTTAAAATTTGTTTACCTCAAAAAAGGTATACATCTATTAGAAGATCCCCGCGACAAGAAGAAATTTTTAGAGTACATTACTTTATCAGAGGAGATAGAGCAAAATTTGATGTACTCACCATGCAGCCTCAATATTAATGTAGAATGGCAAACTTTAAAGAATAGATTACTACAAGCAGCGAATGAAGCCTTAGGCAAAAGGAAAAAGAGAAGATACAAGACGCGTTTAATTTTATGGAATGAGGATATCAAAAACTTGATTGTAAACAAGAAGAAGGTTTGTTTACGTTATTTGAAAACACGTTCTGAAATTGACAAAATAGAATACAAAAGGTTAGTGGCAATTGTGAAAAGAGAAACAAGAAAAATTAAAAGGCAATGTTGGGAAACATTTGTATCGAGAATTGAACACGATTTACATGGACGCCAGATAAATGCATATAGAATTATTAAAAATATAAACAGAACTGAAAAAGACAATTTGCAAACTTAACCCAAAAGCTGAACACACGTGGTTAGATTACTATCAAAAACTTTGGACTAAACAATCTAATGATAAAACCACAGAAAGGAAATGTGCAAACTTAACAGATCTCTGTGTCGACTTAATCACAGTGGAAGAATTGGAAACAACCATAAAAGCATTGAAAGCCAGAAAATCCCCAGGATCGGACGGGATTAATAATGAGTTATACAAACATGCACCAAAAAGTATTTTTACATAAATTTCTGAATTTTTAAAAGCTTGCTGGATTTACGGAGATATTCCTGAAGAATGGAGGACAGCCATTGTTATACCAATATGCAAAAAAGGAGACAGAAATAATCCAGAAAACTATAGAGATATTAGCTTATTAAATACTGGATATAAAATTTATTAAAAAATGATTGCAAAGAGATTAACAGTAATTGCAGAGGCCCTACTATTAGAAGAGCAGAATGGATTTAGGAAAGGTAGATTCTGCATGGACTATATATTTTTAGCTTCACAAGTAATTGAAAAACATAGAGAATTAAAATTCCCAAATATATTGCAATTATTGATATAAAAAAAGCCTTTGAGTCGGTGGACAGAGACAAATTATGGACTATCATGTCAAGTAAAGGCATTCCAACTCACCTAATTACAATAATAGAGAAGATATATAAGGAAAGCATTATAAGAGTTAATGCAGGTAATGGAATATCTGAAGATTCTAAACCGAAGGGGCCAGACAAGGATGCCCATTATTTCCCTTTTTATTTAATTTGTATTTGGATGAGGTTATCTGGATTTGGTCACACAAATTAAAAACTAGTAAATATTTCAAAGAGTTAATTATTAACACACTATTATTTGCAGATGACCAGTTTATTATTTCTGACACACAAGGCAATTTGCAAAAGGCAGTCTATTTATTATATAGTATACCGAAAGAAAATAATTTGGAAATTACCACAAAAAAGAGGAAGGTATTTGGTTTCGTTGGGTAAGATCACGTAAGAACAATAATTATTATAAACGATGAAACACTAGAACAAGTTAGCCAATTTACTTATTTAGGTTGAAGTTGGCAAAATTTTTACAATTAATAGGTACTATTAAGAGAACTTTTTTTGGGAAAGTGAGAACGGAAAATATTTATATAGATCAGAAAATTGGACTCTAACAGCCTCAAAAAGACGAGGAATTGAAGCGGCAGAAATGAAGTTATTGAGACCTGTGGCAGGTTACACCCTTTATGACCACAAAACAAACGAATACTTACGCCGCGAACTACAGATTACAGGCATACTAGACAAGGTAGACGAATGCATACGGAACTGGCTTCAACACTGGCAAAGAATGCCACAAAACCGAATCCCTTTCACATCATACTACTACAGACCACAAGAAAAGAGAACAATTGGAAGACCGAAGAAACGTTGGAGAGAGCAGTTATAACTTTGGAGACAGAACAGATCAAAGGGTCCAATCCTCGATGTTTATGATGATGATGATGGTGATGATATGACAATAAAACAAAGAATATATAAGCAAAAGTTATTTTTTAAGGAAACTTTAAATGTCAAGACACTATCAAAATTTCTATCGTATTGTCCACGTAAAAGAAGTCGAGATAAGAAGTCTGTCTTTATTCGGTACCACAGAGCAAGTCATAAGGGTGTTTTGATTTAATGACTGATCCCCCCCAGCAATCCCTTGAAACCATATTTCTTAATGAAGCACAGAGATAACCTGGAAAACGTAGCTAAGCGGGTCATAAGCCATCCAGTAATAATACCCCACATATGGTCTGAATGCCATAAATGGAAAAGTGTAAATTTTTAAACCATATGTCAAAACGTGTATATCGAAAAATAACTTGGAAACTCTAACCTTTGAAATAATGTTCGAAACTTAACAACGTTGCACGTAAACCTTCCAGTGCCATTATGCGAGTTCGTTACCGACTCAATAATACAGCAAACCAGAATTATAAACACGAAACTGGTGCATCAGAATTCGAAAAAATTTATACATTCACTCTAAACCTACAAACGAAGCAGCATTCCGCAATATGAATGGCAATGTGTCTGTCGGCACTGTATTTTGGTAGAGCACGTTTATATTTTTATGAGTTGGTAGAATTTTAATGTAGACTAGAGATTATATTCGCATGATTAACTTGGTATTTGATAAGATCGAACACAATGAATATTAGCATATTATAGTCACATAGCACAACTTCATATAAACAGCTTCTCTGCAAAAACGAAGAATTCACTCCCCTGCGGTCGTTTTCATACGAGAAAATTGGCTTTCATATCGATGTTTTTCTCACAATCAACACGAAACAACATGAAAGTGACAAAATAAACAGTATGAATAAATGAGTCCGTGACTTCAGGAACAGAGGTTTGAAAGTCAACGAAGCCACAATTTTCACATACACGTAACGTAAGTCCCAATTTTCCTGCAACACATGCCCATATGTCGTCTAAAGTTAAATAAGATTTACCACTGTCAGGTGTAGGAATGCTACTACGGTCTGCATGCATGTGATGGTAAACAGACACGAACATTACGGAGAGACACGGAGTCTTTGGCTAGAGAAGAGGTGTGTTAGTCCCTATATACCAGTCTACATGGCGTCACATATCAGAGGACTGTGATCTTAAATATGTTATAAATGTAGGTCCAGCTTTTATGGTCAATTTAAACCCAGGATTATCGTGTTCAAAGTAGCATTAAAATGTCCTCGAAATAGACCAAATTTGCATTCGGTAGTACTAAATATTCTTCCCACATCAGTTAAATGCTTTGTATGAACTTTAAAAAACATAATTGTACTTATTCATAATAGCAAGTTTATTGCTAACTCAAGTACTTTATCAACCTGTCAGTCCAAGGTTAAACACGGTATATTAAACTCGTTAATGCAAAATATTAGCCTCACTCCTAATTTCAACTTTATTTCAGTGTCTGTGAAATGTATAACGTTGAATGATGGAAGGATAATGAGGAAGGAACTTGATAGCGTAGGGGTAAGTCCTCGAATTTATCTAGAAAGACTGAGGAAAACCTTAAAAACCTTTTCCTTGACGTCCAGCCTCTGTGTCGAGATATGAACCTGGGACTTCCATATAATAATAATAAAGTGTTCTACCCTCTCAAAGGCGACGTTCGATGACTTTATTCACATTCCATAGAAAATTTATGTTCGCAACATAAATATTATATAATTATTTGGTCTTCTTTGCCCTATTTAAAAATAGCAAAGTTTAAACGGATCGATGTAGTTGTCCTGACTCCGTGAATACATCCCCCTTCATGACACACGTTACCTGGAAATCACAGGTCGTGTGCGTAGCTAGAAACATATTTTGCTTTAAATTTTTACGCTTGTTACCTTTGAGAAACCCCACAGTAGGTTTATACATTTCTTTTACACGTTTCTGCCGTGACAGAAACATAAGGTGCGAATGAATACAATTACAGTATCATGTCTTTCCAGACGCCACATAATAGCGGCGAGAATATCACGTCAAGAAGCATATATGTGTGGCTTTGTGAGCTCGTGACACATGGAATCCCCAGCGGATTTAACAAACATAAAAAATTACGTCAAGAAATGTCACGCCTCCCGCACTTTTACATAAAATGCATTCCCTTATTTACTTTTCTCCTTTCCGATATAATTGTACGATACAGCCAGGCAAGAAAAGGATTAACTACCAGGAATATGGGCAGCATTTGAGCACCATTAAAGATTTAAAGATAACCATTACCGCAAAATTCTTAGAACTTCATAAAAGACGCGAATTCCTTACAAGTTAATACTCGAATTTACTCAACTAATCACTAAATTTCCCGAAATTTATGGTGCTATAAGATTTATTAGTATTGGAACCCCTCCCCCCATCCGGTCGCTACTCTATCGTAGAGAGGAATGCAAAGGATAAATGGCTCCTATTGGGAAGAAGATTATGGTGGGGAAACGTTTAGGTGAAAGATCAAATGAAAAGCGAAGCGTAGATGTGAGAAATTGTAACACAAATAGTGTGTATTTTATGTTTTGTTGACCGTGTATCTCGATACATCCTGGTAATGAAAACCAACTTGATGCACTCTTTATGCTCAGTTTATTTCGTCATTCAACTTCTACATGTTTTGGGAATATTTTTAGCATATCATCAGGAGGTATACTGTGTATATACACTATATATACAACAATTGGCACGTGTTGTACTTTTCATTTGACTATCTGTTGTCCGAGTTGGGTTGGAATAGTTTCATACCAACTCGGAAAACAGCCAGCCATCTAAAAAGCAAAAAACATACCAATTGTTGTATATATAGTGTATACCTTCTGATGATGGGCTACAAATATGCCCGAAACATGTAGAGGTTGATAGACGAAATAAACTGAGGATAAATAGTGCATCAAGTTGGTTTTAATTACATTGAAATAGTAAGTAAATGGGGTGGCTTGAGCGTGCACTGGGTTTATCTGGCTTAGGATAGGAGAAAACGGCGGGATCTAGTAAACACAGTAATGAAATTTTGGGTTCCATAAATTGGCCGAATTTCATAAATAGCTCAGTAAGTATATATTTGCATTTCCAGATGCATTGTGATGGAACATGAAAAACATGCAGGCTTAGATTTCATCAACTTTAGGCAAAATTCCAGAAAGTATCGGATTCATATTTAACCTACATACTTAGGATAAGAGAAAAATGCACGGCCAGACACAAGTAGGTGAATCTACACCACAAAATGAGAAAAAATATTGCATGATCATAGCTGTTCTAAACTGCGGTTTCCGATTTGCGGCCTGCTTATAATTAAACGTTATAAAGTGTCGACTTTGAGTTTTTATACAGGCATTCCTTGATACAGCATTCTGGGACCATACTTTCTTCCACAACGTGTGACTGGGAATTTTTACCACGATTTCCTAGTAATATGTGGATCTGCCGACTAGAATTCCTTTAGGGTTCATATATGATGCTGTTCCATCGCATTTGCTTCCTGCAGTTGGAAAATTCTCAAAAAATATATTCCCGGAACACTGGATAGGAGGAGGTGGACCAATAGCATGGTCCGCTCGTTCCCCTGATTTAAATTCCTTGAATTTGTTTCTGTGGAGAAATTTACATCCACTGTTAGCGATACATAATTTACAGACTACCAGAGTTTCAAACAAAGAATATGGAATGCATTTAAAATGATTCGTACGAAACGTGGAATTTTCCAGCGAGGCACGCAATTCTTTTTTTTTTTTTGGACGTGCAACGTTCTGCGTTGAAGTTCTCGCTGGACATTTGAAGCATTTACATTACTCTTCAGGAAGATGTAAGTCCGAAACTGTACTTCAGAAAACACCTGTTCATAAAACGTTTATTTCTTACAAGTACTGTAGGTTCACCTCCGTACGTTTGTCCGTGGATTTTTCGTTCACATTGTGTACGATGAATGTGCTTTCTCACAGATTACAATTTTAATTTAGATTTTATTAATCTTTCCTGACAGACGCATTCAAAGCAATTAACAACATGCAAGCTCATTCTGAAGTTGAGAGCCGCACTTGTCTAAGAAGTTCACTGCCTCTCATGGAACTTGCTTACAAGACCCAGGTATTGTATCCAGTCTTGAGCGACTAATTATAAAGCAAAATTTTCGTATACAGACTAATGTTTCTTTGATTCAGACGTTTTATTAAGTTCTTTTTGACATTCCCATCGTCCATCACGCCCCCATGTCTTCACACGTGTTTTCAGGTAAAATATACCTCAATAGATAACTTTTAACGCCTGAATTACAAAAGCTGGAGAAACGGCAGTATTAATGTCTTCGATTTCGAAATTTGTGATTCTAAGAGACCGACATGGTAAGTGAGAAAGCGGAGGTAAAAATATCAGTACAATTATACCAACAAGTAAATGAAAGACATGTTGTGTTTGTCAGAAGCCCTTGGAGTAAGCTGTGACAATACAAACAGTTCAGGCACTAAAAACAACATTTTACTCATTATTAGCCTTTTGAATAAAGGTTGACCAACTAGATGACACTTGCTTTATTATATATTGCTCAACACATTTCAGACGTTAATACGTCCATCTTCAGGAGCTAGCGAGTACTTGTTGTGTTGTGTAGGCTGACTTGAGGCATGCTGGTGTTATGTAGCGGGATTGTCTGTTGGTGATGTGGTATCCCAGTGTAGGCTGAACCACTACTATATTCAAATATCAAGATGTTGCACGGTCCAATACGCATAAGATTCATTATTAGCCATTTAACAGTTCTGTGTGTAGCTCACACTGCTTAGCGTCGAATGAAGGAACGTTTAGTGAAAATACCATTTCAAATGATGCGAAAGAAGCGATTGCAGCCTAATTTCAGATACGTGTAATGCCAAGGAGTTTACCTGAAAAGACATGTGAAACAATAAAAATACACTGTCACGATACTAAGGTTTGAGCCTGAAACCTCCGAAATAGGAAGCAGGAGTCCTGCTCGCTTTACCTTAACGCTTGAAAATAAATTATTTTATTGGTTTGGTTGTGTAATAAGAAGTAAAATATTATTTATGATTATGTATGGCCGACATTACGAACTTCTGACTGAGATGTGAATCCGCGTATTCTTAGTTTACCAAAGTTCTTGCAACTTCTTTAGGCAAGGTGTTTGCATCTTTGAGTGATCCAAATCTTATACACGTAAACAAACTGTGGGTTGGCGATTGGCGATGTAACTGACCAACTGACATCTCAGTACAGTAGATTCCCTGAGAATCCGATAGTTCCTCGGCTAGTCAAGAATTTCCTTGCGTCTTATGGAACCGTAAATTCATTACATTTTCATGAAGTCCCGCTTCTTGTCTCTACAGTGAGCTTGATTTTAGTCCACATTCTTTCACCCTCTTTCTTTAAAATTAATTTTCTTGTTTGTGTGATGGTGTTAATTTCGACTTACTTATCCATAAGTCTGCATGTTTACTCTCACTTGTTTCATTGTGCTTTTGTGGTCTACTTTCCCCGCCACATCGCCTGACGGCTAGAATAGATCAATTTTCCGAAATGTTGTAACCCCTTTCACTGCAAAATGATGGCCAAAGTCCAAAAACCCACTAGTCCCATGGGTAATATACCATCGTAACAAACCTATAGAAGTGACTCGTACTACGTACCTTGCCTTTCCAATTTTCGAATTCGTGTTGTAAGTCTATATACGTTTTTCGTACCATAACGGAAGTCTCTTTATCATTATAGACGCTAATTTCCTTTTCTTTATATAGCTACTAAAATAAATAGAATGTTTCAACCTTGATGTTCTAATGGTCCTGATAATAATGCAGTGATGTTGACATTATCCTGTGTTGCGTGCTGCAATATAGGAAGACAGAAGTCTCTGCCAGCAATATTGTACCCATTATGCGCCCCATCGTTCCATGCTGTACCAGTCAAATTCAAAGTTACTGCAAACAGACCGCTAAACACTGATATCTTTATTCTTTAAGATGTTATGTATGCACCGGAAAACACAAGAAGATTTGTTTTATGATCGCAGAGTTCTTGTAAGATTTTGAAGCATGAAGCATAAATTAAATCTGATTAAAACACTTTTATGTTATTTTGCAGATAAAGGTATTTGAGTTCTGACTTCCAAATATCCGTTACTGGACTTTGTTTGACGAAAACTGATAGTCATTCTGCATTCCATGAGGCACACGAGTATGAGGTACAGTCACGTTTAATATACACGGTATATTCACTACTCATCAGTTCCACGCTGCAGTAAGATACCTGCATATCGTTGCAGTTTTCCCCCACTGTCTCAACATTTACTTCAGAACAAAGCCAAAAGAGAAGGATGTATTATTTAAATTCCCGGTAATTACTAATATAGTAGAGCGTCGGTGGTAAACAAATTAAATTTCAATATGTATATCAAATTGCCTCGAAACCTCGAGATGTAATCACCCATTGACACGGCGTCATATCCCAGAAAATCGGACATTCACAAACACATCTGCGAGAATCTCAAAAATAAAAATCCAATTTTTTTTTCCATGACACTGGATATTGTATAAATATAGGCTTGGTAATCTTTAGTTTTCAATCGGCTAAACTACAATCAACGCAAAGCAGTGGGACTAAAAGAAACTGTTGGCGGGGGCAGCACTTTGTAGTTTGCTATACGTTAACTACTTTTACGTTTGGCATTGCAACATCGACAGCAGTTGTTCTGTACATCACAATGGCAGAATGTAAAGCCACTTAATTAGGCACACGCCCACGTCATAATTAGTCTACTGTTAAACAAATCTCTGTGTAAATTTGAACAGGAATCCTTTTGAAATATGCAGGGAATGCAAAGTTCGCCAGAGGGAAGCAGGGTTTGTTTCTAGGAGTAATCATAAAGCACAATCTGATACAGCGGAAAATTTCCATCAAAAGCTGCGCAATTTTTACATCAAAACGAGCAAGTATGTTACACTTTGTAGTCTGAATTTAACCTAAAGTTTAAAAAAAAATAATTCCTTTCTAACAGAAAACCCAACATGTCTTACTATGTTTCATATTACCACTGCGGTGCTGATGAATATTCGAGTAATCCATTATTCTCGGATATGATGCATTGCAGACTGGTATAATGGTAACCAGCTACGAATCTGTACGGCGTCATACTCCGGAGGATTGAAATATTCACACTTTGTCTCAGTTGCAATTACCAACCTGGGATAACAAAGGTCTTACAGAAAATAGGCTACGGTGTGACGATTGAGGAATTTTGGTTCGATTTCCACAGACCCGTCACCCTCTTCCCAGCCCATACAAGCTGTTTTCAGAAATCCTAACAAGAAGATACAATGGAAACCTTGACGCGAATCAACCACCAGAACAACTAGGTTTCCGATCCGGCTTTAGTAATCCTGACCACTTACAAGCCATTAGCCAAGAGGAGGAAAAAGCAGAAGAGTTTAATTTTGAAGATTTATACATGGGGTCAATGAATACAAAAAGGCTTTTGACTCCGTGGAGCAGAAGTTTGTTCTACAAGCACTAAAAACCCAAGGCGTTCAAGACAACTACATTAGAAAAATAAAGAATATTTAAATATATTCAGGAAAATTAGCTGGAGCAACAAACGCAGTTTCAATATCAACGGCGGAAAACTGAGTGAAGATTCGCCGATTATATAGCCCCTTTAGCCAAATATAGTGGTGAAATAAAAGAAGAAGTGAACGATCTAACGAAACTGAACAAAGATGCTGCACAGTAACTCATATAAAATAGAACAAAGTAATTATAAACAGTGTTAAAATATAAATAAAACAAAACGGAGGAGCTCTTGACTATGCCCTAGAATACACTTACCTAGGATGACTGTTATCTGTCCGGGACAACTGGAATAACGAATGAGAGGGGGGGAAAAGAAGATTACAATGGTTTGGAACAAGTTCAGGAGCCTTGGGTTTATACTGGCTTACAAATATCAAAAACTGGAGGCAAAAAAACCGTCTTGGAATCCTGCATATTCCTGGCTCTAATATACAGCGCCCAGACATGGTCGCTCACGAAAAAGGAAAAGACGATGCTACAGATTTGTTAACGGAAAGTGGAGCAGATAATACTGTAAGTTGAATGAAGCGACAGAGTGACGAATTCTGACGTAAAGCAGAGTACCAACACAAAGGATATCATAGCAGTGGTTCAAAATCTGAAGTGGAAATTGGAAAGCCATGCGGCAAGAATGGACTAGCGCAGATGGGTAAACGCCACACCTGTGTGGGACATGACTAGCGAAAGAACGAGGCGACCGAAGACTCGATAGGCAGACACGTTCAAGAGAGTAGAAGGATGACAATGGTCATGAACAGCTAAAGACCGCTGCGGATGGAGTACACTCATGCAACACCCGTAAAGGCGACATCTCTAGGAATATCTCACCTAGTGACAAAAAACTCGAGCTTTCCCTGGTTCCACAAGGATGCCGTTGCCTTCATGGGATTAATTAGGTTTATATATTATTTACTTAATATTCCGACAGAAGACGAGATTTTTCTCTTCTCCATAGTATCTAGAATAGTGGCTACCGGGGTCATTCCCAGGAGTTAAAGCGGCCTAGACATGAAGGTGATCACTTATCACCTTCTCGTGCCGAAATTAAGCTACGTGAAATTGTACCTCCACTTCCCCTATGCCTTCATGGCGTAGTGTTTAATTAGAGAGTTGGAAGAACATTTACTCTATTTCTTTCATCATTTTTTTTCTGTGGCGCTGCGGCCCAACACGGGCCATGGCCTCCTCAATCTTGAGGTTTCTAGATCACACACAACGACGCATCACAGTCGGTAGGACTCCTCTGGACGAGTGATCAGCTCGTCGCAGAGACCTCTACCTGACAACACACAACACTCACAACAAACAAACGTCCATGCCCCCGGTGGGATTTGAATCCACGATCTCAGCAGGCGAGCGCCCGCGGACCTCCGCCTTAGACCGCGTGGCTACTGGGACCGGCTTCTTTCATCATTTAGGGCTCAAATATGTATTAGAAAAACTCTTATTTTATTTTACGAATCATTCTAAAACCCTAAACACGCCCTATGAACAAAACCCTAAACACGCCCTATGAACAAAACCCTAAACACGCCCTATGAACAAAACCCTAAACACGCCCTATGAACAAAACCCTAAACACGCCCTATGA
>Ga0123354_10008308_pt1 | contig 15764 bp, 6 predicted proteins | sample TergutLab28metaG_2_FD_97872 | JGI IMG/M metagenome (GOLD analysis project Ga0123354, IMG submission 97872) | Labiotermes labralis P4 segment gut microbial communities from Petit-Saut dam, French Guiana - Lab288 P4 | ecosystem: Host-associated > Arthropoda: Insects > Digestive system > Gut ...
TATCCTGGGCCAGCCCAATCCAGTCCATATACCCACATCCCACCTCCTGGAGATCCATCCTAATATTATCCACCCATCTACGCCTAGGTCTCTCCAGTGGTCTCTTTCCCTCCGGTTTCCCCATCAAGACCCTATACACCCCCTCTCCTCACCCATACGCGCCACATGCCAAGTCCATCTCATTCTTCTCGATTTTATCACCCGCACAATATTGGGTGAGGAGCACAAATCATTTAGCTCCTCGTTATGCAATCTCATCCATTCCCCCGTTACCTCGTCCCTCCTAGGTCCAAATATTCTCCTCATCACCATATTCTCAAACATACTCAGCTTCCTTTCCTCCCGCAATGTCAACGACCAAGTTTCACGCCCATACAAAACAACAGGCAAAATTATAGTTCTATATGTCTTGATCTTTAAATTTTTGGATAGCAACCTGGAAGACAAAAGATTCTGCACCGAATGATAACAAGCATTTCCTGACCTCAATCTGCTCTTAATTTCTTCCGCAATAGAATCCACCCTCTCGAAGGTACTATTATCAATCCTGACACTGTGAATTCGTCCTGCATTCTGATCTCGAGACATTACCATGTACTTAGTTTTATTAGCACTTACTTCCAGTCCAATCTCCCTAGTAGCAGCTAGTAAAGCTTCTGCATTTTCCTTTAGAGTATATGTGCTTCCTCCACTCCCTCAAACCAAAATTATCTTACAACGTCGTGCTTCATCTGACACTGTCTCTTGCACACAGATATCGCCTGTACCCATAAGGAAAAACTACAACGCAAGAAAACACATGAAAATGACGGGCAAATGCTTACATATTTTTAACTGTGCTTAGGTGTGTGTTCTGTGCCGGTCCCAGTAGCCGCGCGGTCTAAGGCGTAGATCTGCGGCCGCTCGCCTGCTGAGATTGTGGGTTCGAATCCCACCGGGGACAAGGATGTCTGTCTCTTGTGATTGTTGTGTGTCGTCAGGTAGAGGTCTGTGCTATGGCCTGATCATTCGTCCAGAGGAGTCCTACGGACTGTGATGCGTCGTTGTGTGTGTGATCCAGTAACCTCGTGAATGAGGAGGCCCTGTCCCACTGGGGGCTGTTGCGCCAAAAGAAAAAAATATGTTGTATTTAACGAAGCTACAAATTTCTAAGATTAGAGTACGTCTTTGACATAGGTAAATAAGTAAGGAGAACTGAAGTAGCAATGTTGACAGATGAAACCGAAGCATTCAGAGAAAAACATGTCTCATTGACACTTTGTCCATTACAAATCGCATGTGGATTGGCCTGGGGATGAAACCGTGTTTCCGCCTTGACAGAATATAACCTATGCTATTTTAACGAGTATGTATGATTTGCGTAATTTATCGAGCCATTTACCCCTGCAGGCACAGATTCCTACTACTTTTTTTTCTGCGTAAAGATTAATGTTCTTTCCGTCGTCAAGTTCCTAATTTTTGACACAAAAATTATTTCATAAAAATTATATTGTAGGTCCACAATTTCTACATTATCTGTCGCCACTAAATTAGAAGCTACCGGGGTGCTGATAAGTCCTTAGCCCTACCAGGAAGGAAACAAGCTCAGAAGCAGCTCAGGGACGAGCACGATTTCAACAACATCGAGACGCGAGCTGGCATCTATTTTTTTTTTCCTTGCAAGGCAAGGCGCCGAAGGAAATTCACGCATTCTGACAGAAACATTAGCTTGTTTCCTTCCCGGTCGCGCGTCCACGATTTTGTTCTTTTACATACTCTAAAAATACAACCTTGTAAATTTTCTAACCTATTTTCACACAAATGATTTAAATACAGATAATTTCCCTTTTTTTCTGTCCCCAAGCAAGGCGGCCTTATCGCACAGAAAGCTTGCATTTTTCTGGATATCCCGAAACACGTAGTGCTCAAGACAAAAAGAGATATAATGTATAATGAGTGGCGTTATTCTGGCTCTCCTGTCTTTGAAGTTCTATGAAAACTGGTCAGAGCGTCATATCAAATGTCTAAAGTTTACCACCTTCTGCTTGTTTTTTAAATCACCCCTCCCCCCCCCCCCAAAAAAAAACTACGAGGTCTCATATTTGATAAATTAATAACAACAGTCAAGAAAGAAGTTTGTAACTCTTTGTCGTGTTATTCCGCCTCTTCTTCATAATCCTAAGATCAGACTTCTAAAAATTGTAACTGTTTATTTCGTGGCGGGTTTTACTATGTACGTGTGTTGATACAGAAGTTCTGTCTCATGACAGTGTGCTGGTTTGGCAATGATCGTCCATTTGCTTCTCCTAATTAGGGCTGATAACGAAGAAACTCGGAGGCTCTAGGCCTATTGGAAGTAGATTACAACAGCGCTAACTTGCTAGTTTCAGATCGGCAGATGGAGAAATATAGAAAAGAAGGAAAAAGCAATAAGAAGTACGTTGAACTTTCTTAAGACAGAGTACGAAAGACTTTTGATTGCTTTTTCGGAATGGTTCCTCTAACACGAACAGCCGGTGCCACAGGATTCAAGGTGTTCCAGATGTTGCGTTTTGGACATTCTAGAGATTTTCAGGCAATTAATGTACAGTATGTTATGTCAATCATCGTCACTTTCGTGTCGCACCATTTCATCTTCCTTATATATATATATATTCCTTATGTTCCTGCAGCGATGTTTCTTTCTGTTAGGAAAACCCATGACCTAAACATAATTCAAGCTCTCCATAGTTAGCTCAGACGTCTACTTAACGGGCTGTCGATGATGTTTATGTTTTCACAGCGCTGTACCAAAGGATTTTGTTTCTCTGGAATATGACGTTGCGCCACCCCGTACACGAATCCAGACATTTCTTCAGGACGTGTTACCCCTTGAAAGTGAGGACACTACGTTTCTCCAAACGTCGGGACCCTGTTACCCAGTAAGGCACCTTAATGTCTCCGGAACATGATGTTCTTAACAGACAGTTCCTAAACATTTACACTAACACTGAAATTAAGTAACAGATTGTGCTTCGTGTAAAGTTGATAATTGCCATTACACTTCCCAAGGCTACCTAAATTGTAATCCTTAACATATAACGTCATTTCAAGACATACAGTACGTTAACGGTCCCCCTCCCCCCTACTCACTTCCATGAATTTTTAGTTCTTTTTTTACAAAATTTACCGCATAATATGTTACGTTAAGAATAATACTCAGACTAATGTCAATTATGTCTTATACCGTCACAAATAACGCCTACGGCTGACGAGCTTGTAATAGTATTCTACAATATAAAGCAAAAAATACACCATTTCTAAATCAGTATTTTAATGTTTAATTTCTTGATGCCTTCTACACGTTTCGAGCCCGATGTTTCATCTTCAGGAAGGCGTTTGCATATATAGTTATTGTACGGTACGTTTTACATGCGGAAGTAAAAGCAGTCTTGTAGAAGTGGGTATTCGATACTTGTATTAGAACTTATATTTTGCTACTAGTCAGCTAGGCAAGAAAACTCCTACATTATATGAAACCCCACGCCCTGTTCACAATATCTGCAGCTGTAAAGTATATGAGTCGACAAAAACTCCTGTATCTTGGGGCCGCTTTTATATAAGACACATTTTAATAATATCCCCCTAAGCTCTCTCTCCTTTAACCTTTTGGCGCCGGATTTATTTTTTTTAATTTTAGCACACCCTGTATATAAAATGTGAATAACACAGGAACCAAATAAGTTAGAATTATGAAACAAACTGAATTTTGAATAGAAAAAAACGGAGAGTATATACCATGTTTAAAATATTCAGTACCTATATTTGTTAAATAAATATATAAAAAGCAAATTTAGAGGTTAGCGGTGCGGTACGACCACTATAGTTGACGTTAGGCGTCTAAAGGTTAAAGATTTCTTGGGAAGACTCAATAAGATCAAAAGAAATCTGTAGAATAGATACGTTTTAGCCTCCTTTGATAAAGGTTGTTTTGTGTACCACCAAGGCAGGTTTGTTTATTTTCTTTCTTTACGCCTTTATATCAAATGCTGATTTCACGTAACATCGGAAAAGATCCACTATGAGGAATAAAACTGAGAGCTCACGATGATACGAAGCAGTATTAACCTACATTGAAACTCCTTCTCGATTTATGGTTTAAGAAATTGAAGAAAGCCAAGAAAAGCCTCAAGACTCTCATAAATGGAGCAAGAGTTCTTGACAAGCATTTTCAGAAAGACCTAGCACAGAGAAGCTAGTTGGTTCGTTAGTAAGGAGTTACTTATTTCCTCAGGTTGGTAGTTATTTATTCTACTACAATAGCTGCTACAACATACGCAGAAATATGAATTCCAACGAATGGATGTAGAAGTGAAAAGGGAACTAGACTACTTGTTGAATTCGGAGAAGGCTGATTTGAACCACTTGTGCGGAATATGATTTCTGAAAAAAAATTGATTTTTGAAGAAATTACTGTATCGAGTTCCAATTGTTAACCTTTTCGCACATGTTACGTAATTCTGACTTGCTTATTCACCATCTGTAAATAAACAGGGAACCCCTAAATTTTGGGACGATTAGAATGATACACACAAACAAACTACTTTTCTCCATTCTTATTGCATTTAATTCAATCCTCTGGTTGAACAAAAGAAACTGAACCACAGAGCATTCGTCCTCTTCTTTTTTTTTCTCGCAACCCGACAGGACCTTAATCCCTACAAAGGACAAAATAATCTCCTATCGCTGAAATCTCAGTATTCTTCCCTTCGTTTATTTTGAAGCGCGGATAAAGTTCGTTTGAACAGTGAGTTATAAACTAGAGGAACAGGACAGCAAAGTACGTGGTATTACCTGAACAAGTCTTGCTCAAGGACGTCTGCCTCATTTTCCGTGGCTCAACTGCACAGTTAAAACGTTGGGAAGTTTCGGAAGTATTGACCGCTGGCTTGGCACGTTTCTGGGATACTAAAAACTGCTCATTATAGATATGTGTGGCTTTAGTGGTAAGCGATCGGTGGACAGTAAAACAGATCTTAAGGAAACAATTAGATCGGATTTATCTGGCTCAGAATAGGGATTATGTGGCCCTTGCGAACACGGGTAAAGAAATTTCGGGTGCCCCTAAAATGCAGGAAATAAAATTACTTGACTAGATGGGAAACTGTTAACATATCGGGCAGCAATATATTCCATGGAGTTGTTTGGTTGGTTGGTGTATTTGTATGTTAGTTAGTTAGTTTGTTTGTTTGTTTTTTTGGTTGGTTGGTAGGTTGTTTGGATTGGTTTTTCAGTACATGCTTAGTTATTTAGCTAGTTAGTTAGGTATCTAGTTGGTTGGTTGATTATTTATTTTTTTGGTAGAGGCTTAGTTGGTGCGTTAGTTGGTTAGCTAGTTAATTGATAGATTGGCTGTTTGGTTTGCAATTAATGGAACTGTTGCTTATTAATGAGGCATTATTGTACCCTCCGCATTCAATTTTAAGGAATTCTAAATACGGCATATTTTAACAGACGTAACTGAAATTTTTGGTTATTGTCTCCACAATCTCAAGCAAAAAAAAAGCTACGTTTCGGAGACTGCATCTGTTTCCATCTTCAGGTGGAAAAGGGAGAAGGGGAACACAATGTGACAGACCTACTCCCTACCCTTGAATGTAGATGATTATACTTAGGCCTACTTACTAACTCCATGGGAGGGCACGCAGTGGCGCAGTTGGTTGAGGCACTGCGCTACAAGTTGGAAGGTCGCGGGTTCGATTCTCGATGGTGTCATTGGAATTTCTCATTGACATAATCCTTCCGGCCACACTATGGCCCTGGGGTCGACTCATCCTCTAACAGTAATGAGTACCAGGAATATTTCCTGGGGATAAAGGTGATCGGTGCTTAGGGCTGGCAACCTTACCACCTTCATGTGCCGACTCTCTTGAAATCTGGGAGCCTCAGGCTCCTGGAACCTCACGGCCTATCCAGGCCTGTAATAGGATTGCTTTTACCTTTTCTTACTCCATGGAGCAAGGTCTTTCTTGAGAAGCTAACCGGTTCTCAGCTACTCAAGAAATTTCCCTCGTTTTATGGAACCCGAAGGTTTATTACCCCATTCAAATGCCAACACCTGTCTCTTCCTAAGCCAGCTCGATCCAGTCCATATCCCCACATTTCACTTCCTGAATATCCATCTTAATATTATCCTCCCATCTACGCCTGGGTCTTCCAAGTGGGCTCTTTCCCTCAGGTTTCCTCACCAAAACCCTGCACACGCCTCTCTTCCATACGTGCTACATGCCACGCCCATCTCATTATTCTTGATTTAATCACCCGAAAAAAAAATTGGGTGAAGTGTACAGATCATTAAGCTCATCATTATGTAATTTCCTTCATTCCCCTGTTACCTCTTCCCTCTTAGGCCCAAATATTCTCTTCAAAACACTTTTCTCAAGCACCCTCATCCCTCGCTATCACTTAAGTTCTCCAAACCTGCAAACCTGTTTGAGATCTTAACCTGATACTGTTTACTAACCTCCAGCCCATTTTGGTTCCTGAGATTCAATTTTTCCATATCAGACTTCTAAATTGCTTTTTACTTACTGCCAATCTTTCCCTAACGTTTGCAGCCACCTGGTAGTGATCAGTATTACAGTCAGCTGCCATTTATATCTTGTTAATTCGCCGAATTATAGAGGATTGTAGAGTGGCTTTTTCTTAAATGGGCCACCGCAGTGGCTTCTCATTTTTCCCTTTCTACCTGAAGACGGAGATATCTTGGGTGGCGGTACCGAGGTTCGAACCGGAGTCCATGTTCCGAAACATGACTTACGCTTTATAGATTTCGCTGTCTTGTTAACACTAGCTTACTTGTGTATATCACGCAGCGTCTAATAAAATGTATGGTTCTTTTATTACTTAATTTCCATTATTTATTATTATTGTTATTATTACTATTATTCTGTTATTATTTTGTATTGAATATATTTTCAAGTAAATGTCATTATTACAAGTTTTTTTTAGCTTCTAGGCAAGAGCACTGTCCAAAATATAACAGTATGGTTGATTCGTAAGGGGATTGAAAGGTTTACACGTAAAGGAACCAAAAATCACAGTCCAACGGAGAAGCAACAAAAGGACAAGTTTAATAAAACTGAGCAGTAAATTAATGGTTGCCTATCCCAGTGGCCGCGAGGCCTAAGACGTAGGTCTGCGGCAGCTCGCCTGCTGAGACTGTGGGTTCGAATCCCACTGGGAGCATGGATGTTTGTCTTTTGTGACTGTTGTGTGTTTTCATGTAGAGGTCACTGCGACGAGTTGATCACTCGTCCAGAGGAGTCCTACTGAATGTGGTGCGTCGTTGTGTGTTATGTATAAACCTCAAGAATGAGGAGGCCATGGCCCGCCACATTAAAAAGAACGAACATTCTGCACATTAACACCTAAACGTCTGACATTTTGACGAAATATCTGAAACCGTGTCTACCTTCTGTCCGCCACTGATACGAAAGTTCCTCGACCACCTTCTTCTAGGTTTTATTTTGGTTGGTCTGTCACCGTTTCTAGTCTAAAAATAACTCTTTCAGCGGCGAAGGGAAAACCCCCCTTCGTCTAACCTCACAGTGTCTACCGATTTCAGGCACTTTCATATAGTCTCGAAAAGCGCCGGTTACCTTTGTCATACCTCTTCGTCAGTCTCTTTCTCCGACTGTCTGTCGGTCTGATCGAATGTATCAGTGCGTCTCCAACTGGACGATTATCCGTGAAATTTGATCGGAGGGAAGTTTATTAAGATTTTTGTGATTGATGATATTCTCTTTACCTTGCCATATTTTCCCACACTGCGACATAAATGATACTATTTCGGAAAAAATTTGGACACAAATTGTGAATTTTAGTTTTCTCTACAAATTTTGCTTGACAAATTTTTGTTGTAAGAAGAAATAAGCGTGATATTACCATAACTGTTCACAGTTCTCCACATAAGGTACCCGTCATCCTTGTCTTTTTTTAATGAAACTCGAATCTTTTCGAAAGATTTTCGGAAAATATTCAAATATCAAATTTAATAAAGATCCGTGAAGTGGGATCTGAGTTGTTCCAAGCGGATGGAAGGACAGACAGACATGAACGCGCCCATAAACTCACTACTGTAAGCAACTCAAATTTCAGATTCTCTTACTTCCAACATTAAAACTTCACACATTCCGTAAGCCTCAATACGTTATGCAAACCTCCATACCGACTGTATGCAAGTTCGTGTCTAAGAACCTTTGTGAGTTATGCTTTAAGAACGTGACATACATGCAGATCTTTATATTTGGGATGTGGATTCCTAAACAACTTATCGAAGCTGTGTATTAGTGCATCCCCACCGTAACCTTACACACGAAGAGTCTCGTGTATGACACTACAGGTAAGCCTATACAACACTCTGCCCAAAGTACAGCGGTAGGTAGGCATCCAACCTGCTATATAACCACTAACTGAACTAAAGAACAACGCACGACAGGAATGAACAAACTTTCTCATTAAAGGGTCTTTTACGGTTTACAGATTCTTTAGTGGACTGTAAAGTGTAACATGAAATAATTTAAACACTTTTCAACAAGCAGAATATCATATTTGCCTAAATATGGACAAAGAGTGCCAGTACTCGCTAGATTATTGCAAGAGATGGTGCTAGTTTCGGTTCTTAAAAATTTTACAAATATTTTAAGATAATGAAGATAGGAAATTATCTGTTGAACTCCTGCAGTAAAAGAGAAAAATACAGGGCAAAAGTCAAGACAATTTAAACTTTCATGCAGTCTTTAATTCCCCAGAAAGTTTTAAAAGGATATCACTGTACTTATGGTCCACATTAAAGTACTGGTTAACAAAAGCTGCAATGCAAGTACAATGATCGAGATTTAAAAGAGTTGGAAGCAGATTAATGTTCATATTACAGACAAAAATTCCCACAGACCATAATTTACCTGCTTTAATCCAAACTGAAGCCAAGTTTCATAATCAGTGTACCATGAGTCTGATCAGACCTGTACAGCAATATAACTCAGCACACCAAAATCCTTCTTAGAAGTTGACATAAGAAATTCCATATTTGTTCGAGAAAAATCTCATCTTATATGAAACCCGGTATTTCATTACTGTGTTCACAAATACCTGACAATGCACCTTGCCATGGGGCAGCTGAATCTATTGCACATCCTCATTCATTATTTTTATTGATCTAATTTTAACAGCATTCTTCCATTTACACCTGCATATCCCAAGTGACCTCTTTCCTGTGGGTTTAAACACTAAAACTTTTTGTCCATCTCATCTATTGTGTATGTGCTACTGGTCTCACCTATCACATCCTCGTTGTCAGTATCAACCAAAAGATATCAGCGGAAGAATTCAAATTCCAGACACTGTCATTAAGTGACTGTTCCCTTGCTATGGCTACTTCTCCATCTTACCTGTTGTCATCCTAGTGTTTTAACCTCAAAATTCTCAAAATCATGTATTCAAATGCATTTCTACAGGTTTCACAGTGGCACCAAGAACGGGGTCATGAGAATGAGATGTTATTACATTAAATTTGTCATCTCATTAGCAAGTGCTGTTATTTTTTTGTTAAAATATGATTATGTCAATATTTCTCTTCTTTCTTTATATTTAATACTCACCATCCTTTACATTAGTCTTTTAAAATCTACTTTATTCATTTATGTTTCTTACTAGTATTTATTCCCAACATGTCATTCATTTGTCACTTTTAGACAAATTCCTTCCTTAAAAGGAAAAAGGTGACTTGTGGGTTCTGTGTCAATCCATTTTAGCTTTAGATCTGGGTGAATGATTTTCACAAAACTGAGTATCATCACCATTATGCCACTGAAGGGTATGTGTTCTGATGTCTCCCATTGAACTGTCTTACCAACACATGGGCTAATTGAAAGGATTAAACTTGCACACTAGGCACGCCTATAGAAATTCCATTCATAAGTGATGTTCAAATTTGCTACATATTTTGGCTCTGGGCTTCAGCAAGTAATCCATCTATGCATAGTACTGGTTATCTTAAAAAGGCAATCAATATATCATAACCAGTTGCGTATTGGTATGTGCATGTTTTAAAACAAAACTTTATTCATTTCATAACGACATGTGAAGAATACCCGTTGCCGCTTAATTAAACTTATAATTTCCGTACCTCTCGGTCTCTGGGTTTCTTGTAAAAGACTCTTATTTATACTTTTAATACTGTACACCCTCCATGCAACTATATTACATGCAATAGTTAACAAATAAAAACTCTGTGTAATGAGCTTGTATTAAATGTTATATATCTTAGTAATACTTTTGAATGCTTTGCCTGTCACACATTGAACCCTATAATTTATTTTGTCCTCAGGTTTTCTACAGAGAGTCTAAAGTTGTAGATTGGTTATTTCTTGTTTTGTAAATAATTAAATATATATCACACAGAAACATGCAAAGATGTAATTAAATGTGTGGTGCCCACTAATGCATCATGGACACTTCGCATTTCTGATAAGTGGCACTGGAGTCAGCAGGTGGGTGGGGTTTGTGTATGAGTCACTGGATGGCCAGAGACTAACATTTGTTCGTATATAAAATAGTGGCTCTTCATATTTCATGTTTCAGGGTTTGTTTATCACCATTTTAGAACAGCTGTTGTAAGACGTGATTTACAACTTTGAAGAAAAACTGATTTGTATTTAATACAAGACATGTAATATGTTTCTGTTCTGTTACAGTAAAGATGTTCAGCCAGTGATCAACATAGGACATAACACATAAGACAAATTTTAATTACAAACAAATTCTTCCACATGTAGTCTACATACCGTTCTGTTTATGATGTGTAAGAATACTTTTGAAGTCTGTGGTGATCCCTGGGCAACATCAGGTAAATTAGCTGCTTCTGTAGCCAATATCTTGTCAAAAGATAATCAACTCTGAAAAATGAGATCATATAAGTATAATATAATATGAATTATATGTGAATATTATAAATGTTATGAATACCATGAACATAATATGTTGAACAATTTAAGAAATGTATCTGTACTGTCACTACTACAGTATATTTGCTCCTCTGAAAATCCTGGAAACACTGTTGCAGTCAGTATGCATTTGATATTAAAGCCAACTGTAGTGCTGTTACTTACCAAAGCTGCATTCTACTATGCTGTTAACAATTCTAACATTAGTAATTCCCTTTCAACACAGCTTTATTGATTTAAGGTATCAGCATATATTGTGATTGATACATAATCAATTGCATGTTTCAGCTCACAGCAGCCATCTTCAGGTTATCACTAAACACTACATTTCTGCTGTTAGCTGTTTGATATTATTAAAATGATAGTAGACAGACAAATGTAACTAGTACATTAAATTATTTTATAATAATATTGTAATAATATAAACAGGTAATTGTAGAAACAGAATGTATATTGTGATTTGAAGAAGGCTCATGTGAGCTGAAACATGCAGTTGATTGTGAATTGGTCTCAGTCCTTTGCAGTAAGTCAATAAATCTATGTTGTGTAGAAATAAAATTATTATTGTGATAATCATGTAACACTCTTACCTGGATCCCAACAAAAGACAAACTACCTTACAGCCACCAATATGTTCAAATCAACAGGCTGTTCCAGTTACTTTGCACACATCCATCTACCATAAATCACAAATAGAAGAATTTATGATAGTATGCTGCAGATGAAGAAAGAGTTAAACAATTTTTTTAATACAACTGTACCTTCTCTGATGATGGGCCAGTGAGGGTCAAAACAGGCAGGATTTGACATATTATGGAATTATTGTGATTCTGATGAATTGTGTGCTTTCTTGTTTTACAACTGTTTTCTCAATATAGGTCATTGCTACCTACACTCATAAATTTTTTAATCTCCCACCACACAGTTGTGAACATTCCACAACTCACTGCCTTTTGCCTGAGGAAACATGCATACAGTTTCTTTTGGTACCATCCATTGTAATTTGTCGAAAACACATCATGTACCCTCCCTGCCACAACAAGCCTAGTACAGGAATTTTATCAGTAGAATGCCTTTCACATTCTATGCAGACCTCCAGTTGTATTTCACAATCTAGTAATATTTCTTCATTGCTATGCAGAGTTCAACACAACAAGCACTCTGGCCCTGTCACCAAAGAAATAAAATTCAGCAGACAATTTGGGTCAAACACCACATTGCGATACAATATTTTGAAAAGATTCTCTTCATCACTTGATTTGTGGTTAGTAAGCCATGCAAAAGAAGCATTAATTTTATCTCAGAATAACTAGAAATAACATTATGTACATAAGCCAATTTGAATTACCATTGTCCCACAGTTCTTTGTAAACTTGTTTTTGTGTTATTGCTGCTTCCTCCTTTGAATACACAGCAATTTTGGGCCCTTCAATGTGACAGAAAGCAACTCTCACTCTTTAAGTGTAACAGAGCTTGAACTCAAGTATGAAAATGTCATCAAAACAAATAACACCACCCAGAGCTTGAAATGAAGTATGAGAAATATCATCTAAACAAGTGGTCAAATTGAAAACACATATGCAGATAGAAAATAAATACAGCTCTATTGTACGCAGTTTGTGTGGAAAACTACTGTTATGTCCTACTGCACTCAAAGTCATTTAACTATGAAATTATAAGTCATTCCAGAATAATGATTATATTTCTACAACCTAGAAAAAATTTCTTTCCAGTGACACTAAAATATAAAATATAGGTTTTTAGGTTGTATAAGTTACGTACCTCAAGTATCAAGTACATATTTTGGTGCACAGAATTTAAGTGGTAAAAAAACTCATATTATTTTTTTAGACTGTGTACACATGCAAAACATAACAGGCAATACATATGTGCACAGCCTAAATGAGTAACACAGCTTCTTTACCCAGGATTATATTAGCTGAAATATGAAGCTGACTGCTCACCTCCATCCACTTTATAGGTTAATATGACTTGAATTGTACCGCCATTTCTCCACATGCCTTCATGCAATGCAGAAAGGAAAATTAACCTCTACCTGTACAGTACAGGGGTTTGAATGCTAATGTGCACAACAACATCCACATTCTTCTTATGAATGATCATTAAAATTATTTGATCTAAATTTAAACTGAAATGGCTTGAAATTTTTCATTACAATGCTCAAATACCTAATTTCATGAAAATCTCTTCAGCTGTTTTCAGGTTGTTAGATGCATACAGATGGATGGAATGGCACAGCAGGTTTAATAAACTCTACCTGAACAAAAAATGGGAAGCAAGTCTTAAGTTAAAGGAACAATACTCCAAGAACTGACGATTATTATTATTATTATTATATTTTCGCTTCTTACCCATATATTTTGATATACTCAACCCAGGATTTTATAAATAATCTCCCCACTCACCACTGCACATAAACAAAAACTGGTGACAAGTCATATAATATTTCTCTGAGGGTATTTGGCAGGATATATTCTGGCATATTTGACAAAAGTAAACTGTCACACTATGATCAAAATGACAGAACTTTACATTATTCTTCTACTATACAACCAATAGATGATGGTCAATTTAGCATCCAAACAGCCTGAGCCTTCAGATTTCCGTAAATTTTTTACTGTTTTTTAACTTTAAACTTCAAGAATTTCACAATACATATTGCTGATTGCTGATTGAAATCAACATGCATAACATTTATAACACTTTCAGATTACATGTTCTATTTTTTGTTGCATTGTGGCACAAAGGAACATTAATTTTCATAGTCATAAAACTCAAATTCTGCCACTGGTCCTCGTGTACCACCAATTCTTAACTATATTAATAAGTCTGTTTCATGCAGGGTTCACAACCAAGTCATATATTTTTGTCCCATCTCAATCTGAACAAAACACTTTTAATGAACAACTAAAGTTCAGACTTGAACTAATAATTTCTTAAGAAGCAGTGTAAAACAATTCACTATTGCTCTGAACTACGAATTTTGATAATTTGACTCATGTCTGGAACTATATAAAAGAAAAACTGCTCATTCACTAACATTCTAAACATTAAAGCAACCAGAGTCTGAATTTTTCCCTTACCATTTTCTTCTAGCAGTAAAATAATCTAATCTTTATCTGACATCTTTACACATTTCTGTGAAAACTACTGATAACACAACTGGTTATGTCAAAAAGGACATTCATCATTGAAAGCAATATTTTTAAGTGTTGCAATTAAGCTGAAATTTCATATATTGCTGTCCTGAATTGTACCAAAAATAAATGTGCAGAAGTATTTACTCCCTTCTGCTCTAATAAAGGCAAATCTTAATGTACAAAAATTAAAACATCTAAACTGAAATCGTAACATGTTAGAGCATTTGTACTTTCAGGCCACCAAATGAACGTTATGTAAATATATCTGAAATTTAGCTTGCAACACAATATATATATATATATATATATATATTCTCATATGTTTCTCACATATGGTAAGCAAAATGACAATGTCCTAATAGTGGTGAGAGATTCTCCCAGTAGCTACCAACTGTGTGAAATCTCAGTTTCAGCCTATGTATACCTTAAAAATTATGTCAATACTTCTAGCGCAATGTTAAAATTCAGGCAGAAGGGTTGGTAGGTTGTTTAAGTATAAGGCATAAACACAAAATCTGAAAACTAAGAAAGAAAAATTATTCAGTGTGATAATATATTTGTGTTATGCTCTCAGCAATTGATTATGAAAGGGGATACTCTATAAGATATTCTTACTGTGAAATGTTACAGACAGATATGTAGGACACATGGAACAAAAAAAAAATATCATACTGGTATGGTCACTGATGGAATAAGAGATCATCACAGTGCATCATTACCAGTCATAAATTAAACAAGATTAAGAATGTAATATATCCATAACATGTGCATAATTTAACTCATAATATTCCCAGCACTGTTCTTTACAGTGTACTAAGCTTACTTGGCTGTGTATTTACAAAAGCTGACCAACAGTTGTTTTATATATGGATACAGTCATTTATGGATTTAATGAAAGTGGTAATGGAACTGAAAACTGAAATCCTGACAACTTCTAATGACTGTGCACCATATTAAATTTCAAAGAGATCTGTTCCACTGTTTTCAGCACAGGTAGCATATGACAGACAGAATGACAAACGAACTGTCAGATATGGTCCCCAAAACTTTAATTATCGGTATACAGTAAACTGTATAGAGCATAAAATAAATGTATCATATTTCTTTCCAATTTTTGTTTGAATTGTTCCATGTTACAAATAAATATTTAGAAGTTTACACTCTAGACACAAATAGAAATGCCAAGCAAATTTCCAATTATTATTGTCTACTTGTAAACAACACTTGAACTGTCTGATAACGTTTACTGAAACCCTATTATACTTAATTCTAAGAAGATTCATTCGAGAGTTTTTGATTTGACAATGTGTCAAATATAGACAGACAGGTATGATTGCCATATAAGGAGTTTTCTTTTACTCCTTAAAGAATGTCTAATAGTTTTAAATGTAAATTAGACATCTCCATAAAGATATATTTTACTGTGTCACAATTTTCAATGATAAATCTTGTACAAATACAAAAGAGGAGTTTACTATTTATGAACACTTAGCATTAGCACACTCTTACTCTGTTTTAAAATTTGTCCTGTCCACGCCATGAAGGCATGTGTGTGGGGGGGGGGGGGGGAAAAGGTGTGTATACACTTTATTTTTAAAGGTGAGCCCCACAGACGAGTGGTTCATCATCTTTTTTCCCA
>Ga0123354_10008309_pt1 | contig 15762 bp, 8 predicted proteins | sample TergutLab28metaG_2_FD_97872 | JGI IMG/M metagenome (GOLD analysis project Ga0123354, IMG submission 97872) | Labiotermes labralis P4 segment gut microbial communities from Petit-Saut dam, French Guiana - Lab288 P4 | ecosystem: Host-associated > Arthropoda: Insects > Digestive system > Gut ...
ACTAGATGCTACTGAATGCTTTATTGCACTTATAATCTGCTCAACATGTTTCGGGCACTTATATGCCCATCATCAGGAGCTCGAGACTATACTTGTGTTATTGCCACATATGGTGTGTAATGCTGCAAGAATGCAAAGATGTAATAAATGTTAGGTGACGTTACGTAACGCCACCTAACACTTATTACATCTTTGCTTCCTTGCAGCATTACACACCAAGTATAGTCTCGAGCTCCTGATGATGGGCATATAAGTGCCCGAAACATTTTGAGCAGATTATAAGTGCAATAAAGCATTCAGTAGCATCTAGTTGGGTTTCCTTTCTTCTCTACGCATAAACCAGAGTATTAGACTGGTAATTTCGAGTGTGCATGAGATTACAAAAAGTGTTTGCTTGTCTTGTATGATAACGTAACACATCTACGTATACACTTTATGTTCTGTGTCCTGGGACATTTAATATTGTTTATGTTCTACAAAAGTAACAAAGCAGTCTGTTTCATTTTCCTACTGTCAGAAGCTCTCTGTCAACAAGACCACCTTACCGTAATAAAAAATTACTATTATTCTAAAGAGCATGCAGTAAACAAAAAACTGCCATAATTGAACCTATCCGTTATGGAAATTGGGTTTTGCTGGAAGTACATATTAGCAGTGCTAATGATGTGGATCCACAAGATACACAAATATAACTTAGGTTAAAAAAATAGAAATAATAACCAGAATGCACAAATCCCGCGAGCCGGGTAGCCGGAACAAAATGTATTGTGCCGGGACAACTAATGTTAATGGATCCGCAGTATGGAACGTGCTTCGTGTTGACCCCTCTGGTATCTAGAATTTTGATTGGTTCTTGCATTTTCGGAACACTTTTGCACACATATTTTAATGAACTGTATATACACATGATACATAAGATAACAAAGAAGTTGTACTTCCTAACAAGAATTGTAGAATTCCAAGCATTATATCCTGAACTTAAATATATTCTTGTATTTTAAGGGTGTAGAATAAAGGTTTTATAAACAAGCAACCCAAAGATTTGTGACATGGATTGCAAACAATTGTAGTTCCAACTGAATTAGTCATTTTTTCTACAAACATAACAAGTCTTCATGGCAACTTGTTAAGTGTGTACACACACACATCACACACACACACACACACACACAATAATTAATCCTCCGTGACGTTAATTTGTACAAGCTGGTCCGAAATGTGATGTATTAAGTTTTGCATTGCCCATTACCTGTTGGACATGTTGAAACTGTACTGGTGTTGGCTCCCACGCTCATTCATAGCGACTGTTGTTGGTTCAAAGCGGCGGCATTACACAGAGGTCCTGCCACGTGCCCTAGAGGTGAAAGATAGAGCCTTCCGGTCCCACTGTGCGCTCAGATTTTCATCTGCAACGAGGGAGGTCTTTCACTGAAACAATAAGTCGGAACTCTCCTGAACTGAAGGCACTCTCAGCAGAGCGGCTTCTGACTTGCTGTTTCAGATGCTCTTGAGTCCTGCTGGAGGAATACTTTGGTTCCAGGCAGGAATCGTCATATATTGTGCTAGCAGCAAAGGAACTATAAAGTTTTCACGTAACATAATGTGGAAATAATGCCGTCTGAGAAGACCTCAGTTCTGTACTTCTAGTCGCCTGTACCGGAAAGAACAGCGTTGCAGACACGCAGAATTTAAGAGGGAGGAATTCAAGTGTCACTTGCTTATGCGTGTTGAAATTCCCTACACATTGCTTGTGAAATACTGCTTGTAAGATACAAATTACAAATATGGCGAAACTCCGGAATTTGAGGTTATTTCCGGCAAATTTAACATTCATGTGTGTAGCTGAGCAAAGCGTTCTTTACAGGTATTAAAGAAAACAACACCAATTATATAAGATGTGTTGAACTAGAAGTGTATGTACACGTAATAGGTATCTTCTGTGGGAACCTGACATGCTATTCAGAGGAACATAGTTTCTCAAATATTGAGGATGTTTCCATGGAAATACAGCAGTGATCACTAAGTCTATGTGATCCGGATAAACATTTCAGTGGGAATCCAAGTTTTGAAGCAACACAACAAATTCATTACTCCCGAGGGGATGCGGGAAGGGTCGCGTGGCAAGACCCCAGGAGAACAGTTCAGGCGCCGGCAAACCGAGAAACAGTTTCATTTTCCTCTCTACCTAACCCATAGTATTGGCGTATCATCGCCACACCGCGGGCAATTTGTAAATAGCTCTGCCACGTGGCATAATACCCAGCCTAAAGTCCAGGAAACGATAGAGAGAGAGATGCAGACGGTAGGGGGTTGGACTTGTGTTTTCTCTCGCCTTTCGTCCCCTTCTGAGCAACAGCAAGTCGCGTGGCGTCAACTGTTGACAACATGGAATGGGGAGGCGTGTGATCCGGCCGGGGAGCAATACAGACCGCTATAACTGATGCTAAACGCCTCACAGGGGTGGTTAATATTTGGCGGATCGCGTGCAACCGACCTGCCCGATATTAACTGTATCCGAAATAGCTTTGTTGATAGTCATTGCAGAATATAATTGATTGTTATACATAAATAAAGTGGTCAGTAGTTAAATGGCATTTCCATTCGCTACGGTATTTTGGTATTTGAATGAGTGAATATGAAATAAACTACCGTCGCATTAAGGAGGGCGAATGAAGGTTACAAAGCATGTGATCTTCATAATTATGTTCCATCACAGGAAAAGAAACTGATGAATACGTAAAAATATTTTTTTTGTACTGCCAACATACACAAATGTTTCTATATTTATGTAACTTATTAATGATTCACGCAATGTATTTGTACTATAGGTACCCAGCCCCTTGTAAAATGGGTACCGGGTATTTCCCGGGGGTAAAGTGCGGCCGGGGCGTGCTACTGACCACTCACCCCCTTCTAGTGCCGCGGTCAATGAAGAGTAGAGCTATACCTGTACCCAGCCTCTGGGCCACACCAGGCCTGTAAAGGGATCACTTTACCTTTTATTGTACTTTAGGTTTCCAGCGTTATGATCATCCTGAGGGAAATAATTCAAAAACAACAAAACGAAAATTACACAGGATTTGCCTTCATAACTTGCAGAATTAAGATTTAATGTAAAATATTTAGAATATTGAAATTAATATGTTCCATACCCTCGAATTGAAGGGATATTTAAATTCAGTCATAAAACCGGCAAATGCACATGAATAAAATACGTTTTATCACATACTAACTATTACTAGCATATTTCGATCTCTTTTGCTATCGTCATCAGAGTAGACTAACAGGACTAATAGGAATACAACAAATTGCCAAATTATGGAAGTAGAACCACTCAGCCTTATAATAAATGCCTGAAATTCTTCACACCTCTACGTAATAAACAGGCTGTTAATTAAATAATACAATAAAGTATAGTCTAACAAAACTTTATTATTAAATACTCTATGAATTTACAGCTTTCTGGTACACATTTCGGCTTTTTACAGCCATTTTCAGGCTGAACTTAAGAGGGTATATATATATATATATATATATATATATATATTGCAACGCCGTAAAAGACGAGATCTCTCTCAAATTGTAAACGAGTGTGTTTGACTATATAAACCAATACACGCAGTTTTATATCTCTTTACAGGCTAAACTTTTACCTCATTTTAACACTACATAAACTGACCTTTTGCTATCATATGGAGAATTTCTTGAGTGATATTCTGGGTGAAACCATCTAAGGCATTGTGGTAGGTTATGGTTCTGTGCCTGTACACTTAAATAAGAAAGTACAGAAAGCAGGAATAAGATGCATGAATGACATTGTCTGACATACTCCTATAAAATGACATCGATTTCACTTTCTGGAATACAAAAAAAAAAAAAAAATAACAGCGCGGCTCAGAACTCATTTTCAAGTCCTGTTTATTTTTTTTTTTTCGAAACTGTTACAATAAATAATTCCAGGACCGTAACTGAATACAGCTAGTGTTGTCACCACCTCACATTTCTGCATGTGTGTCATGTAGTTATTACTGATTGTGGGGAAATTAAAATGTATGAGATTGGGATGCCTTCTAGTTGAATGCAATTTATACATAATGTTGTGAAACACAGTTAATTGATTGGAAAGTTAAAATAAAGATAAAAAAGGCCAGTACTTCTATTTTTGCATCCTGCCATTTTGACTGAACTGTGAAGTCTTGCAGTAACTTATCCGTTAAAACACAGGTGGTTTATTATCAATAGATTCTATTTATATTAGCGTATTAATAGTAAATAATTTGTGTGGGCCCGGTGGCTCAGTTGGTATAGCGACTGACCATGGGCTGGACGGTCCGGGATTGAATCCCGTTGCGGATGAGATTTTCCGCCCGTCCAGACCGGCTCTGGGGCCCACCCAGCCTCATATAAAATGGGTACCGGGTCTTTCCCGGGGGTAAAGTGCGGCCGGGTCGTGCTGCTGACCACTCACCCCTTCTAGTGCCACGTTCATGGAAGAGTAGAGCTATACCTCTATCCACCCTCTGGGCCACACCGGGCCTGTAACAGGAAAACTTTACCTTTTTAAGTCAATAATTTGTGCTGTAAAGGATAAGTTCTTACAAGTATTTCTCATCCGAACCGGCGATTAACCTCTAATGAGTCTGCGAGTTGAGAGGGTTCTAATTAGCTGAACACACAATTTTCTACTTTTGTATGTTTATAATCGGAATTCATTGTTATAAAATAATGTTTATTCTACTAAATTTTTGTAGTGATTTAATAATTTCGCAATAGGAACGTGTGTTTGCTTTAAATATTAGATCTTTAAATTTCAATATTAATAATCAATATTAGTTTGCGCCAGGAGTCCGCAGCACTAGTGACTTAATGAGATGAGGTCCGTGGTTGCAGAAGTTGTGAGAACCCCTGCGGTACACCACATCGTTGTCACTTCTCCAATCGAAAGACTGCAGCAGGCCATACTGCTGTGTGTTCTCCATTCGAAACAATGCAGTAGGCCATATTGCTGTGTGTTCTCCATTCGAAACACTGCAGTAGGCCATATTTCTGTCTCTTCTCCATTCGAAACACTGCAGTAGGCCATATTGCTGTCTCTTCTCCATAAAAATACTGCAATAGGCCATATTTCTGTCTCTTCTCCATTCGAAAAACTGCAGTAGACCATATTGCTGTGTGTTCTCCATTCGAAAAACTGCAGTAGGCCATATTTCTGTCTCTTCTCCATAAAAATACTGCAATAGGCCATATTTCTGTCTCTTCTCCATTCGAAAAACTGCAGTAGGCCATATTGCTGTGTGTTCTCCATTCGAAACACTGCAGTAGGCCATATTTCTGTCTCTTCTCCATTCTAAACACTGCAGTAGGCCATATTGATGTCTCTTCTCCATTCGAAACACTGCAGTAGGCCATATTGATGTCTGCTCTGCATTCGAAACACTGCAGTAGGCCATATTTCTGTCCCTTCTCCATTCGAAACACTGCAGTAAGCCATATTTCTGTCTGTTCTCCAATCGAAACACTGCAGTAGGCCATATTGCTGTCTGTTCTCCATTCGAAACACTGCAATAAGCCATATTTCTGTCTGTTCTCCATTCGAAACACTGCAGTAAGCCATATTTCTGTCTGTTCTCCATTCGAAACACTGCAGTAGGCCATATTGCTGTCTCTTCTCCATTCAGCACCCTGCAGTAGACCATATCGCTGCCTCTTGTCCATTAGAAGCAATGTAGCAGACAATATCTCTGTCCGTTCTCCATCAGAAAAAGAAGCAGACAAAAGGAATTGAATCGTATAAGCCACAAAGAGTCTGCTTCTTAAAAGCCCCAAAATTTGCGACTTGACGGATTGTGTTTAAGTTTGCCGTCAATATTTTCTCCAATTGAGTCCTAATGACGTTATAAATATTACGGACGAGCCTGATTGCTTTTGCAGTCGCTGTGCAGTTAAGTAATCCTCGATGCGCGTGTGCGTGCGTGCGTGCTTGCTTTTCAATGTATCTAATGGTCCGGAATCGACAGTTCAGCTTCGGTTAAACCCAGAACGAACCAACGTTCAGTTTTAAACCTGGGATTAGCAGTCCGGGCGAAAAGCGCGAGGCCACCAACAGAGAGAAGAGAGAGAGAGAACACACGATCATGTTGACGTACGGATTAGCTGCCTCCGTATCTTGCATGCTGCTAGGGAGCGTGCTGGAGGAAGGGAAGTCTCCTATTTTAATAAACTGCAGGCAACGGCTGCTGCAGCAAACTGCTCGTCCTACTGTAGTGGACAGTGCTAAGTATGACGTGGCAGTCATTGGCATGAATAATGCGCATAATTCGGAAATCACGTGTTTGTCATACTGTGGGGGCGTTGTATATGTCCTCATGTCTGTTTTTGAACACCGTGTGTGCCAGAAAATGTAGTCATTACTATCATCATCATCATCATCATCATCATCGACAACAAAGACAATAACGTTACGGTACTTGGGAGTACAGTGGGGGACCGCGGTAGCACAGTGGTTAAGGTGCTGTGCCACAAATCGGAAGGTCGCTGATTCGATCCCAACTGGTATCATTGGATTTTTCATTGATATAAAATCCCTTCGATCGCACTATGGCCCTGTGGTCGACCAAGCCTGTAACAGAAATGAGTACCAGGAGTATTTCCTGGGGGTAAAGACGGCCGGTGCTAAGGCTGACAACCTTACCATCATCCTGGGTCATTGTCACATAATCTGGGAACCTTAACTTCCTGGAAACCTCTGGGCCTGTCCAAGCCCGTAATGGGACTGCTTTACCTTACTTGGAAGTACAGTAATTCCACTTTGTGCAATTCTGTTCTCTGAGTTTAGACATAATAATTTCTGGTAAATTCGTAAAGAGGTTTCAGAGGAACCCGCTGTCTGCCTCATCAGGGCATAATGTTCTACGTCACTGGGGGCAGCGGGTTCTCCTGAAAGGACTAAGTATATGGCAAGCAAAATAGCATCAGATCCAAGATGTTAGTACATTCGTATTCAACACTGCGGTAACCTCAGATGGCCTACAGTTTTACTTTGTTCGTGAAGGCACAGGATCTGAACAGGCAGCTCCGAGGCTTCATTTTACAATTACCAGCTCGTATTCTGGAAATCGTAGCTTACATATCTTCGGACGGAACCAGTTAGATTGTCTTTTTTCGTGATTTTTCTTGACCGTTACTAACAAGTATAGGAAAATGCAGTGAAACTAAAATCGATGGCGTACTTCCCACTTTCCTCAAAATTCAGCGTTCATAATTATGCTTCCGTCAGGGAAAGCGGTATTAAATAAAACAGGAAGCTTCCAGACAAAATATGAGTTAAAATATTTATTTTCGATCTGGCTGTCACCTAATTGCCGTACTTGTGAGTGTTTGAGGAAATGCGTGAGTTGACAGTTTTGAGAATGAGTTTGTTTTATGGAATGTAGAAGGGATCACTTATTACTTCTTACAAATACAGACACGTAGAAGTCAGCTGGGCCATTAATGTTCATCAAACGTTAATTTTAATTCTAAGAACAACATTAAACTGTCTGAGCAAAATGTGGTGTTTTTCAGTGCAGGTGGCCAAGGGGACGAATCACCGTGGCGCCACTGTGCTCACAGGTCTATCATATCAAACTTGTGCGGTAGTTCACACGCACCTAACCTATCTGTTAACTGACTGTATAGCATCTGCCCTTGTTGGAAGAACAGATTCACAATAGTTCGTAATGTTAGCACTAATTCTCCCAAAAAGTTGCACCTCGGTAATAGCTGTACATCAGGCGAACAGGGTAAAGGCTGGGATATTTTAGGTGAATAAATAAATATACAGGGCTATGTGAACAAGCAATTAGACCTAACAAAACGCACTGCCTGTGTCATGGCCGATGTCTGTATATCTGTCAGTCAGCCAGTCAGTCAGTCAACCAGCCAGCCAGCCAGCCAGCCAGCCAGCCAGTCAGTCAGTCATTTAGTCAGTCAGCCAGCCATTCAACCAGTCAGCCAGCTAGCCAGTCATTCAGTCAGTCAACAAGTTAGCCAGTCAGCCAGCCAGTCAGTCAGCAAGGTAGTCAGCCAGTCAGTCACCCAGTCAGTCAGCCAGCCAGCCAGCCAGTCAGTCAGTCAGTCTGTGCGTCCATCCCACTCTGTGCCTCCTAAACGTCGTATAACCGAAACCAAGTATTTCTCTAAGGAAGGGTATTGATGCTGTAAGTTGAATAAATTTAAGAACAGCTGCCAGTCTGGAGTGAACTTAATAAAAGTCGGAACTGGGAATGTACTTGCAGATTCCATAATGTTTTGAGAGCGTGGAGAATTCTTTCATTCAGCTATTAAAGTAAAAGGACTTGGCGATTATAGGATAACTGGACCATATACAAAAGGGTCGTTAAGACCTAAGATTACTAATTTTGGAATTTAGAAATTCAAAGTTTGATTGGCTTACTGATAAAATTCCGGAAGAACTGATCCAAGAAGGGGTCAAAATATGACGCCTTCACATGTATTCATTGTTTGCGAAAAGATAATGAAGCGTAGTGGCGAGTACCAAGTCAGAGCTCTATAATCCTGATTAAAGTTTTATTCCACAATCCGCTCAAATTTATACTTATCTTCTTTGAAGGTTACGACAAAATATTGACCACGTATTCTGCATTGACCAAATGCTGTAGAAAGGCGCAGAACAATTGCACAGTACGCAGTAATAGTTTTTTTTTTTTGTGGCGCTGCGGCCCAACGTGGGCCATGGCCTCTTCATTCTTGAAATTTCTAGATCACACACAATGACGCATCACAGTCGGTAGGACTCCTCTGGACGAGTGATCAGCTCGTCGCAGAGACCTCTACCTGACAACAAACAACACTCACAACAGACAAACATCCATGCGCGCGGTGGGACTCGAACCCAAGATCTCAGCAGGCGAGAGGCCGTAGACCTAAACCTTAGACCGCGCGGCTACTGGGACCGATACACATTACTCGTACTGACTCATAAGGAGTTTTGTATAATGCAGCCCTCACAACATGCACATACAGCGTGCTTGTAATAGGCGGAATGCAGTCTACATACCTTTCTTTACTACCGCATCAAAACGCACAACCACAGTCAGTTATGTGAAAATAGGTCAGATGTTCGTGTTCAATATATCCACTGTAAATGTCCACTTGAATTTTCGTCGCGCAAGATTATGAATTTTGCATTTATCTCATCGATTTATACGAGGCTTCTCTAAGGGAATATTTACCGGAATAAGTCGAGCCATTTGTAATCGCCACAAAATTGTCTTTACATGTAGTCACACAGCTTGCGTTTATTTAGGCTTATCAATGATGTTCTTACCCCGGTGGCCGCTCAGTCTAAGGCGTAGTTCTGCGGCCGTTCGCTTGCTGGGATTGCGGACTCGAATCCCGCCGGGGGCATGGAAGTTTTTTGTGAATGTTGTGTGATCCCTCGTCTAGGGGAGTCCTACCTAGCATGTGTCACTGAGTGTGACCAGGGCACTAGTAATACATTACACCTATATTTAGTAGGTAGAAGAAATCAGACTATAAAAATAATGTTCTAGGAACTGATTATATCTTAGGTACTGATTTTTTTATTTTGGCGCAACAGCCCCCAGTGGGCCAGGGCCTCCTCATTCACGAGGTTTATAGATCACACACAACGACACACCACAGTCAGAAGTCTCGTCTGGACGAGTGATTAGCTCATCGCAGAGACCTCTACCTGACAACACACAGCTCTCACAGCAGACATCCATGCCTCCAGTGGGATTCGAATCCACAATCTCAGCAGCCGAGCGGCTGCAGACCTACGCATTAGACTGCGCGGCCACTGGAACCAGTACTGATTAATTGCAATGGCGACAATATTGGTCGAGGAACGTGAATGCTTTTTGTGGTCATACAACTTAAGACGAAGAATTGTTTAGCAGAACCAAATGCGAACCCACCACTGTGTGTCTGGAGAGTAGTCAAGTGTGGTCTCCAGAATATAGCGGTCAAATAATGTTCCAGTAGACATTCTGGAATATTTACTTCCCTCTGCTTCTAATAAGACAGGCTGCAAGCCTCCATTATTCCTTGTTGCTCTGCTTGTTCATTATCTGTCTACAGTAACTTGATTCGTCTACGGCTCATCCATTGTCTCCGATTTGCATGTGTCCATATGTCCATATGTCTATATGTCCACGCATCCAAGTGTCCACGTGTCCATGTGTTCACGTGTCCATGTGTCCATATGTCCATGTGTCCATATGTCCATGTGTCCATATGTCCATATATCCATGTACACATTTCTCCAAGTGTCCATATGTCCATGTTTCCATATGTCTATATGTCTGTATGTCCACGCGTCCAAGTGTCCACGTGTTCATGTGTTCACGTGTCCATGTGTCGACGTGTCCATATGTCCATATGTCCATATATGCATGTACACATTTCTCCAAGTGTCCATATGCCCATGTGTCCATATGTCCTTGTGTCAATGTGTCCATATGTCCATATTTACATGTGCTCACATGTCCATATTTACATGTGTCCATGTGTCAACTTGTCCATGTGTCCATATGTCCATGTGTCCCGGTGTCCATATGTCCATGTGTCCATATATCCATATGTCCATATGTTCATATGTACATATGGCCATGTGTCCATGTGTCCATTTTTCCCGGTGTCCATATGTCCATATGTCCACGTGTCCATGTGTCCATATGTCCATATATCCATGTACACATTTCTCCAAGTGTCCATATGCCCATGTGTCCATAAGTCCTTGTGTCAATGTGTCCATATGTCCATATTTACATGTGCTCATATGTCCATATTTACATGTGTCCATGTGTCAACTTGTCCATATGTCCATGTGTCCCGGTGTCCATATGTCCATGTGTCCATATATCCATATGTCCATATGTCCATGATGTCCATATGTTCATATGTACATATGTCCATGTGTCCATGTGTCCATTTTTCCTGGTGTCCATATGTCCATGTCTCCATATGTCCATATGTCCACGTGTCCATGTGTTCCATATGTCCATATATCCATATGTCCATATGTCCATGATGTCCATATGTTCATATGTATATATGTCCATGTGTCCATTTTTTCCGGTGTCCATATGTCCATGTGTCCATATGTCCACGTGTCCATGTGTTCCATATGTCCATATATCCATGTATACATATCTCCAAGTGTCCATATGCCCATGTGTCCATATGTTCATACGTCCATACACGTATATCCATATGTCCCCGTGTTCGTATGTCCATATGTTCGTATATCCATGTATACATATATCACGCCTGCACTTCATTTAACAAAGGCGCATTTTGTTGTAACTGAAGAATAAAAAAACCAACTAGATGCCACTTGATATTTTATTGTACTTCTTATAGGCTGAACATGTTTCGAGAATTACTCAGCCCATCATCAGGAGCTCGCGACTATGATGTTTTTTTTTACCATATTGGTCGTTTCGTTCTTGGTTTGCTGTGTGTTGGAGGTGAGGTGCAGTTAGGCTGGAGTAGTGTCTCAAGCTGCTTTTAATAATGGCTCCCAGTGCTCTCTGATGACGATAGTTTTTACCGAAACTGTTTGTATTTAATTGACGCGGTGCTTTTGGTTGTGTAGTAAATGAATACAGGGATCACAAATGCAAGGAATAGACTAATTTAAAACTTTACAGTATCTCTGCAATTGCTATTGGAATAGAATGTGCAACTTTTAAATTTATTTTCCCTTCATACGGACATATTCTTCATAACCACATTCTTCATAACTACATTCTTCATAACCACATTTTCCTTATGTATATATTATTTATATTGGACCATGCATCATTGTGATAGTTGAAGAAGAAGAGACCAACTTGATGTCACTTGTTATTATGTGTTATTTTACTTCTTCCATGCTCAACATGTTTCGGACATTAATACATCCATCATCAGGAGCCTGCGACTTTTCTATTGGGTGAAGCCTGATAAACGAATACCATCCCAAACTAGCCACACCGAAACTCCAACACACATCGAAACAAGAACACACGACCAGTGTGGTGATACAATAGAAAAGTCGCAGGCTCCTGATGATGGATGTATTAATGTCCGAAACATGTTGAGCATGGAAGAAGAGAAATAAAACATAATAACTAGTGACATTAAGTTGGTCTCTTATTCTTCAACTATCACATTTTCCTTCTGTAAAAATAAACACCTCACCCTACTCTTATAATAATATAAATAACCAACAAGATGCAACAATGACAATTTATTGATAACTGTAATCAGCTCTACATGTTTCGGGCGATAGTTTCGCCCATCCTCAGAAACACTAGACTGTGTTTTTACAGCTTCTGGTACAAAGCTGTAAAAACACAGTCTAGTGTTTCTGAGGATGGGCGAAACTATTGCCCAAAACATGTTTAGCTGATTAAAGTTATGTATAAATTGTCATTTTTGCATTTTGTTGGTTATTTATATTATTATATCTATGATGAACAGTCACACAAACACCTCATCTCACGCCACTCTTCTTTAGTAAAAGTAGTTACAGTCATCCCACATTATAGTATTAGGCAACGAGAAATATGACAAGATAGAAAGAAGCTGTCTGTACTTAATAGCGACAAGAGATCCTCGAGAAAAGAACAGGAATGTGTAAGATTTGAGGTCCGTTAGGTAGTTAATATGAATCACTTAGAAATTTGTCCCAAGAATACAAGAAGCAGGGTGCTGTTAGACATAGCTAAATATCTACCCAATCACACAGCACCAAATCCCGGACAATCGTAATCTTAAACTACAAATGCACCATGCGATTCATTCATTCTGTAGTGTAACTTACGACAAGTTCACAGACTCTTACAAAGCGAATCCTTCACTTACTGCGATCTAGTGCTTCCTCCTTCGATTTTCAATACCCTCTTGTTTCCTTGAGGAAATCCCGTGGCTGCTTACGTCTTTTCCTTCGTCTTTATGTCACATCCTTTTTCTCTACGTTTTCTTCAATAGCGTTTATTTAGAAGGCAGTTCTTACGCAAGATATAACAAATTCAGTCAACCTTTATTCTATTTATTGTATGTAGGATATTCCTCTACTCCTTGTCTCTCTGTAATACTTCTTTATTTCTCACACGATCGGTCCAACTGATCTCTAGTCTTCTCCAGTAACACATTTCAAAACTTCCCAAGCATTTGTTGTCTACTTTCCGAAGTGTCCAAGTTTCAGCACCACTCAAAGCTGTGCTTTGAATCAAACATTTTACTACTTTATTCCTTAAATTTAAGTCCTATTTACTGAGGAAAATAGCCTTCTTCTGGTTGAAAGCTGCTCTCGTCATGACAATCCTGGATTTAATTTCCTGTGTAAGCCTTGCATCATTTGTTATCATGCTCCCCAAATAGTTGAATTATTCCACATTCTTCAGCTGATTTTGGTCTGTCATTTTCTGTTCTGATGATGATTACGCTGAGATTCTCATCACCTTAGTTGTTTCCACATTCATTTCTTAACCTTAGTGTTTTCCACATTCATTTCCACTCCATAGCATCTTCCAATTTCGGTTAGTGTTAAAATCACGCCCTGTAAAACTGTTTCTCCCTTAGCCAGTAGCATAAGTTTGTCTGCATAGTACCATGCTGTATAGCCCTATAATATTTATGTAGATCAAAATTTAGATCTGGTTCTAGTTCTAGTTCAGTTCTAGGTGTATGTAACACTTAGATCATGGTTACATTTTTTTTTAAAAGATTAGGCAGTTTAAGAGTATCTAGAAATCTTACGATCTGACACGAACTTTGGCCCTGTCCATCTTCTCTCTCTTCTTTCTTATCTTCTCTGGTTATTCTTTGGGTGATTTCCACTTAGTCTTCGCCTTTCCGTTTCGTTGCATATGCCTTTTCTTTCTACGTCTTCTCATCCCTCTCTGCAGCTACATCTTCTTCCTTCATGGCCCCACTGCCAGCCATGGAACCCCCCCCACACCCCCTCCCAGCCACCCTACGGCTATTGACGTGCCTGCTCTGACTTTTAATAAAACTCTTGTCTGTTTGGATCTGATAGATGACTACACCCCAGTCAGATATTAAACTGGGGCCGGATCTAGGGGATGTTGAAGGGAATGCAGAGGGATGGGGTTGGGTGGTGAGGGGGAGATGCTTCAGCGTACGAGAAGAGCCGGCTCTACGGCATTCGCTCAGCTGCGGTGGATGGTCGCAAAATTCTCTAGTGTCTCTTTTTGTTCTCATTCTGATTCTCTTCCTTATCACTTGTCTCTTCTCCTTCTTGTGGACCAGGGAATTCTCTCAGCTAAAGTCTGGAGAATTTTCCGTCTTCCATGACCAGAATCAGACCATCTTTACTGCAAGGACTTATCGATTTGGACTTTAACTGTGTCTCATTCCTCTAGTGTTTTGTTCTTAGATGTTTCGAAATACTCCCATTTGATGCATGCACTCGAACAATGGGCGAGCAGATACACACTGAAATGTGTGTTTCGCTAGCTTCCAGTAAGCATACCTGATAGAGAAATGTAACAAATTTGCTGGCTGTACTGACATCGGAAACCTGCGCAATGTGGATGAATTGAAGAGTTTTGTAAACAATTGTATGGACATATCAGGTGTGTACACTGCATTTTAAAAATAAATGACAAAATAATGATAGTATATCATGACGTAAAAGTCAGCACCACCAATGTCATTATCCGTTAAACACGACGTGTAAGGGTGTAATTATTATTTTATTATCAGATTTCACACTAACAACATCCAATGCTGTACTTGACGTGTTTCATTGTTAGGGCATTCTGGGATATGATACTGCACAGCTCCGCTGATTGTTGCCAACTTTTAGAAGAATACATTTCCGTCGTTTTCGGGAATAAATTTCGATCCAGAAGAGGGGAAGCTGCGGTTCCTCCGAAACGTATTTAAGACGATTCACCGTCGTTATGTTATGGACAGCAAGAAACTTCCTAAGTAATATCAAACAGCACAATTGTTTATTGCAGTGTTAATTCAACAACATGATTCGGCCTTGCAGACCATCATCAGTTTGACCGAGAATACGAGACTGTAGGGTACAATTATAGGTTGTGTAGAAAGTGAGATCTCGTCTTCTTAAAATTTATTTTATTTTGACTGTAGAAACTTGCGAAGGGAAAACTTGGTTGTTTCTAACCATTCTACATGTGGTCATACCCCAGACCACTGGAATCTACATCAGCTTCGCTGTGAGACACCGAAGTATCGGGTAAACCCAATGTTTGCAGGACGGCTGCTATACTGACAATGTATTGTGCAGTAAGTAGCCTCAACTGAAATTTGAAAGAGCTGTTCGGTCTTGTTTATTTTCAATGTTGGAAAATATATGCACCTACTTGAAGATAATTTGCTGGGTGCCACTTTATTAATTTCTTTGTGAATTTGGAAAATAATTTACACAGGTAAATCCAGTAAGGTACCTAAACCCATAGTTTATGGACTGTGCAACATTTCCAGTATCTTGACAAGCAATTAAATGGTAGGGCTGTATCAGGGAAGAGAACACGGGTCCCTCAAGGCATACTGGAACTTATTCATGCGATATTCCGCTACATAAAAGGTTAGCTAGTTTTTGAGCTCGGACGTGGAGGCAGAGGCACTTTCTTAATCTTATGCGTATTGGACCGTGCATCATCTTGATATTTGAATAATGGTTGACCAACTAGATGACACTTGCTTTATTATATATTGCTCAACATGTTTCAGACGTTAATACGTCCATCTTCA
>Ga0123354_10008310_pt1 | contig 15762 bp, 5 predicted proteins | sample TergutLab28metaG_2_FD_97872 | JGI IMG/M metagenome (GOLD analysis project Ga0123354, IMG submission 97872) | Labiotermes labralis P4 segment gut microbial communities from Petit-Saut dam, French Guiana - Lab288 P4 | ecosystem: Host-associated > Arthropoda: Insects > Digestive system > Gut ...
TGGGGACCCGTTGCGCTGACCACATGACACCCCTCTATCCGCAAAAGTTGGCACTAACTTCGCCGACCGGCGGCGGCCGCTCTGTCGGTATAGTTCGCGTGCGGACTAAGGCCACGGAGTTTTGTTTTTGTTTTTTTTTTGTATACCTATTGTTAACATTTGGTTTCCTGCCTTCTCATATGAAGTATACTTCAAAAACTGCAGGGGTCAAAACTGCTAAGGATGACTGGAGAGATATTTATGCAATCTCTCTGTGCAGTAACCATTGTACGCACAAGTACCGAGGAAAACTTCACAGCCAAACAGACGAAAGAACAATCAGTCAATCGGTATAGAAAATTGGCGTAGGAAGGAAACCCTGAGAATACTGTGTGAAGAATTGGCCACGAAAGTGAAGCTGACCTTGAAGGGCTTGGTGTTGACTACAAACGTGACTTCTGTAAATGCGCTCTGTGAGCTTGTGCTAATTTTAAATGATTGGCAGAAGACACTTTTTTACGTTCGGTCTACCGGCCGAGACTGAAACGTCAACATAAACGAGATATCGCATGTTAGAGTGTTATTAATTTGTCTTACTTTATGTCTACTCATTTCCATGAAAGCTGTTCCTGAATAAAATAGCTTTATATTTGCGAGGATAAACACATATTTGCGTGATGATTAAACCACAGTTTGGTAAAGTAATAAACGTCCAAGGCTACCAGACTTTGCCCTACATTTCTTTATGTTTTGATATGTTCTTTGGCAGCCATAGTGACGGCCTGTCGGTTCCATCTTTCTTTTCGCACTTCAAAATAACGATGCGTGGATGAATAAAATTTTACTCAACATACAGGGTGCGTATAAATTGTCGGAGGATTTTGCAAAACCATATTTTCACAAATACTGAACAGAAATAAGTGATGTTACTACCATTTGAAAGAGGAATGTTTGCAGTTTCATAGTGACCTTAAATGCATTCGATATGCGCCCCTCTTGTGACACGGCAGATGTCCAGGCGATACTCCCATCCCGCCAAACCCTCTGAAGCATGTCTTGTGTGACGTTCCCGATTGCGTTGTTGATGCGCTCTCGCAATTCTTGTAGTGTATTTTGAAGTGGTGGGACGTAAACATTGTCCCTGACTAAACCTCACAGAAATAAATCACACACTGTCAAGTCTGGTGACCGGGGTGGCCAGGTGGGTTTGGCGGGAATGGGAGTATCGCCTGGACATCTGCCGTGTCACACGATGGGCGCACATCGAATCCATTTAAGGTCACTATGAAACTGCAAACATTCCTCTTTCAAATGGTAGTAACATCATGTATTTCTGTTCAGTATTTGTGAAAATAAGGTTTCTCAAAATCCTCCGATAATTTATACGCACCCTGTATGTCCAAGTGTCTAAGAAAGGTATAGACGACATTTACTGTTACTATTGGCCCAAAGTGAATGACAGAAAGTAGAATTTTTGCATAAAAACTTATATGAGTTTTTTACATTTATTTCCATAAGTACGATGACAGGTGTGAGATAGAAATATATCTAGCGGCGAAGCAGGTGACCAAGCATTCTGTGTGCAATGTTTATTCATAAATATTTTCTAAACATATTTAAAAATATATTACGTACATTTTAAATTTTTGTAGACAGTTCCAGGAATAAATATTTCGTTTCGAATACAGAACAATGAGCTTTCATTTATTTATTTATTTATTCATTCATTCATTCATTCGTTTATGTGTATGCTGTTTGATGATAATATTATCGGGCTGAGATTACTTTTCATTGAACAGTATAAGGATTCTTGAAAAATAATTTGGAAGGAAAGTGGAAGGAGTCGGTTGTGGTCTAACTCGAGTGCTATGCCAACGTTTGTCTGGAGGAACTAGAACTATCGGAAAACATTTCGGAGTCAGTACCACTTAGCTCGCTGTTCCGTATGATGCTTCACTCTTAAAATCACGTCGTGTATTTTTTTGTGTAAATGACAGTTTGTGTTTCATGGCAGCCAGGAAGCCATCTGTAATATACCAAATGAAATGTGCCCTTTATCGCTTTGTCACTTTTTACACGACGCACGTGTTAGTTTTCTCGTCCCATAGTTCGTTGTTCTTCTCCTTCTGGAACTGTGAAATGCATTTACTTCCCTTTTTTAGCTTGTTTCGAACAATTCATGCAAAATTCATGAATTTCTGTTTTGCATGAAGCCTGTCAGACCTCTTTTATTGGATTGTTGTAATCCACAAGAGCAACAAGGCTAAAAAAAAATTAGAGTTTTGCTTCCATCAACCAATCTTTTGTTTATCCATAGCTAGATCCTATATTATTTCCTTTATGGACGCGGTTTTATGAAATTTATTGAGTTTGTATTATTTTCAAGCGGAAGAATATTGTGTGTTACTGAAATACGTAAATTTGTACTTTTGACAAAAATTATACTCTCTAATATACGCTCAGGAACCGCGTCAACGACACTATCTAGGAATACGCATCACAATCCTTACAATATTTATCACAAACCATACAATTTATATAGAGTGTGATGTGTCAGTAGTACTGTAAGAAAAAATGGGTGGAAGTCAATATTATTCAGCACTTTACTTTTTATTTACCAACATATGCACAAATTTCTAAAATACAATGTAAAACCTCAATTGATTAAAACATTAAAATTACATTAAGGGCTCCGACATGTTTCGGTTTTTTTTAAAACCATCATCAGGGAGCTACTTTTTCCCACTAAAGTTACTTATATGCTGTACTGTTATGTTATATTGCGATGGCATGATGGCAGCATGTCGTGTCATGTGTTAGATGTTTTCGGATGTAAATGTTACTGTTACATCCGAAAACATCTCATATACGACACGGTAAGATAAAAAAAACTGTTTTAGCCATTATGCCTTTCATACATATACATGTACAATAAAATAGGAATTGACGTACAAGTTTTATTTGCTTGTGATAACTACTAGACATTAATTTACCAAAAATTATAAAATTGCTGCCATCATGCCATCGCAATATAACATAACAGTACAGCATATAAGTAACTTTAGAGTGAAAAGTAGCTCCCTGATGATGGTTTAAAGAAAAAACCGAAACATGTCGGAGCCCTTAATGTAATTTTAATGTTTCAACCAAGTGAGGTTTTACATTGTATTTTAGAAATTTGTGCATACGTTGGTAAATAAAAAGCAAAGTTGAAACACTATGCACGGTGAAAAGTTAAAAAAAAAATTATTCAGCACCTTTAATATGGAATATAATTGCTCTGCAGCAGGATATTTGGTGGGGGGGTGTGTAAGTTCCTTTATTTGCACTTATTTAACATAAACTATGAGCACACGTGTTTGCACTTTGATCAAACTGCGCAAGTTAGATTGGTGTGTTCCAAAAGGCAGACACCTATTGTCACCCTTATCGTGCAACGACACCTGTTGAGTAGACCTTTATATCAAGAAGTAATTAAAATTTCTCATTAGAGCCTTAAAAGACGGAAATCTTCAAGAAAACTTCGCATTTGTGTTCTCTTTCTGTACATAAAATCACTATGTGTAGGGTACAGCAATGTTTACCAAATATTTTTCCATGGAGGAACCCTGATTATAATTTTCTATATCCCGAGGAACCAGTACATATGGAAACTTCTACAATCCCGAAAAATTTGGTAGCAGAGAATCTGTCTGTTGCCACCAATGAAGCGGCTCTGTAAAATTAAGAAAGGGCCACAGAACTATTACAGTTAAACGTAGCCTTCATTACGAACCGACCAAAACAAAGTAGAGGCAATTGGCAGTGTATGAAGATGGTCATGAGACTGGGAAATCCATTTCTATAAAAATCGTCGCTGTGTCACTGAGATGCAGTTTTGATGCAGATTTGTATCTGATCATGTCCTGTATCTCCCAAATCTCAGTAGAAATATAGCGTAGACATGAAAATTTACAGAAGCATTGGGCCGTCAGGAACAGTACTTTAGATTTCTCTTGCTTTCTCATTGACTGCGCCATTCAAACTGCACAGGTGGAAGGCCGAACTTGGTAGAATATGAGGATAAATAAATATAAAGCAGTCCCGTTACAGGCCTGGAGTGGCCCAGAGGGTTCCAGGAAGTTAAGGTTCTCAGATTTCATGACAACGGCACAGGATGGTGGTAAGGTTGTCAGCATTACGCACCGGCCGCCTTTACCCCCAGGAAATGCTCCTGGTACTCATTTCTGTTAGAGGCTGATTCGACCCCAGGGCCATAGTGCGATCGGAAGGATTTTATGTCAATGAAAAATTCCAATGACACCACCTGGAATCGAGCCAGTGACCTTCCGATTTGTAGCACAGCATCTTAACCACTGTGCCACAGCGCTCCCCAGAATATGAGGATAATAAAGGAAAATTAGAGAAGATAAGATTTTTCACTTATTGTTACATCCTTTTTTATGTAACGGTTATGTAACACAGCACTAAAGTTCGGCTTCTGTGTTTATTTTTGTGTGAAACTTTACTTTACTCCGTAACGGAAGAAAATTGATTCCGGTCGTTTAAGAGAAGGTTTCTGTAGGGAATATTCTGACTCAATCTGGGGGAAGTAACAAGTTTATGGAGATGATTAGATAATGAGAAGTTTCATTGTTTGTGTTCGTTAGTATGTCATCAGGGAAGATGTGCAGGTGGAGCGTATGGCTCCACATAGGGATAACAACTATATACTACAATATTCTAATCTGCAAACCCGTAATGGTGAACCCTTTCGGGGGATAGGCTCGTGCCAAAAGGAGTCACGAAGAAATTGCGTGTGAAGTTTTGGGTTGGGTTTATTAGAATCTGGATAAATTCCAGTAGGGAGTTATTGTTAACAGAGCAATTAATTTCCAGTTCTGTAAAAGTGTGTGTGTGTGGGGGGGGGGGGTCCCATGCCCAGGTATGCGACTGCCAGTTCTCAAGTCGGGCTAATCCTTGGAGTTAGTGGGCAATGTACGGAGCATACGAAAAAATAATAACCCAAACTTTTATTATTACTGTATGTAAATTTAGAGACGCTTGGTGCAGAAACTCGGAAGGTATCAACTCAGCTCCCTGACCCTTTCATGCATAAATTATCTTGAGGAAAGATAAGCCTAAACAAAGATTCCTTCGACTCCATTATTTGGCTGCAAAGGTCAATATTTTCCATCTTATCATTTCCACACCTCAACTTACAATTTTCTATAGTGACGGCTGCTGAGGTAGTACATTTGAATAGACAAAATATTTTCTATATCTTGACTATCTTGTTATGATCATCTTTAAATTCCAATATAATTTACTGTTTACCTATTTTTTATCTTGAAAGAGCGTAATTAAATAACCTAAATAGCAATAACTCAATTAAAACTGATGTTAGCAGCACCCAAGTCTGCAGTTTCGGAATGTCATCGTGTTGAATGTATTCCATATTGGAGTTGTATATTCCTATAGCAGATCTTTCGGAGAGAGCTGCTCGTAAACTTTCTCCTGCCCTGGTCCAGTCCTTGTTAGTATAGACCCGATGAATTTTTCCTCGTTCCACGTGAGTGCAGCTTATTTTTAACAGGCATGATTGAGCAGTGCTACTTTTCAGGCTTGCCAGTGTATTTAAACTCGTAATACTGGGAGTAGTCCGTATTGACGAGGCTCATTACAGTGTTGACAGCAGCCTCTCAACAAACCCTAACCTGACGCATGTCAGATAAATCTACTCTGCACCCTCACACGCTTTTTTATACACCTAGATCTCCCAAAGTGTCTCTTCATCTCAAGTTTCCTGACCAACGTTTTGTATTCATGTCTCCTGTCGCCACCACACGATACAAGCGCGGCTCATTCTCTCCTTCTACATTTGATTCCCGTAATAACATGAGTACGCGCACAAATTATTAGTATTTTATAGAGTGGAACCTACAACCAAGAAATTCACTCGTGCAACCCAGCAACAAATAAAGAACCTCAAATTTCTAGTGCGGAACATTGTTCCGCTTCGTGCCGGACGGCCCACTTTCCGCTTGTTTCAACACGTTACAAGTGCTGATAGCAAAGGAGGCACACCAGTCCCTTAGCACACTTCCCCAGTATGAACTTCGGTATTTCCACTTCGCTTTCAGGGCACAGCAGAATTACATCAGTTCCCATGGCGGGGTAACGTCAAACACCACACGCGAATAGGCAAGACGCATGAAACTGTCGCTATATTTTTAGTTCTATCCTCAGCCTAACACATTTTATACAAGTTTCTATCCGTCAAGACGTTAAGGCAGGTATGTCTAGTCCTTTCTTGGCAGAGGGCCACAGCCGTTTGCGTCTTGCACGTGTAAAAACCAAAATAAGTAGTACCCCTAAACTCCTCATTTATTGTGCGGTTTTGACATTACACGTGCGATTGACAAACATGGCCGTGAGACGCACAACACAACATGGCGGACCGCGTGTTGGACACCCGTGTCTTAAGGGGATTCTGTGTATCCCATAGCGGTCACAACAGCGACGGGTTGGATTAAAATTTATAATCACAATTTTATATTTATTTTGATATTTTTAGTGAAAAAATTTTGTATGGCGGGTCTTACTTTGTTGCATTATCCTTACGCATGATAGTGTGAGATCGAACGGTTATGGTATAGATCTGTGTACTTGTAGCTATATCTGATGATAGTGTGAGGAAGGATGCCAAACCTCGTTGCCTTTGCAACAGGTACTGTGCCATACAGCAATAACGTTGTGTCCAACGGAAGAGTCCCATTTGTACACACTACTAAGCTGCTTCTGAAGGTGTGTTAGTCAATAAACACAGTTCGACACTCGTTCATCTCGTCTTGTTTAGAGCTACACAGCATTTCGGAATCTGGCCCTGTTTCCGGAATCATAGTTTAGCCCCGTCTAACCGACTCAACCAGGGTCGGTTTCAGATTTTCTCTTGAGGACGTTGGCGGGTTATTTAAGATTCGTGTTTAAGGAAAACAAGACGGGTGGTCAGTGTCCAGTATATTTAGCAGTTTAACAAATTATTAACTTCATTGTGCAGTTTTCTCTCTCCTCGGTTTTACTTTCATCTCGCCATCCGAATATTCTCACCAAGATGTTTCCAGACACGCTGAAGCAGTGTTTTTCTCTTTCTGGCTTGCAGTCCCGCCGCGTACTTCGCGAATTTTCAGCCCGGCCGGTGGTGTGTGTTTGTAACTAGTTGAAGCTTGCACTGGGGAAAACGATTGCACATTTCCTGTATATAAACAAGTCGTTTGTCACGCTGCCTGTACTGTACTGAAACCGTTGGTGGCTTCCATGACATGTGAACACAGTAGTCTATGACGTCACAAGCTCTTGGCTTAGTTCGCTGGCTACTAACATCAGAAGACTTCTACTACAGCAAAAGTGCGTTAAAGCACTTTTGACATAAGTTTCACTGTTTGCGATGTTAATCCTTTGAAACTGACCTTGTAAGTTTCGAAACTTCGTAGGGTTTTGCAGAAGTAAAACTCATATATATTTTCTTGACTTTTACGATACATTCATTCATTAGTATTCAGCCCAGAGGCCGGTTATGGAACCGATGTGGCACACTGCATCCTAGGCAAGTTCTTGGGGATAGTTTGCCATTGCTTTTCCCCGTCTTTAGAGATTCCCACTTTCGCCACCACGTGCCACGTGCTAGAGATCCTAGTAGCGAAAGGTGGAACTATGGGCGGGAAAGATGTCCGGTAGTAAGTTTGCCTAAATTCCGACTTCCACGTAAATTTAGGGATCTTTTACATGCCGCAAATCTACGACATGGGACCGACGGCTTTACTTCACCTCCGAAGGGAGGCGTGCTGAGGATTTTTTCGCCCTAAAAATCCGACGGCTTCGGCCGGGTTTGAGCCCGCGAACTTGGGTACCAAAGGCCAGCACGCTACCTCTAGACCACCGAAGCCGTTTGTGATACATTAACATAATAAATTACACATCGCGAGGAATCCATAGAATTTGTGGTCAGGAATGTTGCTAAAATTGTATCACAAATTTGCTAGTAGGTATGTACAGTCACGGTTATCTTGGTCGCTTATTTTCATATCCACCGACTGCGTGTCCTTAGAGCAAACAGCTGTCTGCAGACACAGGATATGGAAACCGAAGAGTGCCACCGAGAAGTACTGAAAGCCAGAGGTCAGCTGTTTTTCGTTGGATGCTGTACAGTGAATGAGGACACATCAAAACTGTAAGAACAGGCTGCATCCAAACCGTCCCACTGAACCACTCTTTTCAAAATAGTTGAGTGGTACTTGGAAGTACTGGAAGGCCCAGAAGTCACTTGACACTAGAGGCACCCTGTCAAATATCTAGTGTCAAGTGACTTTTGCGACACCCGGTATATACTGTGAACTTAAAAATTTTTCTGACTTTTGGTATTATACGAGGGAGAGTCAAATGAAAACCTTAAGAGTTATAATATATTTATATAGTTATATTTAAGGTTTTCACTTGACTCAACCTCGTAATAATACGAGTAATAATAATAATAATTTTTTTTTCAGCACCCCGACGATCCGTGGCAAAAGTACGGCCAATTAAGTTGTTACATAATGGGCAAGTTCTGCTATAAAATTTAAGTAGAGACTGAAGAGTAGAAAGAGTGGTAAGATGTACACTAGGAAACATTTCAGACAAGATCGCAGGAAATTAGAGCATTGCAATCGTGCGAGATGATGCGCAAACCCGGAAATTAACGACACTGTCAGTGGAAAGTCTTGGATAGGCTAGGCTGTTGAGTGGGTAGCAAGACATACCCGCAGACTGCATGTGAAAGCGTCGCCCTGAACTTCTGTAGCTGCAAGGTTAGGTTATTGAATTGGGAGAGATGTGCGCGGACCGTATGCTACCAGACTTCACGTCGTCACACCCCATTAGGCGGCATTCCTCGTAGTCACCGGCGCAAGAATCGCGTACCGAAGAATTCCAGGAATGCTTGTCTCTATAGCTGAATGCGACTTCCCTATCACGAAAAGCAAGTGGTCCACTTTCAACACATTTTCAAAATCGAAATTTTTTTACGGGTCAGTGAGTTATGCTAGCCCGCACTTAACATGTGGACGAACGCTGTACTTCCTGAATGGTAAGACTGTACCCCTGGCTAAAGCAACAGAAGTGAAAATGTGGGCTTTCACGGAGGTAACTATCAATATTGTTTTCGGGGATATGACGCCGTGTAGTTTGGTATACTTATCAAAATGACTATAATCTTTCGCAAGACAACTCGCTTTAACCCACCTGTGCCACTAGCTCAAAATTCTTTCAATTGATGCTTTTTTTAACCAGATTCATGAACAACATTTTTTTTTGGTTACCTCACACTTTACTCATTTTTTGTCTTTCCCAGGTCTGTCACGAGTGACGTTAAAATTTTAATCAAACAAGAAGAGAAACTAATTTTGTCCTTGGCTCTGTGATAAAAACTTAGCTAAAACAATACTTTTGGGGCACAGGAATTGTCATTGTGCTCAGGTTAAATTACGGTCCAAACCTACTCGGCTGGGCCCGATGGGCGAAGCTACTCTCCTCTAGCGTAGCTTTACCTGCCAGGACCACCTGAATAGGTTCTGACCCCATTTGTAGCCTGAAGACGGAAACCGTGGTGTCTTATATATTCAACACGAGACGTGGGACATATCCTGAGAATTAATTAATTGCAAACGCGGTAGATGATCATGGGACTGTTTTTCCTATTAGAACGTTTCATGATGTTGGGCTGAGATTGCGTAGAAAGGCGAACGCACTAAATTAGCAGCTATCAGCAATGAGATGAGCGGTCTTGCGTGTTTGGGTGAATGGTTACGTCATAGCCAGAGAGGTGGGGACAGTTTAATTAATTAATGAGACAGCGACTGAGAGACAGAGAAGGGACAAACAAGACCTCAGAGCTCAAACAAGCCTAATTCTGTGAACCTAATAAACTTAACTGTCTGATGTTCATATCAGTGACATAGACCTATTAAGATGAGTTCCTGCATCACAGGCAAAACAATCCTATTCCGTATAAAGATTAAATCTGTTTGGGGAAACAATCTCTGTTTGCTTTGAGGGCCAGACGTAACAAACGGTGAGGTAAAGTGTGGGCTTTTAATATCAATGTGTTTGGTGCCTACAGTTACCACTGAGAGTTAAAAAGTTAACTGGCCGTTAACGTTACTAGCGCACTCACACATAACGCACATAAGATATTAAAACTATTTAGGAAATATGATATCTTATGAAGGAGAATTGGACATTGATAACAAATTAAATAACTTTTTGAAAATTACATTTATTTTAAATAATGTGTTTAGACCACAAAAAAAACCCTTAAGAAAACAAGAATAAAACTACACAATACACTGGCCCTCCCAGTCTTGTTATATGGCAGCGAAACTTGGACTATTAAAGCAAGTGACGCCAGAAGAATAACAGCAGCAGAGATGAAATACATGAGAAGAACAGCAGAATAAACATGGACAGATTACAAAACAAATAAACAAATTGCAAAGGAGTTAAAAGTAACACCAATTTTGGACAAATTACTGGAATACAAGAGAAACTGGATACAACATGTAAATAGAATACCACTAAATAGATTACCCAGGGAAATGAAATACTACTCCCCACCTGGCAGAAGGCGTCATGGTAGACCTTTGAAGAGACTTCTGGATACGTGAGACCGGAACGGGAAAACAATTGGTCCAGCTCCATGAAAGATATATGATGATGATGATGATGATGAGATATTCAAAGTAACTGACCTAACGAAGTCAAGATACAGTGCATTTAAGTACGACGAAAAATAAAAAACAATGTTTGTAGCCGATTTTCTTTGTTGTATAAGGAAAGAATGGCGTGCAATGTCATATTGTCCACGTGTCTGCCTTCCTGTCCTGTTACGAACATCATGACGTGATTGGTCACCACGTATTCATTTCATTTGCCTTTTATTTGTTATACAAGTCTGTCAGTAACTTAAACCGTAGCGTGTCGGAAGATTGTGACTTAGTTAAAATAATGAATTGAATGTCGAAGGAAGCGAATGTTACCTAAGTCCAGGTAAAGGGTAAAGGTACAGTGATCCCGTTACAGGCCCGATGTGGCCCAGAGGGTGGGTACAGTTATAGCTCTACTCTTCCATGTCCGCGGCACTAGAAGCGGGTGAGTGGTCAGCAGCACGCCCCGGCCGCACTTTACCCCCGGGAAAGACCCGGTACCCACTTCACAGGAGGCTGGGTGGGCCCCAGGGCCGGTATGGACGGGCGGAAAAATCTCGTCCCCACCGGGATTCGATCCCGGACCGTCCAGCCCATAGTCAGTCGCTATACCGACTGAGCTAAGTTCAAGTAATATCCCGAAATTTACCTGCAGGAAATGGGAAAAGGAGGAAACCCCCCAGTTTGTATGGTGTGCCGGCAGAGATTCGAAACGGCCATCTTCCGATTGCAAACCAGAAGCTTGACTGCTTGACCAGTTTTCTCGGTGCCTGGCCTTTGAAATTCCAAATTTCCTGCCGTCAGTGCTACTAATAATGGTGGTCGCACGAATTTGTGAAATGGAGCGACACTAAGCCAGCTAATTTAGAGTGTAGTAATATTTTTTGTCGTGGCAGACCTGTACAGCATAAGCAGCTTCAGATATTTATGTTGGTAGGTTATAACACAGCAGCAAGTTAGCAGTGCTAAGGTTCGTTGAGGCTGCTACGTCCAAGAAACCGTTGAAGCTAGATTTGTGAAACTTGATATGAAGAAGAAAATGAGGATGCTACAAATTTAGTATGATGCATTGTTCTACTAAAATCGTGACGCTGTGAATCTCTGACGTTATACTTGGAAAATATCGGCTATTCCTGTAATTAATATCTTGTAGCTGCTCCTAACCTCTGCATTTAAAAAAAAAGATTTTAGACGTCGTAATTTCGCAGATCTCTTTTTCGCAAATCTCTTTGATTTCTGGCAGGAAATGTGGTAGGTTGGTGCTAAAATATTTCTTAAGTGTGGGGCGACACGGTGAACACGATTATGTCACCCTACTAATGTTTGGCGAAGAGTGACGCAGTAAACACGATTATGTCACCCTACTAATGTTTGGCGAAGAGTGAAACTTATGGAATTTCTCTTATCCACGCTCTCCTCTCAAGTGTTACGTTCAATCAGGACAGCAGGTAAAATTATTGTTTTAACTTTACTGATTGTACAGGAAGACGGAAAAACAGTGATAAATACTGGTATTTTAAGTCTTGTGTAGCCATTTCGATATATATAGTGACTGTTCAGAATTATTCGCACAAAGTTGCGGATCTTCGATACCCAAACTAAACCAGACGTCATACGGTTCGTGTCGTTAGACTAGTATGGCAGTTAACTGTGTACAATACTGTCGTCTGGGATGTGACGGCGTGTAATCTGATAGAAGTTTGCCACCGTTCCCTTAATGTTAGTATTGGGCGTTGATTGTCGTCAGGTAGTCCGTGACGTATTGAATAATTCATTATGAAAAATTTCGAATACCCTGATCTTCCAATTTACTAACCACGCACTCTGGGTTATCAAAGTTGCTTCATGCTGCAAACCACCGTGTACATCACTAAGGTGGGGATAGCTGGTGTATGATTGTCACCGAATAAACCTTACGCAGACCACAAAATCACGGCAGTTCTGAGCAGCATTTGCTGTAGGAATTTACGTAAGGGGTACAAAACCGTTGGACCTAGTTTGAAAGTAAACTCCTGCAGTATGTAATTAGATATTAGACCTACGTGGGAACGAGCATTGCTATTCAGCAGCTAACATTCCTGCTTCGGTTTCGTGAGCTCCATGGTTCAAATTACATCTCAAATGAAGGATCCTGATGGATGATTGTGTAGTATTTTTCAGTCCCTCCAGGCAATTGCCGGAGGGGTGCCTTAAACAGATGACGAGCAACTCGCACATCCATTCCAAGCTAAAGCTCAATAATTTTTCATTCATCACAGTGTTAGATAATTTTTACCATATCAGAGAGTTGCTAAGTAAATAAAGATTGAATAATACTGATAAATAGGTAAAGGAGCAGAGTTACCTGTAGTACTCAGAAGATATGGTCAGGAATTTTGTTTTTTTATTTTTCCCGAATTATCGCATTACAATAAAAGGCAGCATTTATTGAAGCATGGTTTTATCGGTAGTGGTAACAAAGTACTGGTATGTGCATGTCGTTTGTGCTACTCTGTAGTGGAACACAAAATTTGCTTGTCCAGACATGACAAGACTGTCTGTCACCTGAATAATAATGGCACAGTCCTCCGGCCTTTATATAGTTTTGCGAGATTCTAGGTTCTAGAACGGTAGAGGGTAGCCCCGTGTTTATTGGCAAATATTTACCGATGTTTCAAAGGCGTCTGTTGTCTCAAAATTCACGGTGGTCAATTGTACAGTAGTTTCATTTTGAAACATCAGAGATCTCCGGCTAAGAGACACGGCGGAAGTTCTGACGAAACTTGAGCAATGTTGATAGCACCACATACAGACATTCCCCGACGCACGCAATTTCAAGTTACGTAAATTCAGACTTACGCAATTTAAAAAAAATGGGGGGGGGGGAACTGAAGTAGTAATATTTTAGATACGCGTGCCGAGTTGTTTTGTCTTGCGGAATTGAAAGCGCAAACTTTGAAAGTGTCGCAAGAATAATGTTGGGCGATAACACGGGCGGGGCTGGCCTGCTGCGGCCTATCAGGTTCCAAAGTGCTGGAGTTTTGATTTCAACTGGACCCCCTTGTACATACTTACATCACTCACTATATACATGTACTCAGTTCCGTCTTGCGCCAAAATTTCCGGAATGTAACTGTTGCCTAATTCGGAGAGTATCTGTAGTACAGATTAGTTCCCCAGGATTGTTATCACTCGACACAGTCAAAAAACTTACGTAATTATTTTAAATGTGTAAACTGTGCTTTTGTGCCAGTTAGTAGTCGGTGTTGCATTACTTTAGGAAGTTTTCTTTCTGTTCATCCATGTTAATATCTTAGACTTTATTTATGAAACAATAATTCTGGTATCCACTGGACTAAACGTGTTATAATTTAAGCCTTGCAGTAATAATCTTACGGACCTAAACTTCTCTATGTTCAAAAGACAGATTTTGCCTGCTGCAGTAAGCATGCTTTTCCGCGCGAAGGCCAACTTACAAACCTCAAAACCCGTATTGGGCTGCGAGCCAAGTCATAAAAATGGAAGTTTTATGCGTTCAGCACAGTTTTATGTCAAGTTTCAAGTGACAGAAATTGTTATAACAATGCGGTTAAACATTAATCTAATTTTTAGGACTTAACATTCCTAGTTTGAAGGACACAAGACCACCAATTAGTAGCTTTCCACGGTTTCTTTGCCACACGTTCTCAGCAGCTGGTCATCTTTGTGGAGTAGCAAGCATGAGGCATCCCTCCGATATGTCTTCGTCCAGTCGGTAAATAGATTTACCCTTGGCCACTTGCGTTTCAAACAAGAACCTTTTGCAAATGTGCGTTCTTGCAGAACGGAATGTTAACTCATCGTAATCTGTCACTAAGCACTGGAACTTTGTCAGGACGTAAACATATTTTGTAACATTCACGGAGTCTTAAGTTAGAGAAATATCTTTGTCAAGTTTGTATCACACTTCAAATCTGCCCTCTCTACTTGAAATGCGACTGGAACGCTTTGAACATTAATGTCAGATGGCATTGAAAATAAGTTGTTTGTGGCCTCATACTGGCGTAAATCTTGAAAACGGAGCAAAACTCTTATTAAAGAAATTAAAGTTATTCAAAATAGCTACATCTTAGCATCAGTGTGTGTTTCGTTCTCAGAACTGGAATGTGGGACAGACGACCTGTAGAAATTACACTTAATTTTGCCAACAGAATATATTCTCCAGAACATGAAAGTAATATTTCATTTTCAGTGTAAAGTTTTTTTAATTTTAATATCGTGTATATAGAACTTCAAAATATTGGAGAATGCTATTTTTAAATCAACAGTTTTTTTATTAGCGAATTTAGTTAGGGGGCGTAAGGGGAGGTACGGCAGGCCAAGGGTCTGCTGTGTCTGGCTACATGTGTGCGGCCATTTGCATACAAACACACACACACACACACTGAGTCTACATATACTCCTCCCCCTCCATTTGCCTTCAGACAGAAACGGTTCGTAGTGGATAAAAGTGCATAAATCGAAAGTAATTTGAATAAAAGGGCCATATTCCCTCTACGTCATCCACGAGATGTTGCAGCCGGCTAAAACAGCTTGAGACTCCTTAAGGTCACATCAGGTCGAAATGTCTACGGCGAGTAAAGAAATGCGAGACTTCAGGGTTCCTCAGCGTTGATGTTACAAGGTTTGTGGTCTTCTGGGATGTACCTCTGTGTTACGGGGCTCATAGTTCCCGACGTTTCGAACGACCATAGTCCCTGCATTATCCACGTCCATGCCGTTGAGGATTAAGGCACTGCGCTACTTCGAAACGACGGTGTCTGTCAACCACGCTCCACAACGATACATATCGGAAGACCAGAGTCCTCTAGTAACGTCTGACGTTCATGTGACCGTACGTCGTGATAAATTCTTATAATAAAACCAACTAGATGCACTAATTTCTCAAATTTATTTTTGGAATAAAACTCTACATGTTTTGGAGAGTTCCTCTGTCCATCATCAGGAGTTTTTCACTGTACACACAGCAATGGTTTATGTCATACAGGTTTGCTGACAGCTTGCTTCAAACGTGCATCGTGGTAAATTCTTATAATAAAACCAACCA
>Ga0123354_10008312_pt1 | contig 15761 bp, 10 predicted proteins | sample TergutLab28metaG_2_FD_97872 | JGI IMG/M metagenome (GOLD analysis project Ga0123354, IMG submission 97872) | Labiotermes labralis P4 segment gut microbial communities from Petit-Saut dam, French Guiana - Lab288 P4 | ecosystem: Host-associated > Arthropoda: Insects > Digestive system > Gut ...
ATGTACACAAACACAATCTTATATCGGTGGAAGCTCTACACCAAGATTTAAAACATAATAAAATATAAGAGATTACAAAACTAACTCGTATGTTATGTAGTTCTCTTGCAGCTAGTGTACGACATTTGGTCTCCACAACCTGTGATGAAAATAGTATTCTAAAAGTTAAAAACATTAGAACAAAAGAGAGTAACACTTATAAAGGCGTGTTCATTAAATATGGTTAAAAAGTTGTCTTGTGTTGTAATTTTTATTTTTATACAGATATGTAATTTATCTTCGTTCCCTTACGAATGTTATCTCTGTGGTAACGTGTATTGAGTTTTGTGTAATGGTTGACTGTTTTGAGGTTAATGACGCAGAAACTGTAGCGGCGATATAGGATTGTATTTGTGTATATCAAAGGTGCATTTGTTGACGACATGATTGAAGAATTTAATTCAATCAAAACGCACTGAATAAATAATATCAAATTTTCGAGCTTTCGCCGCCGATTTTGTAATTATCGAAGTAAACAATATTTCTTAAATACATGTGCCTGTTTCTACGATTATATCCATTCAAATAGCCTATGGTTAAGACCAAACGTTTATAGCCCTGACGCAATGGTAGTTAACTGGTATCATAACTGTAATATACAGCCCGGAACATGCACTGTTATGCAGTACTTGTGCTGCCACCACCGGAAGTGAAGGGAAGTTACTGTATTTCATGTATTTAACACGGCTTCCGGTAGAGGCAGGAATGTCAATTTTTAACTTCAGCTTGATGTTAAAAACCAATATTTTGAAAAGGAATTAATATCAACAAAGGGGACTGGCATCATTGCTGAATTGTAAGGTTTCTAGAAATGTATATCCTTCCGGTATTTCAGTAGATCATGCTGTACCAAAGAGACATTATCTTATTAATGTATGTAATTTTGAGACAGATGTTTTCTTAGAGATTAGTCCTTTTTATAATAATAATAATAATTATTATTATTATTATCATTAGTGGTGGCGGTGGCGGCTAAATGTGTGCTGCTGCAGATAAAGCTCTTATATCCATGGGTCTTAGACACCTAAACTAAGGTCTAGCAATAGTGGGAGCAAATCTGTAAGAGCATTATTGATCTGCAGGTACAAGGAACCATGTAAGATGAAAACACTACTCGCATTTGACCTGCCGTTTGCAAGCTCTGGCTTGGACAGTTGTTCAAAACGACACAGACTTTATAACGGCAGTTCATTATACGTAACTGCTCTGTCCGCAGAGACACTGTGCGTTCTGCTCCGCTCAGCGCCACGTCTGTCTCATGACAGTCCATCATTCTCATTTTGCAACAGACGAACGCCTTTATGGTACGGCAACTTCTCCGGCTGCAACGTTCTGGGGGGAGAACTAAACGACAGAGTGCAGGCGTTATCGAAGCGAACTTCCATGTTCGTTTAAGTCTCGGTGTACATTTTGCGGTAAATAATTTTCACTAATTAATTAACATCTACAAAACAGAATGCGGCAGCCCACTGTTGTGCCGCAGCTTATCTCATTATGTCAGATTCTACAGGATATTACTACTTTGTTGCAATTCCGTGACCTCATTCCAGGGTTCCAACGAAGTTTGTTTTCACGACAAAGAATTCTCGTTAATGTCAGGCAAAGATTAAGTGTCACTTTCTGATTAACTGAAATATCTTATGAGTACCGAAATCGATTGATGTGTGGCGATTGTGCTGATGCTTGTAGATGGTAGTGCTAATTTTAGGCGAATGTTTGATGGGGAAAAGTATCAACAGTATTTGAGAAGGGGCTAAAAGACATTTATTGTAATGATTTCTTCTGTTTAAAGGTAGGCAATGCGTTTCAGAGGAATGTGAAAGGGGGATATAGGACAATAATATACAGAGTAATTAGAAATAGCGAGTGGGGTGTATGTGCATTGGGAAACAAAGGAAATATATCAAGGGAACTATGAATGTATCTTAAAAATGTTGAGGAAAAGGAGTCTATCTCGTAAAAGAATCTGATCTTAATAAGAGAGGGTCTTATATGTCGTATTTCACACATAACTAAATAAAAACCACATGAAATGTGACATTACTTATATCATGTTTTTCGGAGAAATGATTCGATTTATCGGATGATACATGTACCTGGGGTATCCGAGTGAAATTCACTGACATAATAATGAAGGTTCAATTGCTGGTACAGAAGGATTCTTTCTTTACCTACAGCACACCCCTACAGGCTTTCTTCTTCATCCAATGGATACGGGGGAATTTATATACCAAATTAACCAGTATTTGAACCTGAAATATCACTGCGTATTACACACACATAAAGGGAAATGCGTTGAGATGTCATTTCACCTGGTAATGTAGTGTATAATAGATTTTCATTTGTAATGGTGGGGTAGGTTGCATTGGTAGTTTATAAAACATGGGTGATGAAAAGTATGTACTTTATTGAGCCACGGACAAAAAATAATATATATATTACATACATAATAATTAAGCTTATTATTTTTGCACCATGACCAACAAATGCACAACTATCTCACAAATTATCACACTCCTACATGTTTCGACACTATCATGTCGTCCTCAGGGAGCTTTTAATCAATACCTTGCCAAGTTACACAAGCATTTCAAATGCAGCTGTTGGTAAAACATTTGAAATACTTGTGTAAATTAGTAAGGTACTGATTACACGTTCCCTGAGGCTGACAGGATAGTGTCGAAACATGTAGCATTGTGAAAATTTGTGAAATAATTGTGCGTTTGTTGGTCTTAGTACAAAACAACAAAAGATGTACGGCACGTGTATTAAAATAAACAAACTTACGCTTATTATTTATGTAAATAATCGGTGATTTTTATTGTTCCTGAGTATATTTTCTAGCACTCGGCACTAAATCATTCTTTATCCCACTTTCGTCATTAGTCATCAGCTTGTATGAATAATCAAGATTACGCTGTATGTACTCGTGTAATGGTTTATAAATCTGGTCACATCTATCTCTTCTTTCCCGATGTAATGCCGAGGCCTGCAGGTGGGAAAGGTGGAGCGGTACCCATAGAACCGATCTAGTGTGGTTTAGTTGGGCACTTGCCGTTCACATGATGCGGGAGATCAGTGTAGTGTAGGGAGTATGGCTATCCGTATACTAAAGACGGAAATCCTGTTATTCCTTAAAACGTGCCTTCTGACTCAAAATATACCGCAGAGAATGCAAACTGTCTTACTTTCAATACATCAACCAACAGTTGCACTTAACAAGTTAAAATTTGTGAAAAATATTAGTCACCTACGAGTGAATTTTAGTCATAAATTGTACTTAATTAGTGCTTTTGTTAGTTGATGTACTAATTAGACGAATGTGTATGGTAAGGATATAAAAATGTTCTTACGTCTTGTTTAGGTGATCAAATGGCGAATACCTATTGGGGTCAAGGTCGTCCTTTGATATGAGAACCACGTACAGTACAAAAATCACATAATTTGTCTTTGTGAAAAAAAAAACTGCAGATTTGTTTTTCACTGTTCAGGCAGGTTAAGGTACCATTGCCATTTACAGGGTTAAATGTTGGAGGCTATTTATACATTGTGATGAGGAGTAAAGATATTATCTACATACTGAGCAACTATTAATGGAACATTTGGTAGTTGTAAATATGAGATTATCATCTATTGCCATTCGCCTGACATATGTGATTTTGCACTGTGTCAAATGAAATTTGAAATATGAGTCATGTAGACTTAAGACCTTACAGTGCTTCATAATAAAACACAAAAAAGGTACGAGAATTACGTTTCTTATAGTATCATTAGAGTGAACACTGAGATCAGCATTCTGTCCTGAGATTGAACACTGCTATAAGAATTCTGTCGTGAGAGTGAACACTGCGATAAGAATTCTGTCGTGGGAGTGAAATCTGAGATCAGAATTCTGTCGTGAGAATGAATACTACAATCAGAATTCTGTCGTGAGAGTAAATACTGAGATCAGAATTCTGTCTTGAGAGTGAATACTGCGATCAGAATTCTGTCGTGAGAGTGCATTCTGCGATCGGAATTATGTCGTGAGAGTGCATACTGCGATCATAATTCTGTCGTGAGAGTGAAAGCGTTCAGAAGTATGTCGTGAGAGTGCATACTGTGATCAGAATTTTGCCGTGTGAGTGAATACTACTATCTGAACTGGTGTCGTGAGAGTGAATACTGATATCTGGGCTGATGTCGTGAGATTGAATACTGCTACCTGAACTGGTGTCGTGTGAGTGAATACTCATATCTGAACTGGTGTCGTGAGTGTGAATAATATCTGAACTGGTGTCATGAGATTGAATACTGCTACCTGAACCAGTGTCGTGTTAGTGAATACTGCTACCTGAACTGGTGTCGTGTGAGTGAATACCGCTATCTAGACTGGTGTCGTGAGATTGAATACTGCAATCCGACGTTTTGAGCCCCGAATTTCAAACTTATCACATTCATTAGTTGATATATGAAGGGTTTCGAAGCAAGAATCTTTCAGCAACGCGCAATAACGGAGCAGCCGACAACTTCATAAGATGCAGCGAGAATCTTTTGAATTTTTCAACGTCAGCTCTCTTGAAGGAAACATGACAGGTGCTGATGGGAAATAAAAGAAGTTATGCATTTGTGACGGCGTGTGCCTTCATGCGGCCCCTCGCCAGACGGTGCTACCAACCAGCAGTAGCGAATATTCTTTACTAAAAAGTAATACAGTCACGTAAAACATGCGGATTTTTGTGGGTGTTAGCCGTAGGTTTTATATTTTGTACCGGTAAATACCCTACTTAATCTGTCTTCCCAAATTATCAAATTAACCCCGTCAGTTTACACAAGTGCTTCACTGCGCTGATATTCTTCCAAATATTTTTATGTAATGGCCATATTCTTCTGTTCATCTCCTGCAAGAAATGCCTTGAAATGTCTCTCACAAATTCTGTTTATAAGCAGACCACCCTTACTCAGTTTAACACCAATCAGGTTGGGATCTTCCTTTTTAGATTCTTGTACCGACTGATGGAATTTTATTGACTGGTAATAGCAGTCCTTTTTGGAAGCAATCCAGTTTTGTTAACCCTTATCCTACTAACGTGGAGAATATGAGGAACTCCTAATAATGACAGCAAATGGCAGATGGGATTTAATTTGGTATTTAAAATGTTAATTACTAAACAAACGAACTGTGTTACGTCTGACACAACCCGCTGTCTATTTAACAGCGGGTTACAAATCAAGTAGTATTATGAACTTATGAGTATTCCATACCGGGTTCTTGTCTGAGATATTCTTGCTGCATGTTCATCCTCTCTGACTAACGAACGAGCTAACTAGATCCACGGAGGAAAGTCCTTCCTGAGATACTAACAGTTCCTCTAATGGTGAAGAAAGTTCCTACATTTTATGAAACTCGGAGTTTCGTTACTGCATTCACAAAGCCACCTGTTCCTATTCTGAGCCAGAGCAATCCACTCCATGCCTCCTCATCCAACGTCTTGAAGATCCAATTTATTATTCTCCCAAATATGCCTAGGTCTCCCACGTGGTCTCCATCAGGTCCCTCCACCAAAACCCTCTTTGCACCTCTCATGTCCTCTGTACATGCTACATGTCCCACTCATCTCATTCTTCTTGATTTGATCACCCCAATAATATTCGGTGAAAAGCACAGATCACAGTTCTCCTTCTTATGTATTCTTTTCCACTCCCTTGTTGTTTTGTCCATCTTAGGCTCAAATATCTTCCCCCTGCGCAGCACACTGCAACATTCTCAGCCAAATCCTATCTCAGCATTCCAATTAAAAGTGTTCTGGCCCTGACATCACATTGTTTTGTATTTAACTATAATCCAAATAGAAACAATTCCAAGTTGAACCCGCTTTTCAGGAGAAGGCTTTAGATAATTCTTCATTAGCCGATAACCAAAGAGTAAGCGAAAGCCCACAGCCGCTGAGCAGTGTTATATTGCAACAAACGTCAACCAGAAACCCAGAACATCGATCGAGTGCGTTCGGATATAGCAATGCAGTTGCGACTGGTCACATCAGCTGACACTTTCTCACACAGTTTGTTAAGTCGTGTGATTTTTTTAAAAGTTTATTTTATCGGCCCTAAAACGGGAATCGCATTTCTATAATAGCATAATATAGACAAATTATCAGTAAGATTTATTCAGGCCTATTTATGTTGAACTGGTTGGATATTATTAATGAATATTAAGTGCATTATTACTGGGATATGAAGAGGCCAGTTTAATTATTTTATGAATAAAATATATATTATTGGAAGTATGAAGTCAACGTCAAAATATTGAGACCAAAATACCAAATCAAAAAGCAAATTATAAGTTATAATGCCTATATTCTTTATGTGCACAATTTGAGTGTTATTAAATTTAAGACCATTACGTTACCTCTTACCATGTTAATCATCGACGTTTTTGAACAATTTATCCCTTATAAGTATACAGATTCTACAGGCCGATACGTTAAAGTTACCTAATATAAGTTCAAAATTTTTCAATTTCACCATTTTTTAGCTCTTGCAGCCCACATAATTTGAGGCATAATATATAAGTATTTGCACACATATGTCCTACAATCATACAAAAATATACATGCCTGATATAAATGATTCATTAGCGTTTGCCATCAATGCGAAACAAAGTATTTCATATACAGCTGCAAAGCTGCTAACATAATATTACTAAAATATCAATAGTTGTATTTTCTTCTCATGTTTGTTAAACGTCCATAATTCGAAGACGTAAATCAAGCAGTAAAGGTGTCACTCCCACTTCAAAAATTAGTCCATCCACCTGGTCATTTCTAGCCACCGTAATGTCCTTTAAAACTTCTACAAAAATTTGTTCATAAGATTACCTACCCTCTGTCTACACGAAACAGCACAGATACACTACGATAGGAAAGACCGTGACAAGCGATAATATTGAACAGTGAAATATCGTGGCTATAGGATACAAAATAAACACTGAGAGGCAATTTAATTGCCTCATAAATAGCCATTATTTTGTTATTACCACCAATCACTTCATGCTTCCCCGCTACATTTCTTGATTTTCCGCTGCACTTTATCATGAACTGTTAACGACACAGACAATGTACGCATGACGTAACATTGAGCTACGTTCTCCTAACCATAGTAGCCGTGGAAAAGTAATAGTAATTATTATTACATATTCTGTGTGTATGTGTGTGTGTGTGTGTGTGTGTGTGTGTGTGTAGCCTTACTTGTCTAGCATGAAATGCGCTTTCGCACTATTATATTGTCGTCTGTGGACTGTATGGCTGTACCATATTTTTCCACTTTATCTCATAAACGGCACGGTTTTCGGAAAAAAATAAATGACAATGAAACGCGTGTTTTGATTTTCTCTGCGATTTTTTTTTAAATTTCTCCTTCAAAGAAACATTTAGCGAGATAGTATCATATACGAGGGAGAGTCAAATGAAAACCTTAAAGGTTTATATTTATACAAATATAAATATTTAAGTTTTTCATTTGACTCTCCCTCGTGTGTACTCAGGTCGTCGTGTGAAGACCCGTCATTCTGTTCAGATTTTAATAAAAATTAAATTTTAATAATTTTTTTTAATACTGAATAAAATTTTATGAAATTCCTCCCAGTGCCAGCGGAGTTGTTGCGTGCGGACAGACAGACGGACAGACAGAAGGCCGGACGGATAGACAGATAAAGAGGCGTGACGAAGTTAATATTCTCTTTTCGCAGTTGTGCGAACAAGCCGACAGGGGCAACATATTGGTGAATATCCTCCAACATATTGGTGAATATCCTCCAACGGTACACAAAGCATTCGAAAAAAAAAGGAGGTAATCACGACCTTCCTCTATTATTTAATAAGTCTCGAGGCTCATCTTCTAGCAGCTCCAGTAGAACAGTTTCCAGAAAATTACGACAGCGTTGAAGCGTTTTCCCATTAATGTGGCAGGTCCGCGACAATGACACCAGAGTGGCATTAAAATTTTGTCGCTGAAACGGGTTGGCTACTCACGTTTCGGCGTAGTCTGAGGATTGTGACGTGCACGCGTAGGACTGTTGTTATATTTAAAGTATCCCTTACGCGTGTAACATGCTTCTTCTGGTGTTTTGTGTAACTATAGCTCATTCTCCCCGCGTATTTTTCGTGGAAATTTGTACTTTTACGGCAATGGAGGAAGATTGCCTGGAAAAATGTGATTTCCGCAGGCTGTGGTGTAGCTACTGTTGCTTGCTACTAAGTGCTTTGAGGACTGTCGAATGTTAGATCCCCGATTCTTGAGCGATATGGCGTGAGCTTTTGCAGGGCTATCGTTCCACAGCTGCAATTATGGCATATTCAATCTTACACCTTTACAGCAATTATCGCTTTATTTTAAGCAAGTATTCGAAAGGGTTGTTGGACAGGGTCCTTACTTTTTTACATTCAGCGGGAAAATCTCTTATTGAGCAGGCTACACCTTTCCGTCTATCGGATTAACTCCATTAAATTTTAAATTGAATAATATACAATACATGTATAAACACTGCTAGATATTAAGAGACGAGAATGTTGTGTACTAAACAATGGCTTAAATTTCGTATAGCACTTCTTCAGTATAATTGGACTTACTGAAAGATTTAAGTGTGTAGATGCACTAAGGGCTTTATAATTCCATAATCCCTGCTCTGCCTTCAGGAAGAAAGAAAATGAGGAAGAAGGAAGGAAAGAAGGGCGGCGGTGAGTGTTGGGGGAGGTTGAAAACTCCCACATTTTCTTAACGAAATGTATTGCTTCATTAAGCCATGTGTTAAAGGAAGAGACACGTCGGTAGTAACATTGGATACTCGTTAAGTACTGTAGTGAAGGAATGTAGCTTACGGGTTCACCTCTTTACGTATACCATAGTGACTTCCTTGCTCTTGATGTCCTCACCTTCAACTATAAAGATTACACACCTTTTGCCCTTTTTTACCTGAAACTCCTAACATGCCTTTTCTCACTTGACCACCTGGTGTGAAAAAGTGGCCGGCCTCTTGACATCCTCGACTAAACATCCGACGATGCCTTAGTTCTTGACATATTTAAGCGAAACCCTAAAGACATTTCGCCTCTTCATCCCCCTCACTATAAATACTATCTGTGGACCTTATACTTGAAAAATCTAAAGATCTTAGCTACTCAGTTGAGTCTGTAGATGCACCTTACTCTGACCTCATCATATCAGAATCTGAAGCCACGTTTCTCACGCCAGAGTATGAAAAAGATATAATTCGACTATGTAGAAGCTTCGTATGAGGTGAAATAGATAGTACAAGAAGGCAGCTGCATTTTGAATACTCGCGTTTGCCGTACGGATCCGTACAGCTTTCGTATCGATTCGTAGTATTATTAACTCTTCAGAGCGCGGTGGGTACAGTAGGCACCGTCTGCTCTGACATTCACATCGTCACATTTTGTTCACACGTTGAATCTCTATGTCTTATGTGATCATCAGGTGAGGCAGCAGTAGATTTTCGAAGCATAAATTCTGTTGGTTTGCAAGGTAGGTACTAAGTCTACCGGGAGTTCCGCTTTAGTATCTAGCAGTTGATCAGCTAGCCAAGAAATTGTCCGCGTTTTGTGGAAATTGAATGTCTAGTACTATTTCCACAGCAGTCCGCCTCTTGTCCCTATATTGATCTTCCTGAAGATCCACTTTAGTAACACCACCATCTGTACCAAGGTATTTGAAGTGGTCTCTTTCCTTTTGGTTTCCCTAACAAAATTCCTGTATCCACCTCTCCTGTCTCCCGTACTTGCCACACCCCCTCCCCCCTAATTCTTCTTGATTTGTTCACCCAAATTACACTGAATGAGTACTCTAATAAATCATGAACCAACTCATTATACCGTTTCACGCGATCCCCAGTTATTGTTCCCTTTTAGGCGCATGTATCTTCCTTAACATCATTTCATACACCCTCAGCTGATGTTCCTCCCTCATTGTGACAAACTAGGTATGACAACCATATATGCCAAAAAATTGTGGTATTCTAATATTTACAATTCTATTTTTAGGTAACAAACGGGAAGAAAAGTCATACCATGTGGGCGGTGTGCTCTTGATTGCTTAATTAATACAATTTAACACGTTAACTCTTGCTTCCAAATAGACCGTCTTGAATTAGTTGAAACTTCCTAACATCATGTTCTAAATAGTAAGTGACAAACGTCTGTTAACAAAAGTATTTCGTTGCTATAGACTGCTCTGTGTACGAACTTCAATCAGACAAATTTTCGCCTGTCCAGACCTCACTGTATATTTCGTTTAATTATATTTTTAATGATCGATAATGATGTCCATGGTGATGCCAGATTCAGTGAGAATGTTACAGACCTACGAAACTTTCCTCCTAATCGAATCATAGAATTTATTGAAGTATATAAAGAGTCGGTACACTGACCCATTTTATTCCCGTAATTTACAATGTATGTGTCGAATGCAGAATATAGCATCAGTATGTGACCTATCCCCCACTGATTATATCGGACAGATTTTTCTATATGTGGATTTAAACTTTTTTTTAAAATTTAAACAAGGTTTTGATTGCAATTGACAAGGAATGATACACCGTGATGATTGGTAAGATACGGTTTGTTGTCATTCTTATAAACATATTCAGTAAACAAGTTTTCTTAATTGTTTGGGGGCAAATATTTCTTATTTCGAATAGGGAGAATTACCTCGGGACTTTGGTATGTTGTTTTTAATATCCGCCTCAATGAACGTGATGTTTGTGAAATTTGTAACCTGATGCTTGGCAAGGGTGCTGAATAACTATTCAGTGGTATTATTTTAATTCTGCTACATGTTTCGGCATGAAAAGATCATCTTTAGGCCAGCAGTATGTAATTCGTTCAACGAATTGCGTAAAATTGTATTTAGTCTAATGACAAAACTTTATAAAACTGTACAAAATTTATTTTATATATTTTATTCTGTTGTTATGAAGATGAACCTTTGAGGTCGAAACATGTTATCATATTGAAGACATAACACGTAACTGTTTGTGCTGACGGCAGTGCACTTCTCTTGTTATCATACATAACACAGCGAGATGACGAAGTTGGGAAAGCTAAACCTACAGAAAATGCCAGCAATGTACTTACTTGGTATTACGATTGAATTAGGAAGACATTTTGTGCCATAGCTGCTGAATCAAGTAGACAGGTGAGCGATGGTGAATCGTCACGACCGATAAATCTATAGACCCATTATTTTTCAGCATCATTCTTATGTTTATTAATGTAACGAATCTTGGGTTATTAATTAGATGCGGGGCTCAGGTTGGCAGCAATGGCGGGATATTTATTGGCCATCCAGAAGACAGTTGTAATATCAGTGTCCAGCTTCCTCCAGCGGCCAACACATCCATCAGAACTGCCTGCCTCACTTCCCTACGGCCATCAATTCTTTCCAAATGTCATCAGTTTTGCCTATTAATCTTACGCACATACAAATATCTTATTTATTGCATCCATATCCCTTACTTCTGTTGTTTCTAGTCCTTCGAAGTTCCATATCCCTTCCATATCCCTTCTCCCATAAACATTAAAAAAAAGTGACAATTTTTCATTTTTTAAACTTATTTTAGCTTGATTTTTTCCTTTCCTTTTTCTATATGTCTCCAAATTTATAAAATTTCTCATTCCGTTCTCTCCTTCCCTCCAGTCCCTCCTTCAGTGATCATTTATCTCTCATTTCACGTTCTACATGTTTCGTTATTTCTGCATGTTCTTCATTTTGCATTACTTTCACTTTTAACTTCCAGTGAGCACGAAATTTCGGAATTACATTGTTCCAGCAGCCCAAGTTTACTGCACATCGGCAGTGGGTGAGCGAAGGTGTAATGTTTTATACACATTTTGGAAGCCGATGTTACGACAGCTTTCATGAATATTTATCATTAGTTGTCAAGATTGTAAATAACAGATAGGCTTAAAAAACCTAACACACAGTCATCACCATCCTGTGTACTTTTCATTGCATGAAGAGTGTGAGCACTGCGGTTATTATTATTATTATTATTATTATAAACTTGTTCTTGCCTTCATATTGTTCATTCATTCATTCATTCACATTATTCATGAAAGTGGCAATCCTCAACAAGCACATATCGTCCATCATAACAAGAACACACAAAAAATTACGTAACTCTAATGCAGCAATGTGGTTTAATAAAATGTGCAGATTAAAAAGAAATAAACAGTTGATATGCATGATCATTGTAGAAGTATTTTATTGCTGTACGTTTTAACAACATTGGTGTAAACTCCCTGAGGATGGCAATGTTGCCGAAACATATAGCAGCCAATTAATAGTAAAATGTATAGTGTATAGAATAGTGCATTTATTGGTGCTGATAGTGTCTGTAAATGATTGCCGTTTGTTAGTTATGAGGTGGCTGTCTTCTGCAAATCCAGATCTCAGCAACAGATCAAAGCGATTTATCCCGGCACTTACTGAATGATGTGTGCAGTGCTCATTAGTGTGACCTTCTGTAACACTATAGCCAACCGGTGACCTTGGAGCGACTGAAGGTTCTGATCTAATGCCGTCTTTATTGTTCCTAATGCTCCAATTACAACCGGCGCAATTTTTGTTCTCACTTTCCACAACTCGATGTCCTCAATCTCCAGATCTTTGTGTTCGCTTAGGATTTCAGTTTCTTTTGTGCTAACGTTTGAATCATCTGCTACGGCCATATCGGTCTGTAGACATGTCCTGTCAGTATTATCATGCGGTGCTGTATCAGGTTGGTTTGCTTGTGTAACCTGTACCTCGCACATTTAGCGCTGCAGTTGACATTAATGGTCTTTTCATGTATATTATTATTATTACTAAGAAATATATTTCATTGTTCGCCTTTTTCATTCGCATCTCATTGGCTGCTCGGAATTCATGCTTACACCTTTGGATCATGAACATGGCTTCCGTTTCTGTTTGAAAATTTCGTATCCGACAAATGTGATCCTGTAAGCGCGGGTAATTTTTAAATGTTTTTTCACAAAAAAATATGACTTTGTCAATGTGAAACAATGGTATCTGGGGGGGAAAGGATATCTCTAGTTCTTGCTTTCTTTGAAGGTACAATGAAACGTTTTGCGCTTTGACGACGTCACACTGTTGCAAGTTCAGTGGACTTGACGTCTTTACCTCACCACTAAATCTTCTAGGATTAACAGATTTTGGTGTCTTCCAGAATAATACGCCGTTTATTAACATGTTACCGCAGGAACTGGTGTTCGACCGCAGACCAGTGCACTTGGGATTTACCGTGTATAAATTGGCACTGAGAGGTGTTTATCTCCGCCTATGTCTTTTCGTTCCTAGTCCCAATGTAGCTTCCAATGCTCTGCACCCATACTCCATTGGCTGCACAGCTCTACAGTGTCGGCTACCGACAGCGTCTTGAAAGTTTTCTCTGTCACCCGATTTGTATTCATCTTTTTTTTTGTGGCGCTTCAGCCCATAATTTGCCAGGGCGTTCTCATTATCGAGGCTTCACGATCACACTCACACACACCACATTCGGTAGGAATCCTCTGGGCGAATGATTTTGATGAAAGAACCATCAGCCTAACCGCTGTCTTTGTTTCAAAGTCGAATAGTCCTACGCGTGGCGATGCTCTTCTAGTTGTTCTTCGGTTTGGGAAATACATGAAAATTGGTAGGCATCAACCGGCGGGCGTTGGTGGTGTTGATGCTGTGCGCTGAGTGATCCGAGACGGTGAAACCCAAGCCGTTAGCCATTCGCTTGTTCTTGCATTGAGTGCGACTGAGCACTGTCATGTCGAAGGAGAGGCTGTTTCATGAGAAGACGACGTCGTGGAAGCCTGCTGTCGCCCTCACCAGCCTCTCGCAGTGTCGCTCAGAGTTAATGTTTAATGCATCATCGTTCCTGTAGCGCCCCAGAAAGCTGCAAGCCCAACACCGAACACTTACAGATATTACTGTTCTCTGCACATTCCTCTACTTCGAAAACGTCAATTCGCGGATATATGTCGATCGGAGGCATGTTTCTGTAGTCAGGAACTCCACTGTACTCTGTTCCATTCCTTACGTTCCGCCATGTTGACAAGCACAGTCCAGACCGCTCTAGCGGCAGACGTCTAAAATGCAGCCCCATGGTGAAGGGTGGTCAAACGTAGCGAACGCGTTTTTGGTTCAACTCTTACTTGTGTCTTTGTCAATTTAAAGCAAATTAGGAGCCATCACTTTAAAGCACTCCCTCGTGCTTGTTTTCGTATGGTTCAAGGTCAGGGATTAAGCCCTCAGATTTAAGAAAAAGGATGTAATAATGTGCTGCCTGGTTGGGGCGCTGGCACACTTCAGTGAAAATCGACAGCTAAGTATAAAACAGTGCTGCGGTGATGGTTAGTATGGGGAATCCCGAAGAAATTTTGCCAAACTCTGCTCCAGTGCTAAGGAACTCAATGGATGGAAGGTGGCGTGTAACTGCTGACATTTTACGAAGTTCTAGACTGCAAATAAATGCAACACTACAAGAAGACATGCCGTTAACTGGACACATAGCTCTGTTTATTATTACCCTCGACATTACGTGGAGGTTAATAGTTAAATTAACGCTCCGGCCGCTTTACCCTCCCGATTGAAAAGCCCACGTTAGCCACTGGTCAGGAGGCTGTGTGGGCATCAGAGCGGCTGTGGACATACTGGAGAGCACAGGAATTTCTTTGCACTGGCTGGGCACTGAACACATTTCCTTGATCATCCTATCCGTTGCCAAGTCAGTGTACAGCCTGGCATCTAATCTCGCCTAGGATATAGCTAAATAACTAATTTCATTATTACGTCTCCGTTTAACATGCTAAGAACAAACATTTCCATTTTTCTTCTTTAAACCCACGACGCAGTGTTTTGTGGGAATGTAATAGAGTAAAATTTTATTCAGTGTTTCTTGACGTCCGGATCTTTGTTTTGTGTACAGAAATGACGTCTAAATGGGACGGGAGCTGTAATCGGGCTTGGCGCCCCTGCAATATTTCATCATTTAGACGGATCCGTACTTAATTAACTGTGATAACAGATACTCGAATATTCCTCTCACGAGGAGGCACGAGTATTCTAATCTGGATGCAGAATGGCTGTGCATTGAACAACGTAATGGGCAAGCTACTCTCGAACGTTATGTGCATCTAGCGGAGATGAAGGAAATATCAACTATCTTTCCTTTAAATTGAAGTGAGCCCCTCCCTCGTGATGCGCTGAGAACCTCCACACTTGCTTGTACTTTATTTCTGCGGGAAGTGACGTAACTGTCACATGGTGGAAATAAAGTACATTAGGGCTGACGGGAGGTTCTTGTAATGTTTCTTTGTTGTCAGGTCACTGATTTTTTTAGGGGAATTCGTTGATCTGAAAAAACGATTATCAATTTATGATGTTTAGGGAAATAATTTTCGTATATTGAGAGAACCTTGCAGTACAAATAAATAAGATTTGTAGAAAGTATCTATAGTGTCTATTGCCGCACGTACAACTTTTCCTTTAGAGAGTATTAATTATTACTTACTTACTCCATAGTGCAGAGTCCTTTTTGAGAAGCTAACTGGTTTGCAGCTAGTCAAGAAATTCCCCGCATTTCACGGAATCGGAAGGTTCATTACCGCACTCACAAGCGTCCGCCACCTGTCTGTATCCTGGGCCAGCCCAATCCAGTCCATATACCCACATCCCACGTC
>Ga0123354_10008313_pt1 | contig 15761 bp, 4 predicted proteins | sample TergutLab28metaG_2_FD_97872 | JGI IMG/M metagenome (GOLD analysis project Ga0123354, IMG submission 97872) | Labiotermes labralis P4 segment gut microbial communities from Petit-Saut dam, French Guiana - Lab288 P4 | ecosystem: Host-associated > Arthropoda: Insects > Digestive system > Gut ...
ATGGGTGAATAATATTAGGATGGATCTCCAGGAGGTGGGATGTGGGTATATGGACTGTATTGGGCTGGCCCAGGATAGAGACAGATGGCGGACGCTTGTGAGTGCGGTAATGAACCTTCGGGTTCCGTGAAATGCGGGGAATTTCTTGACTAGCTGCAAACTATTTAGCTTCTCAAGAAGGACTCTGCACTATGGAGTAAGTAAGCATTTGACATATTAATATTATGTTTTTGCATTAACATTGTATATTCCTTTGTACTGACGTCTCCCTAGGATGGCGATTTATCGCTGAAACGTGTAGGAGAGTTCACGTTTATGGTCAATTTATAATTCTATGTAATTTACGTGCGCATGTTAGTATACACAGTTATTGAATCATAACTGTCACAATGCACGTAATACATAATTTTTCACTGGGAGAAGGCTTGGTGTAAATCGTAGCGAAGGACCTTGAAGGGAATGTTTTAAACGCTGAATGCCTAAGGTAACTGGAATCTTCCATAAGTTGTGACACCGAATAACTCTGCGTTTCGCCCGTACGGTCTGTTTATGTGCTGTATACGACTCCTACAAGAACAGCGACTCTTTCCGGACATAACTTTACTGTTTGGTCTCTGTGCTGGAGACACGGCTTGTTGTCTGTGAGAAAATATTTTGTTTTTGATTTCGCGTTTGAGGAGGTTGTCTGAGCAGTGCTGTGTTTGGGGAGTTAGCTTGTGCCTAACGATTCATATTCTGTAATTTTCAAATCAAAATCCGGACATTTCAGAATAGCTATTTCATATGTGTGTCTGTAAGAATGTGTGGCAGAATATGTTCGTGTTTGTTACATGTAACTAGGTATAGTAACGTCATGGAGCGGAGTTATAGTGTCGAAGCTAATAATAGTACTGCAGATCGTAAAAACTCCCCGACTTGGAATTCGTCAGTTTAATCACTCTATTAAAACTCGCCCGTTAATGGACCCTGTTTTCAGCTTGATGATGCGAGTCGGTGCACTGTTTAATATACTTTAATAACTTCTTCGTATTTCACCGAATTTTGCACGCGGTATTTAATTTTTGTATACTGTTCTCATGTCTTCCTGCGTTCTGCATGCACCACCCAACCCGTCCGTGTTGATTTTATTGATGCACGATACGCGGCGAGTGAGGCAAATTATGAAGCCTCTGTTCGCTTTTCTGTTCCGTGCCTCAGTTTCGATAACTTTCGGCGCAATAATCTACCTTTTTGTGACTGTTCGGTTAAAACAGTTTACTTGTGTACCACCCTCCTGTACTTCCGTTAGTACAGAGGCTAGCATAAAATTATTATTATTATTATGCATCTAATGTTCCGTTTTTGTGTATTTATGCTTTTTTGTGTTTATATGTGTTTTTGTGCTGTTTATAGTAGGCACTTGTTCTATTAAGCCTGCATCTTAATAAACACCCATTTAATAATTATTATATGTTTTATAACCTATTTATTTTCATAATTTTCTTTCTATAAAAGTAGAAACTTCTATTTTGAAGTATTCTGATATTTATACATGGTCATATTCGGACTGCAGTTGGACCCTGTTTTCGGCGGGCATTATCCACTATTTTAATCATGGCTTTGATGAATACGATGGTCAGAATCGCATAAAGCTGAATTAATTATCCGGTATGGACCCTGCTTTTATCCTAATATTTGGCCTGTGACGAGCTGCATTGTCCAAAGTTTCGGTTACGAATACTTAAGTTTTGTCAGACACGACAGCGAGTTTCACTCATTTCTGAAATATTTAACACCCCAAAATGAGTTGCATGCAGAGTTTGATCTGCCCCGTCAGAAATGGTACTTAGAAATCGACGTCGGATAGCAAAGTACGCGATTTCGCACGGCTGCCGTCATATTTCGCATTTTCGCAAGTGTCTAACACTTGTTTTTTTTTTTTTTTGAACATTTATCAACACACAGAATTTCATTGCCCTCCTTTACCTGGCGCTGATGTGGCCCCTGTATTGGACTTCTGCACGACTGTCATTTTGGTTATGTCGAAGCTGTGAATTTCAAAGCTCGTACCAAGTTTTGTAAATAAGATTTGCGCTCTTTTGGGATTTTACGAAGAGTGGAGTCCCCGAAACGTTTGTAAGGAAATACCATTCTACTCTCCGTAAAATGCCAAAAGAGCTCAAATCTCATTTACACCTCGGCGAAAGACTGACGTTCTGCACGTTTTATAAACGTCGGGCCATTTGTTTAAGCATCACTGGCACCACACGTGCTGGGAGACCAGAAATGTGCAGTGAAGCACAAAGCAAGGTTGTGTTTCGTTAATTTCAGTAGGCGATATACCGTAGCACAAATGCGGTTGTATTTGTTTTTAATGATATTTCTGTTTCGAGGTTCAAAGAACGGGGTTTCAAGTCTGTTTGGTACGGCAATGAGATTTTATAGCACTGACCATTTGTCCATGTGGTAGAAGGGGTACACGCCATACTCCGAACTTGTTCACTCGCCTCATCATGTCAATCTGTCCACACATATCAGCGCGGCTCCCACTGGACAGATTTTCGTGAAATTTTTTATTGGGGGTCTTCTACGAAAATCTGTCGAGGAAATCCATATTTGCTTAAAATGGGCAAAAATATCTGCCATTTTACATTAAGGTCATTTTCAGTATTGTATTACGTATTTTGACGCTATTTATTCCGTACAATTTGATTGTTGTCATGAATCAACATTTGTGTTGTTGACAACAGTAATCAATATATTGTAGCTGGGTAACAGTAAAAAGGCATCCCGTTGTTGCATTGCTATGGCAACGCTGAACATTTTTTATATTGTCAGCTACACTTGGTCATCAACAATACAAAGGAACGTATTGTTGCGTTTCGAATGCAACAGTGGTCGAGCGAAAGTGCCACTATGTTACGGTACGTACATTTGCCTGTCTTGTTAAAAGCACTGCCCTGGTGTCAAACACTATGGACATGTCTGCTGTGGAAAATTATGTCACTGCTTGATTTCAGAAGACCGAATTGTGGTGTCATAGGCATTAATATCTTGGAGAAAATTCCAGTTTGATAACATACGTAAGTAACTGTTTTGTCCCTTACGTTTCTTTGTATTTGTATTGATTTCGCTGTGTATAGATCATATTCTTATCATCAGCATTCTGGCTAAGCTTGCTGATGTGGCGTGTGATAAAGTACTTACATCGTACTCTCCCACGCTCGGATCACACTCGTTGTGTCACGCAGTGATGGTTCCTACACGTTATGTCGATAAGAATGTAGTTTTCATTACGCGTTACGCATTACAGTTAAATAAATCGAACACCCAAAAAATATAACTGCGAATAGCAGTGCTTCCTTTGGGAGAGAGGAGGAAATATTTGTGCTCTTAGCAGACTTCGGACTAGTGATGTAGAATTGAACCCATTTAGACAGTAAATGCTGAAGTCTACTGGTCCAATTTCCACCCCCCCCCCTCCGGTATGTGCATTGGGAGAAACATTTGAAATGTTTTAACACATTGGTTACTGGTGACAGTGCCATACCAAACCCAAACAACACAAATCCGTTAAGGTAATAATATTAGCGAGTTGTTAAATACTCCAGTGTTAACCTGCGTCAAGGGTTATTGAACCAGACGCATTATGACCTTGTCCATGTAAAGGATCTCGTTCCTCTGGGATGTGACACTGCCTGAGTGTATAATCGGTTCCCGACGTTTCGAGAGAAGGTCGTGGCCTCGTCACCTAGAGTTGAAATGTCCTAGACTTATCGATCCTTGAATGTGAGCACTGGGTTGCCCCGAAACGTCGGGATACTATTATCCAGTGACGCAGCGGCATATCGCAGAGGAACTGGATTGTCAGTTGCACCGCTGCGAAAACCTTAAAACCCGTATTATGCGTATAACCTGTAACTTCACTTCATGTTTGTAAAATTTGTTGGGACTATTGAATTCCCAACCCTCAAATACAATTCTAAGTTTTTAATGATAGTTTGTTAGTTTAAAAATGGGCGTAGGTGAAATGTATGCCAAGAAGTTGCATATCTCCGTTTATGTTATTGTTATTCACATCGATAGAGTTTGCGTATCAAAAATTCTACGCGTAAATTGGGAATCCTTTGGAAAGAGTCGCTGAATTTCCAAACGAAGCGACTGGTGTTCAGTTACACGAAAATTGAAATGTAATTTCAAGATTTCTTAAGTTTTGAGAATTTTCAATTTCGAAGTTTATGCTTACCCCTACCGGGATATCTCATTCACTGTAGTGACCAAGCTACAGGTTGGAAAGTCGAGTAGTCGTGGTTCGATTCCTGGGAGGGGAAAGAGATTGCTCCGATTTCCACAATGTCGTTACTGTTCGGGGGCCCATCCAGCTTCCTATTAAATGGGTGTCGGGAACCGTTCCCGGGGGTGAAGCGGCCGAGGTATGAAGCTAACCACTCACTTCCGTCTCCTGTAGCTATTAAGAATGAGTGGAGATGTACTGTACCGGTACTTCCTCATATACCGTCATGGCAGGCGCACGAGCAACTTTAATGTATTGTGTCTACAATTTTAATAGGTTTGTGTTTATAATTTGTTACCACAAAAACGCGAACATGCTGGTGTAGCGGTATTTTATTCGCGAGCTATCTGGTTCGAATGAGAATTTTCTTGGTTTTTCCGCAGGCCATCCAAGCAGATACCAAGCTAGTACCACGACTAAACCACGAACTCTTCATTCCTTCCACATCCCTTTCGTTGTATAGAAGGCTGCTTCTGTTTAACCTTTAGGCACCATGCATCCTATATATAGGACAGACTTACGGCTACTCCCCAGAGTACGCTTTTCATATAATTAGTCAACAAATAATTTAATTATTTTTTAGACTTTCTGTCGCCATCTTCGTTTATTCCTCTACACAATGTCATGTATTTCCTAATGTTACCCTTCTTGGTTCATAAATTATTCATATTTTACATAAATGGTGTGCTGAACTGTAAATGTCCAGCTCCAGGGCCAAAGGATTAAGAAGCTTTCTCAGTTCGAGGCTTTCATGTCTAGCAATAGTATGTGTAGGCTTTACCTCATTCTACTCCCATAGGCAATATCCATTATTTAAAAACATCCCTCCAAGCCATATCAATTCAAACATTATAACGTACCTATTTCTTTCTTTCTTTCTTTTCCAGACCTTTTGAATATTACTCACCACCTTCTAGTGCCGCGGTCATGGAAGAGTAGAGTTATACCTTTACCTTTACCTTTTGAATATTACTTTTGTTGTCCTGAATTATGTTCTGTTCATCTTATTAAAAAAATCCCAATTGTCTAATTTATTAAGTAAATTATCATCTTCCTTCCAATATTAATCTAGCTGTACCCATACAAAAAATTCGCATGTAGAAACAGTAAGACATTTAATCACCGAAAACTACAGTATCTTCGTCTTAATAAACATTAAAGATTTTTACTTTCTAATGCTTGATGCAGGGTAATTTCTATCGGAGGTCAACGGATTAGAGTAACCTGTAAATAAGAAACAAAACGCTGAAGTATTCAGTAGTGCCTCAAGCGGAGCCTAAGGGAGACAGGTCTTCCGGTGGTCTCTTTCCCTCAGGTTTCCCCATCAAAACCCTGTATGCACCTTTCCTGTCTCCCATACGTGCCACATGCCCCTCCCATCTCATCCTTTTTTTATTTGCTCACCAGGACTGTAGTTGGTGAGGTGCACAGTTTACGAAATTCCTCACTGCCGAAACACAAAACACAAGGCAGAATCGCAACAAAAAGGAACCCAGTAAAATAATAATAATAATAATGAACACCAGTTGGAGCCCTACCTCCACCTGTCCTTTTTGTCCACACAGGCGTGTTAATGGAGTGAGTGACCTTTACTTTTAGCTCTCAAAAAAACATGGTGTCCGAAACTCATACATTTCAACAGTAAGTTTAAATTCAGCGTATATTCTTTGTTGCGCCTTCCTATAACGATATTTCTTCAAGATTCATTCCATAGTAAGCCATTTGCATCCTGTTAACCGGTGTATCCAGCAGGAAAACAGAGGCATACATGAAAGGAACAAAATAAAGTACGTCCTGTAAGAAAGTGTAACGTTTGCTGTACTGCAGATAATTCCGTCATACGTTTGAGGCTAGTCGGACTTAAAACTTAATGGTTTTGCAATTTAGTTACTTATTTCTGTACATAATATTCCTTGTTGACCTCTGTATTTTCCGTACGTGACAGCTGACCTTATTTCTTCGTTTTCGCAAGATATGCCTGACGGTTACATATATAGTTTTACGTCGTATTTGCTAAGTGCTTTATCTCCGCTTTATCTACATAAACCTATATTTTTATCATAAATTAGTTTTAAGTGTTTTCGGAAGGCGTAGTGTGAATTCGCCGAATTTGACGGCTGCCTATAGACTGGATTTCACCTACACTTCATTTCGACGAACGTCTGAATATTTGAAAATTTAAATTCCAACTCGAAATGAAATAAACTTCAGCCACTTTACTCAATAATAAGAAAGTGTTAACGTAGTGTAAAGAAGTGATATTCCACAACCCGATGCTCTGATTGACTACTGTAAGCTCTGAATGTGTGAAACTTTTTATGTTTTGAGGTCTGCGAAATTACTTTGTGTTTCGGTTTCTGATATTAGTATAATTTAAATTTTCAGTTTTTGGGATCTGATAATTTAGTCTAATTGAATTTGTTAGTGTTAAGGATCTGATATTTGGTATATAATTTTGTTCCTGTTTCCGAGTTAGTTTCAGCAGAATAGCTGAGATGTAGGTGCATGTTAGACGATCTGAATTTTGACGTTCCTTTCTGGCACAAAACAATTCTTCGGATAATTACATAACATTTTATTATTGCCTGTTCATATAAATTCACCTCTCTAGACCAAAATGTTTGTTGTGTTTTCGAGTCTTTTCACCGTTTTCAGTAACGCTGTTGCGGTCTGTTTTCTGTCAACATGTTTTAGACACAATTGGTCTGTTTTCTTTCGTGGCAATCTCTTGACATATTTTTCGAATACGATGTTTGTGTGACCGTGCATCATTGATACAATAATATAAACACCCAAGTAGATGCAACAATAATAATTTTATTAATAATTTCAATCAGCTCAACATGTTTCGGGCGATAATTTCGCCCATCCTCAGGAGCGCTAGACTGTGTTTACAGCTTGTGGTATAAAGCACCGACGATGTTGCCTGCTGGCAGCATCGTCAGTGCTTTATACCACAAGCTGTAAACACAGTCTAGCGCTCCTGAGGATGGGCGAAATTATCGCCCGAAACATGTTGAGCTGATTGAAATTATTAATAAAATTATTATTGTTGCATCTACTTGGTTGTTTATATTATTGACCTATTCTTCGTTTATCGTGGAGGTTCTGTTTAATTTAAACTGATTTTGAGCTGTGAGTTCACGAGTGTGAGTCCTGTCCATCTCATTATCTACCTACACAGGACAGTGTGTATACAACAAACACGTCGGATTGCGGAGCTTCTTGTGTCGGGTGGGATATGAACCTGCTGCACCAGAGTTCGAGGTGTCAAATACCGCAGTCGACTTGGATTACGACACGATATGCTGCGGCATTGACATGTATTTATTTATTTATTGGTCAGTTAAAAGCTAAAAGATTTTAGTCTATATTTTCTACTATAGCCTACCTAGGCTACTGGGTGGATGGTCCGGGGTTCGAATCCTGGTAAGAGCAGGAGATATTTCTGTTCTCCAAAATGTCCAGACCGGCTCGGGCGGGACCCACCCGCCCTCCTGTTTAGTGGGTACCAGGGTACTTTTCCGAGGGCAAGTGGCCGCGTATTGATATTAACTCTTTCCATGTCGCGCTGACTTTAAGAATGTGTGGAGTTATACTTCTGTTCTTCCTGTATGTTTTCATGACGTGGACAGAAACAAATTTACCTTTATCATGCCTACATCCATGAATCGGTGCATTTCGACTGAGAAATTAAGAAACGGATGGGATGGATTAATACCTATGTGTTATGTACTGTTAAAGTACCGAGGGGCACAGGCGTGTGTACATACTCAGTTTCGTAGAACAGGTACATTATTACTTGAAACCGGTTTACCGGAAGCCTTGTATTCATAATGGATATCTTCGTCTATGCAAGTTCGGTTTACAGCTGCAGAGTGCGAACAGGATGTCGTGGTGTTGGTTTGAACAGACTATTATGCCAACAGAGTGCTGCATGGTAAACGTGGTATCCATTCTGTGGCTCCAGTTAAAAAAGAAATTGTTTCGACTGCACGGAGGTGAAGATATCGTTCTTTGTCGGGTTTGTAATGAGATTACGGAAAGCAGTCCCCTGAATGGTGGGGATGACGGCGCTCGGAGCACCTCACTCTTTAACAAGTGTTGTGTCTACTGTAATATCCTTCAGTGCTGCCTCAGTCTGGCCTCCGGTCACTAACTTTACAGTGCTCGTGGCTATCGACGTACGTCAAGTGGTTAACGGTACCACCATTCATGTGAGCGAAATGGCAAGACAGCTTGGTGGTGGTGGGGTGAGCGTAACAGGTCAAGGGAGATATGGAGGTAGTCGATTCATGAGACTCTCTGCCGTGGTCTAAGAGTACTTTGTTCTGATATTTGTAGTAGTCGTATTGGAGAGATGGCTGTCTAAACCAGGTTTTATCGAGTTTATCCTGACAGTCCAATGAAGTTCGTTCGTTGTTGGGCCTGAATTGACCTACCATTTAGTCCTTTATCTCATTTATGTCGATGGCTGCGAAAAAGTGACTATTAGTTTCGTCATGACTATATATCCGTCCGTCTGTTTGTCCGTTCGTTCGTCTGCATGGAACTAATTGGCTCCCACTGGACGGATTTTCATGAAATTTGATATTTGAGTATTTTTTAAAGATCTGTCGAGAAAACTGAAGCTTCATTAAAATCTGACAAGAAGAACAGGCGCTGTACGCGAAGACCAATGTACGTTTTTGATAATATTTCGCTGAATTATTTTTAGGATGAGAATTGTTTCAGACAAGAGTACAGAAAATCAAAACACACATTTTATGTTCAGTAACTTTTTTTTTTCGACAATCATGCCGTTTACGAGGCAATGTATAAAATATTGTAGAGCCGCGCAGGCTACAGATGACAATATGGCACATGCGCATTGCATTCTGGATACCTAAGGCTACAAACACACACTCAGAATATATATTACTTACTGCTTTTTCACTGCAACAGTGGTTGCACGAAAGCGCCGCAATATTACTTTATACGTAATACTGCGGCTGTCTTGCTTTATACATGAGTAGTTTTGTGACAGCACATTACGAGGCCAGATAAGTTTGATTGTTAATTAACCAGGTAAAATACGGTGTTAATATTGGCACGGATCTTGAGGAAATCATAGTTGAAGCTGCAGAACATAGGTAACCAGCTAGACGAGCTTCGGGGGCCGCACTTTAGAATGAAACTTAGGCAAGAGGCATGGGTTTATCAAGTTCCACGTACGGTAACAACAGTTTTGACTGCCTGAGACAACGCAGTCGGCGCTTTCTGTTCGCGACCAAAGAATTACTGTTCGTTGGAAAGTGTACCACTTTATTACTGAAAATAAGAAGTGTGCCCTTTATTTGATGGCTTCCTCTTTCTGTTTATCTAGCTACAATAGGTTTCTTTCAGTTATTTGTCTTTCCCTTTCTTTCGTAAATCTATTAGAACGCTGTTCACGGTCAGTCTGTTTTGCATGTAAACGATTATTCATTCCGTCCATTGTGATTGTAATTACCTGTACTAACAAATAAACATAAAATATGTAAGGCATTACAAATTATTTGTACGTGTGAGTTCTCCTACATGTTGCAGCGAATGTTCACCGTTTTCAGGGAGACGACAAAACGATGGAATTTATACATACATGAAGTTGAAACGAGGAGGGCCCGCAGTGGCACAGTTGGTTGAGGCGCTGCGTACAAGCCGGAAGGTCGCGGGTTCGATTCCAGATGAGGTCATTGGCATTTGTCATTGACTTAATCCTTCAGGCAACGCTATGGCTGTGGGATCGATTCAGCCTCTAACAGCGTCCCCTGCGGGGTAAAGCCGGCCGGTTCGTGGAGATGGCAACCGTGCCAACTTCGTGTGCCGAACGTCTATGAACTGGAAGCCTCAACGTCCTGGAGCCCTAAGGACCTAAGGGCCTGTCCAGACATGTAATGGGATGCCTTATTTTTTGATTAAAACATCGTAAATTACATACGTGGCATTAAGAGAAGTATTTTTACAGGCACACATGCGGCTCGCGGGCACCGTCCCGGTCTTCTGCCATTTATTTGATAAAAATTTCGAACGCTACTCTGAAGGTATATATTTTTTGAATGCTAAGCAAATTTCAGTTTTTGAGAATAAGTAGGTCTCGAAGTAGGCCTGTATTTTGATGGTGTGGTGATAGGTACCGAACACTCTTAACGGGCAACTTCTCTAATTTTCACTTTGGATATCCCGTTGTATGTGTGTGTGTGTATATATATTACATGGTAGTTAACATTTACGTTCAACACAACTATTTATTATATTACAGCAGAGGAGAACACGACTACATGTTTCGACAACTAGGCGGTCATTTTCAAGCCGTTGAAGTGCATACAGTTCAATTACCTTAGCAGTTTCATTTTTCCATGCTAGATTGAGATCTCAGTCTTTGTGCGTTACAGTCAATACAAAAGTCAAAACTTTACAATATATATATATATATATATATATGTATCAATATAACATATCAGAAGCGATGTAAAGTAATGTGATAGGGAAGTATTGTTGACGTCCATTGGTTCTTTTTCTAAAAAATGCGTGGTTGTGTTACTTCCTCTTGTTGTCTCAAAGCTGTGCGTTTTGTTTACTATGTGGTGTGCTCTTGTACGTTGGTATAGGCATGGAATTTATATGTTGGCGGCAATGAATGGAATAACTTTTCTGACTTGGTTCGAATCCAGGCAAAGACACTAATTGTCCTGAGTTTTTTCCATTTCCTCCAGACATAATGCCGGAATATTACGCTAACCCAGGTCATTCTTATTACAAAAACATTATTCAAAATCATCCATTCGTTCTACATTATATAGTCGCAGCTTCGTTAAATAAACAACAAATACAAAATGTATTATACCTATCCATATTACATTGTGTTTGTAGGTGCTGAAAATGAAGTAGTTTAGTATGCATATAAATGAGAACATATTAAAGCTAGTGTGTAATAAATTTCTTATATGTGTGTCAGCTGATGCGAGATGTGGACGGAACGGTAAGATGTAAACGTCATCCATCTTGTTCATATCCGTGCACTAGTATCACTGTATCAAATAAATACCGACAAGCGCACTCATATATTGTTTAATCACCACTTTACGAGTGGGTGTTTCTAAGTCCTTAGCCCGACCAGGAAGGAAACAAGCTACAGCGACCAAATTCGGGATTTATTCAGCATACTCCCCACGAAGCTCAATACACTTCGTAGCCCGTTGCTCTAACTTTTGCAGGCCACTCAAACAAAAAATTCAGAAGGTTGTCCGTTCAACCAGGTCTCCGCGGCAGCAATAAACTTCACGTCGGACGAAAAATGGCGACCTTTCAATTGTTTTTTCAGTCCAGGGAACAGGTGGTAGTCTGACGGGGCCAGATCCGGAGAATAAGGTGTGTGATCAAGACAATGGAAGCCCAGGTAGGCCATTTTCTTCTGGGTTGCAAGTGCCCGGTGAGCCGGGGCATTGTCGTGCAAGAACAAGACACCCTTGTGACCTTCCCGCGGCGTTTTTCCTTCAAGATGTCCTTCACTTGCACCAACAAAGATGAGTAATACTCGGCGTTCATAGTTTGACCCTTTGGAAGATAATTAATGGGGAGAATGCCGTCTTGATCCCCCAAAATCGAGGCGAGAAATTTTCCTGCGGATTTTTGCACTCGGAATTTTTTGGGGAGGGGTGAGCCGCTATGCTGCCACTCCATTGATTGTTGCTTTGTCTCCGGATCATAGTGATATGACCAGGTTTCGTCCATGGTCACCAATCGCGACAGGAAATCATTCGGACCGCTCCGAAAAAATTCCAAATTTGCTCAGACGACCGGCACCGTTGACGTTTTTGATCCGCGTTCGGGCAATTCGGGACCCACTTCGCGGAGAGCTTCCGCATGTCCAAACCTTCATGAATGATGGATCCAACTTACTCACGTGAGATGCCGAGTTGCTGAGCTATTCGTTTAGCCGAAATACGGCGGTCTTCCAAGATTAGCTCGTGAATTTGATCAATAATCTCTGGGGTGGGTCACTGTTTTGGGTCGGCCAGGACGAGCTTCATCACAGGTGGAAAAATCACCACGTTTAAACTGAGCCACCCAGTTTTTGATAGTCGCATACGATGGTGCATGTTTCCCTAATATTTCTATCAGAATGGCGTGAATTTCCTTCGGCGCCTTGCCTTGCAGGAAAAAAAAAACCTAATGACATCTCGCGTCTCGATGTTGTTGAAATCGCGCGCGTCACGTGACATGCTTCCTTTCAGCCTCTGTAACATGCAAAGACTTGCAATTCGGCACATGAACAGACCCCTCTTTGCAACGACACTATCGATTCCGTCCTACGACATCGGGAAGTAGGTCTGGCTAAGTCCTTATCATCACCCCCTCGTGTTAACACAATACGTAGCTCCACCATGTTTTAACCCTTAAAGGCTAATTGATACATTCTAGCAGCATGGGGTAACAACATAAATCACGAGCTGTTAACACTCCAGAATTTTACACCTGGTGATTAATTTTGTTGTTCTTATTGTTTTTTATGTACTGGTAGCATATGCTTTGAGCTGTTATGCATTCCTAATCTAATTCTTGTATCGCGGTTTTTGTTGCATCCTTATTAAAATGGTCTTGTACTACAGCAGAAGACCATGGTTCGTTGTGTGTGTTTGCTACACGTCTTTTCTATTGGTTTGTTTTGTATAGTGAGATTTTGCGTTGGCTGTATATATGTATATATAATTATAGCTATTGAAATGTACTCGTTGCACGTAAATAATGATCGCGAAATTTAGTGCCCCCTTGATGTCTACAAACACTGGCAGATGTAGAAAATACTGTTGTGAGAAACTACAGTTGTGGGCCTGTGTTAGAACTACGATGCTTTTGTTCCACTGCCGTTCTCCTCATATATTGCTGTAGCTGTAAACAGAGTGAATATAAAGTACGTGAGTAACTACGTAATGTCAGATGGGATGCTATACTGATGCAGTTAGTCACTCCAGAGAACAATATCACGGGTAAGGTTACCTTATATCCGCGCCAGCACTGCGGTGGAATCATGTCGGTTGTGTCAAAAGACGCCTTTCTGTCACTGCATGTCACATTCCTCTGGTTGTCATGTGTTGGGTTTTCGATTTATAACAAACATAAAATCAAATTTGTTCACAGCCAAATCTAAGTGGGACACAACAGAAAACAGTGTTATCACTGACCGGTTCTTGATAAAGAAAATGGTCTGATAATGGCTTATTAATAGAGACGAAAACAGTAATCTGGAAAACTTGTATAGGTGTTGTATAAGACTGTGCTTTTTTAATGTAACACTTGAAGAGATTCAGTTGAATCGCACGTACAAACAAGGCTGCACCTCAGCCGAATGCATTTTTTACAGGATTACGTGTTTTGCTGGTCATACACGGCCAGTGGTATGATCCCCTCACCTGTGAAATCACTACCGAGGTCACATATGAAGACTTCAACACAGATCCCGCTTCGATCACGAGTTCTGTTCCTTGAGGTATGCGGTCGTCGAATTTGAGAGATGATGCTGGCATAACAGGGCGACAATCGCAGCCTGAAGAGAAGCATTCTGTGGATGTGTGCCGACCAGAACCAAGAACACTTGATGAATTAGAACAATACGTTCGAGACGCTTTTGCCACAGTTCCTTTTGACTTATTAAGGAAAAGTGTTAAGTCTGTGTGTTACAGGCTTCATTGTGTAAAAGTACTGGAGTGTGTGCTAAAATCTGACGCTAAATGGTAATGTGTGGATTTCAGAATGGTGTCAAGATTTGTAACACCACGACATACCGTTGTGTTTGTGTTACAGTCACTCTGTTCATCGACACCAGACTCTCCTGAAATGATTTACAGTTGCCACACGATAGTGAACTCGCCAAGAATAGTTAACGTAGCTGAATCACCTGGGTTTGAGAATCGTCTTACAGTCTGTCCATACATTTACCGGAACTGTTATTCATAAGAATGTCCGTTTCCCAGCTGAGTCTGACTGACCAAGTTGAAAAATACGTTGCATAAAGTTGCTTTGAATTGTTTCGTGATGATGCGAGCTGGTTTAGTGATTCATAGACGACGCTTGTACTCGAGTACGTTTCAGCTAAAGAACACATTGCGGTATGTACTGTACTGTGTGTTACGGACACGATACAGCTCTATGAGAGAGGAGGGAGACTAACGAACAACCCATGGCTCAATATTAATACTTTCAACCCAGTATATTACGGATATGAATATAAATAAATAGGTATGAGCTACTTGAGTACGAGTTGAAGAACCGATTAACCTTGGCTCGATTTTGGGCAGGGACTAAAGATTTTTCTCTTCTCTAAAGCGGCATGACCACCTCTGGGGTCATCCCCAGTGGGTATCGGGGATCCAAATCCCGGGCGACTTGTTACGGTGGTGCCTGGTATTTGTGGATCCTAGATATGGAACTTGTTGTTTTTCACCCTTCTGGCGACTGGAATTTTGAGGTTGCTTATAGATTTTTGGAAAATTTCTAGACGCCAGCGGGTATCTTTACTCAGAGTTCAATGGACTGGGGTGTGGATATCGAATGCTCATTTCCCTCTAGTGCCGAAGTTAATACTGAATGGAGCTGTACCTCCGAGGTACGCTCCCACATATGCCATCGTAGCATTTACAGGGACAATTGTGCCTGCACCTTTATTACTGAATAAGCATAACTATGAAATAAATATTTTTAATACATAATATGCATTCTTAAATAGAAGTGAACGAATAAACATGCTTACACAAATATTCGTACGTACCCAGAAATGTGTGAATCTTATGTTTATTGGACCGTGCATCATTGTGTTAGTTGAAGAATAAAAGACCAACTTGATGTCACTTGCTATTTTATTTCACTTGTTATGTGCTCAACATGTTTCGGACATTAATATATCCATCATCAGGAGCTTGCGACTATTCTGTTGAATTACCACATTGGTCGGCTTGTTCTTGGTTCTGTGTGTGTTGGAGATTCGGTGTGCACTGCTTCAGCCTGCAACACGGACACCACTCCAACCCAACCACACCGAAACCCCAACACACATCGAACCAAGAATAATACGACCAATGTGGTAATTCAACAGAATAGTCGCAAGCTCTTGATGATGGATATATTAATGTCCGAAACATCTTGAGCACATAAGAAGTGAAATAAAATAGCAAGTGACATCAAGTTGGTCTTTTATTCTTCATCTACCAGAAATATGTGTTCGGTGCCAGTTCGAAGTGCATCCTTCTTTGGCGTACACTTCGTAAAACAGACATCTTTGTGCAGGGGCGCACAAATGTTTCACACTTCTAAGAGCCACTTCAGTATTCTAGGCGCCCCAAGGGTTACATACAGGGTTGCTGATAAGTCCTTAGTCCGACCAGGAAGGAAACAAGCTAGTGTTTCTGTTAGAATGGCATGAATTTCCTTCGGCGCCTTGCCTTGCAAAAAAAAAAAAAAACTTGATGACAGC
>Ga0123354_10008314_pt1 | contig 15761 bp, 11 predicted proteins | sample TergutLab28metaG_2_FD_97872 | JGI IMG/M metagenome (GOLD analysis project Ga0123354, IMG submission 97872) | Labiotermes labralis P4 segment gut microbial communities from Petit-Saut dam, French Guiana - Lab288 P4 | ecosystem: Host-associated > Arthropoda: Insects > Digestive system > Gut ...
TGAATGAAAAAAGTAGCGGCTCCAGGTCTAGAAAACAGAGATTAACGGCTGTGGGGACCCGTTGCGCTGACCACGTGACACCCTTCTATCCGCAAAAGTTGGCACTAACTTCGCCGACCGGCGACGGCCGCTCTGTGGGTATAGTTCGCGTGCGGACTAAGGCCACGGAGTTGTCTCCTACATGTTTCGGAACTCATGGGTTCATCCTCAGGGAGCCACTTGTATATCCAGTAAGATATGTTTTACATGCATCGGTGTGAGCAGTCTCGTGGATAGGAGTGTGTGTTCGAGACTACTATCCACCAGAATGCTCACATCAATGCATGTGAAACATACCATACTACATATACAGCTCTCTCCCTGAGGATGAACTCAAGCGGTTCGAAACATGTAGAAGACAGCAGAAATTAAAAATTAAATATTACTTCACAAAAAATGTGCATTTCGTTGGTTTATGCTGTATAATTACAGCACAATGCTCGGTGCAAAAAAACACAAAAGTGTGTGTGCATGCGCGTGCGTGTGTACATGAGAAAGTAATCTGTACGAGCCCACCGATACACAATTTTACAGGAGATAAAAAACTTGACAGATCCTTAACAGACCAACACTTATGCTACGTTTTTACGAAAATATAAGAAGCAATTTTTGGACACCATACTTCCAGAAGGTGCGTTTGTAACCCAGCTGTCTAGTAGCAAGGGAATGTCAGCTTGACGCACTGTGTGGGTTACAACAAAGTGCTGTTTCATGAGAGATGGATATGTGTGTGTGTGTGTGCGCGCGCGCACTTAGCGAAAGTAATTCGGATATATGAACTACACTTTTTCGCAATCAGATGAAGATTTACCAGTGTTACCTATTTATGCTATCAAATACCTACATATTTCAAGAAGTAACTACTTCAAGGCACTGTCAAATAGCAATTCTTCTCACGAAAACAAGCAGTAATTAACATCACCACCACCACCACCATCATCGAAAGTCAAAGTTTTCCCTGTTCACGCCACGCAGCAACACATCGGTGAGAGTGGCTAAATTCATGCTTTACCCGGCATTCATCTAACAGGAGGCTGGGTGAGCCCCGCAGACGGTCTGGACGTTTTAGAGAGGAGAAAATTCTCTTGCCCCTACCGGGATTCCAACCCCTGGCCGCCTAGCACGCAGCTAGTCACTACACCAACTACGCTACTCCGGCTTCACACCTCAAGCGTAGTATGAACTTTGTTCATTCTACTACACATTCCACACTCCACTAGTTATCAATATGGACTACATACTTCACGATACAGTATTTAATACATGGATTGCCTGTGTATTCTGTGAAATAACGTATTTGACACTTTCACGTGACATACATAGGCAAATCGCGGTTTATGCCTTCAATTCGGGTCACACTCCGAAACGTCCAATAAGCGTACGTAGGATTTACAGCGCTTACCGACTTACCCTTACCGTAATCTTAAACATAAGAATACTCGAATAATAAGTCGCATGAATTTTATATTCATGCAGGCTGTCAGAAGAAACGTTGTAGGTATGGTCGGTCCCTGGGCCAGGAATCGAACCAGAGATTGAAGCAAGGGATTTGGTCTGATGTGAGCTTTGTTAGGGTAATGTGGTACTTTATATTGTTTGGAAGTTTTCTGTCCGTTCGCCTTTCCCCCTTATCCTAGTACAGCCGCCTTCATTACCCGTGTTCGTACTATCCAAATCCCAGGAAACGACGAATTCAGGCACGGAACACCTGTCGTCAGTTTCTGGTGTTACTCATATCGCGCACATCCTTACGTTCAATATAGTACTAGCAGCAGCGTCTTTATTCATTGCAGTTAATCAATACCAGAAGCTGTAATTACAGCTGTACGAACTCCTGATGGTGGGTATCAACACCCGAAACATGTAGAGCTGCCTACAGAAATGTAATAAACTGAGTAAGTCGCATCTTCTTGGACAGTTATTAAATTCAAGTCGCATGAAGTTACCAACGCTGGACTTCACAGTAATGTTCAACACGACAACTCTTAGTCTCATCAGACTTTTCGGCAAGTCCGGCAAATCATTAGACAAATCCTTCACACGGGCTGCAACATCCAAAATCGAACAACGCACCTCGAGTTCCCACTTGTTGCTGGTACACCTTATCTTTCGTGTGTCCCACAGACGAGCCTGGGGAAGTAGGGGGCCACCGTTATGGAGCACTTCGACAGATCCAACGACCATGGAAGCGTTGTGGACATATGCACGTTTCCACAGACATGACAGTGTGTGCAATGAGGCTAAGGGTCGCCAAGTTAAGCTTTATTGTAAATTCAGCCATAAAAACTTGATGGCAGTATTTGTTCTATTCTCATTTAATAACATTCAGATAATTGTAAATCCGTAACCACACAGAACTGAACATAATGTTTATCGGATATTCCTGAGAACTGGGGTGCTGAAGAAATTAAGTCGCGACTCACCCTGTATGTAAATAACGCATTAGAAAGTTCAGTGCTAATGAATGGTCTCCTATGGCATAAATTACATTCAGCGTTTCATGAAAATGCGTCATTTGGATACAAAGAAACGGACACAGATACAAACTTCTAACACCGGTTGTCTCATTTTACGCGGAGAATTCGAAAAAGGGGTAAAATTTTGACACTGCTGAGCATCAGATTAACTTCGTTCCTTCCACAACCAATTCGATCAACTCTAACAAATAAATATGCTGCTTCTGTTGCAAATAAGGAAGCCAAACTCCACCAAGGGCTGGAGTGCTGATTATAATGATTCTGATTCATACGTTGTGGGTTACTAACTGATAAACTTGGTTTTCTTTTACCTTCTTATTCCTCATTTTTAAGAGTTTTTTATTTTTTATTACATAACGTTATCACCTGGTGAGATCATTTATCGGTAGTTGAACGACGTGGCATTGCTTAAAATACAGATTACCGAGAGATACAGCTCGGTTTATCACTGCATACCCCTGATAGCAGAAAACCATGAAAACCCATTCTGAAGTTCTAATCACAAGCAAAGAGTAGCAGCTGATGTTACTAATTCCTTTACAACCCCTCGTAAGTTTCTACGACGTTCCCAAAGGCGCATTTTAAACGTATAGTGGGAAACAATAATGATTAAATAGGCCACTGTTTCCGGTCATTCGGAACAGGAAGTGCATGACGCATATGAGGTTGCGTTCTGATGGTTCTTTGGCTTGATTTAATGAAAACCGTACCACTGTGAAATGAATTCCACTGTGACGGTTGTATAGATACACTTCACTCTTAAGTCTGAAAAATGCATACGCGCGGAAACGTTACGTTACGAAGAAAACCACGCTGATCAAGACCACTTACAGAAGCAGTCATTGTTCATAGCTACAGCCGATGTAACATGTACACGGTTTTCTTCGGTTACCATACCCCGGGAGGAAGCAGGGAAACCTCCTGGATCCCCTGCCAGGTCGGCTGAACAAGGCGTCGCCGGACGGAGAGACACTACCATGGTTCTGGTGACTGCGGCTCTCAACTTTAATAATATGCCCATCCATTACAGCAGGACAGCGACGTTAAGACGGGTAACCCAGTCTGTAGTCTGACACAAGCGGTCGGCTGAAACGCTGCTCACTGCAAACTGGCGACAGCAGTACGCTTCTTTGTGGTTTATTTAAAGAGGTTGTCAGGGGGCCACATTAACAGCGCCTAACGAGAGGGTGATGGATGATGAGTTGTAACGGATGTAGGAGGTGGACAAGGCCTAATTTGAGGTACTGGAGGAAATCTGGGAACACCTCTAATAGACATCACAGTAAGATTAGAACCCGTGCCTTCCAGAAAGAAAAGAGGTGCGATAACCACTCGACAGAGACCTTCGGTAAGTTACCTCTGTAACTGAATTTAACCCAGGAAAAAAAAAGTTAGTTGAGCTTCTCAATTATTTCAGCCGGAATAACATTTTGACTGGGTCAGCAAATATGCACTTAAGAATAAAGAATGACTATAAAACAACAGACTCATAAATAGGAGACTTACAAAATCTCATATCTCATTCACGTCTAATACATACACGGCCGACTACGGAGTATATGAAACGTTCCTATCAGGAAACGAAACACTCTTACCGGGAAAACAACACACATCACGAAATGAAACATTCCTCTGAGACTGAATCACAAACGCGTTTTAAACAGCGGTTAAGTTCACCGGAAATACTGAAGGTACGACGCCGAATCCGAGGAAATAACGCTCACCAGCAAAATGCGTGTTACCCACTGAATTGAATTGCAAGAGCTGTAAAGTAAATGCTTACAGTCAGGTTACGGGTCCAAATGTCCGCTGCATTTCAAAATAACTTTTTTTTTTTAATATTCCTATGCGGTGTTTCGAATTAAAGCAGGTGCCGCGCTATCCGTCACTATGACAATGGCGCTTGGGGAAGGTAGAGGGGGCACGTGGATATGGTTATTACGGTGAACTAACATTACGTCACCGACGACGGATGACGTCACACAGCCAGCATCCTGCAAGCTGAAGCTCCACCAATAGGGTTTGAGTTCACGTACAACGTCATCAATGACATCACTGCATTCGCTGCAGACAGGGTGACAGATCGAACTGATCGGACGGACTGTTGAACATTAGACGTAACTGTCAGAGAAAACGAGGTGAATTTGCGCCCTTGTCAAAAAGTGCGTTTTACGCACGCATGCCCGGCTTTTATCTGTCTAATACGACTGCAAGCACGTCTGCTTCAGTAATATTGAGAACAACATAATTTCACTAAAAAAATGGTTCACGATTGACCGAGTTTTCCGACTTTGTTCCTTGGAAGTAACCACGCTGTACTAACTTTATATGGTAATTAACTTTAAGATACCGCCCCAGTACATTCAAGCATAACCTAAGTTATGTCCCACTTCAATTCCTAACAAAATCTGCGATACAAAAACAGCAATACGAGACAAGCACGCATCATGACATACACAACGGTCGTTTATAAGGGATTCCAACTGCAGAGATTTCTAGCTATACAGTACTACTATTACCCACTCAACATAGTCCGTTAATTTTGAATTAGATCTGCGGGTGTAGCAGTGCTATGATTTACTTCTTATATTTTATCGCTGTCAGTAACTTACCCTTAAGTACAATACCTCAGTGGTTAGCATCGAGACCATACTTTTTGTTGCTGACTTACGTTACATCATAGAGAATTCGTAGGTGCGTTTATGTCCTAGTTCCGACACAGCTTCACTAGACCAGCCCTAATGATTCACAGTTCCAGCTATAAAAACCGAAAACTTAGAAGAAAATGTTTGCATGAGCGCCACCTCACTGTATATCCCGCAAAAACATTAACAAACGACATTACCAGATATCACTTAAGGACCTCAGAATAGGTAAATGTCGCTCCAGTCTCATGAGTTTGTGCGACCGCTATGTATAGAATCACAAATGTAATGCGCTGGGGTGTCATCAAACGGCATACCGTTCATGTAAATTTTGATATTTTGCTGACCGTGCATCTCAGTATAATCCTAGTAATTAACCAACTTAAATGCACAAATTCTTGTTTCATAATAAGTTTATTATATGCCTCTACATGTTTCGAGAACTATGTGCTCATCATCAGGAGGTCAAAATTGTATTATACAGCATCTGGTATCATCACACTGAAACGAGTGGTCTAAAATTACTAAAGTACAATTCTATAAATATGAGCTCATATTTATAAAACTGTATTTTAGTAATTTTTTGCCACTCACTTGTTTCAGTGTGACGATACGAGATGCTGTACAATACAATTTTGACTTCATATTGATGAGCACATAGTGCTCGAAACATGTAGAGGCATATAATAAACTTATTATGAAACAAGAATTTGTGCATTAAGTTGGTTAATTACTAGGATCGTTCATACAAAGTTTCGTGACAATCAGTCATGAGGTTCAAAAGTTCAGATGTGGGACATGCAGGCAGAATGGCGATCTCAGACAAAAATTCTTTCCTTTTTAGACATAGACACTCTTCTCACAGATACCACACCAACACTGTACGTGCATGCGTGCTTGTGCGTACACGCAAGTATTTGAGCGCGCGTGCGCACACACACACAAACATATATATATACGTACATACATACTGAACCTCTCTCAGTCGTATTAGTCATTATCCTATCTCTACTCTTAAATAAAACTACATTGATAAACGATTAAGCAGAATAAGATATAAGCCTCTGACCGGCTACCACAGGTTTTGGAAATACGCAGCAGAATAATCAAACACGCTTAATATAAAACACAGTTCCAGTACCCAAAAGAACTAAGAGAAACGCTGCTGCGTTTAGAGCACTCAGCGTCACACTGAAATCCTCTTCCCGCTCAATACTAAATATCAGAAATACCTGGAGGATGCCAGTACTGGATTTTACCGAACTGCCAGCTATCGGCCACCTGTTGTTCAGGCTCCATTGTTGTGTCCATGCAGCACATGTCAGCCCGAACCACGTGAAACTACACACTCGCCACATTTACCGCGTGTGAAATCTCACCGGCCGGTAAGAATGATACTGGGAAAATCATATGTTACGCTCATCCGTACCTTCCCCTTCCATTCAGGTTTTAAAACCATTCATGTCAATGGAATGTTGCACTGGAACGCGGCACACGCGGAGCCCCACCAATCACAAGTCACTACGTCACATGACGTAACCGACTGGCTCACAGCTGATGCATTAGTCATGACATGGCAAAGCGACAGAGAAGTTTGGCAGCTTGTTCTTGGAATCACAAGCCTTACATCACGCCAGTAATTATAAACATTACCACCACTCATCTCACGTTCTGGAACAACTAATGTCGGGACAAATTCTGCCACTGCTAAATTTAGAAACCGTATCTCTGTCGTGTTTTCGCCTTCGAACCACCTTGGACCCACTACGGAAGTTAATTTCACTCGGTTTTTCTCATTCCTGACAACGACGTCGTTATGAAGTCCAGCGCCGCATCTCCCGACAATTTTAAAACGACAAAAAATCTACACATTTTTTAAAATTAAAATAAATACGTTTTTACACAAAACTGGGATATGAACCGCGGACCCAAGCGCCATACTTTCACCCCTATTTGTTGGTTGCGTGACTCGGCTTTGCACTAAATCAAAATGTTAAGGACATCGTGAAGCATATCGATCTTCCGCGATGTGTAGTCGTGTAGTGTGGTAGTACATTAGTGGTGTTTAGAAGGAACGCGTTGCATCCAATTTTTTCTATCCTGATGATGCACGTTATGCCGAAACGTCGGCACATTACAAGGCATCACATCCCAACAGATAGTATTATTCATAGTCAACAAAACGTATCACATTTGTTTCCTCCTGGCTTATCTCGCATCAAAACAGGAACGTTCCGTGGAAGACCGATGAGCTTATAAGAAGCAAGCACTCTTTGAATTATTTGACGGAAGCTCTGATTTCTCAAATCATACAAGAAGCCTTCTTTTCAAAAAGCTTAAATCCATGTAGAACAAAAAATGAGCTCCTGTTGGAAGTACACTACTTTTATCACATCCTGTACCGCCGGAATAAACAGCGTCTTTCAAAAAAAAAATCGCACATGTTTACTTTCAGAGCTGCTAAAAATAAGCAGTTCGTTAACATATTCTGTACGTCCATTAAAGCTTTTCATTTAAGATGCCCTCTTTTGCTCTGATTAAGAAACTAACTGCAGTTGTATTACTGAGAATGCAGCAAGGCTTTCTTGTGTTAAGCCGTTCACGAATCAAGCAAGATGTGACCAATTTTCTGGAGGAATGTGTATCTGCGCTGTTGGCTATGCTGCGTACAAGGAACCATGCTGGCTCTGTTTTTTTGTATATATTCCATTCACAAGCTCATACAAAATAACACGAATGAAAACGTTCGTAACACTGAATGGAAATGGCAAGACCGACGCAGGTAGTAAAGGCTTCCGAAACTTGGCTGCGGTCAAGCCTTCTACCGTCTGCCATAACAAGGTAAGGAAATGAGGGTTAACATCTGCAGCACAAAGTCTGTGCTGATACAGGACGTGTATATGTTACATATCCCTTAAGGCCACTGTGTAAATAAGCATATAAACAAAAACTGTAAATATGTGAAGCTGACAAAGAGCAGGGGCACAGACCCACTCTCGAGTCGGAGTGGGAACCATAATAGAGAGCAGCAAACTTCCGATACGCATACTAGCATCCGGCCATGAACTCCAAAAGTGGGCCCAATACCAAGACCGATCAACCGTCATTCGCAACATGACTCACGCTCTTTGATGTGCTGTTCTGCTATTCTGTCATCACAAGCGGTGACAATGTAGGGCGTGTGCAAGATGCGAACGTACGCAGCCGGCGAAGTAGGCGCAAACATCACGACAGAAACCACCGAAAATATGGTACAGAAGCATGTCTTTCTGACAGCAGTCACCCGTAACACATCAGGTATCACAGGATTGGTTCACACATGTGCTGGACAAAAATGGGTGGACAATGAAAAGTTCAGCAAGTACTGAGGTGCTGTATGGAACTAACTTGGAGAAAACGGTGGTCTGAAACAGCAAGAAACAGAACAGCATGGCAGAAAGAGAGAAATGAGAACAGCTGCAAATGCTTCAGTGTTTACAGGACGCTTTGCTGGGTGAAACGTTGATGGGACGGAACTACCACCTCTCAGCAAGTCAACTTCTCCCACTAGGTGAAACACTTCTACATGCGGGAACGCATTGCTGAGCTGTCGAAAACATGCCATATAAACTGTCGCATGAGAAGGGTTTACGCTAACACGAATGGTTGTCTTGCCTGAAGGCCTTCACACGCTCATACAGACTGTTGCTGCTCCTACGAGGCATTTCTTATATGGCAATTACGTCCTTCAGGAAGAATAACCTTGTTTGGTGGACATCCCAGGACTGAATGCAGAGAGGTTTTGATCATACTGGATGAAGGCCTCCATGACTGCGGCAACCAGGCTGGGCCCGTTTTCAAACAACCATGGCATTTGTCTTACAAGTGTTGACAATCATAACAAGCCTCAGTTAAGGTTGGCGATCCCCGTTATGCCAACCACTGTTTCACCAGGCTACCTTGCTACAGCCAGCCTTCGCTGGTCTGCTGTGCTTAGTAGCCTCTGGTTAAGACCATAGGTGACTTCAGACAAGGATGTCTGAGGTCGGCGCGTGCATTCCAAGTTACGTAATTTGAAGCTTTCAAGGCAACTGAATTCAATAAAATATTGTCGGGCTGGCACCCACCTGACGCGGCTGCTAGCCTGACAATATTTTATCTCATGCCAAGGTATCAGACTATGGTGGAGTCTGTCAATCGTTTATATTCGCCATTAACTCTCTGATATTTGCTCTTTCCACTGTTTTCCAAATATCCTGTAATCAATCGACTTTTCAATGTCAGCAGCAGACAAACGCAAATCTTTGTCAGATTCCAGTCTTTTTTTATATTGCGAAACTTGTATCAGCCGTTCATTTATCACCCAGCAACACCCCACCCCCGCAGCCCCAGCACATATGTCCCCAGGAATGTCAAAATGGGTTCTTCTTATGTTGATTTCCATGAAACAAATGCCCCACATCATATGAATAAATCTTGCCAAGAATTTCAACCAAACTGGACAATAAATGTGGCGGGTATGCATACCAATTCAAACGTCTCGAAAGGTAGAGTATGACTTTTACACAGCTGATATCCATGAAACTCACATATGCCCAACGGCATTACGTGTACATCTTCTATGTCGTATTTCATCCAAGTCGGACAGAAGGTAGAAAACGTGCAAAAATTTCTTTGCGCGCGTAAGGAATTACGGTTCTATGCATCGATTTTCATGAAGCTTGTTAACTGCCCAACGACATTACGTGTACATCTTCCATACCGAATTTTTCCCAAGCCGAACGAAAATGTTGAAAACAAAGGCAAAATTTAATTTACTCACGTCAGCACGGCTTTCACTGCACCAATTTTCACGAAACTCGTAACTTCAAAACAACATTACGTGTGATCTACCATACCCAATTTCACAAATTCGGTCACGAAATCTGACAGTCGCGGGTAGAATCCATTTACAGTATAAAGTACGACTTTCCACGCACCATTTCAGCAATCTCACACATCAACAGCATTACGCATACACTTGCCACGCCGAACTACCATCCATATCGGTCAAGTAACACTAAAAGCAAGGGCAGAAATTCGTTTACGCCCTTTGGGGTGACAAATTGAGCCGACTGCGCTTGCCTAACAACTTTTTGATATGAACACCTATACCGAACTGCATAAAAATCCGATAAATGGCTTAGTCACTGGCACTCTAGTGCCAGTGACTAAGCCATTACCAATAAATAGATTTAATGATACTTTTTCATCTTATATTTATACATTGTTATTTTCAGGTATGAATTATGTATATGAAGCCTGTAATTCAACAATCCTAAACTTATCTATGGGTTACGAAAAGATAAGTTTAGGATTGTTGAATTACAGGCCCAAATCAACTATATACGTCGATGTTTGGGTCTGTACTTTGTATGTGTATTTTTTGTTACCAGAGAGTGTTTCTTGGTTGCTGTTTACTTTTTATTTAGTTGGGTGTAAAATGGGGCTTGTTGGTACGAGAGTACTGAATATTTGTAGGGAGATAGGTGGGTACTATTTACTGCTTTGTACTTTTGTTTTAACTTGTTTTTATTAGGAGCTGATTTATTTGTGCCGTTGTTGGTTTATTTGTGTTATTAAAAAGGGGCAAAAGTTGGGTTAAATCGGCTTTTTTTGTCAGGTGCTGAAACAAGGTTGTTACTGTCTGGGCTAAAAATGTGTTAATTACAGGAGATATTCGTTTAACTTATGTTATGATCTATCACGAACGGACATAGTTTTCACATACGGCTTTCTTTACTTCGTAAAGAATTCCTAAAAGCAAGTGAAATCATCTCTATAAGCCTGAGTTCACTAACGAGTGTTAGGTAGTAGTTAAGAGATGTCACTTATCCCGAAGAGGGACCTACAGTTTCAATGGTTAGATAAAAAAAGAAGTGGGGAAGGAAACTGTATATACTGGTATACACTTATATAATGTGAAGGGCAGAAATGGGACAGCATGATTTAGATTCCAAATTTGCAAACTTAAAGGTATGAAGAGAGGCACAGGAAAAGGAAGATGCCCCCCAAGCAATGATAAATAGAACAATACACATATACTGTTGAATATAACGCCATATAAAGGTGCAAATTTATGGTTAAACATAATACAATAACATACAAGAAAATAGCCAGCTGTGCCAAGAGCATAGAACCGAAAAACCTAGGCAGTTTTTGTACAATACCAAATGCAAATAGGAAAACCAAGTGACATAAAATATGCAAAGACTGGAGGATGTAGACAAAGCACTGCAAATGGACAACGTCTTAAAACTTATTAAAATGAAACTGGTAGGTGAACAGAGCAGTGAAACATTGAAATTAAAATTCCTGAATGCCTTGGTTGAAAAATGCTAAATGCTGTACCCCCATGAACGGAATTTCCCTCAAATTTACAGTTCTGATTATACTGTTCATATAGCTAACTTGGTATACTACCACACAAGTTGGATGGCCTATAAATCAAGGTTCAATTCTTAGCAGTAACAACATATTTCTCTTCTCCAAACCACACTAAACCTAAGGCCCACCCACCCTCCTATCCAGCAATAAAATTATGTCCGCAAATAAAAACAACAAAACAAAACAAAATAAAAGCCTATATACTCTCACAGCACACTTGGTGCTCTTTCATCAGCAGTAAAGTGGCTGAAGCATGATGCTGACCACTCACCTCCACCTCGCCCTGATCTAATGAAAGTGTAAAGCTACACCCCACTCCCAATATGCTTTCATGGCATGGTATTTCATTCTGCACATGGACAAATTGACCTTTACCTTTGACTGGGAACATCCACGTTTGTGAGAACATGTTGTAAAAATGAGGCATTCTGAACCAAAATTCACGCAGACACTCATTCAAGGCACTGCACACATCTTAATTCCACTTTACAGTCACACCAAAGCAAATTTAGTGTAGAGAATCTCTGCTGTGGGTACATAAAATAAAACTGTGTATAACTAGAGGGACTTACTTGATTAACACAACACTCAGAAGCATCAACCAGAATTTATGGCCACTTAGACACAGAGAGCCAATTATTCTTCTCCTTTCACCCACACCGAGTGACATGTCTGACGCCATGCACTGACACCTCCATTACTAGCTCACAAAGGTCCTGTTACCTATATCAAACCCTGAGTTCACGACTACTTCAGTCTTCAAAATTCCACCAATGATGCGACGACATGAGAACTTAAAGAAATCATGGCAAAAAACTGACAGGGCAACTAAAGCACATGCAACATGATAATATATATGATAAATTTATGATTAATAAACACAAAAACACGTGTTGGTGCTTAGTGGAATGATGGTGATGATGTTCCTGGCCAAAAGTGATCGTGCTTATCAGATGACAAGGAACATATGCCAGAGGGTGAGGAAAAAGGTTTACTGAAGAAAGACATATTCTTTGACTGCTTTGTCTTCTGCATGTTCTTATACACCTCCTTGCAAGGTGACATACCTTCCAGCTCATGCATTCATTTCAGGCACTTATCTATGAAAGAGGTTCACCTCAAGGAACTTATCACCTAACCTAACCCCCATCTGAAGGCCTTTCTTCCAAGCACTGGTAGTCAGATAAGGCATCTCCACAGGTGTCAGAACCTAATTCCATTGGCACTGAAAGCTGATCAAGTCCCTACTCAGTGCACTCAGCAGCATGAAAGCTGAGAACTTCACTGACATTAATACAGCACTCGTGGTCAAGGTACTGCAGGCAGCACAATGACAGTTCTTGATTGTTAAAATGAATCCCTTGTTCAGCAGGAAAGCAGTGAGGTTCTGCTACTAGACAGATGCTTAAATTTGATATCTGGATGGTCAAAACAGAGATCCTAAAGATGCCCTGGAGTATTATCAAGGACAAAGAGAACCTCATGGACTTCAGGTAGTTCTGAATCCAACCTTTATTGTCACGGCCTTTTCTCTCATCACAGCACCACTGACAACCATTTCTCTGTCTCATCTTCCAGCCATTCACACAACGTCCTTTCCATTTTTTGAGGAAAGGGTCACAGCAACTCACAGAAAAAAATTTCTACACTTCGACGGAACACTAGCTTCAGAGTTTCGCCTGACCTTGCATTCATTTTTCGTGATCAAATAAACTGTTAATTTGTTGGCACAACAATGGCATCAGACTGCAGCAATGCTCTTTCACTTGTCCAACTTATCCATCCATCACCTCCACTCTCCTTAGCAAAGACATCCATTTGCTTTTATATCCTTAGCATCCTTATCAACTCATACATCCACCTTTCCATATATGAATAAAACACATGGGCCACAATTACTTTTACAGACTATAAAAAATACAATTGAAGTACATTCTTTATCCCATGATATCTAAAAACAGTAACAAACAGGCAGACGCAGCCTTTTGTGCACTACTCTGCATGCTGACACAAGCATGACCACAAATGAGGAACCTACAGTGCAGTGGCATGAGGGCTGCCACCATAACTGCTCCATGAGTAACACTGTAATGGCAGAATGAAAGTGGTCTGCTGTACTGCTTTCTGATTAACTGATTGTACATTAACAGTAACACACCTTTATTAAGGACAGTTCCCTATAATACACAAGGAAATATACCCAACAATACATAACCTCCACTGATAATTCCAGTAATCAACTACAGCAAACACTTCGCACATCAAAAAACACAAGATAATGCATTATCTCTGTTGATAAATTTTTGGTAACAGATAATGGACAATGGTTAATCAGGCCTACTCAGCTCTCAACAAAGAAGTAATCAGTTGATTATAAACTGCACTTCCTGTGACCTCTTAAAATAAACTTTAAGACAGGAGCATTCACAGCTGCACAAACACAAGGTGTGAGTAATGATTCCCAAAGATTTGTTTCTTTTATGTTCTGTGAATTTAATATTGTCCCAAAAATACTGGATTTGATAAGTAACATTAAAAATTTAATTTTTTTTTTTTTTTAAATAAGTGGCAATGTGATGTACTGTTCAAGAAAAGGAATTAGTATTAATTCATTCACAGTAAATATCACTGGCTACTACCAACTGCCATTTCCACGGTAGGGTCGTAGGTCATGTACCATATGCTACTTTAGGGTCACACACATAAAAGTTTGGGAATCACTGTAATGGTGTGGGAATTCATCACAAAGATGAAACTGCAATGAATTTTATATACATGGGTCCGTGCATCACGAATCAAATTTAATAATTTTCCAAGAAGATGCAACTTATTCAGTTTATTACATTTCTGTAGGCAGCTCTACATGTTTCGGGTGATGACACCCATCATCAGGAGCTGGTACAGCTGTAAATACAGCTTCTGCAATGAGTAAAATATGCTGCTATTAATATTAATGTATAATATGTTTATTGTATTTTCCGATAAAACTTCAACATAACCTAAATTACGATTCTGTGTGTGTGTGTGTGTATATAGCTATATATTTTGTTGTACATAATTTAAAAATACTGCTTTTAACCACCAATATTTTATACACATATTCGTCAAGGCTATTAACATTCAATATGACCAATCTAGAATTTTAAATTATATATTACTATTAATAGCAGCATATTTTACTCATTGCAGTTAATCAATACCAGAAGCTGTAATTACAATTGTACGAACTCCTGATGGTGGGTATCAACGCCCGAAACATGTAGAGCTGCATACAGAAATGTAATAAACTGAATAAGACGCATCTTGTTGGACAGTTATTAAATTAAAATGAAACTGCAATATCAGATCACAGTGCCATTTGGAACTATTTGACTTCTGGACTTCCATCTATCATTCACTGTCCAAGACAGCATAAAATGTAATGTAACATTTCATAAACTGCATGTTTTCATTCCCCCAGGATGCACCTACTCAGTTGGGCCCACTAGGGTGATTCAGAGTCTCAAGACCAGATGAGGGTGTGAAAATACCCTCCCTAACTTACACAACAGTTACACTACCGAAGGTCCGTTGCAAGTCATAACCGGATATACATATGATCAATTACATACACATATACAAGGAAAGTCCCAGTTGAAATCCAAACTCCACTGGAACCTGATAAGACACGGAATTATCACACCCCACCATACTCAAGTGCAAACACATCATATTGCCAAAAAAGGATTGCCACCCTCACCTCACTACCTGTGATAGATACCATGCAGCTGTATTCTTCAGCCACCTTCATTTCACTGCACTTGCATTCCAACAAGGAAAAAATCAGTGCACACTTCAAATTGTTATTACCTGGTTCTTTTTAATCTTTGAAAAATCATGTAATCTGAAATTGTGCAAGTCAGGGATTGTCTGTAGCTCTTTCTAATGGGCCAAATTCAACAGGAACCTCCCCTCACCTCGTTTTACCAGAGCTTGGGAACATACACAGTTCCCAAAATGCAGCATTACTTTGTACTTTTTGGAACACTAGACAACCACAATCATTCACAGGTGACAATTAACTAACAATGTCCCTAACATTTCACTACAAACATGCAGCATACAGGTGAAAGGTAAAATTCACCCTAGACTCAATTGTGCATACCACAAAGATGTGTGAGAGTGAAGACAGAGCTCCTCAACAGCCTCACCACCA
>Ga0123354_10008317_pt1 | contig 15756 bp, 10 predicted proteins | sample TergutLab28metaG_2_FD_97872 | JGI IMG/M metagenome (GOLD analysis project Ga0123354, IMG submission 97872) | Labiotermes labralis P4 segment gut microbial communities from Petit-Saut dam, French Guiana - Lab288 P4 | ecosystem: Host-associated > Arthropoda: Insects > Digestive system > Gut ...
ACCTGTTTGAAATTCTGAATGCCACATTTTCCAAATTTTACAACCCTTCCGATAATCTGGCTATTGACGAAGTTATTGTTTCCTTCAAGGGAAGGGTGATTTTCAAACAGTACATACCAAAAAAAGCAAGCGTTTCGGCATCAAAATTTTCAAACTTTGTGACTCGACTGGATACACGTATGACATGAAAGTATACTTGGGGAAGGTCAGACAGCGCACGGCACAGCATGTGACAGCAACCCATGCAACAGTGACAGAAATGACGAGGAAGATAGAAGGACATGGGCACAACTTATACATGGACAATTTCTTTTCTTCCCCTGAATTGTTTGATGACTTGGTGAAGAAACAGATTTACTGTTGTGGCACTGTCAGGCCGAACAGGAAAGGCATGCCACAAGACCTAAGACCGAAGACAACAAAACTGAAAAGGGGAGACATTTGCGTAAGGACCAGGGCTGACTTGACGGCAATACTGTGGCGGGACAAGAGAGCCGTGTGCATGTTGACTAATATTCACAGTGCCCCAGCGGAAGGTAATTTCTGCAATGAAGGAGGAAAAGCCATAAAGCCGCAAATTTTGGTGGATTATAACCATCATATGGGCTATGTGGATAAGGGTGACAGAATGGCTAACAGTTACTCCATCAGCCGTCGTACATTCAAGTGGACGAAAAAATTGTTCTTTAATCTGCTAGACCTGGCCATTCTCAATAGCTACATTCTTCATTCCTCTTGTGGGGGTAAGAAAATGTCACATAGAGATTTTCGATATACCTTAGTGAGGAATATGTTGGCACATGCTGTACCAGAACGGAGAGTACCAAGGCCATTAGGTAGACCACCTAACGTTGAATTGCACGTCGCCAGGCTTGAAGTCTGCGGCAGCAAACATTGGCCTATCCCATCTGAGACGCAGCTGAGGTGTCGTGTGTGTAAGGCCAGGGGTGTGACACAGAAAGTGTTCATGAAGTGCCGTAAATGTGAAGTGAGACTGTGCGTTAAAAAAATGTGTTTTGAAGATTACCACATAAAGGCACAGTTCTAACAACATCAGGTGCGACCTCCTTAAGAAACCATGGGGACTCAAGCCAATATGTAAGTAAAAGAAACTGAAATTTTTGCATATTCCATACAATTTGTTTGTCTATTCACGAACTAAAATTTTTACTGCTCTCTTGAACACACGCAGAAATGTCTCTGTCTTATTTCCCAAAAAATGCCATTTAATCCATTACTCAATCTTTTTTGGTTCCTGGAATATTAATGTTTTTTGTAAACTACGTGCTAAAATTTAAATGTGTAGCAAAAAGAATGTCGTACGCGAAGGTGGACTGTAGCCATTTAAATGCCGATGCGAAAAGGTTAATGGATTATTTACTGCATTTTTCTGTCCTGGAATAAGTAATTGCAACCTATCACAACAAAGTCCAATACACCACTAGCAGTGCAGTGTTCCTGAAGCAGAGCTTGCTGTTGGTTTCATGTCCCATTGTGTCAGTACATGTCTGAGCTTGCACAGTCTGGGATGGGGTCACCTGCCTGCTGTCTTTGTAATGATTATGTTTTCATGCCCACACTTTGTTTGAAATATACGAGGGAGAGTCAAATGAAAACTTTAAAAATTAACACACAATTATATTACAATATTTGAGGTTTTCATTTGACTTACCCTCATAATAAAGTGCCTCAGCCATATATAAATTATAGTGATAATATGATTTAAAAAATTAATTTGTTAAAATTCTGTCATATAAAAACTGTAGGTGGTAGAACATATCTCATAACGTATTTGAATGCAGCGTGAAAGCATACATAAGGAACAGAAATTAGTTTTCATATGACAAAAATTATGTTTACCAGTGTAATCCAGCACTCCTGATATAGTTCAGCACTTGAGGAAAATTGTCCCAAGACAGGTACTTCTGCCATCAGTAACTTCCGGTACATGTACCAAATCTGTGACTTTGTATTGGGTTACCTCGCCCTTTATTGAGCTTATCAAGCTATTACCATGACTTTACCACATCCCAAGATGAGCAAACAAGGTAATGCTGCCAAGAGAAAACCTGTGACTTTAATAATTCATTGGAAACTTGATGTAATTAGGAGACTTGGAACTGGAGAAGCCAAAGTATAGTTATGGCTTCATAAAATGTTAGATCATAACTGTTTATGATATAAAGAAATGAAAGTACAAATTGTGATTGTTTATGGTATCAAGTGAAAATGTGAAGGGCTTTTTCAAGCAACAGACATTGAAAGAGCCTAAGCACAGTTGGACAGGGTGTTTTGTAGGTGGTTTACAGTAATTTGTTTCAAAGGAAACTCCATGACTGGTTCTGTGATAATTTAAAAAGTTATATCTTTTTATGATGAAATGAAAATAACTAACATGTACCCATTTTCTGATAGCTGGCTGTGAAATTTTAAAGAACCGGCAGGTGAAGTAGATACCCAGATGGAATAATCCTGCGAGCAGTTGTGCAGCCCAAGTATAGGTGCACGTATCAAAAAATTACCTGTAACAACTCAGGTCAGTAGAGGTACTGTCTGAAGACCTGGAATATTTGATAATCCAGATCCTGTCTGGTCCTGTGGGTACCAGTTTATAGGAAATCTGCTGTCCTTCAGCAACTGAGGAAAATGGCTCCAAGTCTGGAAGTGCTCTAAAAAGGCCTCAAAGATTGTAAATCAGCTGCTGTGGTATCTTCTGACTCCTTGTCTCCTACTCTGTCAATTTCTTCAGCTGTGGTAACACCCCAAAAAAACTAGAAAGGGACCCAGATACCTCAGAACCAGCAGTTGAAATAGATATCCAAATGAAATACTCCTCTGATTAGTTTGGCAGTCCACCTGTGACAGCAGTAACAAAAAGTTACTTCTTAAGAACTTAGGTCAATATAGGTACTGTTGGATAATCTGAAATATTTGATATTCCAGTACCTGTCTGTTGCCGTGGGTGTGGGATTGAAGGAATTCTACTGTCACTAGTTTCTGCCTATGTAGAACACTGCCGTGTGCTGTGAGTTGTGCACCAGTCGACAGCAATGCAGTAGGCTGTCCATTTGTACATCAGTATGGGCTTTCTTGAGAATCTTAACAACATAATTAACAAAATTTTTTTCAGGTCCACATAAAAATTCTGACTTTGAGTTGAAGATTCGAAGACTTACTGATATGGGAATTGAGGATCACCAAGCAAGAGTAGCATTATCTTCATACAACTGGGATTTGGAAAGAGCCACTGAGCAACTTTTTAGTTAGTTAAATCTAAATAAGCTAGCTAGTGATTGTAATCAGGGAGATAAAGTCATGCTGCCATTTGCTACTTTGAAACCCAAACTGCTTTGTGTTTTAATGAAAAGCACATGATTGATGCCAATTTCTTGTAATTTTTAATTTTTGTTACTGGAAATGCAGAACTGATTTGTAATTCATATTACAGGCAGTCCTCAAGTTTCAATCATAATGTGTTCCTGAAAACGTGTACAAAATTTGAACTTGCAGAAGTTGAGCAGTAGACTCGTATGCTGTAAGAGATTCCATTCTCAGAGGGCTAAAAATGTTACAAAACCCGTAATTGTAGTACAGGTGATCTGAGTCTGTACACCTCTCTGTTGTACAAGATACTATACGTGATTGTTTGATATATTAAAAATGTGAATTAAACATTAAATGTAGACAGAAAAAGTTAATTTTCTAATGTGATTTTTTACTTCTAATTGTAGTTCTTTCAGTATACTTGAAGTGTTATTCCATGTACGGAAGAAACTGATTTTCATGTTGGACAGAAGGACTGGTTGATGATGATTTTCAAAGGATTGAGCAGGCGATTGTCTTACTGACTTTGATGGTGTCCTGTTAACTTTCTTAAAGTATTTGTCAAGAGAATGTTGGCTCACTGACCTGCTCTTGATAAAGCAGCCTATAGCAAGCAGTGTTTTGTGTCAACAGTTCCATGAATTGTGAACTTTTGTCACCATTTGGATTGTATTCTTCCATGATGTTTGGTAATGATTCAAGGTAGGCAGAAGCATAATTCATTGTCTTAACTGTCAAAAGTCTAGTGGAAGGACTTTGACAGCTATGATGGGCTTCAGATGGCACCTGATTTGCTTCATGCATGTCAGTCAGATCTTTAATGGACATAGGCTCTGAGTGAGATGCAGACAGTTCATCCTCATCTTGGGTGCTGATTTCCAAGTTCAGTTGGTTCAGAATATGAACAACTGAAGTAACAGCATCAGGGGCAGGTTCTTTTATCTCAGCCCCAGTATCTTCAGTATTATTGACCTCATCCAGATGTAGCCTCTCCAGAGTTTGTTTGCAGTAGGTCCGTATTTTTGTCCGTTGCCCAAAGACACCCACTGACTATTCGGCTGATGTAATATATTCTGAAGGTGGCTGCTACTGCCTGATCCATAGGCTGAACATCACATATCATATTTGCAGGTAGAAACAGCTGTAATTCATGGCTAGAAGCCCTGTAATGATTGTGGAAGCCCACGAGCATTGTCCTAATTAGCAATGCCTTGAATGTTTAATTATACCTCCTACAGTATTTTCTTGTAGCTGGAACAAAATTAATACTAAACTAGTTCCAAAAACTTTTTTCCAGTCATCTAGGCATTTGAATTAGCTCTCCAAATAACTGGGAACATTTTCTTAATCTTCTTTTCAAGCTGTAGGATTTACTGAGTGGTAGACTAGCATGGGCTTGCGTTTCATTTGCTGCATTACCACCAGCTTGTCCTGAACTACTTTATACCCAGTGCTCATATCTTAGCCTTTGTCACATTTTTCCAAAATAATCCCATCACATCAGCATTAAGAAACTAGTATTTAGAATAGCCCTCTCCTCAATAATTCCAACAAACTTTGTAAAAACTTCTTGTACAGCTTCTTCATTTGCACCAACAGATTCTCCAGCCAGTTTAACATTATGCAAGCAAGCCCCGAAACTATCAAACCACCCTTTGCTTGCCTGAAATTCTGGAGTATCAGAGGCAACTCTCCTAGGTGTTTCTTATCACCATACAAACTGATAGCCTTAGCTGGTATTTTTTAGACTCTTACCAGAATGATGGTATGCTGATCTTCAATCTGTAATTTTCAAGATCTTTTCATTTCCTCCATCAACACACCACACCTCTTAGACACATTCTTTGATGAAATGTTTCCAGCATTTCATTTTTGTTTTTTTCCATCACAATTGAACATTCAGGCCACCAGTTTAAGTCAATTAACCATTCAGGTGAGGCTAAAGATTGATTCCTTTAGCATGCCTAGTGATTCCCATCTTTATTTTAATTTTGCTAAGTTAATGAAACATATATGACATTGCATTAATTGGAAAAAATGAAATAGAAATAAGAAAACTTTTTGTTGAAATGGAAAACATTGCCAGAAAGTATGGATTACAGATAAACCAAGAAAAGACAAAATATATGATAGTGGAAAGGAAAAACAGTTTAAAGAAAAATAAAATAGGACCTTTGAAAATAAAAAATTACAAATTTGAAAGAGTGGAATTTTTTAAATATTTAGGAGTTATACTTAATGAAGATAACAATAACCAAATAGACTTGTAAGAAAGAATAAAATGCTAACAAAATGTTTTATGCTGCAAAAATTTTTTAAAAATAAAAACATGTCAAAGAAACTAAAATTATGACTAAAGAACACAATAATAGACAAAATGTTAACTTATGCATTAGTAACTTGGACACTACAAAGAGAGAAACCAATTTAACATTTTTTAAAGGAAAGTGTATAGAAGAATTTTAGGCTCAGTATATGACAATGAGAAAGAAAATTAACGAATAAAGAAATTTATGCAAGTGTTGAAAAACCTACTGTAATAGAGACAGTAAGGTTAAATAGATTACATTGGTTTGGGCATGTACAGAGAATGGAAGAAAATAGAATTCCCAAAAGGATATTATGTATGAATTTTGGAACAACAAGGTTGAGAGGTGGACCAAGAAATAGATGGCAAGATGAGGTGAGAGAGGTTAGAAGAATAGTTTGTGGAGAAGGGTGGCAGGAAAAAGTACATAACAGAGAGGAATGGAAGAAGCTCCTGAGAACGGCAAGGAATCGTCGCATTATGCACATGCCAATGGAATGAACGAATGAAACATACACTACTTATTACAAGTATCATCACTTTCATTTTCCTGTTTCCTATTCATTTTTATAAAATAATAAGGGCTAAGTGCAAGATAGTGTTCAGATAAATGCGCAAATGAACACTGCTATGTAGACTAAGATGGTGACAATGCTGAAACCAGATGTTGGCTGGTGGCATGTTTGTCAGCTGATGTATGAGAGTCCAGATTTGGCATGTGAAAGATGGGTTATGGGTGGCAGTATATGATGTATGGTGGTGCAGGTTGTATGAAAGTCAAGGACTGTCTGTATATTGAATATTGAAATCAATCAGAGGCACAAAACTAAATTTGTAGGGTAGTGTAGTGTATTAAACCCCTTGAAGACTAAATTTAATCTACATTATATAAAAAGATTTATTTCATACCTCACAGAGAATGCAGAATGCTTGCATTAGAAAAACCAATCTTTGAATGCCATTTGGGGTAACAATTGCTGTTAGTTCTGAGCATCATCCAAAACATAAATATAATAGGTGGAAAAAAATATGGAGATGGTAGTGTTAAACTTGTGGTACATAATTTACTAACCGCAAACCTTGAAAGGGTTAATATTCATGAGAGTAAAGTGGTCTTATATTTAAGTTAATTACAGCACGGTTTTAAACAACAGGTGAATTTCATGGTATCATGGTACATGTATATTCATTTAGCAAACACATCTGTAACACGTTCATATTTTTCTTTAATATGTATAGTTTTTTAATAACACCATGAAGTTAAGTAGTATGCTGTAAAATTGCTAGAGTCTTTATTTCAGTAGAGTTGGATGTACTGGGAATTATCAGTGATTTTCAGACTTTTGTACTTCAGAGAATCACTCACCATTCTGAATGGAAGCAACAATTTGCCTATCAGTGTTATGGATATCTCAGCACATTGAGTACCAATGTTAAGGTGAATAATTGGTGCTTAAAACTGATAGGCTGTTTATAACTCTTTATTTGAGGGCTATGTATCATGTGTAATAACCAGGTTTGTGATGACGTATTGTAGGCAAACATGAATACTTTTTTTTTTCCACACTAGCAGTCATGGTGGATGACCTATGCTCTCATGAAATGACCTTGTTTTGGGTTGTGGACCATATATTGGTTAAATGTTCTGATGTTTCAGAGGAACATACTGTCTTCATCTTCAGGGGGACTGGTTCAGGTGGATGCTGAAGTGATATGGAAGAATACAGTTGTCAGTTATATAGGACAGTTTGAGGGGGATTTAAGATGTCCAAGAACATTGCTGTTTCCAGGCTTCGTTAGTAAGATATTTGGAAATAACGTGTAAAGTGCCTGGTCTGATCTCTGACTTATTCAGGGCTAATATGTCCCTTACTAGATCATGGAAGCCCCTGATCCATTTCCGAAGTGAAAGAAGGAAGCTGGCATTCTCCAAGAATTTAATAGTCTTGCCAGCATGACTCAAAAATTATTTTCAGTATTGACACCCACTGTGAAGTTAGTCTCACTGGTTATCTATCCAAGTGCTAATCATGCCTAGTGCAGCATAACAGCAGGCACAGCCCAGACCAAGTTACTTTGCTCATTTACCACTGTGGAAATGGTAAATCTCACTTGCCTAGGACTATCCTGTTTCCTTTTCCCACCTTCCATAGCTGCTCAGCCAAACATCCTCAGACAGTTGTATATAAGTGACACTTTGATTCCTCTGTAGCTCCTCAGCATCTGCTTGACCCAAGTCAGGCACCCTGAAAATGAAGGCAGTATGTTTCCCTGAAACATCAGAGCATTTAATCACTACATGTTGTACGAACCCAAAATAAGACCTCTGATAGGCAACCATTGTGGAAGCTTGAAAACTCTTGAATTTCTGGTTCTCTGTCGCTGATCTCAGGCAATGTGTGATTTGCAGTGCTTTTTCCTCCACATAAAGTTGTAAGATGTATGGTAACATAAAAACAGTGACTCTTCCTTTCGTTAAGAGTCAGATGGAAATATGACAGTGCTTTGGGGATCATTATTATAGTCATGAAATTTACATCTTTGAACTGGAGTAAGATTTTAGTGGTAGATTTTGCTGCCTTGTCTGACCACTTTTGATAGTGCATTCAATGTTAAGAAATATTAACTTAATAGAAAACATCCTGCTGTGTTTGTATAGTCACTAATATTTATTAAAATTCTGTCAACACAACTATACGTTTATTTTATAACAAAAATTTACATTTTTCAGTGTTGGTAGACCATCATTTGGTATAAATCATATATTTAATGAGAACAACTTAGAATGATTATTTCAGTTAATGTCCACTGTTTTAGTAATTTTAATTGTAACATCATCTGGTGCCCATGTGAGTAAATGTAATAATTTGACTGAAATCTTAAAGTATTTAAAACATGTGAAGTTAAAAATATTTATTATTGTAATTTTAACAAGGAGCACAATACCAGTTGGTGAAGCTACCAATAAATGCATTTTCTGTACAACTGAAAAACTGTAAAAGGCAAAATGTAAAAGTCACACTTATACATGGTATTTATATTCTGTTTTCTTACTTGTATTAGAATTCTTGATTCCTAGCCTTTGATGGCCTGCTGAGGCTGAAAATTGAAGCTTTTTGTTCCATAGTAAATGCATTGTTCTGTTGATGGCATTTTATTAAATACAGGAAAATGTTCTTGTGTTTGTTATACATTGGGTCCAATTTTAATTGTGCTCTGTTAAACAAAACAGCACCAGCATGTTGCAGCAAATTGTAGTATCTCATAAGGTACTCTTACATTTTGAAATTATATGGAGCTCAAAAGGTTTGTTCCAGAATAAGATGGCCGCATGCATATTATGCATACTGAGAAGAATGCTATAAGCACTGTGTAGATGATGGATGAGATTTTGGTGAATTACTGGATATTGAAGTTTGCTGCAGATGAGATGTTCCAGTTTCTACATAATGAGAATTGTGGCTTGTGATTTTGTATTGTTGAAGTATTTACCATTTGTCCTTAGAATCTTCTCTCAGCACCTTTCATTATAGCAGAAGCATGTCCAGAATCTTATTTTGTAACATGATACTCAGTACTTGGAAACTGTACACTCCATGTGAACAACATATCTTGCTCTGAAGATTCTGGCCTTGTAGGATCTTATGATGTGTTAACTGGAAACTGTTCATCATTGCCAATGTGAGACCCTCAGATCTCATATATTGTACTGTGGATGAACTAAAGTAATGTATAAAGATACAGGAAATAATTTTCCAAAACATGGTACAAAGAACAGGCATATGGAACAAGATGGAGCATAATATTAATTTTGAGTGCCTCACAAACATTATGTGTTCCTTATAATATTGAAGTTGTGTTTGTTCTGATTTATGTTAATGTAATTTTATTTTTAGAAATTAACCTTTTATAAAGGGTGGCAATTAGGATGTAACTCTTCTTTCTGTAGGATTCTTCTGGATGTCCTGTCACTCCCTCAACCATCTGAATATTTTCCCAGAGCAGGCTTAAACAAGTTATTTCAAGATAGAGCCTATGCACAACCTAGTAAGTGTAGTATTGTTGATCTGGCCAAGTATCATTGCCACTCTTGATCAGCTTTTAGGTTATTATTTGATATTTTGAAATTGTGTCAAAACAGAACTATAAAAGAATAAAGCTACAGGTTTGGCCTGTCACAGCTAATTCATCTTTGCTGTTTAACAAGTAACTCATCCAGGCAAAATATATTTAATTCAGAAAGTTTAGAACTTAATGAGATATATGTTTCTTGCTGTGGTAATTTTGTAGGTAGAACAAAGTGTTTGAAGAAATTTCTGTGAGAGTGAAGTAAGAGAAGAAATGAACATGATGATAACCGAGATGATTCACGTCATCATCAGTAATGAAACAGTTTCAACACACATTTTGATCTTACATCTTTGTGTGATGATACGTTATTAAGAGAGTAATGGTCTTATTACTCATCACTCTTACTGCTATGTGGAATACAACACTGGTGAGCATTGAGAGTGGAAGCAGAGTTGAAATTATGTAATGAGGTATTTATGATTACATTCAGAAGCGGAAAAACTTACGTCTAATTTATAAACAGAAATGGATAAACATTTATTGTAAATTCTATAGAGATATAGCAATACAGTGAGACTTTTAGTACATGTGCACTTGGGTGGAAGAATTGGACAATCCTCCTCTCAGGTCAGGCCAATTGGTAATGCATACATTCTTTTCATAGAAGCTCAGTCTAGAATAGTAACTGTGGATGTAGAACTGTAAGATCTGTTGCTGGTCTTTACTGTGCAGGTGGTAGTATCCTGATGCATCAGTCTTGTACATTTGCTGGCTAGTTACTTGTGTTCACTGTTGGGTGTTAGGGAATCTCTCCGTTTCCACGCATGTTAAGTGTTTATATGTTTACTTGTTACTGTATTGAATTTGGTTACTCTGAATACTAAGATATGTATATTATTGTTAGTTCACTAGAGTGACCTGCCACAGACTAAGTGCTGATTTCAGTTTCTGGTAAAGGCAGGGAATTTTTTTTTTTCCACTGTCTCCAGTTTGGCTTTAGGACACACAAACTCATATCCAATGTATCAGGGCAGTCCATAAAGAAACAGAACTTTTTTTAAATTTATTGCTTTATTTACAACTCAATCAAACTTGTCGCCTTCAAAGTACTCCCGTCCACTCTTAATACACCGCTCCCAACATTTTTTCCATTTCTGGAGCGCATCCTGGAACGTGTTTTGCGGGACGGCGCGAAGGTCCCGTATCGAATTTTCTTCGTCTCTACCGTCTGAAATCGGCGACCTTTTAGTGAGGATTTCCACTTCGGGAACAATAAAAAGTCCGCAGGGGCCAAATCTGGAGAATAGAGCGGCTGAGGGACAACAGTTGTCTCATGCTTCGTCAAAAATTCATGGATAAGGAGTGACGCGGCACAAATTTTGCGGCAACACGACGCATTTTCCGTTTTTCGGTCAAAATCAGGTGGCATGAACTTTCAGATTCCTGCTTCGGCAACTTCACGGACATTTAGGCGACGATTTTGACGAATCACAGCAAGCACTTTCTCAACGTGATCGTCCATTGATGCGGAAGGCCGTCCAGATTTGGGGTCGTCTTCGATGGACGTTCTGCCCAATTTGAAACGTTGGTACCACTCGTGACATTGCGTACGGCTCAATCAATCCTCTCCATAAGCCTGTTGCAACATCTGAAAAGTCTCCGTAAAAGTGTTTCCCTATTTTAAACAGAATTTGACGCAAACGGGTTGCTCCGCAAGATCATTCATTTATCAACTTGCAAAAAATCGCCGAGAGTGCTAAACACACACACTTTCAAGCGCGTGTAACTCGATGACTGATTGTCATGGCATGATGCTGTTAGTGGCAGAATGAAGCTTGAAGTCCCCGCTACACAACGCCACCATCGCGAGCGTGCTCGCTATTTCACAAGTTCGGTTTCTTTGTGGACTGCCTACCTATACTGGGGACTATTCCTTCAGGCAAGCGTACCACTCAAATCCACCTCATGCTCAGTTGAGATTGTGTGCAGCTTTATCTCCACACTCCCATGCACCTTTATGGTGCAGTGTTTCAGGACAGGGACATCAAGTTTTTAATTTAGTTTAATATGAATAAGATCTGTCTTTGAAGTTTGTACAAATGTTCCACATCATGGGGCTGTAGACTTATGAGGGAAAAGGCTAGCACATGTGGTAAGTGTGTAGGTGTACAACACAAGTGATTTTGAGGGTAGTTTTTGAAGATTGTAGTAAAGTTATATATTTCAGTAATATGTAACTTATTTTTGTAATTATACCTAATTACAGCTTATTCCATACAGAGAAGAATTTTGTAGACATACCAGCATTCGTTGGTTTTTAAAGGAATAAATTTGAATGGAGAAATTAGCTGCTGCATTTGGTGCTTCATGTAATTACTGTATAAGTTTATTAATCAATTAAGCACTTGTGATATATTGTTGTTTAGTTTCTTGTATATGACATATGAATAGTTAACTGAGCTGTAATGCACGTTGCATCCAGCCATACATTTTTATCACATGCAAAAATAATTCTGTAATCAGATCATATTTTCTCTAAGTACTTGCAAAATATAAAGTGGTACATATCTTTGGTTTAGTATATCCCATTGGCTCACTATGGAAATAAAAAGATGTTATTAATATTATTTCTGGGATCATATTATTAAATATGTCCAAACTTTAATTTTTATATTGTTGAAACTGGGTCCAAATTGTTTCATTTTCTCAGTCTTGAATGTTGATCCTTTTTTTCCTATTCCATTGGTTCTCTGGAACTTGCTTTAAGAAGTCCCTGAAACTCTTTTCTATATTTTAAGCTGATGCTAATTGATTTACTATATGATATTGTCACATATAACCAGCATATGTCTAGTGTATACTGCAGAGCTGGGAACAAAGTTGTTTGACATGGCTGATCATTATGTACAGAATGGAAACACACATATTTACCATGTTTTTCAATCACCCCCAAAAAAATCAGACTGGAAACTTCCAAAGAAAAGAAAAAAAAAACGTGGAACACACCAAAACAAAAACAATGCTCAAAACAAGAACCACAATCAGCACCAGTGTCAAAAAATGCAGCTGTAAGTTCTTCACATCAAAACGTATATCAGCACAAAGTAAAGTAAATAAAAACTTATACAAAGAACTGGGTCAAGAGTGAGGATTATATACCATAAGCCAAAGAAAATAACAGTGAATAGTTAAACAGTCCAATTAACTAAGTTATGCAGTTCATATTCCATAACAAAAACACAAATCTACAACAAAAATGTGTCCCTCACCACTGAAGTTACTTGTCTTACCAATATTCCAGTCACAGTTCTGTGATGCATAACAAAACACTGCCTTTTTAAATTTAAATTTTGAATAAAAGGTATTTTAACCTGAATATGGCAAGCCACAGTTGCTGAAACTGGTTGCAAGTCAATATAGTACTAGATACTTGGCTGTTTGAGACAATAACGAGCAGTAAATCAATTAGATACCTACAACATGACATGGAATTATAATTGTAAGGGATAAGTTCAGTATGGAAGTGCTTTAAATTACGTTCTTAATTCTGTGAGTGCACTCCACTGATTTGCCATGTGTGTTCATTATAAGCTTATGTACAAGAATGCAGAGTAAGGATTTAAACACAATACACATCCCAACACTATGCAGTCTTCATTTCTGTTTCTCTACGACATGTTTTGATTGTTCATTCGACCATCATCAAGTAGATGATACAAGTACATAAAGGAAAAGTGTGCTATAAAAGAGGCCTCCCCTTCACAAAGAACCTGATATAATACAGTAAATATTATTTCCAATAAAGGAATAATAAAAATGTAAATATTCTGTAAAATTTGCAAGTAAAATCCAGAGATTTATAAAGATGAAGTTAAAAAGGTTTCTGCATATTATACATTGACGTGTGAGGATATGAAGCATGCAGCTGGCATTATTAATGTGACCTTGATTAGCAGTGTGGAAGGATTCTTATTTTTTTTGAACACAAGTATCCAAAATTATTGAACATCCTGTGTTGCTAGTGAAAGTTATTGGAAGTTGACTGTTTGGAAACTGTTTCATGCTATCATATTTCTACCACATGTAAAGTGCTGGAGTTGCATACATGCCACTGTAGTGTTGGATGTTGACTGTCTAGAAACTGTTTTGTGCTCTCATATTTGTACCATGTGTAAAATGTAGGAGTTGCATAATTGTCACTGTAGTACTGGCATATATGCGACTCCTACATTTTCTGGTGTGGTACAAATGTCAACATCCATTCACTTTCACTAGTAACACAGGATGTTGAATAGGTTTCAGTACTTACGTGTGGGAGTTAATGTAACATGCAAAAGACAATAAGAAAACTTTACACTATTGTGATCCTACCATACTGCTGATTGAGGTCACATTAATAATACCAGTTGCATGCTTCATATCCTCACAAATCGATGTACAATATGCTGAAACCTCTTTTTTTAAACTTCATCTTTATAACTCTTTGGATTCTAGTTGCAAATTTAATTGAATATTTACATTTTTATTATTCCTTTATTGGGAATAATATTAAATGTATATCTGATCGGTTGTGAAGGGGAGGTCTCTTCAATAGCACACTTTTCCTTTATGTACTTTTTATCTTACCTGATGATGGTCGATTGAACAACCAAACATGTAGTAGAAACTTAAGGGTTGTTTGACCGTGCATAATTAGAAAGAGCACATAGTGCTTGGATGTTGTGTTGTGTGGATTGCTATTTATTAACTAGCACAACCGGATGATGTTACCTTTTTTGGCTTACAAATTGCAGACATATCAAGAAAACGAAAGTCAACATGTGTATCTCCCCAGTACAAAAGGAATGTTAAAAGAGATGGGGTAGCTGCTTTGTATGGTTGACTGTTCTAACTTATTTTAGATTCAGTGAATTAGTGAGCAGATATAAGAACTGTTAATCCTGTATTTTAAGTAACTGGACATCTTAAAAATTACATGAATATATAGAAATAATTAGGTTGTGTTCTCTGTATTTAGACAGATGTTTCCTCTTGAAGTTATATATTACAACCAAACTGAGAACAGATTCAGACAGACATTTAACTTGAGTTTTATTTCTGTGATTATGGCCAATGGCATGGCAGTAGAATGCACAAGATTGCTACAGCAAAGGGACAGACCCAAACAGGCACATTAATAGCCATTCGTTTTATGTTGTATTAAATTTTGTGCTCCCATACTTGAAACTGGAAAACTTCTTGAAAATCTACTCTTGTAACAGGTGTTACAGACTTAAATTATTGTGCCACTTACATCTGATGTGACAGCAGAAGAGAACGGAGCTGGAGTTTGGGTTCCTTCAGTTTGCTGCAACTTATCACAGTCATCCTCAATGCATTTTCTGTCAACAAAATTAGGTTCGAGGCACAAAGAGGCAGAACAGTATCCCTTTCTTTAGACAGTTTTGTACATGTACATATTTTTATGGTTTATAGATTTTGTGATGCTTATAAAATTTTGCTGTTTGTTCTGGTAACAAAAAAAGAAAATAAATCTGAACTCCAGTATGGTTTAATTTCTATACCTTTCCCACTTCTGTTTCAACATAGGGGTAGGCCTATATATGTGAAATGATTGTGCCTATTAGAAGTATTAATTAAAATTGATTAAAGCCTCTGTTTAAAGGCAGAGTGGGAAAACATGCAGTATGGTTCATATCAATGTCTATGGCTACTTAAAAATTTTCAGGAATACTCCTTTCGTAGCAGTGCTGTGACTTACACTGTCATTGTTTTCAATGGGCAAAATACCAAACGTCATTTAATTCTGAACCACGTCTGTAAAATTTTTGGTTGTACACTCTTGTGTGTCACTAAACTAAACTCCGTGGCCTTAGTCCGCACGCGAACTATACCGACAGAGCGGCCGCCGCCGGTCGGCGAAGTTAGTACGAACTTTTGCGGATAGAGGGGTGTCACGTGGTCAGCGCAACGGGTCCCCACAGCCGTTAATCTCTGTTTTCTAGACCTGGAGCCGCTACTTTTTTCATTCAAGTAGCTCCTCAATTGACCTC
>Ga0123354_10008319_pt1 | contig 15755 bp, 8 predicted proteins | sample TergutLab28metaG_2_FD_97872 | JGI IMG/M metagenome (GOLD analysis project Ga0123354, IMG submission 97872) | Labiotermes labralis P4 segment gut microbial communities from Petit-Saut dam, French Guiana - Lab288 P4 | ecosystem: Host-associated > Arthropoda: Insects > Digestive system > Gut ...
ATCAATCCATTTACAAGGTTTAAACCATATGGATATAGAAATAGTCAAAAATACATCATTGACTGTAAAATACAGTAAGAGTCAATGTTAAATATTATACATAGAATTACATAATAATGACAAAAAACAAACATATTAGGTAAATAAGAATCGTAATAAGTAAAATTGATTGAAATACAAAATTGAAATCATTATACAGGAATATATCTAAAACACAATGTTAGAATTACACTTTGAAGTGATGAAAACTGATACACAATAAATTTCCAATCGTAATAAAATCGTAGTAAAATTAAGCCGAAAATTATAATGACGGAAGTACTTGTATATTTGCAATATTGATACACGAATAGTGCATAAAAATTCCTACAAGGTATCACGTAACAAACGTGAGGGTTGCAGTGTTTATTAGGAGACTGGCCTTGCAAGAGTTTCACCTGACGTCCCAGTCCATTCTGTGCTGCATTCGCTGATGGACGGTTGTGTGTGTGTGTGTGCTGCGGGCAAGTGGGGACAGTAAATAGTGCCAAGTTGTTTGGTGAAACGATTGCGTATGTACAGACTCTTCGAATGTTGTGAGTGAATGCGACATGTTGGTGTACTCATATGTTAGTATGCCAGGCTTAAAAAGACTCAGGATTAAATAAATTTCCGTTGAGTAATGCGCAAGGTAAATGGCGTTTCAGTATGAGATTATTAGTCATCATGGCGGTGGTTATGAAAAATGTTGGAACGAGGAAGCAAGGCTCCTTCAAAACATTGGTTACTTTCTGTCAATCTACGCAGCGTCACATCTCAGAAGACTGTGCTCTTAGTTCATTTACCATAGTCCAATTCCGAATTAATTCTCAGGTACGCAGTATTCTTCATGTCGGGCAAAATATTAAATGCAGAACCGTATTTCAAACAAATTAAATTGTAGCTTATACCGGTAAATATATACGTTATTTTCAAATCGTATCTTGTTTTCACGTGACAAATTTTATTCCGAAACTGTTGGAAGTCCAAATCTGTCTATAAAATGTCTGCAATCTTTAGACAGTAAAATAATCTGCCACTGGTATTGTGGAGTAGTTCAAAGGGACTGTGGCAGGGAGAAAGATGCTTTCTTCCATTCGTTTTTGGCGGGTACAGCTATGTGTCGCCGTAAAAAAAAAAGAGTGCCTTCTAATTAAGCATAAAAGTTGTATTAGTCTTATTTCACACGGGCCACTGTGTGGACGAGCATGTTATTGTCCCAACCACAGACATGCAAGTGGTTTGACAGGACACGTGCAACTGTGACATCCCAGACATTTCTCCTCATCCTGATCCTCTTCCTCGCTTGAACGTACATGTTTCTAAATTTCTAAATTTCTAAATTTTGTTTTGCTGACCGTGCATCCCGGTACGACTCTGGGTAAATGACCAACTTAATGCACAATTTCCTTATATAATACATTTATTATTATAATCCTCTGCATGTTTTGAGCAACTCTGTGCTCATCATCAGGAGGTCAAATTGTATTAATACAGTGTCTGGCATAGTATTCTGTGTAAGTGACCGTCCGGTGTGCACACTTACAGAGAATACTATACCAGATGCTGTATTAATACAATTTTACCTCCTGATGATAAGCACAGAGTTGCTCGAAACATGTAGAGGATTATAATAATAAACGTATTGAATAACGAAATTGTGCATCAATTTGATCACTTACCCGGAGTACATGTTTCTACTATGGCTCAGCCACAAGAAAGTGTCTCGGCCCCTGTCTGTGAGTGCAACTGCTTAACCCCAGTCACTCGCTTTGGCTTGAACACTAGCACAGACACTAGTAGGCTCGCCCACACAGTTGTCCGTATGAAAGGAGCTTCAGTAAAGCGTAATCACACACTTCGTAATGCATGTGTTTTAAGACACCTACAAAATTTGCACATTCAGCACAAATTGAAAAATCCCAATGTTTTATGATCAGATGTGAGCGTCAGGGTCGGGGCACGACTAATGGTGAACGAGCGATTTGCCTTCTAAGAACTAGAAAACGATTTCCTGATTTTGAAATGAATGTATCATGTACATATTTATAAATGACATCTCATTGTGATATAAACAGCGAAAAGGAATTACATGTGTGTTTATATAACTTTATATATTTTTTTCTCTATGTATTTCTTAATTGCCTGTTGATTTTTCACCAAACCCAAAACATTAGACTGGTATAATTTATTTGTGATTGACAGTCTGTACTTCCTTTTTGCTCATCATATACAACCAAAAATGTTAAATTGTTAGGGCGAGAGAAACCTTTGCTTGCTTGGCAAATCACAAATCAATATCAGCCTTATTTACAATTTCTGAAAACACTTGCCAGATTACATTCTGTTTAGTGAGATTAGAGGATCTCCAAGCAGTGCTGATGAAGATTCCAGTCTTCTAGTACACAATGTCATGTAGGTTAGTTTATTGGCGTCAGTGTTGTGGAGAAGCTTGCTGCCTCCTCCTTCAGGATAGCCCAAGTACAGTGCTTTTCAGGTATATTTTCATTTCATGGAATATTCTTTTCTCCAGTAAGTTTTAATAATTCGTGTGCAGTTAAGTTCTTCTGGAACTCATAGGTAATTTTAAAGTTCCAAGTCTATTGCAGTGCATTTAAAACAAAAGACAAACCAATTGTAAATATCTTGAACAGTAAGTGGAGTCATGTAACAGTGTACTTGTGAAATGATGGCAAGGAAGTGCGTTGAGGTTAAAGCAGAGAGTGGTGGAAATCAATGTATGTGATGAGTTCTTAGGAATTAATTTATTCGTGTTTTCAAATGTCGATCCAAGTTTAGAGGGAAAATTATTTTAGTCTGAGTGTGAAATATATTGAGCATTATAGTTGTGTAAATTGCTTATTCAGTGCACAGAGGTGAGTGAAAGCAGAGAAGTGCAGTGAAGTGTAGTTCATAGATCTATTAATAATGCAATAATTATTCCTGCTTGTGGACATAACCAGAACTAGGAGCTTAAACATCAGCATGAATATCTGCACCATCATTGTCTTCCTGTCAACAGCATCTGCAAGGAGTCAGCTACAAAGTAGGTGGCAATTTTTTTCCTCCTGCTGCTTTCTGATCAGTAAGAGTCACTGGCTGAATCATTTATAACTGCATGAACTACACTGCATCAGGTGGTGTTTGGAGTGTTGTAGAGCCATAGGGTTTTGTAGTGTGTGTGCATCAAGTTGGCAGCCTGTATTTCTGAGGAGTCATTATATATTTAAGGAAGTATTTATCATTCAGTATTGGGTTTTTGTGAGGTTAGACAGGGAATTGTTGTAGATATAGTACAGTGCCAGTGTGCAGGATTGTACTGGTAGTGTATTGTTCTGGCAGACTGCAGGAAACTTGACACCTCTGGTTCAGCCAGTGATGGACGGAAGCAGCACTTGAAGGATCAATGCATTGTTGTTGTTTGACTGATAATAAGTAAACTAAACAGCATGCTTCGCTATTAAAACTGTTACATCTCTATTGTCATGAGAAGATTTAAGGATATTATATTTCTCTTGTGTGCATTCTGTTATGACTTAATGGCGTAATATACTACGTACTTATGAGGGAACTGGGATTTTGTTTTTACTTCTTGTGTTTTGTGAGATTTATTGTAAGATGTATTTTATGATATAATTATTTTATGTCTATATTATATTAGTGTCAAGACATGCTCTATATCCTATAGGTTGTTTGACCTTGTATGGATTGACAGAATGCATAATGAATGAATGAATGAATGAAAAGGTCACAAAGAGGTGCATCAGATTTGTCATTAAACAGAACACAGTAAAGCCTAGAAAAACTGCTGTTCAGCAGGCACTTTTCATACAGTTGGCTGCAATTTGAATATGTTTATAAATTCGTTAGTAATGATGACAATTCTCCAAAATATGTCTACTGTATAAATCTGCTTCACATTACATGCAAAAATAAGTTCCCATATAAGTTAATTACTGAAGACTGCTAACATCATAAATTTCACTTCTCTCATTTTTTATCATGAAAAGCCTCAACAATTTCCAGACTAATGTGATGTGTAAATAGTGGCTTCTTCCTCACAGAATTGATCTGCATACAGCAGGGGTCAGAGTTCACATGCTGAAATTTGTCACTTGCACTTCAAGTGCTATAGTAATGAACCATTCTGAACCTATCTACTTCATTTAGCTTCAGGTAGATGCCCTTTTATGATAAAATTCAGTAAACTGAAATAAACAGACAAAATTAATTTATTATGTGATGGATTTTTAATATACAGTTATAAATTTGTCATTTTATTAGAATGATCTTACATCCAATGAAACTGTCTGTACGCCAGATGGAGATGCGTCTACAACCGTAAATGGTGTGTGCACACCATTCTTCCTTTAGACTCTAGAGTGAAGCGGCCTGCTTTCCATATTCACATGTGAAGTACATCATAGATGGAAGAAAGTGTCTGATGAAGTTATCATACAGACACCAAGACACTGACCATATTGGGCTGTGGAACTTGCTTGATTTCTATTGGTAGCCAGAAGTGATGAGCAGAGTGCACCAAACATCATGGAGTTGTCTCTGCTGCCATTCATGTTAGGTTTACATTTGGGGTGGGGAACATTGGGCTGCCTGAATGTGATTGGAAACTGCTGCAAATGGTACAGGACCCTGTGAGCAAACATGGCCAATATACAGCGGTTTCTTGTATAGCCATGCATCCAAAATCAGAAAGAAATTAGCTGTGAAAGAAATAAATATATTTTTATCGTTTAGAGATGAACTCATGTGGAAAATCTTAATGAAAATAATTTTTTGTGACATGTTTTTCTATAACATTCTTTTGGAGTAACATTCTGCAGCTTTTACTGTATATTTGCAGCTGAATTCATGGTTTACTTTGAATTCATTTTTCAGGAATGTTTGGAAATTACATTATATGTTAGGGTGTTTTAAGTAGCTGCAGTCTGAATTAGAGTATGAGGACTTAGAGAGTAACCAGAAGGAATGATTTTCAAAAATCCGTGTGTTTTATTAAGTACATTTTTCTTTTTTATGTATTCTAATAGGATTTGATTGAAATGTTTTAGATTTTGTTCGTGTATTCATAGAAACAGAGAATAACAAAGATGGAATAGGCACAAATTTCAAACCTACTCTTTTATTAATGCTGAATATCTATTGATGTTTGTTTGCCCTGTCATGAACCATGCCCGTTACTGTCAACCATGAAATGTGAGACTACCCTCTTTTTCTAATTTGTGGGACTGTGCTTCCATTTAAGAGTATTTAGTTTTTATGCAGTTGGGTTACTGGCCACATCATGCAACTCCTACCCTGGGAGTTATTCATTTCTTTCAGATTGTATCTTCCTTTAGACAGATCATCTTACTGTGATTAAAGTATCCAGTGTACCCCATGTGTAAGGGTTGGTAGGAGCTGACCACAGGCACTGCATATCATGCCAGGGTATGAACATAGCTAAAACTAATTATAAGATCTGTTAGGGTTCAGATAACTGAGAATGACAGCAGCAAATGAAAACATTCATTCCCTACATGAAGCATCAAATGTGCCAGGGCATGCTTTTCTATAAACTTGCAGGGACCATTGTGAAATGCACACTAACTTCATACAATTTAAGCATAGATTGTCTACTGATATTCTCTATTTTACAGTTCTGTGATACTGCACATGGATTTTTAAATTCGTGTTACAATTTTATGCTTATATTTTGAAATTGTGGTCATATTCTACAAATTCAGACAGTTTATGTGAATGCTTTGTGATTCGGTTGATAGAATAATTGAAGTACAGAGCTTGGGGTATATATACAGCTGCAACATTCTAGTAATATGTGGACAAGACAATAATCTTGTTTGGAAATCATTACAAAAAAAAAATATGTTTTTCAGCAGGTTACACTTGAATGGCAACATTCATCTTAAGCCAACAGGTCTGATGTCCACCGCATCATTTGGTGTTGGGAATACAATAACAAGGTTCATTACTTGGCAGCCATTTTTATTCAACATCAAAATAGCTTACAAGGAGAAGTGAAATCAGAAGTGAGTGGAGTCAGGGTTGCTTCCATAGGGGAATCATTCCTTCACATTTGGTTATGTCAGAACACGCAATGTGAATATGGAACTGTACGACCAACATTATATCACAAAGTGTTTCTTAGGTGTAAAAGTATCAAACATTGAAAGTGAAGCCCCCCCCCCTCACCTCCACCTCCAAAAACAGCTAATTCATTGTGTGGTTGTATGCAACAAAGGCATTTCTTATAGTACTCCTTTCCAAACACTTTGTGTATGTCCTACTGTCAATATTCAGTCTTGAGATGACTTGGTATTTGAATTTTTTCAACTCCCTAGTGTTGCAAAGAGAATACAGTGAGAAGTTGTGTATGTTTCTGTCCTCAGATGAAAGCCTGGGAAAATGTCTGCCCAGGTGGATGGGTCAAGTTCATGTCTCACTTCTTCACCTGATAATGGAAACATATGTTTTTTCAAACACTGCATTCTGTTTGCAACAGTAGATTCTGGTCAAAGCCCCAAAACCAAACAGTCCTGCACTGTCATCAGAACCCTCTAAAACTGACTTCGTATTGATTACCTGCTATCTAGTTATCTTTTATTTTCATCATCATCATCGCCTCTACAGCCCTGGGTGGACCTTGACCTCCTCAAGCAAATGTCGCCAGCGACCTCTATCCTGGGCTTCCGCCCACCTATTTCTACAAACAAGTTTCCTTGCATCTTCCTCTACCTCGTCAATCCATCTTGATTTTGGTTGGCCACATCTTTATTGACGCCCAGGGTTTGTCCACAGTACCTTTTTAGGTAATTCTTTGTCATCCATTCGCACTACATGGCCTACCCACCTAAGTCTACTAGATTTTATTACATTAACTATATTTGGTTCATTGTAGAGCTCACCAAATTCTCTGTTGTATCTCGTCCGGCACTGCCCTCCTTTGCGTATTGGATCATATATTCTGTGAAGGATTTTCTTTTCGAAGATACTCAGTCTTCTTTCATTATTTTTTGTTGTGGTCCAGGTTTCTGTGGCGTATGTAAATAATGGCCTCACAAGTGTTTTATATATAAGAATTTTTGTCTTCCTGCAACTTAAACTGACTTTTTAGTCCAAAATGTGATCTATTAGCGGCTATATGGTGGTTTGTAATTTCTCGTGAGACATTATTGTCACCAGTCACCAATGAACTAACATACGTAAAGCTATAAACTTGTTGAAAGTTGTATCTTCCTATGTCAATGGCACGGGGTTTGCTGCAAATTTGGGTGTTAGTCTTTGTTGATGACTAATCCTGCTTCCTTACTTGCCTCTTCAAATAAGTGAAAAACCTTCTTTCATTGATGCTAAAGACCTGCCAATGATAACTATGTCATCAGCATAGGCCATAAGATGGACCAATTTGTAGAATATGGTGCCTTTCTCTGTATACCTGATTTTCTAATTGCGTATTCCAAAGTTATATTAAAAAGAGAACATGCCATTTCATCTCCTTGTTGAACACCCTTGTGTATTATAAAAGTCAGTAATATTTTAGAATAAGATTTTTCTTTCACTATTGTTACTTGCATATTCATCAATCAGAAATTTTGGATCAAGAGTGTGCTGCAGAGTCTGAACAGATAGACAATAGGTGCAGGTATTAGTCAATAACACAACAATTTATATTCTAAAGATGTTTAATAAAGGATGATAGCTACTACATGTTTTGGCCTACTCCGGCCGTCATCAGGTTTTCATCCGAAAGTATGGTGGTAGTGCTTTATTGCTATAAAGCACTACCACCATACTTTCGGATGAATACCTGATGTTGGCTGGAATAGACCAAAACATGTAGTAGCTATCATCCTTTATTAAACATCTTTAGAATATAAATTGTTGTGTTATTGACTAATACCTGCACCTATTGTGCATATACACACAACAGGGATGGCTCATTTTAGAATTCTGAACAGATAGTTTGTTTCGTAGTATCAAGAAGTATATTGGATGTCTGTACTTGCAGTAATGTGCTTCATACAATTTTATTTATACAAATTGGCAACCTGTAAAATCTCTAAGAATTCTGTCAGATTACAAATCAACATTTGCATCTTTATGTGTTAAAGAGGCTGTAATATAAGGGATGTTTATATCTTACCAATTATGTCCATTTTTAGTGTTGTAACCTTGTATTTAGTATGTACATGTTTCTAAAGTACATAATATAACTTTTTCTACTTTAGATCTGAGGCCATTTGACATTGTGGGTCCTTCAGCCACAGCAGTTGGCTATGTGTTACTTAGAAAACAGAATTTTGGTTTATATATGTTGATGTTTATGAAAGCGTGAAATATCCAGAAAAATTGTTTTATTTTTCATTTCTAAGCATAGAATAAATTAAACATTTTAGATATAATCTGGTTGTGCTCTTCTCCCTTTAAGGAGATTTTGAACACTTAAGTTGTTTTAATTAAAATATCCTCAGGGTATAACCATCATTTCATTAAAGAGGACTAAAGAAAGACAGTTTTAGACATGTCAGTTTTATTGCTATAAAAATAGTAAGTCCACTATACCTCAGTCTTGTTACATGCACTCTCATGGAACAGAATCTTAGAGGCAGTAACTTAAAACTGCTGTTCTTTTGGTTTTTATATAAATTCATAAAATCTTGCAAAGTTAAAGGCACTCATACAGGATGACTGGAGATTTATGAAATTGTCAAAACTAATTAAACCTTAATATTAAACATCATACATGAATTCAAAAGCAGTTTAGTCTACATAAGACTTAAGCTGCTGTCACGTGATGAAAGGTTCCTACAGATGCAGAAGAAATCTACTTCAGCTTAGAAGGTGTAACCTGTCTTTTACATACCTACATACATACATAGATACATACATACATACATACATGCATCGATACATACATACATATGATTTATAAAAATGGTAACTGCTTTGTTAACAACTACTGCATAAAATTGTGGTGACATGTCAGCATGTGTATGCACAATGGAACACCATGTTCTCCAACTTACAAACGTTTCCCCACTTAATGTTCAATTTCAATTATCCCAAGTCAGTAATTTTAGTTTAAAATTTCCCCCCAACTTGAAGATTTCCCTCAATTCAGTGTTCAAAAACCAGTTTCTTCTAAGAGAAATAATAATGGGGGGGGGGGTTCACTGAGTATGAATCATGAGCATTATTTGTCATGTGACTCTCTTTGAAAACGAGAGCCGTTCTATTTCAGAAGAGTCACTAAAGTGTGTATGTCTCACTTGTATTGACATGGACAGTCATTTATAAGCATTTACCCCACCTTTGGTTGGACACTTCAATTAATTGCATTTTAACTGCAGCTGTCCTGTTAGTGTAAAGGTGGTGTATTCACATACCAAAGATTAACACTGTGACGTTACGAGTTGCAGTTATCTCTTCACTATTTTTCTACCTTTTTGAGGTTACATTATATAAGCCCACCCACCTTTGAGAGATAAAGATTACATATGAATTGTCATTTATATCAGAATGTAAAGTCATCTTTCACTAGTTGATTCTATATTCCTGTTACAATGCACCAAAGAAAAGGAGCCTTAAGGCTTGCAGCACAACTTTGATATTTTGTTCCACATTCTGAAATTTCGTATGAATATTTAAGATTTGAAGATTTCATGGTGACTGAAACTAACAAAATCCTCTTGGGTGAAAAATCACCTCAACTTCCAGTAGAAGTCCATTGTTGCAAAGAACCTCTTGTTCTGCATCATCAACAAAATGACAGTATCGTGTGACATTCAGAGGACTGTGCATCATGATATATTCTTATAATGGAAGCCAATGAGATGCACTATTTCTCAGATTTATTTGATTATTTTTTCTAGTTCTGTTGGCATCTGCTAGAGTGACCTCGCTAGCAGACAGTCAGCAGAACTAGAATGACAAAATACCTATTGCGTGTATACAGTGTTGATGCACTCCTGATGTTGGACAGTGGACATGTCTGAAACATGTAGAGTACTTTATCAAATAAATCTGAGAAATAGTGCATCTCATTGGCTTTCATTATAAGAAGGACAGTATCTTCATCATCAAGGTGGCCTTCATCCATAGTTAGGTTATGTAACCAATTTGTAAACCCATCCAGCCTGGTCTTATCAAAATACCATTTTTCTGAAATTTGCATTGTCTTCCAAAAGAATTTGTTACGACAGTGCCTGGTCAAACTTGGTAAGAAGCCCTCATGTTTGTTGAAAATTTTGGGGGTATAACTGGGTCCCAATAGCTCCCTTCACCAGATGGTTTGTATATTCTGAAGTCCTGGCTAATGCAGCAGATTCATCAACATGTATTTTATGATCAGTCTCTAAAACTTTGCTTTTCCACCATGGATTTGTCTGATTGCCAGCCATGTATGTGGCATTCATGCTGTTTGCTTGTAGTCTACATGGTGCTTCTCATTGGCCCCATACAGCCCTTACCACGTTTAGGGTGGAAGGTTAATGCAGGCATTTATGGCACATTGTATTCCAAATAATTTTTCAGCCTGATAGCACCATATTAATATTCTGCTTGGCTGGCTGTTATATGGTTATAAATTGCTTTTCCAACCATCTACTGATTTCCCAGATGAAAACTGTATGTATGGTATAACAGCCAATCCATTTAGTTTGTTTGTGTCATTTAGTTTTCTGTTTCTGTCATAGGACAGTTGGGTCTCCTTGTGACCACATCCTCCGCCTCTTACTGGCTAGTGATAGTGCTAAATGGACTTCAGGCATGTACATAATGACCTATGATAGTTGGTCATCATTTCACCACACCATTATCTAATGATGAAGAATGACAGGCTGTCTGAAACATAGGGCTTCTGCTGCAGGTTGAGAGAGCAGGGCACCCAAGAGGATTGGATTAATCCTATGCATATGTCACGCAGTGTTTTTGTTGAACTGAAACAGTGCCGGATGAACTTAACCATAAGTATGATAATGGTATATTTTAACAAGTGAATAAAATAATGAGAATACAAGCTGAAGCAGACCACAGTTACAAAATATGAGTTTAGCTGCTTAGACAAATCTCAGTGTCGCAATCGCACATTCCATGAGTGATCACATTCAAAATCACAGAACAGTTTGAAACTGTCACTCTGGCACAGTAGAACCAAGCGTTTAACTTTGTTGTGTTTATAAAATATGGTGTATTGTTGACCAAAATTTCTCCCATCTTGTCCACATATAAAAACTCTCTGATATTTCATCTTCTACTCTCCGTTAAGGATTTACTGACACCATAATATAATGACAAACTTTAGGCATTTTGTTGCTTATGTAAATAACGTTGCAGTTTTCTTAATCACTGTGAAGGTTCCAGGTGCCGCAAACACCAGTTACATTATACACAACAGTTCACACTCATTCTAATGTGATAAACTGCTGAATATCCCTTTCTTCCACAATTCATAATATTCAGGGGGTTTTGTATGTCTCAGTTGAAGAAAATACACCTTAACATTATCACTCAGTATATGTATAATATCTCACAGCTCATCAACATGTCACTTAATAATCCTTCATATAATCATCACAGATATTTATATTTCAGTATGCATTAAAACCTTGACCTTCAGTTGTACCTGAATTATGTAATAAAAAATGTCGAACATTTTTTGTTATGCAAGTAATGTATTCTCAAGAATGGCAAATGGGGATTTTTCTGGGAAAAGTGAATAACAAATTAGAATAATCTCATATGGTATCAAGCATTGTTGAATGTAGATAAAGCTGACCTCTCAGTTGTGTTTAAATTGTGATATTTCGCAGTGAAGAGAGCGTATGGGACACAAATTGACTGTTTGTGTGAAGTAGGTAACACCACTGTGATATTGTTGTGCTATGGTCTGGCCCCATGTCTTTGTTCAGGAAAGATACATATCTGTTGTCACACTTGCTGCAGTATTGAGCGACAGAATAATAGATGAGACGTGCGTCAGTGTATGACTAATCGTGTTATCTGTGTTAGTGAGCAGTTCAATATTCCTGCGTGTTTGTGTTATGTGGGTAGGTGATCATCTTTCAACATATAGCACATATTAGCAAGTCTTATCTGTCACAATTAGAGACAAAAATGTACTCTGCTTGTTAGTGATGGCTAACAATATAATGTATGTGTAAAGTGAGCTACAGACAGCATCGAAGTTTCATAGCTATGACTGTGACGTAGATGGGACTTCACCCCAGAGGCAATGCTGCATCGCAAGGAACCACCACATGTGTTGCTCTCTTGACTGTCACAGGGGCTTCATTCAGAAGGGATTACATGAACTATTTTTGTTGAACCATAACTAATTAGCTTAAATGCCCTGTGAGTATTATTCACAAAGAAATATGAGTACTGCTTAGATGTACATTGCGTATTGTCCTGGCAACAAATCCCTTGTGAGATGCACTGTGCACATTCAGTGAATTGCAGAAGGCAGAATAAATTCCTGTGATAAAGGCGATCCCTTATCCCAGTAGTGGCAGTCCATGTGAACATTCTAGAGATGTGTACTTAGTTGTGGACTGTTTTCGGGACTTGGCTCCAGTGAGTCATCTGTTGCTGCAATGGAAGACCATCTGCCAGGAGATGAATGTGTACTGCATGAGCTGTAACTGCACTGGAAGTGAGCTGTACAGAAAATAAAATATTGAGGTCATACGTATAGAAGAGAAATGTTGTATTAAAACTGTAATTAGTAGAGGTTTTAAGTAAATGAAAGCAACAATTACAATAATGAAGGTTTACACACACACGGAAAGAAAAGAGATTCTTATAAAAAAAGTCTGTTAAATTTTCGAGCATAACAGGAAGGATTAGGCCAGTTCTGAGATTAAGTGGCTTTAACATTTTGTTAGGATTCTGCAGTTTTTTGCCATGTTGTTGCGAGGATTTTAGTATTAACATAACTGGTATTTATGGGTTTGTGATTTCTCTTGCTAGCTTGGATTTGAAGGCATGTGGCACGTAACGTATCATGTCCACAATTAAAATTATTTTATTACAAAAAATTTTGAAAATGAAATTAAGAAAAATGCCCTGAAGCATACAAACGATATTTCAGCCTATCGTGTTCCTTACCAACAGTCCTGATGCTGAAGCTGTAACAGAACCTGTACCAACCTCACAACCAACTAGTTGACAAAGAGTGTTTGATGAAAGTATAGCTATGACCACACAGTGTAAAAGATACTTTCTATAGAGAAAGTGTTTCTTTTGATCTTGTATTGCTTTATGTTTTAAAGCAGTATTTCTGAAATGTGCACTAATTCCGGTAAAGTGTTGGAAGAAATGATAAGTTGTATTCATTACATTATAACTGTTATAGCTAGTTTAATTTTTATGAGATGTTACAGTCATACATTTGACAGATTGGATGGATTTGTTTTAATTAGTAATTAAGTTTGGATGGAATGGCGAGTGTAACGGATTTGTATAGCAGCTTACAGGGATAGAGGGTTAGAGAGAGTGAGAAGGTGACAGAGAGAGGGAGAGAGAGAGAGAGAGAGAGAGAAAAGACCAGTAAGACACGGGGAGATTATGCTAGTGTGATACAGGAACAGTGTTACGTAAGTGAGCCAATAGAAACAAAGTATTCAAATTTTGACTGTTGATTCTATTAAGGAGTAGTGGGATTTAAACAGTTAACCAATTGGGGAGATTAAGAATATTTAAGGGGGAATGGATTTGAACTGTGCGAGTTTGAAATCTTAACGTAAGCTAGTAGTTTGTTTCCTACCCAAGATGTAATAAGCTGTTTACGTGATACCGAGGCTAATAGTGCATAGATTTTCAATGGCGCCTCCATACACTCAGACATCTGTAAACTGTAATAATCTGGTGAAATAATACGAAGAATACTTTATGGTGTAGAGTTATTTATTCTCAATTTGCTACTTAGAAAACTTAGATTCCCTGAGATTAAGACATGTGAAATGGCTGATGAGCTGGGTTAGGTTATAACATCCTAAAATTGAAATATATTTTAAATCAGAATTTTTGTTACTTTACAACTATTTTGTTTCAACATATGCTGTATATGGAATAATGTAAAATTCTATTTATCAAAAAGCAGGCCTGCTGGATACTGGTCTTTAGCAATGTTTAAACATTCATACATACCTGTCTACATTATCAAAACTGCAAAAACTGTTTTAGAGGACCGTTGAATTAAATTTGTCATGTCATCTCTTAACATACAAACATATGTATTTACACACACTCTATGAATCTATATGTTAGTCGGAATACTACACAGTGTAGAGTAATTGAACAGTTAGAGCAAAATTATTTTTCCACAGTAGGAAGCACACATTACCAGACAAAATCTGAGTTAGGTTCTTGTAATGTTGCATACACCATGACTTTGTTAACTCCCTGAAGATGGTTTGTTAAGAACCAAATCATGACAAGTATGTGTAATATAGACTAATAAGCATATTTTGCCTGGTATGATGCATTTTGCTTGTTGTTAATAAACAGAAGAATATCCTTAAATAAATATTGGCATGGAAAGGTTAATATACAAAAGCAAGCACATTTAAGACACATGGTATACAACAGTGTGGGACAAGACACTTATACATTACTTACACTGGACAGGATTGGACTGACATCTACATGGACATGAGATTGGGACTGACAGAAGTAACCATGTTTTTCATGGTATTTGGCTCGCTGGTGACTCGTCGTAAACCCTTCCTATGCTCACCGTCGGATGACTCTGTTACAGCACATAACACATTACATACACATCGAAACAGCACACACCAAACACAGGGCACAACACAGAGTGGGATTTGCTAGGACATTTTACATCTTTGTAATAACCAATTTGCATGTATCACTGGACAAGACGATGAATTACCTAATATGAAAAGTCAGGGAAAAAGTAACGCTTAATGGCTTATCGCCCACAAATACAGACATTGAAAGTAAATTCTTTTCCATGCTGAAGAATTTGAATATTAAACTAATAAAACTGTTTTTATAAGATGTACTGCTTTTGTATTTTTTTTTTCTGATGAATGTGAATGTTATAAAGATATCTGGTTACTGGCGTTTCTCCTTATTATCTCATTATGGCATGAATGAACCATCCATCATCTTACAAATTTAATCGTTTCACAAGATCCAAACACACAGATACAGTACATTAATGGTTACTATCAAATATGACCTTTATATACATATGACATTGAAATGACCAGGAAAGTATTTATCGGGATTCATATTTGAGTTGAAGTAGTAGATACAAGCCAGGGGATGTTTAAGAGGAGAGGAAAAATAAATTGAATTTGATGTGTGGACAGTTACAACATGAAAGTAGCTTTATCAAGGTGGTGTGCAAGAAAAGTTCTCTTTGGTTAAACAGACTCTAAGAATCATAACAAAATTAAAAACTATAGGACTCTGACAACGATGTATGACTCACTGACACCACAATCTACTTTTTTTTTTACTTCGTCCATTGTCTAAATTGTTTACAGAAACACATCTTTGCCTGAACACAAAAGCAGAGCCGACTTCCAAAATATTGCTAAATTTTCAAAAAACTTAAATGCTGGACAAAGTGGGGGGGGGGGGGGGGAAAGGAAGTTTTTGGGGAAAAAAGAAAGTGGTTGGACACAGGGGAGGGTTGTTTTTCCCCAACAGGGGGGGTTTTGATTGCGCAAACCCCTCCCCGTTTTAAA
>Ga0123354_10008320_pt1 | contig 15754 bp, 9 predicted proteins | sample TergutLab28metaG_2_FD_97872 | JGI IMG/M metagenome (GOLD analysis project Ga0123354, IMG submission 97872) | Labiotermes labralis P4 segment gut microbial communities from Petit-Saut dam, French Guiana - Lab288 P4 | ecosystem: Host-associated > Arthropoda: Insects > Digestive system > Gut ...
AACAACAACAACAACAAAATAATATGTTAAATTCGAAGTCTGCAAAAAAAAAAATTCCTGCCCGATGCTTTCTGAGTTTAGGCTGGCCTATGGTGAACACTACACTGTGACTTACGATAGATACATATTGTATGAATAACGTGTGTGTATATATGTATGTATATATATAAATAAAATAAATATAAATAAATAAATATATATGTATATATATATATATATATATAGGCGTATATATTCACATGGCAGGGAATTATTTCATAAGAACACAAGGCCTGAAAAACTAGATATCATGCTTAACTGTGGCTATCCTTCGTGATGACGCAACACATTATCGATTATTTTGTATAAAGGGGCTTATAAGAGCTGCGAGAACCCTTGAAAACACACACATACACAAAACAGACTGGAAAACTTCGGCAGTGAAAGGAAATTGTAGTGACAAGATCAAAATATATTTGAACTAGTTGAAGACTTCGGCCATCACGTGTTAACTCCCTTTAATATCGTAACATTGCAGTGACACTCGATTATAACGACCTCATTTAACATGTCAGCTGTAACATCAAGTATTACTTCGTGCCTTTCCAACCTTCTCAACACATTTACAATACTTTATAGGCCTCGGTTAATGCGATAATCCTTTATGACATGAATTTCGAAGTTCTTGTGAGTATATTTTATCGCCGAACATTAACATGCTCAAAGTTTTGTCATGTTACAATATTTTACAAGACTTCTTCAGAACTGTATTACCCAGACAACAACGAGGACATGTTCTGTAGACAGCAAGCCTACTTTAAAAGACATTTGACATCAATGAGTGGAAGGACAAGTTGCTGGTGGGAGTTTGAACGGCTGACGGGCAAAACTTGAAACGGCTATACTCCTTAGGGTGACTTTGCGCCTGAAAGAATGGTAATCATGAAACAAGGAATATATAAAAAAAATTTAGTTCGAATACCGAAAGAATGGCATAAGAGGTGCAAAGAGCATATTAGCAAATTAGTGTAAAGATGTGAGCTGGGTAAGCACGGACGGAAACCAAAATGGAATCTTGTGAACACGCTGATCCTTCGTCTCTTATAACAACAGCGAAATATTTCGTCAGCCGACTAAGTCCCATTTACTAAATGAAAATCATACGTCATGCAGTCATTCAGTAGTGAGACTATAGTTAGCGAACTAGTGAATAACCACAAATACTAACACAAATATATCGACCTAGGACAGGCAAATAGGCTACATTTTTAAACAAAGGAAAACTTCGCCATTTATATCATTCTTGGAAGACAATTAAGGTGATTAAACCAAGAAGAAGAAAAAAGAGCTCAATAGACTACTCGTACGGTATGACCAAATTCGTAATTACACGCCATGTTGTAATCGATTTTTTTTAGAAAGATACAATTTGAAAAATCGAATAAAATGAGGATGATATGAAAGTGGCTTTAAAGACATTTATTACAAATATGCTGAAAAAACTGACTTAAAGCATAAAGGTACACAACTGCGCGATCTGTACTTATGTTACCGAATAATCGAATTCTATTGCCAGGGTGATACTGGTACAGGATTAGTCTATGATTATTTTAAATACCACAGCAAATTGAGTAAAGTACCGGTATTGGAAAAGTGTATCAATAATAGCTTCTGTCAAGCTTCACGACAAGCCTCTGGCGACGCTTGATAGCCGTGGAATTTGACTAAGGTAACCCAGTACGGTAGACTGAACTTGTCACAGCTGTCAAGGTACGAGGTGGATTAGTTAGTCTTACAAACGCCTGAACCGTAGGTCAGGCCGAATAAACCGGACCAGAAAGAAACTTACTCTCGGAATAATTTCATCGCCTTAAGACGGATTTAATATATAGACAAGCAATATTGTTCCGCAGGATTAACAAATTATTCAAGGCACAAAACAAAGGGGTAATTGGGGAGGTGTGTGTGTGTGTGTGTGATCATGTTCTGTTAGTAAAAAGATTTCTGGCCACTCGTAATATAATCGGACAGAAAGGAGGAGAGATGTGGTAAAAGAAAAATAAGTCGTACACGAACACACCATTGAAATTTATCTACGAATGGTAATAACGTACATTACTTCTTCGGGCCAGATGTTGATGCTGCTGATTATTATATTAAAAGCTGCGGAGCCTCATCTGCATATCCAGTCACTGAAAAACGTGACAAATCGAGCAGAATCTCACCTGCGCACCCATATTCTGAAATGTATCACAAGCATCTCTGAGACATATTTTGAAGCAGGAAGTGTTGTGGTCATCTCTCTACCACGTGATAGTGACTTGTCACATATTGTGTCTCCATGGGACAGTTCACATTCAGAACAAATCACCAGGCATGATTCACACTCTCAAAGTACCAACAGGTATGACGCAACGTTCTTGTTACGACATCTCCATGGAAGGATGAAGTGGTCGTTTGTTACGTCACAAGGCAGTGCTGGTGAGCAACATTACCACAAGTGGTACAATTACATCCTCTGGTCGTCTGGTACGGTCGGCAAACAGCTGGAATTTCTTAAATCATTTGGCCAAGCCTGGAACCCGAGAGGCCGTTTCATCGTTGCCTTGAACGAAATTGGTTCAAATCCTCGACAGCAGGCGCGTGCTGTCCTTCAAGAACTAAGGAACAAGAAAATTCTGAATGTAATAATATTGGTTCCAGCCAGTGGACAGCATCATACGCTAGACATATATTCTTGGTTTCCATACAAATCTCCAACAGGTAAATGTGGACAAATAAGAAATGTGATCCTTGTAGACCAATGGATTATGCACAAAAGTGGATATTTCACAAGAAATGCCCCTCTGTTTCCAATAAAAATCCCACACGATCTCGGAAAGTGCCCTCTTACTGTGACTACATTTCCTTTCCCACCGTTTACCGTTGCAGGGAACCAAAAGAACATGTACGAAGGTGGTTTCGAAATCCGTCTTCTAGAATTCATAGCAAGGGCGATGAACATGTCAATTGTGTACACAGCTCCTCCTCCCGAACTGTGGGGTAAGAAACTCGAAAACGGTTCCTGGACAGGGATGGACGGGCACTTGACGCTGGACAGGGCTGACATTGGTGGGTGTGGTACTGTGCTATCTCAGGAAGAGGCAGCCGATTTGGACTTCACTGTGAGTCATGGGTCACTAGGCTTCAAGTGGGTCGTGCCATGTGCCAAGCCTTTTCCTCGATGGAAAAGCGTCACACGAGTGTACTCGCTAGCAGCGTGGTTATCCATAATCTTAACCATACTTTTTGCTGCCATCGTTTTGATGTGCCTAGCGAGGTATGTCGACCGGGAACTAACACTCTACAAGAACTTGACTGGATGTTTACTCTGCAGCTGGGCAGTGATGATGGGTGTTTCTGCAGGTTCATTGCCTCGTTCTGGGTATGTGAGGCCTTTCTTTATCTTGTGGGTTTGGTACAGCCTCGCGATTAACACCCTGTTTCAGATATACGTCACTAGCTATCTTGTTGATCCAGGACTTCAAAAACAGATTCAAAGCGTTCAAGATGTTCTGGAGTCTGGTGTTCAGCATGGCTTTCATCCAGACTTGAATATTTTCTTGTTGGATGAATCGGATGAACTGTTAACGAAAATAGTGGAGCACAGTGAACCTTGCAACAACGTTGAAGTTTGCACTCAGAGAGTTGCACAACGTGGTGACTTCGTGACAATTAGTAACCATCACAGAATTCAATACCTCAACACTTACAAGACGCTGGATAACAATGGTAAACCCCTTCTATGTACCTTTGGCGATGAAGTGATCCAAAATTTCAAGACTTTTTACGTGCCTCGAGGAAGTGCACTATTGCACCATTTTAACCGAGCTATCACCGTAGCAATGCAGGCAGGGCTGGTAGAATACTGGTTGGAAAGTGAATTGGTAGCCTCCAGAATCAAGGCCGCATCAATCAAAAAAATTTCTCCTCTCGATAACTACTCCGTTTTTGTCTTGACATATCTACAATCAGCCTTCTACCTTCTTGCCCTTGGATACTGCCTTGCTTCATTCGTCTTTGCGGTGGAACTGCTTTGTTACAGTACCTTCAGCCGCAGCAAATATCGGAACCTGAAGCTCAACCGACGAATTCGTCAAGCTAGTTGGCGGCCATTGTGAACAGTACTTCTCAACCTGTTAAATGACCTGTTTTCTTCTCGTGATATAACAGAACATGGGCCAAGAACTTTTAAATAGTTGAAGAATAAAAGACCAACTTGATGTCACTAGCTATTTTATTTCACTTCTTATGCAGGCAACGTGTTTCGGATTTTAATATATCCATCATCAGGAGCTTGCGACTGTGTTGTTGAATTACCACTTCGGTCGTTTTGTTCTTGGTTCGTTGTGTGTTGGAGATTTGGTGTGGTTGGGTCGCAAGCTCCTGATGATGGATATATTAATATCCGAAACACGATGCGTACATAAGAAGTGAAATAAAATAGCAAGTGACATCAATTTGGTCTTTTATTCTTCAACTATTACAATGATGCACGATCCAATATATTTAAAAAAAAACTTTTAAATAGTTCAGTTTTGAGACCAATATCGGTCCTTTCACATCCAGTCTTCAAGTTTAAGCTTCCTCATTACTACAGGTCTGTTTCGAATAACACAGTCTGTTCTATTGGTCCAATTTAACCACAGACGTACCCCTTCAACTGCATCTTTCTTCTGTGCTCTTGATTTCTTAGGCACCTTAATCTTCCATCTCCCTTACGGCCTACCTGCCCTTATCTTCAGCATCCTTCGTACTCATGTTATGACACTGTTCATTTTTATTACATACTCAAAACGTCTTTTTCTAAGCCTCGGAAAATACCGAGACTGAAAGTCCGACTAGTCATGAGCTGAAGCTGAGAAATTAATTTTGTCAAGTGATGGTGCGAGCAGTGAAATTTCATCTCTCTTGATATGATGCAGTAAGTTCGGAACGAAGTAATACTACCACAAGCAATTTCGTCGTAAACTGTTATATGTTCCGCTTGTAGTATTTAACTGTGCGCAGTGTCGACACGGAATGTACATCCAGTGCTAAGTACACAGGCCTAACAGTCAAGCAGCCGTTGTGAAATTAAAATCGTCGTAAGAAGAGAGTTAGCTGACCTATTACATGGCACGCCGAATAAGTTATTTGGGTTCCGTATAAATTTAAGAATGATATTGCACACGGTGGTTATAGAGCACAAAATAAACTACAAATGAAATCATTATTTCTCGCACCGAACTTCCTCTTATTTCAACTGCTTGTACGAATATGATCCATGAGGCACGAAGGAATTATTTCAAATACTCTAGAATATCGAGTTAAATGATAAAAGTTCTGATAAACTTGCCTCTCTGCTCTGTTCTCATCACGACAAGAGACATCCATATTTACATTCATAGCAGACACCTGAAATTTTCGACACACGTTACGCCGTCAGCGTCGTCCAGATCACGATCACAGCTATTAAGTGGACTTTCCAATTATGACTGAAATTAATAGTACCAGGCAAGAGGGAAAATTTAAACCCTGAAATGAATGCTACCCATTCCAGGGAACGGTAACAGAACTGCAACATGAACTATACCAATGATTGGGAACAGTTGGTTGAAACGATGGACCAGAGCTAAGAGTAAACAAAATTTGGCCTGGACAGAACGTCCCATATGGTCATCGTACATAATCGGATAAATGCAGATAATCCCCAAATAGGATGGCATATAAAGCGACAGTGACGTACCGGAACGTCAGGCCATTATCAGGTAAGTTCTCGCTTGCTTTGAGCTCGGGTTCAGAAACATGCCCTGGACTAGTGTGGTGTTCTGTGTGTTGCTGGCGTGTGTCGTGATGTGCCGTGGAGAACAGTGTCACGCAGGGAACCCTTCACTAATCAAATTCTCCATCACCAGCGAACAGAACCAGACAGGGCACTGGATAGCCAATGTGAGTTGAAGCAATTTCAGGTGTCATCATGTGGATGAATCCTTTGTATGAAGTGAATTCAATGAACGCACAATGGGGGCCCTGCAATTCCCAGCACCGAGTTGCTGCCACGATAAAATTATTCAAACAGACGTGTAATCAGTCAGGTGACCGCATGTCTTGTCTTCGAAAGTGATCATCAGGCCGAACATAAGAAACAATTGTGCATGTACATGACCGTCATAACACAGCTATATTGTCAATTATACATAGCACGTCAATTACGTGTTTCGGCCAATACTATTTTTGGCCATCGTCAGGCTAGATACAATTATCGGAGAAAACTACACAATATATAATATGATACAATACAACCGTCAGTGTTGGTGGTTATACTGTATCATATTATATATTGTGTAGTTTTCTCCGATAATTGTATCCAGCCTGATGATGGCCAAAAATAGTATTGGCCGAAACATGTAGTTTACATGTTATGTATAATTGACAATATACTCGTAAATTTTGACGTTTTGCTGACCGTACACCTCAGTATTTAACCAACTTGATGCACAAAATTTGTTTCACAATAAGTTTTATTTCATGCCTCTACATGTTTCGACCACATGTGCTCGAAACATATAGAGGTACGAAATAAAACTTCTTTTGAAACAAATTTTGTGCATCAAGTTGGTTAAATACTGAGATAAATATACTCGTAGTTGTGCTATGACGGTCATGTCCATGCATAATTGTTTCCTCGTGTTTTTACTTACACAACGGGGATGCCACTCCTTAAAGTTAAAATCAGGCCAAACATAAAATACTACAACGAACATCCAAGCAATAACAATGGTTTATATCAGGGATGTACAAACCCCTGGTGCCAGGAAGTCAAGGCGTCTAAATTTTGATCGGTGACTCCTAATATCAGTGCGTCCTCAGTGTGAAAATTGCTTCATATCGCCGTCCTGGCGCCTAGAAATTTGAGATGTTGCCTAGATTTCTGGAAAATATATGCACCCTTGCTTTACATACATCTAAAACTTAGGATACCCCCATGTTTATTCAGATTGTGTGTCATGCTTGGAATGCTGATAACGGTATTACGTGTTTTTAAAATCGATTTCTTAAAATACTGTGTTATCTTGCTTGTAAAACGCTGACACATACACTTATATAAACATTTTCCCCGACGCGTGTACGAGATAACGGCTTTAAATGCAATAGTATTAATTACTATTTATTTATACATGTTACACGCGTTCGCAAATTCGCGAAAAGGTCCTGTTAACTTCGTAATGCCCTTTCATCCATATCAACGTTGTTCCAATGAACGGATTTCGTCGAATTTTATATTGGGGGCTTCTATGAAAGTCTGTCGAGGAGTTCCAAATTTGGTTAAAATTGAATAAAAATAATGGGCACTTTACATGAAGAGTTACGCACGTTTCACTGTTGCAGGCGAAATTAAATCGCCATAAAAGCGCTTTCTTCGAGTGAAGAGATATCAGGACTTACCATTTGGTATCACTAATTGTCACTGTTCAAATGTTTATGCACTACACGGCTCTAAACACTTAAACCGCAGTACAACCGTTGTAATCCCGCTGCATTTAGTAGGCTATTTTATTACCAATCAAGTAAATCCACAGACATGAAGCAAAACCTCACTTCCTCTTAGTGCTGAGCTTAGAAATGCGTGTAGTTGTCCCCACTACCTCATATCGTCATGTCATAGCGCTTAAACATAAGAGTAAGTATATCTTTACCAAGTACACAGAGTTAAGCCCATCTCTTCACTCGCAATTCACAGTCCAGGAACACTGTGGCCGTATTTCTAGACTGTGCTCAATGCGCCCCCCTCCCCCTTACACCTGCTCTAACGACAATCACCAGTTACAACTGTCTTGGCACGTAATATTTGACAGATTCACCCTTGGGATCCTAGGACCCCGCAGTTTATCACGATAATCACGGTTTGCCATGCCCACACAACGAAATTATATATCCGATATCCAGTTGGGTGGTGAGTGACTTCTGTATGGTCTTGTTAATGAAAGACTGCCCAACTGTGAGCGCAGGTTGCTGTGGACCATGCAGATTACCGAGGTGAAAAGAGGGAATGGCGACTAGACGTGCAGCAGCGCGTGGAGCAGTGTCAGGATATCGACTCTGTTCTTCTAATCGTCACTGCGACAGGTATAGTGGCATGCAGGAGCAGTCTTTAATATACCAAAAATCCTGCATACAAAAGACAAGCAGCCTTTGGCAAAATAAGTTTGATAGCATTTATTGGTAACAAATTATTCCGAGCAATTAACTGCCAGTGTCCACAAGCATACATCATCAGGTAGCCACTGATGCAAATTCCTTATACAGTACCACTGACGTTTTGAGGGTGATTTTCATGTTTTCGTTTGCATCAATAATGAATGTATAGTATTACTTCTGTACCTAGGAGGATGAGATGGGCGGAGTATGTGGCAGGCATGGGGGAGAAAAGAAATACAAAGATTGTGGTGAGAAACCCCTAAGAAAAGAAATAACTTCGATTACTTTGGCGTAGAAAGGCGTGGAATGGACCCATTTGGATCAGGATAGAGGAAAGTGGCAAGCACTTGTAAATAGTAACGAAGCAACGTGTTCCGTAAAATGGGAGGACTTTATTAACAAGCTGAGGAAATATTACTTGCTTGCTTACTTACTCCATGGAGTAGATTCCTTCTTGAGAAGCTAATCGGGTCTTAGCTAGTCACGAAACTCCCTGTATTTTATGGAACCCGAAGGTCCATTACCTGATCCAAGCAGTTACCTTATAAAAAGTTGTTGTATTTCAAGATCGCTTAGCTTTCCTTCTTTACCATCATTACTGTTTCATGGTATAGCATGTATGGGCAACACAGCTGCTGCTGCTACTATTACTATTACTACTACTACTACTACTGCTATTGCAGCAAGACTATTGAAATTATGTTCACTATTTAATTCACAAGATAAAAGAACATATTTTCTATTTCTGTTTTTGCTTGAAAGCACCTCCCCGAAGACCAGGCCAGGACTTCAAGCCAGGACTTGGATATTACAAATTCCACACCAATGCACAGACATGGCTGGCAGCTCGAAACACATGCACCGAAGAGGGTGCTCACCTCCTAATTGTCAACTCAGATGATGAGTTTGCCACAGTGAAAGGTATATGGGACAAGTATCCTCAACTGTTTCAAGACTGGAGGAATGACTATGTACACATAGGTATCAGTGACTTGGCACAGGAAGGGAATTTCACCACCATGTTCGGTAAGTTCTCCTTTTTTTCAAGCTGTAATTTCTTTTCCCACTACCTTTGTTTGTGTATGCCTCTCTTTTTATAATTTGTCAGGGGTATAATGAACATTAAGTTTCCTTGTGTCTAATAGGCATAATGCAACATGGGCACACCCAAATACAAGTTAAAGTTCCACACATTCCAGACTTTTGTACTAACTGACATGAATAGTCAGATTTGTGTTCTAGTCTCACTTTATTTTAAGGGAAACAACCTCCCCACTCATTTGGGAGGTAAACTCTGCTGCTGTTCTGGACTGGTCAAGACAGACCCAACTATCCCTGATGGAAACAACCCTGCACCATCTGATTCATCAAAAAATTAAAGACTGTAATTACTTAAGGATATTTTCAAATTTTCTTTGACTATGTATTCTACTCTGGAAATACCACATACTTGAGCAGTTGTTATGCAGCAGTGTAACAAATTCCACTTGTATGGAATCTAGTCTTTACTCAATGTCAGCAGAAGGTTTAACCCCACAGACATCATTAAAGTTAAAAAAACTTCACATTATCATAACATACTTCTCTATGATCCATTGTATTCTCCAATTTATAAATTACCTATAAACTTTACTTCTTGTTTTTGGACATTAAAATTGAAATAATTGAATTTTTTATTATTTGTGAAATGTGGTATCTTATTCTGAAGGCAACAAAATAATGTAAATAATTCTAGAAAGAGGCTAGAAAATATTACAACAACTAGGAACTTAAAAATTATTCCTGTTTACTTACATACAATTATGCAACTACATCAAAGGCACTGAGATGGAAATGGCATTTCATACATGGGAAAGAGGAAGAGCGTTACAAAATTATTCTTTAGCAAATCTCAATGAAAGACAGTTGGAGGAGCAGTAACAAACAGAATGCATCTCCAGTGGCTAGTGATTGAGTTTTGCATGTTGAACACTGTGTCTAATGACAGGTTACAATATTATAAAGCTTAACTTTACATTCTCTGAACCATGCATCATGATACACATGCGTGAGAAGGACCAACAAGATGCACACATTTCTTAATAATTTATTTCACTTAAATTATCCCTGACATGTTTCAAATAAGTAATTGTTCATCATCAGGAGTTCTGTACAAGCAGCTTACGGTATTTCACCATGCATCTTAAGAGGAATCTAGTAACTGATATTATATGAGTGATCCTCCTAAGATGCATGGCGAAATATTGTAAGCTACTTGTACATAATTCCTCCTGATGATGAACAACTACTTGTTTGAAACATGTCGAGGATAATTTAAGTGAAATAAATTATTAAGAAAAGTGTGCATACTGTTGGTCTTTCTCATGTATTATAAAGCTAGATCTTCAAGTTTAAATCCACATTTTATTTTTACAGGAGAGCCCTTGAGTGTGACGGGATATACCAGATGGGGACCAGGTGAACCAGCCCATGGCTCTACTGCCAACTGTGGAAGACTTTCACGTACGGGACAACTGTTAGATTCTTACTGCACAAACGAGCTTGCCTTCTTCTGTGAGCAGTAATTTTGATACCAGACCATACTTAATTCTATGAAGTATGCTATTACATAACTGCACTAATAATTATTATTGTTGTCTATATTGTCATGTGTGTCTCCCCACTTCATAGCTGATGAATTTTCCTGAAACTTAGAATGAACAACATGCCCCTAGATGCTGCTCAATCTTTGTGACTATGCAACTTCCATCAATCATACCAACACAATGGGCAAGAAATCTTCTTGGTTGTAAATGACATAAATACAGCTTTGTATACATCTGTAGGTCTAGTATGATATTGTTTTTTGGCACTATGATCTGTTATCTCTAGTATAATTAGCTTTGTGGCAATAGATATGTACCTCTAGTATGACACAGCTTTGCGGCAACAGACCTGTATCTCTAGCATAATTACCTTTGTACCGATAGATCTGAACCTCTAGTATGATTAGCTTTACTGTAATTAATGATAATCAAAACCCATGAGGATGAAATATGTGGTGTCACTTTCCCACTCATCATCATTCTTTAATTAAGGTGTAGTCTGTGTTAGTAACTTAGAATATGTTTTGGCATGGCACATTTCAGGGTTGTGAAGACTTTATACGCAAACAAAACGATTTTGTTCTTCATGTATTATTGGTTCCATCCAGCACAATAAAACATTTCAAATGAATTTATGATTGTGAAAAACATCTTACTAATAACAATGAAATACATAAAGATAACAACCAACACCATAGTACAACTGACATTACTGGTCACAAAAACTTCTTCTAATTATGCACCCCAAATTTCCATCACCAGCAACATACCCATCATGACCCATTTTATTGCACCACACACCTTCCAAACCAAGATACATTTTACTTTACCCTTCCACATATGACTTGATAAAATTATCACTAATCATATGTAGTTTTTCTCCTTTAAGTAGTTACAATTATTCCTGGACAAAGTGGTACACTATAAAGACGTATGCAGGGATTAGATGTCAAGCTCCATGCATTCTTAATCTTGTCACCTGATGAGAGTTAAAGGTCCTTTAACATTCTTGCTACCCTGGCACTCTGAAAAAGATCACTTGGTACTAAATGGCTCTAAGATCTGGGGAACCCTGGGGTTATCTGAACATGTGGCAGAAAGAAAAATTCTGATCCTGCCAATAATAATTTATTAGTGGACAACACACTTTAAACTTCCCCTGACATACAGTGTATCTCAACCACAAGCAATGACCCTTGTGCTTATTTAGTGTTGAAGATTGATGACAAAACCATCTAGCACGATCTCTCTCAACAATAACAACTATGTGTTTCCACAACAAATCTGATATAGTGCCCGTGAAATACGGTGGCAGAAGACGGCCGTTTCAATACAACTTACATAGCGTTAAGATGCATTTATGAGCTTCAAGCTTTTGGTTTACTGCAATAAACTTTACTTTATCCTCAATTTACAAAATTATCATTAAAATCTCCCTCATAATAGTTACAACAACAGAAAAACCAGACACAATATGTACTCTATTCTAAAGAGTGTATCTTTAGCCTTTTTCCTTAGCACAGCAGCTATCATGAAAGCTTTAGCGCATCTGCCAGAAACATAAGAGTCTGTTCTGACCCTGCCATTTAACCTACCCTATTCCATAGAAGAGTCATGAAATGCTGATTTCCTCCTTCTAAGCAGAAGTTGCACCTTCTGAAAATATTTCTTGACACACAACAGACTTCTTATTTTCAAATATTAATAATTTTAGTAATTTCTCTTCCGGCACTGAAGCTTCTATCTTGAGATATAGATCTCTTTAAAAAGCATTCTATTCTTGTACAGAAAGTGAACTGTCATACATTTTCTGCTCTACTGTTAATTCCATGAATAAAGGTGACCTGACTAACTAAACAAAATGGCTGGACTTTGTTTCCTCAAAACACAAACCCTGTAATTTTGTGTGTACTCACTACCCTTTAAGGTCATGCAAAGCAAACTTTACAAACTGCAAACCATGCATCATCCATACAAATACAAGTTTTTTTTTTTGGTCAAGCACTAAACCTGTGATTCAGTATTTTTCCACTCTTCTGTTACAGGCACTGTTGAAATAGATGACTTTCAATAAAACCTTTTAGTGACATTTTTTTTATGCTACATATGTGCTTTGCAAAATCACTGTAAATAAACACCCTGTTCTACAGAAACCATCTCATATGCACTGCCCATACCTATGCAAGAACCAATACAAAACTGAGTGATTGTCTCTCAGTTCTGGTGCAGATAAGATGACTTACCTCATGGCCAACTAACCTTCCCTGACCAATCTACTACTTCCTTGTGCTCGGGGAAGAGACTGAACACACACACTGTATTTTCCATTACACTACATTATACCCAAGACAAAATACTTTTGTACAGTGAAAACACCTACTCTCTTCAGCTTGTAAAGGTACATGCACACTGTAACAGAGTAGTGTCAGCACTTTCTCACACATTAAGGAATTAGGAGATAAAAGTTGAGAACTACACTTTGTGAGAACTCTGTAACTTCAAGATCAGGTAGGTACCTTTTAGTTTTAAAGAAGTCATCCAATTGTATACACTGACTGAAAGGTGGAACCCACACTAACTGGAATTGGCATTTACTCCCTAGTCATTTAGAAAGAAACCAGTTAACTTAAAATCTAAGACTTCTTGTTGTATCTTAGTTAAGTTCCATTTTAGAGGATCAATAATTAAGCATCAGAGATTTATTGAAGATATCTGACGATACTTAATTACAAGGAAAGATATGAAAGCAGAAACAGTGCTAAATAAATTATGTGAAATTAAGTGCAGAGTTGAACAGATTTATCATGTATTGATAACATTTTGATACTTGCAAAGGCTTCAAAACTGATGTGGTTAAATGAAGTGAAAAAGGTAAAGCATTCCCGTTACAGGCCCGGAGGGGCCCAGAGGGTTCCAGGAAGTTAAGGTTCCCAGATTTCATGACAACGGCACAGGATGGCGATAGGTTGTCAGCCTTACGCACCGGCCACCTTTACCCCCAGGAAATACTCCCGGTACTCATTTCTGTTAGAGGCTGAGTCGACCCCAGGGCCACAGTGCGATCAGAGGGATTTTATATCAAAGGGTTAAATGAAGTACCACAGGAAAAACTCACAACCCAACATGCAGAGACTGCATTAGAGATGACATATAAAACTCAGTAGCAGAAAAGCTGACAAAATTACAAGAGTGCTTGTGACTGAAGAGAAAAAATGGAGAATGTTTCATCAAAAGATCACTTCAATGGATGCTAGTGACAAAAACAATCTTTCTATGCAAATAAAAACAGATACATGATTTGATTCTCATTACCTTGCTCAGAGATTACAAGTTATATCAGTGGTCTTACTCTCCCATCTGCTGCCTATAAAATACAGCAAAATTTATAGCTTCTTCTAATTTATAAAATGATACACAGAATAACCATACATAAACTTTTCTAGTAGCAAAGATGCTTCTTGCAGTCTGTGTTCAACTTAAGCAGTTTTTATATTTAAATGTGATACTGACCCTCTTTTAAGTAATTAAAGTTTGTCTTAGAAAATCTCCCCACCCTCAAGCACTAAGCCCTGAAGGCAAAGACACACATATTCTTAACCTTGTCATTGGACAGACATGACTAATCAGTTCTATACTTTGGCAAATTTATACTTGGGGAAAGGTACCTTGTACACACTGGACAGGACAAGGTGAGAGCCGTAAATGGCCTAACTGTAGTGGTTCAGAGAAAAATTCCTAATTGCAGGTTGTTAATTATTATAAATTTGGGCTGCATTATAAAAAAGTAATAAAAAGCAGTCAACCCCATAAATCAGCAGGCCACTGAAAGCCCCGACCATGGTAAAAACCCCTTTAATCCAGTCAGTCACTTTACTGACAGCTACCTTTCTCTTCTCTCTGAAGTGATTCAAACAATAAAGAATCACTGAAGTATTCACTTTCTCCATTTTTGCCCAGCACAGGGTATTAAATACTTCAACCAGAAGACAGCAGTAAAGACTATTACAAAATGTGAACAGGGAAAGGATATGAAAGAAAGAGGTCATGCATGGACTGTTTTGACACATTCTCTCTGCATCTGGCTTGACAGAACTGACTGAAGGAAACAAATTACACACTACTCAGTGTCAGAATGTTTACAGTACTGATGACAAGTAATTGATCATGATGTACTCTGCAGTGTAGCTGAAGTTTGCAGTGATGTTCTCATCACAGGAAGTGGAGTATCACCTGGACAGCCATGTAGATTTTGATAGCATATCCCACAGCGAATGCCAAGGCTCTTGAGGGCTGCGGCATAACCACAACTGTGTACACAAATGTGTGCAAAATCCTGGCTACTGTGTAGACTCGAAACAGGTTGACTGCCACGAATGCTGTTGGGTTGGTCAATGTATAGAAGAGAGCTATTGTGATGAAAGGAAGAATGTTCTCCAAGTCATTCAGGTGGCCCCTGCAAATAAATTTAACACAAGTGATGTTGCATATTTGTTACTTTTGTAAAACATAAACCAACAAATCACTCCAACAAATATTTGTGCATGAACCTTTACTTGCGCCAAATTTGTTAATGGCTTCTAGGCTGGAGTCAACAAGTAAACATACTACCTCTACAGATACCCTGCTACTGCTGCTACTACTCGCTGCCGCTGCCGCCGCCGCCGCTGCTGCTGCTACTACTACTACTATGACATCATCATCATCATCATCATTAAGAGCACCACTCAGCCCCTCCTCTTCCACCACCACCACCACCACCACCATGGCTTCCATCATCATCAAGTAACTCCACATAATACAGCTCTTTTTGAGAAGCTAATAGTTTCTCACTTATGCAACAACAACAACAACAACAACAGGAGAAGGAGGAGGAGAAGGAGAAGAAGAAGTAGAAGAAGAAGAAGAGGCTGCAGTAGCAGCAGTAGTAGTAGTAGTGGCAGTGGTAGTGGTGGTGGTGTGGGCCGGGTGGC